>Ga0075015_100000078_pt1 | contig 23994 bp, 18 predicted proteins | sample AleBraG_ABR_2013_FD_71476 | JGI IMG/M metagenome (GOLD analysis project Ga0075015, IMG submission 71476) | Freshwater sediment microbial communities in response to fracking from Pennsylvania, USA - Alex Branch Run_MetaG_ABR_2013 | ecosystem: Environmental > Aquatic > Freshwater > Creek >...
ATGCTCGTCAAGGCACACACAATGCGCGTGCCAGACGCCGCGCCCGGTCCACCCGAGCTCCTCGGCATACTCGGCCGGAGTGCACTGGAAGCGCTCACGGCTGTAGGCCACGTCAGCGGCCGATTCGGACAGATGGGTATGCAGCCCGACGCCATACTGGCGCGCCAGCACGGCGCTGTCTCGCATCAGTTCGCGCGAGACCGAGAACGGCGAACACGGGGCCAGTGCGATACGCAACATTGCGCCGTCGCGCCCATCGTGATAGCGCTCGATCAGCCGCTGCGAATCCTTGAGAATCTCGGCCTCATTCTCGACCATGCTGTCCGGCGGCAGCCCCCCCTTGGAAACGCCGACGCTCATCGAGCCGCGGCAAGCATGAAACCGCATGCCGATCGTTCGGGCCGCTTCGATCGAGTCGTCGAGCCGACAACCGTTCGGATACACGTACAGGTGATCGGATGTCGTCGTGCAGCCCGACAGTAATAGCTCCGCCATCGAAACCTGGGTTGACACGCCGATCATCTCGGGCACCAGTCGCGCCCAAATCGGGTACAGTCTCTTGAGCCAGTCAAACAGCTCGCAATCCTGTGCACCCGGCACGGCCCGTGTCAGGCTCTGATACATGTGATGATGCGTGTTGATAAGACCCGGAACCACCACATGCCCGCCGACATCGATGACTTCATCGGCGTCGTTCGGCAGCTGCGCACCCGGGCCGACCTGCTCGATGCGCGAACCGCGGATGAACACGCCGCCGCCACGGATCTCGCGCCGCTGCGCGTCCAGCGTCGCAAGCAGCAGGGCATTCTTGACCAGCACGGTCTTGTCGGCCATGGTCGTCGTCTACCCGCGCCGGTAGACCGCTTCACCCAGGACGTGAGTCGCGGCAATGGCCCGGTCGTCCCCGAGCATCATGAGCGCAAAGAGCTTCTCATCGAGCGTCGCAGCGTTCTCCATGCGGCGCGCCATGAGTGGCGTCGCAGCCAGATCGACGACCACAAAGTCGGCTTCCCTGCCCGCCTCGAAATTGCCGATCTGTGCATCCAGATACAGCGAGCGAGCGCCGCCCAGCGTGGCAAGATAGAACGCCTGCATGGCTGATAACGACTGTCCCTTGAGCTGCAGGACCTTATACCCCTCGGCCAAGGTCTTCAGCATCGAGAAGCTCGTGCCGCCGCCCACGTCGGTACCGATGCCGATCCGGATTCCCTGTTCGCGCGCCTTGCCGAGATCAAACAGCCCTGAGCCGAGAAAGAGATTCGAAGTCGGGCAGAACGACATTGCACTGCCGGTCACGCCCAGCCGCTCGCGATCGCCATCGTCGAGCCAGATGCAGTGCGCGAAGACACTACGCGGCCCGAGCTGGCCATAGCGCTCGTAGACATCGAGATAGCTGCGTGACTCCGGATACAGCTCCGCCACCCACGCAACCTCGCTGCGATTTTCCGCCACGTGCGATTGCAAGTAGATATCCGCGTATTCCCCAAACAGGCGGCCGGCCTGCGTCATCTGTTCGCGCGTCGATGTCGGCGCAAAGCGCGGAGTCACGGCGTACAGCAGCCGATCGCGCTTGTGCCACTTGTCGATCAACGCGCGCGACTCGTCGTAGCCGCGCTCGGCCGTGTCGCTGAGAAAGTCGGGGCAATTGCGATCCATCATGACCTTGCCCGCAATCAGGCGCATCGCTCGTTGCTGGGCGGCGGCAAACACGGCGTCGACCGACGCCGGATGCACCGTTGCGAATACGAGGGCAGTCGTAGTGCCGTTGCGCAACAATTCGTCGACGAAGAACCCCGCCACCTCGCTCGCGTAGCCCGGATCTGCGAAGCGCCGCTCGGCCGGGAAAATATACTTGTCGAGCCACGTCAACAACTGCTCACCGTAGCTCGCGATGACATCGACCTGCGCATAGTGAATGTGCGTGTCGATGAAGCCCGGCAGAATCAGCTTGCCTCGATAATCGGTCAGGACCGTGCCCGGTACGAGCGTCGGCAGCACGGCCTCGGCCTCGCCAAGCGCGATCACCCTGCCCGCTTCGACCACCAGGATGCCGTCGTCGAAATACTGCTGCGCCGCCGCCCCGGACTGCGCGGGATCCGCCAGAAAGTGCAGAATCGCAGCGCGGAACGCCCGTCGTTCGAGCTCGGTGTTCATCTTCCCGACAACCTCCAGGCGTTCGCCTGCCTGGAGGTCACATCACGGGCCCCTGCCCGCGGAACGCAACACGGGCCCCCCGCAGCTCCGGTGGCCGGCTGCATCGAGCGTGACCGGGCACACCCGACATCAACTGCCGTCCCACTGCGCGATGATCTTGCGCTCCTCGTCGGTCATCTGGGTCAGATTGCCGAGCGGCATGTACTTGTTCTCGACCGCTCGCTTGAGCTTGAGTACGTTGGCCTTGACGTCGTGCTCGTCGTCCATGCGCAGGCCTTGCGGTGCCGCTGCGAAGCCGACCTGGGTCGGCTTGGCCGAATGACAGGAGGTACAGCGCGCACGCAGGATCTGATCAACCTGAGCGTAGGTCACCTTGGTCGGGCCGATGAGCCCGCTACCCGCAGGCGCGCCCAGCACGATCCCCGCCGCGATCAGCGCCACCCCGAGCGCGGGCAGGGCAAGCACGTTCCTGCCTGAATGGCGCAGCACGAAGTACTGGCGAATCACCGCGCCGGACAGGATCAACAGGCTCATCAGGATCCAGGCGAATGCGCTCGAATAGGTGAAGGCGTAGTGATTGCTGATCATGAGCAATACGACCGGCAGGGTGAAATAGGTGTTGTGCACCGAGCGCTGCTTGCCGCGCTTGCCATCGAGCGCATTGGGCTCCTTGCCGGCCTTGATGTCGTTGACCATGCGACGCTGGCCGGAAATGATCCAGAAGAACACGTTCGCCGACATGCAGGTCGCCATCACGGCGCCGGTAATCAGAAACGCAGCGCGGCCCTGGAAGATCTGCGCGGCCAGATAGGCAACGGCGATCATCATCACGGCGACCGCAATACTCAACGGCCCGTCGCGTTCCATGTTGGGACTGATGCGCCGGCACAGTTGATCGTAGACCAGCCACCCGAGCAGCAGGAAAGCGATCGCCACGACCGCGGCCATGACGCCGCTCAAACCGGCAGCCCACGCCCATGGGCTGGACCGGTTGACGAGATAGAGTGACGGACTGGACAGATACATCACCGCGAACAGGGCGAAGCCCGACAGCCAGGTGGTATACGACTTCCAGAACGACCAATGCAGATCGTCGGGCAGCTCGGGCGGATTGGTCAGGAACTTCTGGTTGTGATAGAAGCCGCCGCCATGCACGGCCCACATCTCGCCGAATACGCCGAGTTTCCTGCCTGCATCGCTGCGCGGCGCGTGCAGACTGTTGTCGAGCATGACGAAGTAGATCGATTCGCCGATCCACGCGATGGCCGCGATGACGTGCAGCCAGCGAATGAGCAGATTGGCCCAGTCGATGAGATAGGATTCCAAGGAGGACACCTTTGCTGAGTAGAAGATCGAACGTGCCGAAACGCCGGTCGCACTCGCGCCGGCCTTTCAGCCGCGCGGCGCCGGCGCGCGCGGCCGCCTCCGCAGCCGCACGCGGTGTTGGCTAGCGTCGCAGCCGACTCACTTCTTGGGCAGGCTCGAAGCGACACCCTCGACGAAATAGTCCATTTTGTTCAGATCCGCATCGCTCATCATGCCGGTGGCGAGGCGCGTCTTGCCATCCTGATCGACGACCGGCCCGGTAAACGGATGAAACGTTCCGGCAGTGAGCTTGCCTTCGAGGGCCGTGACCTTGGCGACCACGTCCTTCGGGACGTCCGGATTCAGCGGCGCGAGCTTGATCATGCCCTCCTTGTAGCCACCCCAGACGTTGCTCGGCTTCCAGGTACCCGCGAGAATTGCCTGCACCGTCCTCGTGTAATACTGGCCCCACTGGTGCGTCGTCGCGGTCAACTGCGCTTTCTTGCCGTACTTGGACATGTCCGAGTGGTAGCCGAATGCACGCACGCCCTTCTCCTCGGCGGCCTGGACGATAGCCGTCGAGTCCGTGTGATGGGTCAGCATGTCGGCGCCCTGTGAGATCAGCGTCAGCGCCGCCTCGCGCTCCTTGCCCGGGTCGTACCAGGCATTGGTCCAGATCACGCGCACCTCGGCCTTCGGGTTGGCGCTGCGCGCGCCGCGCGTGAACGCGTTGATGCCCTGCAGCACCTCGGGAATCGGGAACGCCGCCACGTAGCCGAGAATGTTGGACTTGGTCATGCTGCCGGCGATCACGCCGTTCAGGTAACGGCCCTCGTAAAAGCGCGCGTTGTAGTTGGCGAAGTTGGTGGCATTCGACTTGTAGCCGGTCGCATGCAGGAAGATCACGTTCGGAAACTGCTTCGCGACACGCTCCATCGGGTTCATGTAGCCGAAGCTCGTGGCGAAGATCACCTTGCTGCCGTTAGCCGCGAACTCGCGGATGACGCGTTCCGCATCGGCTCCTTCGGCGACGTTCTCAACAAACTTGACCTGCACCTTGTCGCCGAGGGCCTTCTCCATCTCCTTGCGGCCCTGGTCGTGCTGGTAAGTCCAGCCGGCGTCCCCGATCGGGCTGACGTAGACAAAGCCGATCTTCATCGGTTCGGCAGCCTGGGCGCCCAGCGACAGCGTTAACACGAGCGCGCCGGCGAGAACGCCCGCGTACCTAATCAAGTTGCGGCGGTGAGTCAGCATGCGATTGCTCCGTTTGTTCCGGGTGGTTGGGAAAGGTCGGGTCAGGGCGCGAACTTCACTGCCGATCGACCGAGCCCTGCGGCGGACGATCCACTGGCAAGACGGTGTGGGACATCGGTCATGCATCCGGGCGATAGGGCTGGCCCAGCGACATGGGCGAATTCAGACGTATCGTGTTGCGATTGCGCGAGATCAGCACCAGTACGACGATCGTCGCGATGTACGGCAGCGCCGACAGCCACTGCGAGGCAATGTCGATTCGCAGACCGGAGCCCTGCACGAATAATTGGCTGATCATCACGCCACCGAACAGGTACGCGCCGATCAGGACGCGCAACGGTCGCCACGTGGCGAACACGACCAGCGCGGTCGCGATCCAGCCGCGCCCGGCAACCATGCCCTCGACCCAGAGCGGCGTGTAAAACACCGAAAGATACGCGCCGCCGATGCCGGCCATGGCGCCGCCGAACAATACGGCGAGATAGCGAATGCGGATCACTGGATAGCCAATCGAATGCGCCGAGGACGGCGACTCACCGACTGCCCGCAGGATCAGCCCGGCGCGGCTCTTGTACAGAAACCAGATGATGCCCGCAACCGGCACCCAGGACAGATAGACCACCAGCTGCTGATTGAACAGCACCGGCCCCAGAATCGGGATATCGGCTAGAACGGGGATGCGCAGCGGCGCGGTTGCCGCGAGTGCCATCGACTCATAGGGCTTGCCGATGAACGCCGAGAGCCCCACGCCGAAAATCGCCAGGGCCAGCCCCGATGCGACCTGGTTGGCCATCAGCGTCAAGGCCAGGACCCCGAAGATCAGGGCCATCGTCATGCCGGCGAGCATGGCGGCCAGCACGCCGATCCACGCACTGCCCGTGCTGTGCGCGACGGCAAAGGCGGCGATTGCGCCGACCGCCATCATGCCTTCGGCGCCGAGATTGAGTACGCCGGATTTCTCGGTGACGAGCTCACCGAGCGCAACGATGATCAGCGGCGTGCCGGCGACAATGGTGGCAGCCAGAATTGAGGCGACAATGTTGTGCTCCATGCCGACCTCATTGCTTCGCGGCGCGGGCGAGCGAACCCAGTCGCGGACGGTAGTTGATGAACACGTCGGTGCCCAGCAGGAAGAACAGCAGCATGCCCTGGAACACCTTGGAGATGGACGATGGCAGGTTCATGTACTGCTGCACGTGCTCGCCGCCGATGAAGAACAGCGCCATCAGGATGCTGCCGAGGAAAATGCCAATGGGCTGCAGGCGTCCGACGAAGGCGACGATGATCGCAGCGAAGCCATAGCCGCTCGCCACCTTGTCGGTGAGCTGCCCCATGGGACCGGCGACCTCCGCCATGCCGGCAATCCCGGCGGTCGCGCCGCCCGCGAGCATGCCGATCCAGACCATGCGGGTGGCCGAGAACCCGGCATAGCGCGCCGCCGCCTCCGCCTCGCCCGCGACCCGCATCTTGAACCCCGTGTAGGAGTACTTCGTGAACACCTGCGCGGCGATCAACAGGCCTATTGCGATCGGCAGAGCCAGGTTCAGACGCGTGCCCGCCACGATGATCGGCAGCAGAAACGCGTCCGAAAACATCTTGGTCTGCGGAAAATTCATGCCCTCCGGATCCTTGAATGGTCCGAACACGAGCCACGAAATGAGTAGCTGTGCGACATACACGAGCATCAGCGACACCAGGATTTCGTTCGCGTTAAAGCGCGTGCGCAAGAACGCCGGAATCGCGGCCCAGAGCGCGCCTCCCAAAGCGCCGGCGAGCAGCATCGCGGTCAGCGGCCAGGGGCCGCTCGCATCGTCGAAACTGAGCGCGACCCAGCTCGCCGTCGCAGCACCGACCAGGAACTGGCCTTCGGCCCCAATATTCCAGACATTGGCGCGGAACCCGATCCCGAGTCCGAGCGCACAGAGCATCAACGGGGTCGCCTTCAATATCAGCTCGGCGATGCCGTAGGTGTCCTTGAACGGGCTCAGGAAGAACAGCCGGAACCCCTCGACCGGATCCTTGCCGAGCGCCGCAAATACCGCTATGCCGGCGCAAAGCGTCAGTGCCACGGCCAGTAGCGGCGAGGCATACGTCATGGTCACCGAGGGTTGTGGCCGCGCCTCCAGTCTAATGACCACGAGCGACTTCCCCGGCGTCGGCGCTCACCGCGCCCGGCCACATTCCGCTCATCCATACGCCGATGTCCTCGACCGTGGTCTGGGCAGTCGGACGCGACGGCGATAGACGTCCTTTCGCGATCACCGCGATGCGGTCGCATACCTCGAACAGCTCGTCGAGCTCTTCGGAGATCACGAGCACGGCACAACCCTGGTTGCGCAGGTCGATGATCGACTGGCGGATGAACGCCGACGCGCCTACATCGACGCCCCAGGTCGGCTGGGCCAGCACCAGCAGCTTGGGCGCCTGCAGGATTTCCCGCCCGACGATGAACTTCTGCAGGTTCCCGCCCGATAGCGACTTGGCCGCTGAGTCGGGTCCACCGCACTTGACGTCGTATCTTTCGATGCAGCCGGTGGAAAACACGGCGGCGCGACGCCGCGAAACGAATCCGTGCCTGACGAAACCCAGGGTCTTGGCGCCCGTGAGTATCGCATTTTCGGTGAGCGGCATGCTCGGTACGGCCCCGCGTCCGAGGCGCTCTTCGGGCACGAAGCACATGCCCAGGGCGCGCCGTTGATCGGGACCCATGCGGCCGGCCTCTTTACCGAGAATTTGAATCGGGAATTTCTCCGCGATCGGTGTCTCGCCCGAAATTGCGTACAGCAATTCCTGCTGGCCGTTGCCGGACACGCCGGCGATCCCGACGATCTCGCCCGAGCGCACTTCCAGGTGAATGTCCTGCAGATCAATGCCGAACGGGTCGTCACTGGCATGCGACAGACCGGCCAGGCGCAAGCGGACTTCGCCGCCCTCGGCCGGAGCGCTGTGTTCACATATCGGCAGATCCCTGCCGATCATCATGCGCGCCATCGACTTGGGCGTCTCGCGCGACGGGATGCAGTGGCCCGTGACCTTGCCGCCCCGCAGCACCGTGGCGCTGTGGCAGAGTTCCTGGATTTCATCGAGCTTGTGGCTGATGTACAGAATCGAGCAGCCCTCCGCCGACAGACGGCGCAAAGTCTCGAACAGGACGCGCACCGCCTGCGGAGTCAACACCGAAGTCGGCTCATCCATGATCAGCAGCTTCGGATTCTGCAGCAGGCAGCGCGTGATCTCCACGCGTTGCCGCTCGCCGACCGACAGTGCATGCACGTGGCGGCGCGGATCGACCGGCAGGCCGTAGCGCAGCGATACCGCCTCGATGCGCTTGGCGAGATCGGCCAGATCCGGATTACCCGGTACGGCCAGCGCCACGTTCTCGACGACCGTCAGCGTTTCGAACAAAGAGAAATGCTGGAACACCATGCCGATGCCGAGCGCGCGCGCGTACGCCGGGTTTTCAACCTTGACGGGCTTGCCCTCCCAGAAGATCTCCCCTTGGGTCTGGTGCGTCACACCATAGATGATCTTCATGAGCGTGGACTTGCCGGCGCCGTTCTCGCCGAGCACGGCGTGAATCTCGCCCGGCACGATGCTCAGGTCGATCCCGTCGTTAGCCACGACCGTCGGGTAAACCTTGCTGATGCCCGCGAGCCGCAGGCGCGGCGGTGCACCGAGATCGGGGCCGGGCGGAACCGCGCCGCCCGCTGCGGTCGTCGCCATGGCTAGTGACCCCCTACGCTGATCAGGCTTTGCTCGTCGGGCGATCGCACGCACGGTTGCGAGCAGCCGCGGCAGTCGGCTGCATTCATGGCGCCGGCCTGCTCGAGCACCGCTACGGGATACCTAGTGCGGCTCGCACTACGGCGCAGAGCCATCAGCTGTGCGGCGACCGAGACGGCAATCACCTCCGGTTCCTTGCCGACCGCGGCGACACCGATCGGGCAGGTCACGCTCGTGATCTGTGCCGGCGTGTAGCCGCGCTCCCGCAGGCGTCGCGCGAAGTTGTAGCGCTTGGCCCGCGACCCGATCAAGCCGATGAACCGCGCGTCGCCACGATCGAGAATACGACAGACCAGGGCGAAATCGAGCGCGTGGCTATGCGTCAGCACGAGATAGACCGTACCGGGCGGAAGCTGGGCAACTTCCTCCGGCATCGCATCGCTGCACACTGCGGCCGCATTGGCCGGTAGCTCGGGCAGGAACTCCTCGCGACGCGCGTCCAACCAGGTCAGCTGCAACGGCAACCGCGCAAACACCTCGGCCATCGCACGGCCGACGTGGCCGGCGCCGAACAAGGCAACGTGCAGTTCCGGCGGAATGCTCGACACCAGCAGGGCCCCGGGCTCGCGCCGCGCGCCGGGCGCCGCGGCGGCCAGCAGCGCCTCGACCCCGGGACACAGCCCAGCCGGCAACGCGCCGTCGCGCGCCGTCGCGACGATCCGCGAAGCACTGCAAGGCCGGTCCAGCGGCGCGACGCGGACCCACGGCCGGCCTTGCCGCGCAAGGTCCGTGGCGCGTGCGACCCAGCTCAGGCAATCCCTATCGCCTCGCTCAAAGGCCAGATACACGACGCCGCCACAACACTGGCCGACTCTCGCGCCCAGTGGATAGCGCTCCACCGACGGCTCCGCTGCCACCCGGGCGCACACGGCGCGGGCCTGTTCGATGGCGCTGTATTCGAGCTGGCCGCCACCGATGGTGCCGTACACGCGGTTGCCGGTGACCCACATCGCCGTCCCTGCCTCCCGCGGCGTCGAGCCGCGGGTCTCCACGACCGTGACCAGTACGCCCGGCGTGCCCTGACGCAGCGTCGCTGAGAGGATCGGCAACAGTTGGTTCACGTCTGCGTGGCCGCGTGTCTCGAAGTGACTGCCTGTACCGCAAGCAGAATTGCCTCGCTGGTCGCCGGTGCATCGAGCGGCGGATTCACGCGATAGTCGGCGAGGCTCGCGATCGCATCGCGGATCGCAAAGAATACCGAGAACGCCAGCAGCAGCGGTGGCTCACCGACCGCCTTGGAACGCAGGATCGTGTCCTCGCGATTGGGGTGAGGATACAGCCGCGTATTGAATACGTCGGGGCAATCGTGCACGGCTGGAATCTTGTAGGTCGATGGCGCGTGCGTCATGAGGCGGCCACCGGGGTCCCACCAGAGCTCCTCGGTTGTCAGCCAGCCCATGCCCTGGATGTAGGCGCCCTCGACCTGGCCGACGTCGATCCCAGGATTGATCGAGTTGCCGGCGTCGTGCAGGATGTCGGCGCGCAACAGCTTCCATTCGCCGGTCAGCGTGTCGATGATCACTTCCGACACGGCCGCGCCATACGCGAAATAGAAAAACGGCCGACCCGTCATCGTGTTGCGATCCCAATTCAGCTTTGGCGTCGCATAGAACCCGTCCGACCACAGCTGCACACGACTCTGGTAGGCCTGCATCACGAGGTCGGCAAAAGCGATGCGCTTGCCCTGCACGCGCACCGTGTCCTCGCCGAACGCCACGGCATTGGCGCTGCCGCCGTAGGTCCTGGCCGCAAACTCAGCCAGCCGCTCGCGAATCTGCCGGGCAGCATTTTCGGCCGCCTTGCCGTTCAAATCAGTTCCCGACGACGCCGCGGTGGCCGAGGTATTGGCCACTTTCGAGGTATCCGCCGCGGTACTGCGCACATGTTTGAACGAAATCCCGAATTCATTGGCGACGACCTGCGCGACCTTGGTATTCAGGCCCTGCCCCATCTCGGTGCCGCCGTGGCTGACCAGCACCGAACCGTCCGTGTAGACGTGCACGAGCGCACCTGCCTGATTGAAATGCACGACGTTGAACGAGATGCCGAACTTCACGGGCGTCAGCGCCAGGCCCTTCTTGAGTATCGGGCTTTGCCTGTTGAAGGCGCGCACGGCGGCGCGCCGCCGCGCATAGGCGCTGCTCGACTCGAGATCCGCCACGAGCTCGTGAATGACATTGTCCTCGACCGTCATGCCGTACGGCGTGACGTCGCGCTCCCCTCTGCCATAGAAATTCAGCTTGCGGATGTCGAGCGCATCCTTGCCGATCACGCGCGCAATATTGTCGATGATGTATTCGATCGCGATCGCGCCCTGCGGCCCGCCGAAACCGCGAAAAGCCGTGTTCGACTGACTGTTGGTCTTGCCGCTGAACGCGGCGATGTCGACGTCGGACAGGTAATAGGCGTTGTCGAAATGGCAGACCGCCCGGGTCGCCACCGGGCCGGACAGATCGGCCGAAAAACCGGCCCGCGAGGTCATCTCGACCTTGACCCCATGGATCCTGCCGCTATCGTCGAATCCGACCTCGTACTGATAATGGAAGCAGTGCCGCTTGCCGGTGGCCAGCATGTCGTCGTCGCGATCGAGCCGTAGCTTGACCGGGCGCCCGAGCTTGGCCGCCGCCAGCGACGCGACGCAGGCGAACAGGGCCGACTGCGACTCCTTGCCGCCGAAGCCCCCGCCCATGCGACGCATTTCCACGGTGATCTGATTCGCAGCGCGCTTGAGCATGTGCGCGACCACGTGCTGCATCTCGGTCGGGTGCTGGGTTGAGCAATAGAGGTGTATGCAGCCGTCTTCCTTGTACACGGCGTAGGAAATCTGGCCTTCGAGATAGAAATGCTCCTGGCCGCCGACAAAGAACTCGCCGCGCAGCTGACGCGGCGCGGCGGCGATCCTCGCGGCCGGCGCACCGCGTGCCAGGTACATCGGCGGCAGCACATAGGATTCCTGGCGCCGCGCCTCCTGCGGACTGAGAATGGCGGGCAGTTCCTGATAGCTGATCTCGGCCTTGCGGGCGGCGCAGCGTGCCTGCTCGTAGCTCTCGGCCACGACCACGAAGATCGGCTGGCCGACGTACTGCACCAGGCCGTCGGCGAGAATGGGATCGTCATGGATGATCGGGCCACAGTCATTCGGACCGGGAATGTCCAGCGCGGTCAGCACGGCCATGACACCCGGCATGGCTTTGACTGCGTCGAGATTCATCGCTTTGATCCGCGCGTGGGCCTTCTGCGACAGCCCGAGCGCTGCGTGCAGCGTCCCGGCAAGCTCGGGAATGTCGTCTATATAGGTCGCTTCGCCGCTGACATGCAGATGCCCGGATTCGTGCGGCAGGTCGATGCTATAGAGCCGCTCGGGTATTCTTTCAGCTGCGCTCACGGACCGCCCTCTACGCAGTGGCAAACACGCTGGTGGCGCCGGCCGGCAGTGGATCGGTCGCGCGCGTCTCGAGATAGAACCGGTATAGCAGGTTCTGCGCACCGAGCAGGCGATAGGCCGCGCTTGCGCGCATGTCGTTCAGTGGCGTGTAATCGGTCGCGAGCGCCTGCATCGCGCCGCGTACCGTGCTTTCGTTCCATCGTTTGCCGCGCATCGCCGCCTCGGTGGCCGGTGCCCGCTTCGGCGTCGCGGCCATGCCGCCGAACGCGATAGACGCCTGCCGAATCACGTCGCCCTCGGTCGTGATGTCGAACGCGGCGCATACGGCCGAGATGTCCGAGTCGAAGCGCTTGGACAGCTTGTAGGTGCGGAACTGGTGCGCCGGCGCGGGATGCGGGATCCGCATCGAGACCAGTACCTCGTCGGCGGCCATGTCTTTCTTCATGTAGGCCAGATAAAGATCCTCGAGCGGCAATTCGCGCTGGCCGCGCACGCTCGCGAGCACCACGCGCGCCCCGAGCGCGATCATCCATGGCATCGAGTCACCGATCGGCGAGCCGTTGGCGACGTTGCCGCCGAGCGTGCCGGCGTTGCGGATCGGCGTCGAGGCGAAGCGCTCCCACTGCTCGCCGAGCTGTGGATAGTGCCGCGCGCAGGCGGCGTAGGCATCGTTGAGCGATACGCCCGCGCCGATTTCGAGCCAGCCACCGCGGTCGGACATGCGCTGCAACTCGGCGACCTGGCCGATATAGATGAGATCCCCCAGGTGACGCAGCTGCTTGGTCACCCAGAGGCCCACGTCGGTGCCGCCGGCCAGGACCGTGGCGTCGGGCATGGCGGCGCGCAGCGCCACGAGCTCGGCCTGAGTCTTCGGTGCGTGGAAGCTGCCACCATCGTGCACGATCGCGAGCGCCTCACGGCGTTGCAGCGGCAACAATTGCTCGCGCAACGCCGCGCGATCGAGGGTAGCCCGGGGCAGCTCGAACATCGCATGCGCTGCGTCGATGATGGGTCGATAGCCGGTGCAGCGGCAGAGGTTTCCGGTCAGCTTGCTCTTGATTTCCGCGCTCGTCGGGCGCCCCGCACCCTCGCTTGCGTGCTCGTTATAGAGGTCCCACAGCGACATGACGAAACCCGGTGTGCAAAAGCCGCACTGCGAACCGTGGCAGGACACCATCGCCTGCTGGACCGGATGCAGCTCGCCGTCCGCGTTGCGCAAGCCCTCCACGGTAAAGACCGCCTTGCCGTCGAGTGCATGCACGAACTGAATGCACGCATCAACCGTCCTGAGCACGACCTGGTCATCTTTGAGCTCGGCGACCACGATCGTGCACGCACCACAGTCGCCTTCGGCACAGCCCTCCTTGGTGCCGGTCAGGTGCCGCTGCTGGCGCAGGTAGGCAAGCACGGTGCACGAGGGCGCGACGCCGTGCGCGACGACCCGCGCGCCATTGAGCAGGAACTGGGTTTCCCGGACCGGCGCCGGAATGGTGGCCTCAGTCATGACTTAGCTCCCCCGGTAGGTCGAGTAGCTCCAGGGCGATACCAGGAGGGGAACGTGATAGTGCGCATTTTCGTCGGCGATGCCGAAGCGCAGGACGACCGTATCGACAAACGGCGGCTGCGGAAGCGCCATGCCCAGTTTGCGGAAGTAGTCGCCGGCCTCGAAGACGAGCTCGTAGACACCGGCGCGCAGCGCGTTGCCCTCGAGCAGAGGCTGATCGCAACGGCCGTCGTCGTTCGTGGTCACGACCTTGAGCAACTGGCGCGAGCCGCTCAGCGCATACAACTCGATCTTCAGGCCCTGGCCCGGCTTGCCATGGCTCGTATCGAGAACATGCGTAGTCAAGCGGCCCACCTTCGTCTCCTGAAGTGTGCCGAGAACGGCCGGATCGCTCGGCAGCGCTGTGGCCTCGCGGTGCGGCGACAAACCGGACGTTAGCCGTTTGCGAACTTGATTGCCAACAATTGTTTTGCTGCAACGCCTGGAACTGGCGCGCGCGACCCTGCACTCGCCGCCGGCTGGAGCCTCGCCGCTGGGCCTTTCCCACAATATTTTCAACGATCTATGAAGCTGTTGTCACGTCAATCGTACCAGGCCAGCGGCAACAACGTTGTTGACAATCTTGTTGCTTGCCTCCTAAACTCCGCGCGCCGCGCCGCTTGGCAACGGATCAACAGCATGGCGAAGAAAGCAGTCGCGCTCGAGGAGCCGCCCGGCCAACTGGCGAGCATCACTCAACTCAGAAGCACTCGCGCAGCCGCAACTCGCCGCAGAGTTGCGGCACCGAGTGGCGCGCGGTCACGGGCCGGCCACGACGTGGACGATATTTTCGAACGCGTCCGCAACGCCGTGCTCGACCAGCGCATGCCGCCCGGCATGCAGCTCAAAGAGCAGCCGCTCGCAAATGCTTTCAAAGTCAGCCGGTCCGTGATCCGCCAGGTGCTGACCAAGCTCGAGAACTGCCGCCTCGCGGTGCACCGCCCGAACCGCGGCGTATTCGTCGCGACCCCCTCGATCAGCGAGGGGCGCGATATCTTCCTCGCGCGCCAGGCAATCGAATGCGCAATCATTGATTCGCTCATTGACACGATCACTCAGGAGCAAGTCGACGAGGTCAGGATCCTGGTCGAGAAGGAGCAGGCCGCGCACCACGACGGCGATCTGCGTCTTGCGCTGCGCTGCTCGATCGAGTTTCACCGGGCGCTGGCGCGCTTTTCCGGCAACGCGGTACTTCGGAGTTTTCTTGAAGAGCTCATCGCCCGCACGCCCCTCGTGATTCTTGCCTACAAGCGGCTCGACCTGAAGACCTGCGGGCTCGCGGAGCATACCGGTATCGTGTCGGCGATCGAGGCGCGCGACAAGAAACGCGCCGCGGCGCTCATGCGCGAGCATATTCAACATGTGGAAGCGCTGCTCGATCTGGAAGCGTGCGATCACCCAAACGATACCGACATTGCCAGCCTGTTTGGCTACGATTCGTTTAGCTGATACGAAACGGATCGGGCGCCTAGCGAGGTGACTGCGGCTATTCCTTGGATGCGGGACATCTGCACTCGTTCCATCACTCCCAAGCGCGCTTGGGCTCATCAGCTGGAGGAATTGCAATGGCGACAATGATCAAGCGGTCGAGGCCATCGGTAGCGACCATGCGCCTGATGCGCATCGCGCTGTGCGGCGCCCTGACTCTGGCCGCGGCGAGTGCGCAGGCCGCGATCTGGAGCGATACCTACATCGGCTGGCGCTACGGCACGAAATACGCCGAACCGTATGAGAGTAACGACATCAGCAAGAATATCTTCATGCTCACGAACACGAGCGGCACCAAGTACGGCGTCAATTTCTTCAATGTCGACTTGCTGCTCTCCGATAGCAAGGACCCGGCCTTCGCGGGCTCCAAGAGCGGCGCGCAGGAGACGTACATCGTCGAGCGCTTTACCCTCGACATCGGCAAGGTGCTCGGCCGCGACATCAAGTTCACCGGGGTCCGTGGCGTCGGACTCACGGTCGGCTTCGACTACAACAGCAAGGCCGATGCCGGCTACAACTCGAAGAAGCGCATGCTACTCGTCGGTCCGGCCGTGATGTTCGATGTGCCGGGTTTCCTGACGGTCAGCGTCGTCGAATTGTACGAGAGCAACGCACCGTACAACACCTATTCGGGTACCGGCGTTGAGCGCTATCACTATGATCCTCACCCCATGCTGACCGGTGCCTGGGGCATTCCGATCGGCACCACGGGCCTGGCGTTCGAGGGCTTTGCCAACTGGATCGCCGCCAAGGGTCGCGACGAATTCGGCGGGCACACGAAGCCGGAAATCAACATCGACATGGAGCTCATGTACGACCTCGGCAAGGTCATGGGCCTGGACAAGGGCAAACTCAAAGTGGGTCCCGAATTCCACTACTGGAAGAACAAGTTCGGCAACGACTCCTCCATCCCGTTGACGTCGGGGGGGCCGGGTGATGGCGCCTTCGCCAAGACGCCGGAAATACGCGTTGAATGGCACTTCTGAAGTACGGTAGCGCCGCGAGCGGCGGCGACATCGATTGGCTGGCCGATGCCCGTCGCGCAGTAACGAGGTCAAGGCACGATCCCGTTGCTGCGCGCCTCAGGCGTGTGGCGGGCGGTACCGTCCGTGCGCCAGCCATGGATCGTGTGGAACGCTGACGAGGCTCGGCGGCTGACCGGCATCGAGGATTGACGGTCGCCGCTGCGGCGCGGCAGGACCGAGCAGGAGTCCAGCGCGTCGGCGCCGGCTCCCCGGCGCAGATGGATAGGATCCGCTGTAGCGATCGATCAGAACTTTCAGCATCTGGCAGCCACGGGCCAGCATGTGGTCGCCGACGGTCGGCTGCTGGTGGTGTTGCTCATACTTGGAGAGACTCATGGCACGCATGAGAGCCATCGACGCCGCGGTTGCAGTGATGCGCAAGGAAGGCATCGACACCGCCTTTGGCGTTCCCGGCGCCGCGATCAACCCGCTGTATTCCGCGCTCAAGAAGGACGGTGGCATCCGCCACTATCTGGCACGGCATGTCGAAGGCGCCTCGCATATGGCCGAAGGCTATACCCGCGCCAACGCTGGCAACATCGGCGTGTGTATCGGCACCTCGGGTCCGGCCGGTACGGACATGATTACGGGCTTGTACTCGGCCGCAGCCGACTCGATTCCGATCCTGTGCATCACCGGCCAGGCGCCACGCGCGCGGCTCTACAAAGAGGATTTTCAGGCAGTGGACATCGAGTCCATCGCCAAGCCGGTCAGCAAGTGGGCGGTCACGGTACGCGAGCCAGCCCTCGTGCCGCGCGTATTCCAGCAGGCCTTTCACGTGATGCGCTCGGGCCGCCCCGGCCCGGTCCTGATCGACCTGCCGTTCGACGTGCAGATGGCCGAGATCGAGTTCGACGTCGACACCTACGCACCGCTGGCCGTCTACAAGCCCGCTGCCACGCGCGCGCAGATCGACAAGGCGCTTGGCCTGTTGAACGCCTCGGAGCGCCCGTTGCTGGTTGCCGGCGGCGGCATCCTCAACGCCGATGCGGCCGCGCTGCTGGTCGAATTCGCCGAGTTGACCGGCGTGCCGGTGATCCCGACGCTGATGGGCTGGGGCCTCATTCCCGACGATCACAAGCTCATGGTCGGCATGGTCGGCCTGCAGACCTCGCATCGCTATGGCAATGCCACGTTACTGGCTTCCGACTTCGTGTTCGGCATCGGCAACCGCTGGGCCAATCGGCATACCGGCACGGTCGAGGTGTACACGAAGGACCGCAAGTTCGTGCACATCGACATCGAGCCGACCCAGATCGGCCGCGTGTTCGGCCCCGATTACGGCATTGTCTCCGACGCGAAGATCGCACTCGCCCTGCTCATCGAAGCCGCGCGCGAGTGGCAGGCGGCCGGACGACTCAAGGATCGCAGCGCCTGGCTGGCCGCCTGTCAGGAACGCAAACGCACGCTGCTGCGCAAGACTCATTTCGACAACACGCCGATCAAGCCGCAGCGCGTTTACGAGGAGATGAACGTCTGCTTCGGCAAGGACACGTGCTACGTCAGCACGATAGGCCTTTCCCAGATCGCCGCCGCGCAGTTCCTGCACGTCTACAAGCCACGCCACTGGATCAATTGCGGGCAAGCCGGTCCCCTTGGCTGGACGATATCGGCGGCGCTCGGTGTCTGCGTTGCTGACCCGAAGCGCAAGGTCGTGGCGATTTCTGGCGATTACGACTTTCAGTTCATGATCGAGGAGCTCGCGGTTGGCGCACAGTTCAAGTTGCCGTACATCCACGTGCTCGTAAACAACGCGTATCTCGGCCTGATCCGCCAGGCGCAGCGCGGCTTCGAAATGGACTATTGCGTGCAGCTCGCGTTCGACAATATCAACACCGATACCCACGGCTATGGCGTCGATCATGTCGCGGTCGTCGAAGGCCTGGGGTGCAAGGCGTTGCGTGTATTCAAACCGCAGGATATTCGCCCGGCCCTGGTCAAGGCGCAGCAATTGATGACCGAACATCAAGTCCCGGTCGTGGTGGAAATCATCCTCGAGCGCGTGACGAACATTTCGATGGGAACGGACATCAACGCGGTCAACGAATTCGAGGACCTGGCCGAGAAGTCAGCCGATGCCCCGACCGCGATCGCCATGCTGGACTGACGGGAGGACACGATGCCGAAATTTGCCGCCAACCTGAGCATGCTGTTCGGCGAGGTCGATTTCATGGAGCGCTTTGCCCGCGCGGCCGCAGCCGGCTTCAAGGCCGTCGAATATCTGTTTCCCTATGCCTATCCCAAGGAGGCACTGGCAGAACAGTTGCAGCGCCACGGCTTGACGCAGGTCCTGCATAATCTGCCCGCGGGCGACTGGGCCGCGGGTGAGCGTGGCATTGCCTGTCACCCCAGTCGCGTCGGCGAGTTCCAGGATGGCGTCGGCAAGGCCGTCAGCTATGCCAGCGCACTCGCGTGCAGCCAGGTCAATTGCCTCGTCGGCATCGCGCCGGCCGGCGTTTCGGCCGAAGCGCTCCACGATACGCTCGTGCGCAACCTGCGGTTTGCGGCAAATGCGCTCAAGACAGCAGGAATCAAGTTGCTGGTCGAACCCGTCAATACCTTCGATATCCCGGGCTTCTATCTCAATCGCACGACTCAGGCCCACGCACTACTCGATGCGGTCCGCTCCGACAATCTGTTCATTCAATACGACATCTACCATGCCCAGCGCATGGAGGGCGAACTGGCCAAGACAATCGCGACGAGCCTGCCGCGCATCGCGCACATCCAGCTGGCCGACAATCCCGGACGCAACGAGCCGGGCACCGGTGAAATCAACTACCCGTGGCTGCTCCGGCATATCGATGCGCTCGGCTACAGCGGCTGGATCGGTTGCGAATACAAGCCACGAACCCAGACCGAGGCCGGTCTCGGCTGGCTGGCACAGCTCTAGAGGAACTTCCACGGGGGATATTGCCATGGAGAAAATCGGGTTCATCGGCCTGGGAATCATGGGCGCGCCGATGGCGGGTCACCTGCTCGCGGGCGGACATACGCTTTACACCCATAGCACGAGCAAGACGCCGAGCGCCCTGCTCGAGGCGGGCGCCAAGGCCTGCGCCAACGGCAAGGAGGTCGCCCAAAAAGCGGACTACATCATCACGATGGTACCCGACACCGCCGACGTCGAAGCGGTGCTGTTCGGCGAGAATGGCGTGGCTGCCGGGCTCTCGGCGAACAAGGTCGTGATCGACATGAGCTCGATCAATCCAATCGCGACGCAGCGCTTTGCCGCGCGCATCAATGCGCTCAAGTGCGAATACCTCGACGCACCCGTGTCGGGAGGCGAAGTCGGTGCCAAGGCCGCCACGCTCTCGATCATGGTGGGCGGCACGAATGCGGTGTTCCAGAAAGCACTGCCGATTCTGCAGCTCATGGGCAAGAACATCACGCTGGTCGGCAAGAACGGCGACGGCCAGACCGCGAAGGTCGCGAACCAGATCGTGGTCGCACTGACCATCGAAGCCGTGTCCGAAGCCCTGCTGTTCGCGTCGCGCGCGGGCGCCGACCCGGCCCGCGTGCGCGAGGCGCTCATGGGCGGGTTCGCGTCCTCACGCATTCTCGATGTGCACGGGGCGCGCATGGTCAAGCGCACGTTTGATCCCGGGTTCCGCATCCGCCTGCATCAGAAGGATTTGAGCATTGCGCTCAGCACCGCGCGCGAACTGGGTCTTAGCCTGCCGAACACGGCGACCTGCCAGGAGCTGTTCAATTCCTGCGTGGCCCACGGCGGCGCGGACTGGGATCACTCGGCCATGGTCAAGGCGCTCGAGTCAATGGCCAACCACAAGGTTGCACCCGACGCCTGATTCGTCCTGCGTTGCACGGAGTGGGCCATGCAGGAACGCGAGTTCTTGAGGCAACTGTTCCAGGCCGCCGTCGACGCTGCGACACCTGCGGTGCGCATTCCCGACTTCCTGCCCAATGCGGGCGAACTGTCAGGTCGGCGCGTCGTCGTCGTTGGGGCCGGCAAGGCCTCGGCGGCCATGGCGCGCGCGGTCGAAGATCACTATGCAGGCAGCCCGGTCGAGCTGTCCGGGCTCGTACTGACCCGCTACGGGCACGCCGTACCCTGCCGCCATATCGAGATCGTCGAAGCCGCGCATCCGGTGCCGGACGAGGCGGGCCGGCAGGGCGCCCGGCGCATGCTCGAAGAGACGGTGCACGGACTCGGCGCCGGGGACCTCGTCATTGCACTGATCTCGGGCGGCGGCTCCGCCTTGCTGACGTTGCCGGCCGGCGGCGTCGCGTTCGCCGACAAGCAGGCGCTGAACCGCGAGCTGCTGCACTCGGGAGCGACGATCGCGGAAATCAACTGCGTACGCAAACACCTCTCGGCGATCAAGGGCGGCCGCCTCGCGCTAGCCTGCCAGCCGGCGCGCGTGCTGACCTTGTTGATCTCGGATGTGCCCGGCGACGACCCGGGCATCATCGCCTCGGGCCCGACTCTGCCCGATGCGACGACCTGCAGCGACGCCCTGGCGGTACTCGCCAAGTACCAGGTTCCGGCCAGCGAGGCCATCCTTGCGCTGCTGCGCTCCGGGCGCTCCGAGACCCCCAAGCCCGGCCATGCCGCGTTCGCACGCAACACGGCGCACATGATTGCCACGCCGCAATTGGCACTCGAAGCTGCGGCACGCAAAGCCACTGCTCTTGGCGTGCCAGCGCATATCTTGTCCGACGCGATCGAGGGCGAAGCACGCGATGTCGCATTGGTCCATTCGGCCATCGCGCGTCACGTCGCGAGCCACGCGCAGCCGTTCGCGAGTCCTTGCGTGATGCTATCCGGCGGCGAGACCACGGTAACCGTGCGCGGCACGGGCCGCGGCGGACGCAACGTCGAGTTCCTGCTTGCGCTTGCGCATGATTTGCGCGGCCACGCCGGCGTTTACGCGCTTGCTGCCGATACCGACGGCGTGGACGGCGCCGAGGACATTGCCGGCGCTCTGATCGACCCCGGTACCATCGCGCGCGCCGAGGCGCACGGTCTGCGCCTCGCCGACGCACTGGGCAATAACGATGCCCACTCGTTCTTTCAGGCGCTCGGCGACTCTCTGGTTACTGGCCCGACCTTGACCAACGTAAACGACTTTCGGGCGATTCTGATTCGATCCGGCACGGGCCCGAGCTGACCGCACATGCACTCGAGGCTATGACGGCGAACCGCGGCACCGACGAGCGACGCTGGCCACCAACTGCTCGACGAGGGTACTACGATGAACCGGAATGAGATTCCTCGATCGGAGTCGGAAGTCGACACCGTGCTGCCCGTTGGCAAGCTCGTGCCACTCGGCATCCAGCATGTGCTCGTGATGTATGCGGGTGCGGTTGTCGTGCCGCTGATCGTCGGCCACGCACTCAAGCTCTCGTCCGAGCAGATTTCGCTACTCATATCCTGCGACCTGTTTGCTTGCGGCATCGTCTCGATCATCCAGTCGCTCGGCGTCACGCCGTGGTTCGGCATCCGCCTGCCCGTGATGATGGGCGTTTCGTTCGCTTCGGTCGGGCCGCTGCTGTCGCTCGCGACGCTGAGCTCCGGTACCGATGGCGCGCGCCTGATGTTCGGCTCGATCATCGCCGCCGGCGCCATCGGCATCGTGATAGCGCCGGTCATGGGCCGCCTGCTGCGGCTTTTTCCGCCCGTCGTGACCGGAACGATCATCACGGTCATCGGGCTGACCTTGATGCGTATCGGCATCAACTGGATCTTCGGCAATCCCGTCGGACCGACGGCGCCCACGCTGGTCGCACCCGAACACGCGAAGTGGCTTGCCGACATCAGCCAGCTCGCCGGCACTGCCACCGCCACCGGCACGCCGATTCCGGCACCCCCGGCCGGACTGGCGCTCTCCCCGACCGTACCCAATCCCGCCTACGGGTCGGGCACGAATATCGCGATTGCCGCGCTGATCATGGCCGTGATTCTCTGCATACTGCGGTTCGGCAGAGGCTTCATTGCCAACGTCGCCGTCTTGATCGGCATCGTCAGCGGCGGCGTGTTGACCACCCTGCTCGGCATGATGCATTTCGACAAGGTCGCCAAGGCGGGCTGGTTCGGTTGGGTGCGGCCGCTCAGTTTCGGCATGCCGGTGTTCGAGCCGGTGCCGATCGTGGCCATGGTACTGATCATGCTCGTGGTCATGGTCGAGTCGGTGGGCATGTTTCTCGCGCTCGGCGACATGACCGGCAAACGGATCGGGCAAGCCGACCTGACCCGCGGCTTGCGCGCCGACGGACTTGGCACGCTCATCGGCGGCCTGTTCAACACATTTCCATACACGAGCTTTTCGCAGAACGTCGGCCTGGTCGGAGTCACGGGCGTCAAGAGCCGTTTCGTCTGCGTCGCGGGCGGCGCGATCATGATTCTGCTCGGCTTGTTGCCGAAACTAGGCACGTTGGTCGAATCCCTGCCCCTGGCCGTACTCGGCGGTTCCGGGCTCATCATGTTTGGCATGGTCGCCGCGACTGGCATTCGTATACTTGCCGGCGTCGACTTCCGCCACAGTCGCAATAATCTCGTCATCGTCGCGTTGTCGATCGGGATAGGAATGATTCCGCTAGTCGCGCCGAACTTCAAACAGTGGTTGCCGCATCTGCTCTATCCAATCATCGAATCTGGCATCGTCCTGGCCTCCGTCGCCGCAATACTGCTCAACGCGGCATTCAACGGCGTCAGCGGTGACGCCGAACAGCTCAAGGAGGCGGCTAGCGAGGTTGGACTGCACTAGGGTGCGTTGCCGCGTGCTGCCGCTCACCGTGTCTGCACCAACTAACGGGGTGCCGATATGAAGAACAGGCCCTGCCTCGAACTCGTCGATGTGCGCAAGGTCGCGGCGGCGGCCGAGGCCGAAGCCATCACCCATGGATGGTCGGTCACTATTGCGATCTGCGACGATGGCGGCAACCTCTTGTTCCTCGAGCGCATGGACAACGCACCGCCGATGAGCGCGTCGGTCGCGCCGGAAAAGGCGCGCACCTGCGTCATGGCGCGGCGTCCGTCGAAAGTCTATGAAGACATGATCAACAAGGGCCGCTTTGCTGCGCTTAAAATGCCGGTCGTGCCGCTCGAAGGCGGCGAGATGATCGTCGTCGATGGCTACTGCATCGGTGCGATTGGCGTGTCGGGCGCGCTGGGCGGCGAAGATACGCTCGTCGCGCGCGCCGGCGTCGCCGCGATCGGCGCGGTCTGGACGCTTTGATGAGATTACGGCGCACCGCGCCGCAACGTCAGCTCGCCTACATGGCCATGACGGGCAATCCCACGTTCCGGTACTCGGACGGCCCGCGGATCTTGCCGAGCAAGAACAACGGTCCGCCCGGCTGCATCGACGGCGATCGCCGACACCACGCACGCAAAGTGGCGGACGACTGCGCGTCTTGCTCACGCGTGCCGGGACGCGCCGGGCGACGGGCAGGCGTCCGGCTCAAGGCATTGCGCCGGACCGCCAGCGCGCCTGCCAGCGACGCTTGTCGCCATACATCTTCTGATCGGCGGCCTTGAGCAGCGCATCAAGATCCACTCGCGACGCCGGGTCGAAGCCGACGATACCGGAGCTCCAGGAAAGGCCGGGATGCGCCTTGGCGAGTACCGAGCCCGAGAAATCCGCCGCGAATCGCGCCAGCGACTCGCCCAATTGCGCCTCGGTCGCTCCGCCCTCGAGCACGCAGAACTCGTCGCCGCCGAGCCGCGCGACGATATCCGAGGTCCGAAAGTGCTTGAGCAGCAGCCTGCCGAACATGCGCAGCACGTCATCGCCCACGGCATGGCCAAGGCTGTCATTGATCTGCTTGAACCCATTGAGGTCGAGCACGAGCAGCGCGGCGGGCTTGCCGTGCCGGCGGCACAGGGCGAGCAGGTGAGTCGCGATCTCGGTGAAGCCGTGCCGGTTCGACAGCTGCGTGAGCTCGTCGATCGTCGCCATCGTGAGCAGGGACAGCTCGCGATCCACCATTGCCGCGAGGTCCGCGAGCAATGCCTGGTCGCCCGCCGAGAAATCGCGCGGCTGGTTGTCGATGATGCAGAGCGTTCCGACCCGCGATCCGTCCGACGCATGCAC
>Ga0075015_100000082_pt1 | contig 23932 bp, 22 predicted proteins | sample AleBraG_ABR_2013_FD_71476 | JGI IMG/M metagenome (GOLD analysis project Ga0075015, IMG submission 71476) | Freshwater sediment microbial communities in response to fracking from Pennsylvania, USA - Alex Branch Run_MetaG_ABR_2013 | ecosystem: Environmental > Aquatic > Freshwater > Creek >...
GGAAATAAGCCAGCGGACGTACGCCGCCATTTTGAGCAGGAGTTCGGCAAGCGCGCTGTGTGAAAAAGTCTGTGGGACGTTGCGGGCTAGTGTTCGAAATCCTTCGCTCTCAACAATGGCAGCTTCGTCCCACAGACTTTTTCACACAGCGAGTCTACAGCCAGCGAAGCAGAGTAGTGCTGGCGGGTTGATAACCAACCCGCTGGTAAAAGGCGATCGCCCGCGGATTGTGGACATTCGCCTCCAGCACCACAAAACGGGCGGCATGAGTTTTGGCCCACTCTTCCACCGCCTGCATCAATTGCTCCCCGATGCCGCTGCCTCGCTGGGATTGCGCCACAGCCAGATCGGCAACAAAGCAATAACGCATAGGCTGGTGCATGGGATCGAACGGCGTATCGATCCACGCATCTACAAAACCAACCACGCCGGTTTCTGTTTCGGCCACCAGCGTGATGCGCTCGGAGATTTCAGCCGGATACTGGGAGCCGCTGCGATAGCGCTCCACAATACTTTCGCGCGCGGGCACATGGTAGCGCCCAGGCTCCAGCGCCGCATGATGTTCGGCGCTGTCAAACCAGATGTCCACAATCCTGTCGACTTCTTCCGAGGCCGCGGGCCGGATCGTCATCGGAATAGAACGGCGATTTCTTTTTCCACCGCCGCCGCTCCGCCGTTGCTATAGAGCACAAACAGACGCTCGGCTGAAAAATGGCTGAGCGCGCGATGGCGGTATTTCCAGTTGTAATCGGAGGCTGCGGAATCCTGGAATCCAAAACGCGGCGAGAGTGATTTCAGCACCTTGTCCATCCCGGTTACCGCCGGTACCGACAGCGGAAAATCCGCATCGGACAGATTGTGAATAACGTTTTCCGCGCGTGGCGGCGGCAGGTGGCCTTCCGGCATATAGCGGCTGACGTCAACTTGGGCCAGAATCGCGGCTGCCCGAATCCAATCCGCTACTTTCTTTTCGTTGCCCAGCGTGGGCGCCGCATGGGAACAGGCCTGCACGTAAACGAACTCCCGCGGCAGATCGCGAGCCATGGCCTCCGCCAGACCCAGAATGTGATGAGCCGGCGTTCCCGCGATGTTGATTTCTTGGAACTCGGTGCCATCGGCGTTCCATTGAAACACAAACGTCTTGGCCCAATCGTGCCAGAGCGGTGCGGCGATCAGGACATCCTCATGGAAACGCAGGTCTGTGCCGTAAATGCGCTGGTAGCCTCGGACGAAGTTCTGCGCACTGACGCTATTGAACGCCTCATGCACCGCCAGTCCACCGGGATATGAATGGTGGCTTCCGTTTCCGCTGCCCGGCGCCGCGCCAAAAGGCTGCGGCAGGTGCGGGCATGCGCTGCCATCCTCGATCAGCGGAGGAAAGATGCCGGAGAGCGCGTCGGTTGTGGATACAAAGTCCTCAGCAAGCAACTTGTCTCGTAGCGCGGTCCGCTTCTCCTCAGTCAAGTGAGCGCGCGACGCCACGCAGGTCTTCGGATTGCGAATCGCATCCGCAGTCTGGCGTCGGACGCCGACGTCCTGAATACTATCAATCTCCCGGCCAATCAAGCGAAGAGAGGACTGCACCAGTGGGGAGGCTGCGGCCGTTACCACGGCGCGCGCATTGCCCGCGCCCATTTCCGCAGCCAAGAAAACTAAGACCGGGACCATTCCTGCCCGATATGTTGCGTCACCACCCGGCCCGTGTCGGAACCGGCCGCGCCAAAGCAGCGTTCAATCGGCTCCAGATACGGCTCGCGGCTGAGATGGAACGTCTTGTGGTGTACCGGCAGCACCAGCTCCGCACGGCAGTCCTCCGCCATCTTCCAGGCCTGCTCGGGATTGCAGTGTACGCTGATCCAAGGGTCGTACGCGCCGATGGGCAGGATGGCCAGATCGACGGGCTTCGAGCTGCGAATCTGCCGGAAAGCGTCGGTATACGCGGTATCGCCCCCGAACACAATGCGGCGCCCCTCGCCTTCAATCAGGTAGCCGTTGTAACCGCGGTAGGTGTCGGTGCGTAGCCGGGCGCCCCAGTGTTTCACCTCAAGCCCCGAGATGGTTATCGGACCGACGCGCAGCTTCTCACCCCAACCGATCTCCTGGACGGACTTGTAGCGCCGCGTACGCAGCAGATTGGAAGTGAATTTGGCAGTGACCACCGAGGTGTGGGCGCGCGCTAGCAGCCGCAAAGTAGCTTGGTCAAAATGATCGAAATGCGCGTGCGAAAGCAGAACCAGATCGATGTGCGGTAGATCTTTGACCAACAGCGCCGGTTCCACCAGCCGCTTCAGCCCAAAGGTTACCGGGCCGACCGGTACGCCGCATTTTTCGCCCAATACGGGATCGGTGAGGATAGTGAATCCGTTAATTTTCAATAGAACCGTGCTGTGCCCCAGCCAGGCGGCATGCACACCGGTGTCGGGCCAATGCTTGGGATTGGGGCGAAAGGGCGCCGCCGACACTTCGCGCAGCTTCTGGTTGCGGTACGCCTTCCAGACGCCGGGAGCCGTATTGCGGGCGAAACGCGCCGCCACTCGCAGATCGCGGAAACTAGCACTCTTAGCCAAAACGCTCTTCCTTCCAAGGGTCGCCGTGCATATGATACCCGTTTTGTTCCCAAAAACCGGCCCGATCCTCCGCCAGCAGCTCCAGCGACTGAATCCACTTAGCGCTCTTCCACGCATACAGCCGGGGAACGATCAAGCGCGCCGGACCACCATGATCTACCGACAATGGTAATCCATCATGCAGAAAGGCAACGAGCGCGTCTTCGGCCAGGAATTCGTCCAGCGGCAGATTGGTCGTGTATCCGTAGTCGTAACCGCGCGCCAAGACATACTGGGCATTCGGCAAAGCTCCGCCCGCCAGCTCGATCAGGGTCCGGGTCGAGACGCCTTCCCAAAGGTTGCCCAGGCGCGACCAGCGCGTGACGCAATGAAAATCGGCGAACACCCGCACCCGCAGCAGCGTTTGAACCTGCTCCCACGACCAACTCACTGGCTGTGCCACCAGGCCGCCGACGGACAGAGTCCAGTCACTAAGCGGAATCGAGACAGGCCCGGCCGCATCGAGGATCGGCCATTTCTTAGTCCGGCTCTGCCAGGGCGGAATGCGCTCGTCCCGCCGCGTGTCCGGGCTCACGATGACGCCGGCAGGGACGCCTTCCGGCGAAGGGACCGCGTCTCCTTGTAATTTATCCTCGTCCATCAAAAAGGGGACAGTCACTAATTTCACCTTTTCCAGCGATCAAAAAGGCCTCAATGTGCCAAGCCCACCCCCTGACAAATTGTGTCACAGCTCGGTTCCAATACCGCATACATCGGACGAAGGGGCTACAACTGTACAATTGGATCAATGCCGCCGGGATTCGCGATCGAGCAAGACGTCCTAACCCAAGCAGACTGTGATGCCCTCCTTTCAGCGCTTTCCTCCGCCACCGTGCGCCGCAGCCGGGCCGGGGCGCGCCATCTGATGGGAAATCCCGCAGTTGCGGAATTGGCCGCCGCCGCTGAATTGATGGCCATCGCCCGCGCATGGCTCGGCCAGGTAGCGGTACCATTCCGCGCAACACTCTTCGAAAAATCAAGTGACACAAACTGGCTGATTCCGTGGCATCAGGATACCGCCTTGCCCGTAACCGCCCGCTTTGATTCACCGGGATGGGGTTCCTGGTCTCAAAAGGAAGGCATCCACTACGCGCACGCTCCCGCTTGGGCGTTGGAGCGGGTAGTTGCGCTCCGGGTTCATCTGGATCCCTCGGAGGCCGACAACGGACCCTTACGCGTGCTGCCCGCTTCGCACGCCGCCGGAGTACTCACCGATCATGAAATTCTAGACCGCGTGTCGATGAGCAGCCCGGTCGACTGTCTGGTGGATCGAGGCGGCGTGTTGGCCATGCGCCCGTTGCTGATCCACTCTTCTTCGAAGGCGCGCAGCACCGCGGCTCGGCGCGTGCTCCACATCGAATACGCCGACTCGTTGGATTTGAGCTGCGATATCCGGTTAGCGGTTGTTTAGCGCTTGCCCAACCGCGGACGCTTGGCGGGCATTTCATCGCCTTCGCGAGGTGCCACTCCGCCCTTACCCTTCATGATTTTGTCGAACGCGCGCAAGTCCGCCCGGGCCTTGCGTTCCTCGAAAAATGAAGCCGTTTGCATCGCGGAAACCTTTTCGGCAACCGCCATGGCCACAAACTGATTGATGCTGGTTCCGTCTTGCTCGCTAAGCCGCACCACGGCTTCTTTCAGCGAGCGCGGCAGCCGCAGCGGATAGGTACTGGTTTCTTTCATGACCACACCCACAGAGGGTTCGCCACAACGAGGGTTTTTCGAAGGAACCGCCAAGCAAGCTTGGGTGTTGCTCTGTTGATTTTCGAGGTGAGTCTCGCTCTAAAGGGGACAACGCGCAGGGCCGAGCGGATTCGCAAATTCAATTGGTAAATCCGGTGACCGAATCGATGCGGCCGTCGGGGTTGAACACGTAGACGTTGGTCCCGGTCATGCGCTCTGCGCCGGTCATGTCTTTCGCGATCCAGTCGGCGAGGACGGAGCCTTGGCAATGGCGGACGTTGCCTTTCCGCTGCAGCGTGATGCCGGGCATGAAGCGCAGCGACGCGCCGATGTGCGCTTGTAGATCCGCTATCCCGTCGAGCAGGCTGAAGCGATCGCGGAAACGGACTCCGGGTGTGACGATCTTCTCCAGGGCCTGTTGGCGCAGATGATGGTCGGCGATGATCCAGGAGGCGAACCAGGCGTCCACCGTATTCTGCGCATCCGCATAGGCTTCGTTGGCGACTGCGTTTCCGAACAGCGAGAGTTGGAAGCGCCAGCCTTGGATGTGCTCGTCGCGCGGGGCGGCTTCGGCGAACTCGTGTTTGAGGTGAAGACGGGTGCCGGCTTCGTCGGGCGACAAATGGATGGTCACGCGCGAAGCGCCGGGCGGGATGGGATGGCCGGTGGCAAAGCCGTAAGTGAAGACGATGCGTTCGGGCTCGCGGACTTCCAATACCTCGCCCAGAGACTCGATGCCATTGGCGTGGCGGATGTAGACTTTGCCGCCGGGCGTGGCGTCAATGGTGGAGCCTGGGCCCCACCACTTGGCCCAGCGGGCGCTGTCGGTGAAGAAATGGAAAACGGTTTTGGGAGTGGCTCGGATGACCACGGTGCGGTCTAGTTGGTAGGGTAGTTCAGTCATGATTTTGGTTTCGGTCCGCGGCGTGTTTGTTCCAATTCGGCGGCGAGTTTGAGGTTCCAAAGGGCGTCATCCCACATGCTCTCGAGGAGTGCGGCAACTGGCCCCAGGGCTTCACGGCGAACGCGGTAAAAGCGGTTGCGGTGCTGAGAGCGGGCTGCCAACAAGCCGGCCTTTGTGAGCGCGCGGAGTTGGAGGGAGACCGCGCCGAAGGTGACATCCGGCATCGCCCGGTGGATTGCTCCGGCCGTTTGCTCCTGGTCCCAGACTAGGCGCAGGATTTCGCGACGGCGGGGGGAGGCGATGGCATCCAGAACAGCGGGCTCCATGCGGATTAGTTTAGTTTAAACTAAATTGAATGTCAAGAGGGATTTGGATTTGGCGGAGGCTGCGGGCCAAGTTATACAAAATTAAGGTGGAAATGGCTGGTTGTGCAATCGGGGGCAGAGGGGTCAGACACCGGAGGCAGAGGAGTCAGACACCGATTCGACCCGATTCGACCGATTCGATTTAGTCGGCGCGGGTACGCAGGTACTGGCGAACGGCCCAGGCTGCACCGGCGACCACCAGCAACGCCAGGGTGCTCCAGGGGGCGAACGGGCAGGCGGAGGCGTAGCCGAAATCGTTCGGGCGGGACGCCGGCGGAAAGGGCAATAGCGTCCACAAGGCCAGCGCGGCAAAGAGGTACATCAGCCCGGTCAGAAGGACGTTGGGCGGTTTTTGGGTCATGAGACTAAATCGAATTCTAGCGCAGGCAACGCGCCAGGACGGCTTCCCGGGAGAAAGGAGAAGCCATTACGCGCACGTTCCGACCGCGCGGCGCCCAGATGGCGGGATTCGTTTTGCAAAATAAGGCCAGCACCGGGACGCCGGCGGCGGCAGCCAGGTGGGTAATGCCGGAGTCGTTGCCGATGAAGAGACGCGCGCCAGCGATCCAGGTGGCCAGATCGAGGAGACTGGAAAAGCGAACTGCGCCGGGAAGTTCTTCCTCCGGACCGGCGCACCATTCCACCGGGCGCGGCAGATGACGGGCCAACTCGCGGTAGCAGTCGAGCGGCCAGTTTTTGGAAGGGCTGCCGGAGAACGGGTGGATCACAATCGTGTCCCTGGGCGGAACGGGTGGAACGGCGATCCGGGGAATTGCGGGCAGAGGGCAACCGGCCTGCGTGGCGAAAAAATCGGCCGCGTGTTGGTCACCTTCCGGCGACGGCAAGGAATGGAAAAACGAAATGGGCAGTCCGCTGGCGGCCTGGCGGAATTCCGCGCGGTTCGCGCCATACCAGGACTCGATGGAATCAAAGGACTGCAAAGCGGCCAATAAAGCTGGGGGAGGCTCCACTCCCTCCAGACCGAACAGATCCAAGCCGGTGGAGGCGATGGCGCGGGCGTGATCGAACGTACCCAGCAACGGGACGACGGCCGACGGCACCCAGACTTCGGTGTATTCGGCGCGCCGGTGTTCCAGGGCGGGCAGCGCCAAAATGCAATCGCCAATGGCTCCGGGACGAATCAGCAAGCGCCGCATTCCTGTTCCATGGTATTCGTGAGACGTGAACGCACTTGTTGTTTTCCTCTTGCTGGCAGGATCGGCAGCATTCGCTCAACCGGATGTCACGTCCTGGAGCATTCTCAGAGACGGCTATCATGACAAGTTCATCGATACGCGCAAGCAGGCGATTGCGGCCATCGGTTCCATTGGCGAAACTCCGGAAGTGGTCAAGCTGTTGAGCGAGGCTCTCAAAGACGATGACCTGGAGTTGCGTCAAACTGCCGCCGCCGTGATGGGCCAGATGAAGTGCCGGTCGTGTATTCCGGCGTTGAAGGTCGCGCTGGACGACGATTCCGGCGAAGTTTCCTTCGCTGCGGCAAAGGCGCTGTGGGATATGGGGGACCGCAGCGGACTGGCGATGTTGGAGGAAGTTTTGACGGGGGAAGTCAAGAGCGCGCCGGGCGTGATTGAAAGCACCAGACGCAAGGCGCGCACGACCATGCACGACAAGAAGGCAATGGTGTTCATTGGGGCCAAGGAAGCAACCAGCGTGCTGCTTGGTCCGGCCAGCCTGGGCATCACCGCAACCGAGATGGCGCTGAAGGACGGCAATGGCGGCGGACGGACGCTGTCGGCGACGATGCTGGGCGAGAACTGCGATGCGCACGCGCTGGAAGTGTTGGAACGAGAACTCGACAACGAGAAAAACTGGGCGGTGAGAGCCGCGGTCGCGCGGTCCATCGGCCGCTGCGGAAATAAAGACGCCATTCCGCTGCTGGAGCAAAAGCTGTCGGAGTCGCACGCTTTGGTGCGATTCATGGCCGCCGCTGCGATTGTGCGGCTGAGCGCTACGCGCGATCATCCGCGCGCGCCGAACCAGTGAGTGACGTTCCGGGCCCGCCTGATCAGACGAGGGTCGCCTTCGAGCGAGTAGACGACCCGCCGCACTCTCGTGGTCACGGACCGAGCGCCCAGGGGACACTGCTGCGATAGCGTAGAGCGAAGGAGTTCGGACTCGAGCCCGCAGTGTCCCCATCCGCGCCGGGTGACGGCCCGCGCGACAGGACGAGGCCCGGCTTCGAGCGAGTGCACAACCCGCGAAGGGGACACTGCTGCGATTCGGGTCAAGCGAAGGAGTTCGGACTCGAGCCCGCAGTGTCCCCGTCCGCGCCGGGTGAGGGCCCGCGCGACAGAACGAGGCCCGGCTTCGAGCGAGTGCACAACCCGCCGAGGGGACACTGCTGCGATTCGGGTCGAGCGAAGGAGTTCGGACTCGAGCCCGCAGTGTCCCCGTCCGCGCCGGGTGACGGCCCGTGCGACAGGACGAGGCCCGCTGCGGGTCGTCCTTCGTGCGGCGGAGTTCCGCTCGATTATCCCCGCGCGCCGAACCAGTGAGTGACGCGCGGGGGTTGCGGGCCCACATGATAAGACGCGGCTTTTTCTTGAAATGTTTTGTCGGCAACCGTAGCGCGGGCATGCTGTCGTAAATGTTCGGCCCAGTTGGCCACCACAAATGTCTCAATGTAGCGGCCTGTCTCGGCTGCGTCCTGCCACAGGCTCCAGCGGATGGCGCCGTCGCGCCGGCGAATCAACCGCACGGGCTGCATGGCTTGGGTGAATTCTGGTCCCAGTTCGGGAACGATACGATACTCGATCTGTACCAGGACCGGACCTTGCTCCGGTTCCGGTGAAATTTCCAAGTGCGGCTCCGGCCAGTGTCCGGAAGGAGCGACATCCACCTCCCGTGACGAGTGCAAGCGCAAGCGCGCCGTGGCCGTGGCGACGAGGAGCAGGCAGATTCCGGCCACGAGCAGCGTGGGGCGCAAGCCGAAACGGGTGGCCATGGCTCCCCAGATCACGCCGCCCAGCGCCATGGCGCTCTGAAAGACCAACAGGTAGACGGAAAGGGCGCGGGCCCGCACCCAAGCCGGCAACGACGTCTGTGCGGCCGTGTTCAACGTGGAATTGACAATCATCCAGGCCGCGCCGCCCGCCATCAAGGCCAGCGCCACCAGGCTGAAGCGTTCCAGATAAGCCAGGGCCAGGTTCGAGACACCGAACAAGGCGGTAGCCAGCGTGACTAGAACTTCCGGGCTGAGAACCCGACGCAGGCGCGTCACCAGCAATGCACCCAAAATGGATCCTGCGCCGAGACAGGCGAGCAAGAGGCCATATCCAGTGCTTTCGCGGTGCAGTTCGATGCGAGCCACCGAAGGCAGCAGGGCCCAGAGTCCGCTGGCGACGATGACGAACGAGCCCGAGCGCCACAACACGCCGTGCATGGCGGGAGCAAAGCGCACGTATCGCAGACCGGCAGCCATGGCGGAGCCGACGGTTTCAGCCAGGGTGGCGAATTCCGCGGCCCGTTTCCAAAGATAGAGAACTAGGATGACGGCGATGAAAGATACGGCGTTTAAGACGAACGCGCCGCCCGCGCCCATGGTGGCAACGGCCAAGCCGCCCAAGGCGGGTCCGGCGGCGCGGGCGAGGTTGAAGCCGAGGGAATTGAGGGCGATGGCGGACGGCAACTCCGGACGCGGAACCAGTTCCGGAACGATGGCCTGCCAGGCCGGCGCGTTCATGGTGGAGCCGAGGCCCAACGCGAAGGTCAGCAGAAGCAGGCTCCAGGGGCCGATGCTGCCGGCGATGGTCATGCCACCCAAGATTCCGGCTGCCAGCAGCATCGAGAACTGGGTAAGGATCAGCAGTTTCCGGCGGTCGACGATATCGGCCACGGCGCCGGCGGGAATGCCGATCAGAAAAACCGGCAAATAGGTTGCGGTCTGCACCAGGGCAACCATAAAGGCCGAGGGTGAGAGCGAGGTCATCAACCACGCAGCGCCCACAGTCTGCATCCAGGTGCCGACGTTGGAAACGATGGAGGCGAGCCACAACCAGCGGAACAACGGATGGCTGAGCGGAGCAAAAGCGCCGCGGCTGGGAGTCGGGCTCAAGTTCCTATTGTTGCAACCGATAAGGACAGCGTGAAGATTCTGATAACACTGGCGGCTCTGACTGCTTGTTTGTCCAGCCAGACGACTCCGCCGATCACCGCCACGGCGACTCCCACCAGCGTCAGCTTTGCCTATCAGCTTGGCGCGACCACGCTGCCCGCCGTACAGAATATAGCGTTAAAAACCAGCAGCGGAACACCGGCCTTCACGACAACCTTCGACGCTGGGGCACTTTGGCTGATCGTGACGCCGGCCAGCGGCAACGCGCCGGCCACGATCGGGGTGCGCGTCAACCCGACCAGCTTGGGCGTAGGTGTTTATACCGCGACGATTACGGTGACCGTTACCGGAGTAACGGCGCCGATCAGCATTCCGGTAACTCTCACCATCACCACTCCGCCGGCGACGCTCACTTTGAGCGCAACCACCGTGAACATGGTGTCGCCGCCGATTCCGGCCGCGACCCAGAACGTTCTGCTATCGACCACGGCCGGGCCCATCTCCTTTACCGCGACGGCGGGCGCCAAGTGGCTTACGGTGTCGCCGAGTACGGGAGTGGTGCTTCCCGGCGAACAACTGGTAATGAGCATTAACGCCGACCCAACCACCTTGACCCCGCAAGCCGCACCTTACGCCGGCAAGATCACGATTGCGGCGTCCGGAGCTTCCGTCGCCAGCAAGTCGCAGACGATCACGGTGAACTTTACGGTGAGCAGCTTGGTTCCAACCATTACCAGCGTCTGGCCCACCAGCCTGCCGACGAACGCGGGACCGCAAACGATCACCGTGCATGGGACGAATTTTTACGCGGCCACGGCCGCCAAGGTGCAAGGTGTCGCCACTTCGCTGGCCACCACGGTGGTGGATGCCAACTCTTTGTTGGCGGTCATCCCAGCGGCGCTGACCATCTCGCCCTCGACTCTCAATATATCGGTGGTGAATCCCGCGCCGGGCGGCCCTTCAGTCTCCTCTATTCCTGTCACCGTTGCCAATCTTCCGGTAATCCAGGCCATTGTAAATGCCGCCAGCTATGTCGCCGGTTCCCTCAGTCCGGGTGAGTTGGTAACAATTTTCGGAATCAACATCGGACCGACGATACCGGCGTCTCTGAATGTAGTGAATGGCTACATTTCCACCTCGCTGGGAGGAGTCTCGGTTACCATCGACGGGACACCCGCGCCCATCTTCTATGTTTCGTCCACGCAGCTAACGGTACAGGTGCCGTATGAGGTCGCCATTGGCACAAACAAGCAATTCACGTTGATTAACGGAAGTTATGCACCAGTGACCACGGCTGTGACGACCGCCCTGAGCGCACCGGGCATTTTCTCCGCGGACGCTTCCGGCGACGGACAGGCCGCTGCCTTGAACTACAACAAGAGCACGAACACGTACACCTTGAATAGCGCTACCAATTTGGTGAAGATCGGCGACTATATCATTCTGTACATGACCGGCGAAGGCGACTATGCGGCAGTGCTCTCGCCGCCCACGCATACCGGCCTGATCATTCCCGGTACGCTCTCGCCGTTGCCGCAATTGAACCCGCTGCCCACGGTCACCATTGGCGGCGCCACTGCAACTGTCGACTACGCAGGCCCGCTGGTCGGCTCTGTGATCGGCTTACTGCAGATCAACGCAGTGGTTCCGGCCGGCGCTACGACCGGCGCTACCGTGCCCGTGGTGGTCACGGTTGGCGGCAATGCTTCGCAGGCCGGCGTCACTATAGGCGTGCACCCGTAAAATCTATTTCCGCGCGATGGCCGATATCTCGATGTGCGCCTGCGGAGAAGCCAACGCCGCAACGCCTACCGTCGCTCGCGCCGGCCGCGGTGCTTTGATCAGCGACGAGTAAACGGCGTTCATTCGCGGGAAGAGCGACATGTCGGTCAGGAAAATCTGCACCGACACTAAATCGGAGTAGTCCATATTGACCGCCTTGAGAATCACCCGGATGTTCTCCAGAGACGTCCGCACCTCGGCCTCAAAATTGTCTGGGATTTTTCTGGTTTTCAGGTCGCTGCCGAGCTGGCCGGAGAGGTAGAGCGTGCCTCCGTCCAGAATCCCGGGACTGAACATGGGGGCGTCTTGCCCGGGCCGGGCGAATTCCTCCGGTTCAACGATCTTCTTTTGCGCTTCGGCCAGGGGAAGCAAGAGAACTAGACAGCTTGTCAAGTGGAATAGCGTTCGCATGCAAAGTACGGTACCACTTTTGGTTGGGGTAGACTCGCTGCATGCGCTGGTTCTCGATGGTTCTCTTTGCTTCAATTTCGTGCGCCCAGACTCCGGCGGATGCGGTTCTGGACGACTGGCACAAAGCCGCCGCTGTCGCCGACGAAGCCCGCTACTTCTTTCATTTCGCGCCGAACGGCGTTTTTCTGGGGACTGACGCCACGGAGCGCTGGACCGTGAGCGAGTTTCGCGCCTACGCCAAGCCTCACTTCGACCGCAAGAAAGCCTGGAGCTTTCAGCCGCACGACCGGCACATTGCGTTCTCTCCCGATGGAACGGTGGCCTGGTTTGACGAGGCGCTGGACACGCCGAACCTCGGTCCAGCCCGCGGGTCCGGAGTGCTGGTGCGGCTGAATGGGGCCTGGAAGATCGCGCAATACAATTTGTCGATTCCGATTCCTAATTCGCTGGCCGGTGAGGTGGTGAAGATGGTGGCGGGCAAAAAGTAATTGCGGCCTTGAATCGAAGAGCTGTTTCACTCCGCGGAGCGTGGGCCAGCGATGGTGATAACGAACTGCGGCGGCAGGTCGAGTTGGCTGCTGGCCGCAGCTTGTGGACCGACGCTGATAGCGGTGAAGCGATCCGCTCGTGCCCGCGAAACCGCTGGTCTCAATTTAGATTGAGAATTTCCGTGAGACGGATTTAGATCTGGCGCCGGCGGATTGGCCGTCTCTGCCAGAGCTCATTGGCTTAGTTACTCGTGGTGCTCGGCGATTAATTCGCGAACTTTGGACACCAGATCATGAGGAACATTCATGACCGTCTCGGAGGACGCAACGCCAGCCTCGTCCTCCTCCGAAGACTCATCTTCGTTCTGTTGGTCGTAATGAGCGAGCACCTGTCGCACCTTGTTCTCGTCCCATCCCTCCGGAAGATTGTTCTGGCTCATTGACGCTTCTTCTTTCTTCGCTTGCGATAGGCTAAAAGCAGTTTTCCGATCAAGTCATAGGCCGTGATCACAAACACTCCGTCCGGCTCTGGGGCATAAATGACCTTTAAGTACCTGCCAGACGCTGTCTGCCCAAGGCGACCCTAGCTTAGCTAGACCCCGTCCCAGCCTGCCCGGTTCTCGCCAGGCCTCTCGAGAACATCAATGACCTCATGCTTCTCGAGTTGATGGCCATGTATATGCGGCGCCCCACTTGCGGGGTCAACATAAAATCGGGTTCGCAAAGAGTATTCGACTTCATTCTAGCGCCCTAATACACGGCACCGGGGAGGGTTCAACGATCTGCCCACTCCCGATCCTCAAAGCACCGAACCACAGCCGCTGTGGCGTCGGCGAGATCCTCGTCGTTCCAGGAATCGGACCACTCAATCGTGCTCGGCCGGCGCGTTGCGGTGAGGTCGCCCTCTACCGGTTCAGCCACATCTTAATGGACCGCGTGACCAAATCCGAGGCGTCCTGCTGCACAAAGTGGCTCGCGCCGGGGATTGTCACCAGCGTATAGTCTTTGGCGACGTAGTTCCAATTGTCGTTCAGCGCTCCCGACAACAGAGCCGTATCGCCGAGTCCGTGGATGGCCAGCACCGGACACTGCACTTTAATCAGTGGCGATGTGTCTTCCGTGTAGGGCTCGCGCGGATAGTTGGCTTTGTAGAAATTGAGCATCCCCTCGACGTCGCTGCGCTTGAACGCTTCAACATACTTTTGTCTCGCCGCGGGATCTTTCACCCAGAACGCCAGTCCCTCGACTTTCACTTTGCTCGCGGCATCCGGCTGCTGGAAGTTGCGGGCGTACTGGCTGTTCTTTTGCTGCTCCGGATTGTGGACCAACTCGCGATTCAGCCCGCGCGGATGCGGCAGATTGAGGATGATCAGTTTGTCCACCATCTCGGGATGCATCATCGCAAAGGTCCAGGAAATGATACCTCCCCAATCGTGGCCGACTACGATGGCGGAGCTGGCGCCCGCATCCTTGATTACCGCCGCGACATCGCCTACCAGAAACGGCATGGCGTAGTTCTCCACGCCTTGCGGCTTGTCGCTGAGGTTATAGCCGCGCAGATCGAGAGCGGCCACGCGATAATTCGGCGCCAGCGCTTCCATCTGATCGCGCCAGGTGTACCAGAAATCGGGGAAGCCGTGAACCATCACGATGAGCGGGCCTTTGCCGAGAGTGACGTAGTGAATCTTCACGCCGGCGTGATCGGCATAATGGTTTTCCACTCTGGCGTCGAGATCGGCGCTGGCGGCAAACGCGGGAATCGTCGCGAGCACAAGCAGCGCGGCAAGGAAAATCCGGACTTGGGACATGTTGGAATTGTACACTGTTCGTGACTTGCGCTATACTACGACCATTGTGCGCAGCTAAACCGGCTTAACTCTCCGTCTCTTTTCCCAAACAGGAGTTTTGTGTATGCATACCGCTAATGCGGAGCTGCGTTCCGCCGGTTTCCTTGCCTCTGTGCGCGAGGCGCTCGCCGGAACTCACCAGGATTTTACAGACGGAAGCTTAGATCGCGCCATCGTGATGCTGGCCATCCCAATGGTGCTGGAAATGGCGATGGAGTCGCTGTTTGGCGTGGTCGACGTGTTCTGGGTAGCGCGCCTGGGCGAGGACGCCATCACGACCGTCGGCCTAACCGAAAGCCTGATGACCATTGTGTTTGCCATCGCGATGGGCGCAGGCATGGCTGCCACCGCAATGGTGTCGCGGCGAATCGGAGAAAAGACTGAGGCCGACGCCCAAGTGGTGGCGGTGCAGACCATCGCGCTGGGTGTTTTTCTCTCCGTGATCACCGCGGTTCTCGGATTTCTGACGGCGCCGGCACTGCTGCGGGCCATGGGAGCGACCAGTAGCGTGGTGCAGTTCGGGTCCGGCTATACGCGAATGTATTTTGCCGGCATCAGTTCGCTATATCTCTTGTTCATGGTGAACGCGGTGTTACGCGGCGCAGGCGACGCGGCCACGGCCATGCGGGCTCTCTGGATTGCCAACGGCGTAAACATTTTACTGAATCCGTGTTTGATCTTCGGGCTGGGGCCGTTTCCGCATCTCGGCGTCGTAGGCTCGGCTGCGGGAACCACCGTGGGCCGCAGTATCGGAGTGCTCTACGGCGTCTGGATGCTTTCGCGCGGCAACGGCAAATTGAAAGTGGCCTGGCGGACAGTTCGGCTCGACCTCGAGGTGATGCTGCGGCTGGTTCGGCTCTCGCTGGGAGGCATTTTCCAATACCTGGTGCAGGTGGCCAGTTGGGTGGTCCTGGTGCGCTTGATTGCGTCCTTTGGAAGCGCGGCTGTAGCCGGCAACACACTGGCGATCCGGGTGATCATTTTCGCCATTCTGCCTTCGTGGGGACTCAGCAATGCCGCGGCCACGCTGGTTGGCCAGAACCTCGGCGCGGGTAAACCGGACCGTGCGGAAACGGCGGTCTGGCGAACTTCGATCTACAACATGATTTTTCTGGGCAGCATCGGGGTGCTGTTTTTGCTGTTCGCCGAAAGCATCGTGCATCTGTTTACATCGGATCCAGTGGTGGCGCCGCTCGCCATCAAAGCTTTACGCTTTTTCAGTTGCGGCAACATCTCTTATGGCTACGGCATGGTCACGGTGCAGGCGCTCAACGGCGCCGGCGACACGCGCACGCCAACCTTGCTCAACGGCATCGCGTTTTGGGGGATTCAGATTCCGTTGGCCTATGTGCTGGCCTATCACACCAGCCTGGGTTTGCCTGGCGCGTGGGTGGCCGTCGTCATTGGAGATTCGGCTCTGGCGATCATGGGCGTGCTTTGGTTTCGCACCGGCCGCTGGCGAGGGATTCAGGTGTAGGTTCGACAGGTACAATACCGCTAGTGTCCCTCTTATCGCGCCTTGCTCTGGAAAACCGGGATCGGCTGCGCCATAGCCGTACTGCCCGTCAATTGATCGCTCGCAGTTTATTGCTAAAGGCGGGAAGCGTTCGCAGCGGCGCCAGCGCAAACGACATCGCCCGATCAATCGTCGAGCTCTGCCGGATTGCCCGCATCGCACAAACCGATGAGTTGATGGTCGCGATTGAGGCGGAGATCCAGCGTCGAATCGATGCGCTGGAAGGGCGCGCCTTGGATTGGGGCGCCTGGACCCAATCCTGGAAGACCGACCAGATCGAAAAAGCCATGGTGCTGAAGCCCTGGGTCAGCGAACGCGAGCGAGGCGTTGTCTTTGTGTCGTTCGAGTATCAGTGGGCCCGGCTGATGGGCATGGCTAAGCTGCCCGAGTTCGCGCGCCGATATGCGTTGATCGTCGCCCCATCCTGGAGTCCACCGCACACTATCGAAACCACGCTGTTCCCGGCCGTGTACCCCGATAGCCGGATATTCACAATTATCAGTAACGTGATGGATATCCGCATTCTTCCCCGGCTGTCGAAGAAGTTCTGCGTCGTGCCCTTGATCGCGTCGAATTGGGTCAATCCGGACCTCTACCAACCGGTACCGTTTGCGGAAAAAACCATCGATATTGTCATGCTGGCCGGGTTCGGAATCTACAAGCGCCATTTCGCTTTGTTTCAAGCCTTGCGCGACCTTCCGCCCACGGTGAAGGTTGTGCTGGTGGGGCAGGAAGTGCAGGGGAGGACCGCGCAAACGCTGATGGAAGAGGCGCGGCTGTATGGCGTTCAGGATCGCTTCGAGGTACGTGAGAATATTTCCGATGAGGCGCTTACTCGCACCCTGGCGCAGGCGAAGATCAGCCTGATTCTTTCGAACCAAGAAGGCTCGTGTGTCGCTGTGGTGGAGGCCATGGCGGCCGGCACGCCGGTGGGTCTTTATCAGGACGCGATCATCGGCTCCGGGGCCTTCATCAACCAGCACACGGGGCGGTTCTTCCAGCGGGAAGGCCTCGGCGCCCAACTGCGGGATTTTCTCGCAGCGGCCGAATCGTATCACCCGCGCCAGTGGATGATCGAGAATGGCGTCGGCTGCCACCAGGGCTCAGCCACACTGAATCAAGCCTTGAGGGACGCGGCGTTGCAGGCTGGTGAAGAGTGGACGCGGGATATCGTGGTCCATCATTTGCGTCCGGACCCGATTTTGCTCCGGCCGGAAGACAGAGCAGCGCTGGAGCCGGAGTATGAAGATATCCGATCGCGTTTCGGCGTCCGCATTGGAAGGACGTGAGACATTCGCATCTGTCCCATTTGGAAGGGTTGGCGCTCGCGCTTTCTGCACAGCCGTATAGTAAAGATTTCAGCGGACTCGCCGGAGAAAAATCTGCGCCCGGCTGGGCGTCTAACGTATGAGCAAGTTTAAGCCAGGACCAATGCCTCCAGTAAGACCGGCAGTGCCCAGTCACCCAGCACCGTACCCGCCAACCCAGTGCCCGCAGCCTCGCGAGCACTGCAAGCCAGTCTCCCACCGGTCAGGATGAACAGCATTCAGAAGTTCGGATTCGCTATGCTGTGCGTCTACGCGATTGCTCCGCTTGTGAATGATTTCTTCGCCATCCAGTTCGGCTTTCGCCTCGCCTAACCCCACCTAACCCTGATGCCTAACTAAGGCCGCGGTGTTTTTCTGCGTAGCGTTCAGGGGTCACTTGGGACGAGCGTTGAAGGCACCCCTTGGCCGTTGATGGCTGGCGTTGATCGTGCTAATTATCGTAGCCACGCCCTTCAGCTTCTGGCCTGGCGGCAGCACAGCCATGCTGCTCGACTACGTCGCTAAACGGTATGTCCTCTTGCGCTTTGCAAGTCACCCTGGGCAGCAAATTCGCTTTGCTTACGTGAATACTCTATCTCTGCGCTGATTTTGTTTCTATGTTTGCGGTACGGGACTGTGAGCGGTTCGGATGGGTTGGCAGACTGTCGAATCCCGCCCACCCTCTTGCGGCATCGTTTGAGAGCATTCGCATTCTCTTCAGACCCATCAGACCCATATACCCCATCGAACTGCCAACCTGCACAATCGCTTAGCCCTGGGTCTCGGCCCTTCACAGAACCGGCAAGCCGCTCTTCCTGGTTCCCGGTGGGACGGCGCGGCAAAATCGAGTAATCAAGGCACCGTTCCTGGACGGGAGCGTTTCGGACTGGAAGGTCGAGCCGTAACGCAATTGAAACCATTGCTGCCACAGAGCGCCGCGGCCGTTTTCGACGACGAAGAACTCGTTGTGAGAAGCCAGACCGTGGACTGCACTGGCCATATACCCATCAAAGTCGATGCCAGGCGCGAACGGCAGGGCGACGATGGCACCCGCTATTGGGTACATGTGAACAGGGGCCAGGAGAAACCCCACGCGCACTTCGTCGTTCAACCATTGAATGCTCTTAGCTTCTACAAAGCCGGATTTGACGAAGATTGGTGAATCGGAGGCATACGCCCGTTGCCGCAGGATGCCAGTCGTCTCCCGCCAGTCATCATTGACGAACGGCCATAGATTACCTGGCCATGTCGCGACAACCAGGCTTAGAGCAGTCACCGAGACCAACGTCAGGCGCTGGTGATTGCTCTTAACGCAACACACAAACACGGCAAACGACAACGCGACGGCGGGTAGAGTATACGCGTAGTAGCGGGATACGAACAGTTTGGCGGGGGTTAGTTTCGCAACCACCAACAACATCGCTGGCGGGAGCGTCAGCCAAGCCGTAACCATTAGCCCGGCGCGCCCAGTGACTGGGGGCACACGCCATTCGACGCTCGAGAACATCAGGTACAGAAGGGCAACTCCGAAAAGTAGGATTCCACCGCCAACTCGAGGGAAGAACTCGAAGAAACTCGTCCAAGCAGGGGTCTCCTCGAAGCTGAAAAGCGAAGCGCGGCCGGCGGCGGATCGGTAATACGGCAGAATTGGAATACACAGAACAGCCAGCGATGCCGCGCCCAGGGCGATCTGTTTGAATGCCAAAGTTCCCTCGCTGAGAGCCTCGCGCGCGATCACCAGCGCGTAGACGACGACCAGAAGCCCGTAAGTTGGGTGTGAGTAGAATGCCGCGGCCAGAAACACGATACCCAACGCCCCATCCAATCTACGCCGCTTTTCTAGCCATCGCCAGAAATACAGCGTGGAGGCGAGGGCGACGGAGATCGCGAGCGAATAGGGACGCGCCTGGTACGCCAAATGCCCTGTGTCCGGCATCGCTATGAAAAATAGAGCCGCTGTCCACCCTGCTTCCGGGTAGATTAGGACAGCGGCCAAACGATATAAGAGGAGAGCAGCCAGTGCCATGGCGAGGATAGAGGGCATCCTCAGAATCAATTCACTCGACCCCACACAGTGGTAAACCAGCCATAACATGCCAAAGTACAATGGCGACTGAATGGACACGCTCATCCGCTCCAGGAATTGGTGCCAGTTACCCGATACTATGTAGAAGCTGCCAGTTTCATCCAGCCAGAAGCCGGATGTCAGCGGCATTAGCCAGCAGCGGATCAGCGCACAAGCCAATAGCAAGCTCCAGATCATGGCCGTAATTCTGGGAGTCGGCGTCGAAGATGAAGTCATCTGGTTTTCATGGTTCTTCAATCGGAATTTCCATCTTAGACCAACGCCTGGGCATCTCAATGCCAGACTGAACTGCTAGCTGGTTGGTCGGTTCGGGGTGCTGAACCGGCATATCGGAGACCGGGTAAGAAGTTGCGGGTGGCGCGCCCCTAGCCTAGCTTGCTCACTTTTCGGAGCCGCTTCCACAACTGCCTTCGTGGTTAGAACAGAGCTATCGGTTTTTTGTCTTATCTGGTGGTCCAAATTAGGTGGCCAAGGTGGACCGAAACTCGTGGCCAAACGCGCAACACCCGACAGAGCCGATTTCGAGTGTTTTCAACATCGCGCTTGGTCCGGGCAAAGGGGCGACGTCTATGGCACCGCCTGACGCTGTGTGGGGCTCTGATACGTCAAAACTCCCGCGTTATAGCGTTCAATTCGGTAGTACAAGTACCTGCCCGAGATGGCGGGGATGTTGACCGTACATCGCCGGGGACAGGGCGTCGGCACTTGCGCTTCGCTGGCGAAAAGAAACGGCTGGGCGCCGGATCCATCCGTCACACAAGCGTCGTTATATCCCGCAATGAAGTTGCCCTGTGAGCCGGACACTCCATGACAGCGAAAGCTCTGGTCATAGCCGAACCGGACCGAAACAGCATCTCCGGCCGGGAGTTCCACCGGCATCTGTATAAAGGCCGTCCGGTTGATGGTATCGGCGGCAATCGTCGGAATCCTCACTGCGAACAGCTCAGGCCGGTAACCGCTCGCGGACCAGGATTTATAGAGCCCCCAGCGTCCATCCGGCGTAAATTTCATTGCCTCGAACCCTGCGCTCAGATAGGGCGGATTAAACAGTCCGGTGAGCCGCATGAAACGCCTGCCCTCTGGGTCTGGATCGTATGCATCGTGCATCATCGACTGCCCGAACACGCCGTAGCTGGGCGTCACGCAGGGTGCACTGAAGTCCCAGGCTTGGCTCCAGCAGGTAGTGGATGGTTCGATGTTGGGCGCGTTGACATAGAGCGCGTTCGCCGCGCTCCCGGAGACGCATTCTCCCGCGCGGTAGGCATAACAGAAACTGGATGGCGTGGAATCGGTGATGGACGAACTCGGACCGCTGATGTCTTGCAAGAGCCAGCGCCCAGAAATGCCGTACCAAGGTGAGTTCTTGAAGTCGAATGTCGAAGTCGGGGAGGTTAACAAGTAGACGTGTGTGTGTCCAGCCCCGCCAACTACCGTCGCTGTCACGCCATAGCCTAGGCTGCCTGGCCCGCCACCGCCAGTTTGCGGGGTCCGATAGTCTGAAATCCAGCGTTTGAAATCGTTCGACGCATTCACCGCCGTCGCACTAGAATAGGTTTCCAGGGTGGCATAAATGGAATCGAAAGCATGTGAGCGATTGAAGTTTTGGCTGTACCCGGTCTGAATTAGCGTGTTTGTTGTGGCCACGTCCATAATACTCGTTAGCGGCTGAGCTAAATACCCAGTCCCGCTGGCTGTATAGCCGCCCAGGATGTACGGGCTTGGCGAATGGCCGTTGGCCCCGTGGTCTCCATTAATGCTCGCGCTCACAATCCACTGCGTTGGGTGAGAAAAGTCCGTCCACCAGCCAACGTTGTCGTTACCCGAGGTCATGCGCGGGGTCCAACCGTTGAGATGAGCCATCTTTCCAACCGCCGCTCCACCAGTGTTGTTATACGGACTGTACGATCCGTCCTGCGGATCATAGGCGCGATAGAGCCAGATTTGTTTGTTCGGGTAGCTGCCGCTTGTTTGAACCACCGTCAACTGTTCGCAATTCCGGCACGGGATAGTTGGGCTAGCCGACTGGTCGTTCGAGTCCATGATGGTATCACCCACTTGAAGGTCTTGAAGACTAGCGGTAGTCTTTGGGGTTCCGGTGTCCCATGGGCACGGAGCGAATGAAATTTCTTGTGCGTTCGTATTCGAAGCGGGCGTGCATGGCTGTCCAGACGCCATGACTAGGATACAGTTCTTTTGGCCAGAGAAAGTAGCTGTTCCACTGCCTCCGGCTTGTGTCAGGATGTCGTTTGCTATGGCCTGTGTCGTGTGCCAGTAGGCGCTAGTATCAGCCGGACAATTGTAGGCATAGGTGAGCGTTCCGACACCCGGCACGCAGCTCTTAGAATTGACCGCATCCGGCACGCAAGTATTGCTATCCCAGGCGCCGGTTACTCCATCCACCGATCGCCACACCTGAGAGATAGGGATGTTGTAGGGTCCTCCGGTGGGCGCATTTGGGCCTGGTAACCCTGTGAGCCGGCCAACCGCCACCCAGCCGTAGTTGTTATTTCCAGACGGTTGCGATGTGTGCCAGCTTCCCCATCGTCCGCAAAACGCCGTCGTGCCAGTGCAACCAGGATTACCGCTGTAAGTATTGATTGCGCCTGTGAAGTTCTGGCCGGTGATGCTGTAAGGAAATATCCACGCCACTGTATCCTGGGTGAACTTGCCATGGAACTCAGCGAAACCATTAGGATGCAATCCGACCAAGACAGGAAAGGAGGGCCAGACTCCCGCCGAAACACCAGCGCTATACGCCGGGTAAGAAGCGATGAATGAGTTGAACGTACCCGTCAGGTCCGCTGGACCAAACGGGTAAGTAAAGGTCGTGTGCTGCGGTGGAGCGGAGGGCCAGACCACATTGTTACGCTGATATTGGAAGCTAGCATCGTAGGCGGCTTTCCCGAAGAAATTCTTGCCGGCGCAGCACTGTGACCCAGAGAACCATGTGTACCAGACGTTGGGAAGTGTGGTATCGAATGGATTCGAGGTGAGCGGGAAGTTGCCGCTCGAACCTGCCACGTTGGTGTAATTATTATCGGACAACCAACGAGCGCTGCCTGCCGTCGAGTCCCAGAAATAAACCGACTGCGTTGTAAACCAGCACAGAAATCCGTTATGCGGCGGGCCGGTGAGGGCTTTCCCGCCCGCGTCAACGCTGGTGGTGGTTGCAACACGGCTGCACTGCTCCGAAAGCCCATTCGAACCTTCAATGTCCTGGGTAAGCGAATATGCAAAATTAAAGCTGGCGTTCAGGCTGACGCTGCCGCTTCCCGAGGCTTTCCAGATAAGGACGCCGGCATTGAGAGGCTGGATGGTTTGCGTTCCCAGGTTGGCCTGCGATTCGTTGATGGTCAGGTGGGAGGTATCTGCCACCGAGGCGATCGTGCAAATATTGTTGGTACAACTGGACGTGGGAATATAGATAGGCGAACCCGCAGCCCACTCATCGTCGAACGTGATGCCATTTCTGTAGTTAACCGCAGCCAAAGTCACGGCGGTCCCATTGACCGTCGCCGACATTGGCGCCGCCGCGACAAGATGACTCGGGAGCGGTTCCGTGCTCCAGCCAGCGAATGGCCCAATCCACGGGTTTGATGGCCAGCTCCCAATTCCGGTATTTGGGTAATCTCCGAACGCGATTGCCGAAAGAGAAGCACCCGGAGTTCGTGTCACTGTGCCGCCCCAGCAGGTCTGGCCGTCAATGGTAAGACAGGCCGAAATCGTGTCGCCGCTTGTCGCGGAGGCAAACAGTTGCAATTCGATGTCATCGACTGTGCCAACACCATTCCCGTAAAATCCGCCGAAGAGGTTCCAAGTTCCATAGTGGCCGAAACCGAGTAACAATTTCGCGTTGTTGCTCGAGGTAGACGCATACGTTCCACCTCTGTAGGTGAGCGCATTGGTGACGTTCGACCAAGCCGAAGTGCCACTCTGATCTTTCACACCGCCGAATGCGACGGTCGACCGTGTGCCTGGATAATTTTGGCTTTCCCCCGGCCCAGTAACTCGCTTCACCAGCGCGCCGGTAGCGGCATCGACGTAACCAAGATCCTTCCCGGAAACAGTCCAATCGATTGCCGGCATACAGTGCCCCCAGGTCTTCGAGCCGGAGCAGTACTGAGAAAGTTCTGGGTAGGCCGTGCCCTGCGGGATCGTCTTGGTCGCAAACTGGAGCGTGCCCGAATCCGAACCGCAGGTCACTGTCAACGTGTGCGGAGCATCAGCCTGTAGAGACATGCTGTAGATCTTCCCGTCCGAACCTTGCTGATACACCCGGTGTCCTAGCAGCACCTTTCTGGTTTCAAGTACGACGAACGTGTCCGGCCGGCCGATATCCTGATCGGCGCCCGGAAACTTCGATCCGTTCAGGTCCCAAACCGTCACGCCAAGACCGGAATTGTCGGCTAGAGACAGAGTACAGGCACCAGGTATCGTGGACGCGTACTCCACCTCTGCCTGCTGCGTGGTCACGGAAACCAGCCTGATGGGAATATTGGCCCCAAACAGCGGGAGCCTAAACAGAACCGCGACTAGACAAATTGTAGCTTTCATTCTTATCTGCTCTCCGGGACCGTGACCATCAAATCTTGGCTGGCTCCGTCCCCCATGATGGCGTTATTAACAACGCTGCCGCCGCGCCAGCCTAGCAACAATCGGATATTGGTAGCGCTGTCGAGATACCAGTTCGCCCTGGGCTGCGGCGTGGTTAAAAACAACGCTGGACCCAAGCTGTCCCCAACAGGCAGGCTGATTGCGGTCTCCGCCGGTTTCATGGACGGTGCCGCACTGAAATCCACCGCACGGCTTTGGGTTCTTAAATCCACTTGAGTTTGGCCCCAGAGAGCCGCGCTGGCTGCCAT
>Ga0075015_100000086_pt1 | contig 23615 bp, 23 predicted proteins | sample AleBraG_ABR_2013_FD_71476 | JGI IMG/M metagenome (GOLD analysis project Ga0075015, IMG submission 71476) | Freshwater sediment microbial communities in response to fracking from Pennsylvania, USA - Alex Branch Run_MetaG_ABR_2013 | ecosystem: Environmental > Aquatic > Freshwater > Creek >...
GGGGCTTTAGCCCCTGAGGCTCATAACGCGCGGTCACTTCTTCCCGCGCCCGTCCACCGGCCACTGAAAGCACAGGTTGTACCCATCCGGGTCGTGCACATACAACTGCTTCATCCCGTAGGGCGCCACTTTCGGCGGCTCAACCTGAATTCCCTTGGCACAAAGATGCCCATACACCGCGTCCACCTCCGGCGCCCCAAAGTACAAACAAGTATCATCGTGCGCCGCAACCCGCTTCGGATCTGCCGTCGCCGGCCGCTGGTCGCTCTCGTAGGCGGTATTCAGCATCAACTCCACACCATTCAATCGGAGCAGCGCCCAATCGAACACCGGTCCCGGCCGCGAAGTGCTCACCACCTCACACCCCAGCACATCGCGGTAAAACGCGATCGATGTCGGCATATCAAAAACCTGGAATAGCGGCGCCACCCCCCGAACATCAATCGCCATCGGATCTCCCCGCCTGCAACCACTTAGACCTACCGCTGCCCCATCGCCACATACGCCGCCGGACACGTCGCCCCCACATACTCCGCTCGCGGCCGGATCAACCGGTTGTCATCCATCTGCTCAATCACGTGCGCGCTCCACCCGCTGATCCGCGACACGGCAAAAATCGGCGTAAACAAATCCACCGCAATCCCCAGCACGTGATACGTCGAAGCAGAATAAAAATCCACGTTCGCGTTCAGCTTCTTTTCCGCCTGGATGAACAGCTCAATCTTCCGCGACATCTCAAACCACTTCGCGTTCCCGCTCGACTTGCATAAATCCTCCGACATCCGCCGCAAGTGCGTCGCCCGCGGATCCTCCGTGTGATACACGCGGTGCCCGAATCCCGAAACCTTCTGCTTCGCCGCCAGCATCCCCTTCACGTGCTCCACTGGATCCTCGCCCTTCGCATCGCACTCCTGCAAAATCTTGAACACGGCTTCGTTCGCGCCCCCATGCAACGGCCCCTTCAGCGCCCCAATCCCCGAAGTCACCGCCGCGTGCATATCCGCCAACGTCGCCGCCGTCACCCGCGCCGCAAACGTCGAAGCATTCAGCTCATGATCCGCATGCAGAATCAGAGCAATGTCAAACGCCTTCTCCGCCGTAGCCGACGGCTTCACCCCCGTCAGCATCCACAAGAAATTCGCCGCATGCGACAGCGTCTTATCCGCCGCCACAATTTCCTTACCCTTCCGCACCCGATCGTAAATCGCCACGATCACGGCAATCTGCGACGTCAGCCGGATCGCCTTCCGCACATTGGCCGCATGATCATTGTTCTTCGTATCCGGATCGTAGAACGCCAGCGCCGAGACCGCCGTCCGCAGCACATCCATCGGCTGCGCCCCGCGCGGAAACTCCCGCAGCAACGCAACAATCCCCCCATCAATCTCCCGCGCCCCGGCCAATTCCCGTCGCGTTTCCTCCAGTTCCGCCTTCTTCGGCAACCGCCCATGCCACAACAAATAACAGGTCTCTTCAAAATTCGACTTCTCCGCCAACTCGTGAATATCAATCCCGCGGTAGGCCAGCACTCCTTCATCTCCGTCAATAAAGCAAATACCGGAATTCGTTGCGACTACACCTTCCAGGCCGCGTGGCCGAACCGAGGTCCCACTGGACATAGGTTTCATTCTCCAGGAATGCAAACGCTCACTTGTTCTGTTTAGATGCTGCCCGAGCCCAGCGGGCTTTCTGGCGGACTGCGCGGCAACTCCCTTTTTTTATACGCTAACAATACCGCCCACGCCAACCGCTCCAATTGCCCCCTCCCGTCGCGCGGCGTATATTACAGGGTTTGGCAACTCCCCATTTTGTTCACCGCTTTCCATCACTCGCATCGGAGTCATTCCCTATGAAAATCTTTAGCAGCCGCGCCCTTCTGTTCGTCCTTCTGCTCTCCACCTTCGCCCTGGCCGACGAAGGCATGTGGCTCTTCAACGCCTTTCCCAAAGCCACCGTCAAAGCCCGCTACGGCTTCGATCCCACGCAAGCCTGGCTCGACCACATCCGCCTCGCCTCCGTCCGTTTCAACAACGGAGGCTCCGGCTCCTTCGTCTCTGCCGATGGCCTCGCCTTCACCAACCATCACGTCGGCGCCACCTGCATCCACCAGATCTCCACCGGCGGCAAAGACTACCTCAAGACCGGTTTCTACGCCGCCACCCGTGAACAGGAAGCCAAGTGCCCCGACCTCGAACTCAACGTCCTCGTCGACATCTCTGACGTGACCAACGAAGTCAAAGGCGCCACCACCCCCGGAGCCCCTGCCGCCGACGTCGCTCGTCTCCAGCGCTCCGCCATGTCCAAGATCGAAAAAGATTGCGCCACCTCCACCGGCTTGCGCTGCGATGTCGTCACCTTCTACTCCGGCCAGGTCTACAACCTCTATAAATACAAGAAGTACACCGACGTCCGCCTCGTCTTCGCTCCCGAATACGAAGCCGCTTTTTTCGGCGGCGATCCCGACAACTTCACCTACCCCCGCTACGACCTCGACATCACCTTCTTCCGCATCTACGAAAACGACAAACCCGTCCATCTCGAGCACTACCTGCGCTGGTCGCCCAACGGAGTGAAAGACGGCGAGCTGATCTTCCTCTCCGGCAACCCCGGCAACACCAGCCGTCTCCGCACCGTCGCCCAACTCGAGTACCTGCGTGACGTGGCTTATCCCAACGCCCTGCTGACTTACCGCCGCCGCATCGACGTCCTCAAGAAATTCGCCGCCGAATCAGAAGAAAATGCCCGCATCGCCCAGGAAAACATCTTCGGCCTGGAAAATTCCTTCAAGGCCATCACCGGCTATGAAGGCGGCTTGAAAGAACCGGCCATGTTCCAAATCAAGGTCGAAGAAGAAAAGAAGCTGCGCCAGGCCGTCGCCTCTGACCCCAAGAAGAAAGAAGTAGCCGGCGACCCCTGGACCGCCGTCGAGCATTCCACAGCCGTCAACCGCGAAATCTACCAGCCTCTGATTCTCGTCGAACGCATGCGCGGTTTCAGTTCCGAGCTAGCTGGCTTCGCTCGCACCCTCGTCCGCGTCACGCAGGAAAAAACCAAGCCCAATGAAGTCCGCCTGCGCGAGTATCGTGACTCGGCCCTTCCCTCCCTCGAGCAACAGCTCTTCTCCACCGCCCCCATCTACAAGTCACTCGACATCGTCCTGCTCACCGATTCTCTCTCGCAGCTGAAAGAAACTCTGGGCGCCGACAATCCAGTGGTCCAAAAAGTCCTCGCCGGACGCGCCCCAGCCGATGTCGCGAAAGACCTCATCACCAACACCAAGCTCGATGACGTAGCCGTCCGCAAGCAGCTCTATGAAGGAGGCACCGCCACCATCGAAGCCAGCACCGACCCGCTGATCGTCCTCATGCGCGCCATTGATCCCGATGCTCGCGCCCTGCGCAAGCGCGCCGACGACGAAATCGATGCCGTCGAGCGCACGGCCGGTGCCGCCATCGCCAAAGCCCGCTTCGCCGAAGCCGGCTTCAACTCCCCACCCGACGCCACTTTCACCCTCCGCCTCAACTTCGGCTCCGTCAAAGGCTTCGTCGAGAACGGCAAGAACATCCCCTACATCACCAATTTCGACGGCGCCTTCCAACACTCCGCCGAGCACAACAACAAAGATCCCTATCACCTGCCCGACAGCTGGACCAAAGCGAAGGACAAGATCAACCTCAAGACCCCTGTCAACTTCGTCTCCACCGCCGACAGCATCGGCGGCAATTCCGGCAGCCCGACCGTCAACAAGGCCGGAGAAGTCGTAGGCATCCTCTTCGACGGCAACCTGCAGTCGCTACCCTGGAACTTCATCTTCGACGATAAGATCGGCCGCTCCGTCCACGTCGACTCCCGCGGCATCCAGGAAGCCCTCCGCAAAATCTACGCCGCCCCCGCCCTCGCCGACGAACTCATGGGAACCCAAAAACCCGCCGCCAAGGCGAAAGACCCAAACTGAAACCTCGCGGGTGCCCCACCCAAGCGCCTTTTGCTTGGGTGGGGATTTTTCTGCAGCGCGTTCAGTTCTCTTGACCCCTGTGTATCATTGACTTCACCCGAAACAACCCTGTGGGGATTCCAATGAAACTGCTATCGTTTCTCTGCTCCACCCTCCTCCTCACCACCATCGCCGCCCAAATCACCACCTCGCAATATGACAACCAGCGCACCGGTGCCACTCTCACCGAGCGCACTCTCACTCCGCAAAACGTCAACCCCAAAACCTTCGGCAAGCTGGGCGCCTTCAAAGTCGACGGTGCCGTCTACGCCCAACCTCTCTTCCTCCCCGCCCTCGACATCCCCGGCAAAGGACGCCACGACGTCCTCTTCGTCGCTACGGAGCACGACAGCGTCTACGCCTTCGACGCCGACCGTCCCGCCGATCCGCCCCTCTGGCACGTCAGCTTCCTCGACCAAGCCCGAGGCATCACCACTGTCCCCGCGAGCGACACCCAGTGCCCCTTCATCCAGCCCGAGGTCGGCATCACTTCCACTCCCGTTCTCGATCTGAAAACCGGCACTCTCTATGCTCTCGCTCGCACCATGGCCGCCCACACCCTTACCAGCAATGATTATTCTCAGCACTTGCACGCCCTGGCCATCACCACCGGCGTAGAAAAATTCGGTGGCCCCAGACTCATCTCCGCCACCGTTCCCGGCAAGGGCGAGGGTAGTTCCAACGGAAAAATCTCCTTCGAGCCCCTCCGCCAGAACCCCCGCGCCGCGCTCCTCCTGGTCAACGACACCGTCTACATCACCTGGGCCTCGTCCTGCGACATTGGCCCCTATCACGGCTGGGTCATGGCCTACGACGCGCAAACCCTCGCCAAGAAAGCGGGCCTTAACGTCACGCCCGACGGCGATGAGGGTGGCATCTGGGCCGCCGACACCGGCCCAGCCGCCGACGCCGCCGGCAACATCTACGTCCCCACCGGCAACGGCACCTTCAACGCCGCCTCCCCCGGAGGCCGCGACTATGGCGACACGGTCCTCAAACTCGCCCTCGAAGGCTCCTCCCTAGCCATCCGCGACTACTTCACGCCCCACGATCAGAAGCGCCTCAGCGATGACGACGCCGACCTCGGTTCGAGCGGTCCGACCCTCTTGCCCGATCAGCCCGGCCCACACCCGCATCTTCTCGTACAGCCCACCAAGGGGTCTCAGATTTATGTGATTGACCGCGACCACATGGGAAAGTTCCAACCCGCCACCGATGCCCTCGTGCAATCCGTTTCCATGACCGGAGGCGGCTACGGCGCCATGGCCTACTGGAACCAGCACCTCTATTTCGCCTGTGAGAATGATTCTCTGCGCGACTACGCCATCCAGAACGGCAAGCTCACCCCGAACGCTCGCTCGCGCACCACCTTCCACAATCCCGGCGCCACGCCTTCGGTTTCCGCTAACGGAACAAGTAACGCCATCGTCTGGGCTGTCGCCACCAGAACCTGGAACGGCCGTGACACCCACGCCGTCCTCTACGCCTTCGACGCCACCCACATCCAGCAACCGATCTACAGCTCAGAAGACAACAGCCAACGCGACCGCGCCGCCCTCGCCACCCGCTTCGTCATCCCCGTGGTCGCGAACGGCCGCGTCTACTTCGCCGCCAGAGGCGAAGTCGAAGTTTTCGGCCTGTTGAAATAAAGGAGGGGTTTTACGAAATGGCGCTAGGAATCCGGCAGCCTGAGGCCCAGACCGCTTCCAGGGTGCCCCGTCCAAGCTCCGCTTGGGCGGGGCTTCTCTTACTCGTGCAGCACGACACTCAGCAGCGAACTGTTAACCTTCAACCCCCCGTTGTAGTCAATCAACCCCAGCTTGCGGAATTTATTCATGAAGAAATTCACCCGCGACCGCGTAGTCCCAATCATTTCCGCCAGCGTCTCCTGGTTGACATGCGGGCTCACCTCTTCCGACGTAGCTTCCTTCCCGAAGCGCGCCAGCAACAAAAGCGCCCGCGCTAGCCGCTTTTCACTGGAGTTGAACAGTTGATCCACCAGGTCCGCCTGCGTGCGGTTGTGCCGTTCCACCAGGTACGCCACAAACAGGTCGGAAAAGCGGTGCTCCTCGTGCAGCGTGCGCAACATTTCCGCTTTCTCAATTCTCAATACCGAGCAGTCTGTGACCGCTGTCGCCGTGGCCAGCCGCAGCGGTTCATCTGACGCCAGGCAACCTTCCCCGAGGAAATCAGTGGGATTCAGCAGAGCAATCGTAGCCTCTTTGCCCTGCTTCGACAGGACCGTAAGTTTGGCCTGCCCTTTCTGAATGTAGAACACCACCCCGGCCGGTTCGCCCTGCCGGAAAATCGTCTGCTTCTTTGGAAATTGCTCGACGGTCCGTCCTACCCCACTCTGCGCCAGGAACGTCTTAGGGTCAAAACGTTGTAGCTTGCCGCGCGCCATACCTATCCCCCAGAAAACGCCCGGCCCTGTGCCCCAAACGCGCTCGGGCGCGTTGTCCATCGCCAAGTACTTGGCGGTTACAACAGAATTGTGGCACAACTGCGTCCACTTTTGCACTGGTCCTGAGGTGTTTAGTTTTTGAACAGTAGACCGCTGTTCAATTCAGAACAGACAAGTTTGGCCAAACCCATCACACTCTTCCCCAGGGATTGCGGGTACTGTACCTCGACCTTGCTGGGCCTTTGGCGTGCGGAAAGCGAAAGGGCAGTTCGGTCTCGCTTCTGAGACCAGATCGTTGCTCCCCCAGGGGCCGGGCTGCCCGCGCTTCCCTGGGGTTCCCTTGATTCGACGACATCGAAGATCGTACAAAATGCTGCTCTGTGTCGATGACAATGCGGCCATGCGCGAATACGTGCGAGCGCTGCTGGAAGAGTCGGGATACATTGTCGTGACCTCCGCCTCGGCCCGGCTTGGGTTGCGATTTGCAACCGTGTCCAGGTTCGACGCCGTGCTCCTCGATTACCACATGCAGGAATTGAACGGCCACCACTTCGTGCAGGAAATAAGACGCGCCCGGCCAGAAACCGTGGTCATCATGCTCTCCGCCGCCGACATCCCGGAGGAAACCTCTGGCCTCGTGGATGCCGTCGTACGCAAGCCGGAGGTCGTCACCCAACTGCTACCGACGGTCGAACGCCTCTGTGACGGCCCGCCCCTCGCCGAAACGCGCCCGCGGCCCGGCTAGTGGCGCCGGATTTCTTCTTTCACGAAGCGCAGGTGCCCAAGCGCTCTCTGCCGGGCTGGGGAGGGTCTGGGTGAGGATCTTCTCGGCTCCACAGCAACGCGAAGGTGCCGGTACATGAATTAGAAGGAATCCGCGAGATCTGCGTGATCCGCGGAAAAGAAGTTTGTCTTTCTAGCCATGGTTGCCCCACCCTGGTCGCGTTCTTCGCGACAGGGTAGGATCAGTGCTCACTCCCCTACTAACCACTTCCACTGAGTCGCCGTCAGCGGCACCACCGAAAGTCTCCCCTGCCGCACCAGCGGCGAATCCGCGAATAGCTTATTAGCCTTAACTTCCGCCAAGGTGACCGGCTTCACGGCCTTCCCCACCCTAATCTTCACCCGCGGATTCTTTGGATCCGTCGCATCCACCGACACCACCGTCGCCGTCCCCACCGCTGACTTCCGTTCCCCGGTCTCATAAATCACCAGCCGCGTCCCCGCCGTCATCGCCCGCAGGTTCTTCAGCGCTACCGGATTCGACACCCCATCCCACACCGTCTCCCGCTCCCGTTCCAAATCCGCAAACGAATACTCGCCCGGTTCCGTCTTGAGTAGATAATCCATGGAATAAATCTCAGACCTCACATTATTGCATTCCAGAATCCCAGTAATTGCCAGGCTTGTCATGCTGGGCGCCGCGAAGCATCCCTATCGCCAGAACACCTCTCACGTCGCGCGTCCAGGGGAGCGCCGACTCCCAACCTACTCCGGCTTCTTGTCTTTCTCTTCCGACTGCGGCTTGTTCTTGTCCTCGCTCTTGTCGCCGCCCTTCTCATCCTTGTAAATGCTGAACTGTTCCGCCGGACGCTTGATCCGGATCGTGATATCCATCTCCGGCTTGTTCACTTCGTACGTCTCCCCCGTCGTCTGGTAGCCCTGCGCAATCACTTGGATCGCCAGTTTCCCATACGGCACCCCGTCATACATCGTCTTTCCGTCTGCATCTGTTTTCAACTGAATCCCGTTGCGCGAAATTTTCCCGCTCTTCGCAATCGGATGCATCACCACCGCGCAGTTCCGCACCGGCTTCCCATTGTGGTCTTTCAACACCACAAACCGCACCGTCGCCAGCTCATCTGCCGCCAGCCCGGCCACCGCCAGCACCACCCAAATCCCAATCACACCAAGAATCTTCTTCATAATTCTTCTGCCGGATTCCCATTGTATGACATCACTTGTCCCCCACAACGTTGCTCCGTACCCCGCGCCTATGGCCCCTCTCCGGCACCCCCTTGACATCAACCCACTCATATTCGTACAATTAGCACTCGACCAAGGTTAGTGCTAACGAGACCATCAACAACTCTGTTTTCAATGGCTTACTGAAATACTCAACCCAAACAATCCAGCTCACGAAAGGAGTTTCCACACATGGCAACAAAGTTCACCCCACTCCACGACCGGATTCTCATCCGGCGCGTCGAGGAAGCAGAGTCCACCCGTGGCGGCATCATCATCCCCGATACGGCGAAGGACAAGCCGCAAGAGGGCGAAGTGATCTCCGTCGGCCGGGGCAAGGCGAACGACGAAGGCAAGGTCATGCCGCTGCAAGTAAAGTCGGGCGACCGCATTCTGTTCGGCAAGTACGCCGGCACGGAAATCAAGATTGATGGCGAAGACTTCGTCATCATGCGCGAGGAAGAAGTCCTCGGCATTCTCGAAGGCGCCCACAAGAAGGAACTGGCGGGCAGCCGCAGGTAAGTTGGGTCCAACCCGCAGGCAGCGTCCTGCAACACGAAATTCTGAACATCCGATAGGAGATTTTCGCTATGGCAAAGATGATTATTCACGGCGAGGAATCGCGGCAGGCGATTCTTCGTGGCGTTAACCTGCTCGCCGACGTGGTGAAGGTAACGCTCGGGCCCAAAGGCCGCAATGTTGTGATCGAGAAGAAGTTCGGTGCGCCGACCATCACTAAGGACGGCGTCACCGTCGCAAAAGAAATCGAGCTGAAAGACGGCCTCGAGAACATGGGCGCGCAGATGGTGCGCGAAGTCGCTTCCAAGACTTCCGACGTCGCCGGTGACGGCACCACCACGGCCACCGTTCTCGCGCAGGCTATTTACCGCGAGGGCGTCAAGACCGTCGCTGCCGGCGCCAACCCGATGGCCATGAAGCGCGGCATCGAGAAATCAATTAGCGTGATCTGCGGTGAAATCGACAAGAAGACGGGCGAGCGCGGCAAGGGCGAGCTCGACAAACTGTCGAAGCCGGTCACCGGCGACATGATCGCCCAGGTCGGCACCATCTCCGCCAACAACGACGAGACCATCGGCAATATCATTGCCGCCGCCATGAAGAAGGTGGGCAAGGATGGCGTCATCACCGTGGAAGAAGCCAAGACCATGGAGACGCAGCTCGACGTGGTCGAAGGCATGCAGTTTGACCGCGGCTACCTCTCTCCCTACATGGTCACCGACCCCGAGCGGATGGAAGCCGTCATGGAGAACGCCTACATCCTGATCCACGAAAAGAAGATCAGCTCGATGAAGGACTTGCTTCCGCTTCTGGAACAGATCGCCAAGGCGGGCAAGCCGCTGCTCATCATCGCCGAAGACGTCGAGGGTGAGGCACTGGCCACGCTGGTCGTCAACAAACTGCGCGGCACGCTGCAGGTCTGCGCCGTGAAAGCGCCCGGCTTCGGCGATCGCCGCAAAGCCATGTTGCAGGACATCGCGACCCTCACCGGCGGCAAGGCCATCACCGAAGATCTCGGCATCAAGCTCGAGAACGTTCAGATGAGCGACCTCGGCCAGTCCAAGAAGCTCACCATCGACAAGGACAACACCACCATTGTCGAAGGCAAGGGTAAGCACTCGGAGATCGAAGGCCGGGTGAAGGAAATCCGCAGCCAGATCGACAAGACCACTTCCGACTACGACCGCGAGAAACTCCAGGAGCGCCTGGCGAAACTCGTGGGCGGAGTCGCCGTGATCAAAGTCGGCGCGGCCACCGAAACCGAAATGAAGGAAAAGAAAGCCCGCGTGGAAGACGCGATGCACGCAACGCGCGCGGCCGTGGAAGAAGGCATCGTCCCGGGCGGCGGTGTCGCCCTGGTCCGTTGCATTCCCGCGCTGGACAAGCTCAAGCTGGAAGGCGACGAACAGATCGGCGTCAACATCGTGAAGCGCGCTCTGGAAGAACCTCTGCGCCAGATCGCCGGCAACGCCGGTGAAGAAGGCGCGATCGTTCTCGGCAAGGTCGAAGACTCGAAGGAAATGAACTACGGCTACAACGCGCAATCCGACGTGTACGAAGACCTGGTCAAGGCCGGCGTGCTCGACCCGACCAAGGTCGTTCGCACCGCGCTGCAGAACGCCGGTTCCATCGCCTCGTTGATGCTCACCACCGAAGCCCTCGTCTCGGAGATTCCGGAAGAAAAGAAGAATGCTCCGATGTCCGGCGGCCACGGCGGCGGCATGGGCGACATGTACTAAGACGCAGCTCTTAGCTCTTAGCCCTTAGCTTCAAGAACAAAAGCCCTGCTCTCGCGAGCGGGGCTTTTTGCTTATGTGGCGCGGGCACTCTTGCCCACGTGGTCTTGCGCACTAACTCTGGCGCTTGTGGCGCGGCGCCTTTCACTGCTTGTCGTAGAACTTCAACGCCATGAGCCCGTGGGTGGCCGCCCCACCGGCGCGCAGCGCCGCGGCCAGCAGCGAGCTTTCCACAATCTCCTCGCGCGATGCCCCCGCGCTCTTCGCCGCCTTGGTATGCACCTCGATGCAGTACGGACACTGCGTCGTGCACGCCACCGCCAGCGCAATCAACTCGCGGTACTTGCGCGGAATCTTCCCGTCTTCCCGGCCCACAATCTTGTCCAGATTCACCCACGCGGTGAATTCCGCCGGCGCCAGCTGCCCCATCTCCTTCAGCAGCCGCAGATCCGCCGGATCATGGTAATGATCACTCATTTGCCCTCCTCTACCCAATGGTCTATCCAACTCAGGGTTTTAAGAAGACTACTGGGTCGAGTCGCCGCCTGCAAGCAAGCGGATCTGGCGGCTGCCCGAGCCGCAATCACGTTTGCTTCGGCTTTGCTTTTGCCTTTCCTCGCCGACGTTCGCTATCGCAGATCATCTCGTTCAGATCGGCCGCAGGACGTACCTCCCAGGGTCCATACTTCACGCCTGGATGCTGCGAGATGAGCTGAATGGCATGCTTTAAGTCGCGCGCCTCCAGCACCAGGATTCCGCCCAGTTGCTCTTTGCGCTTGGTGACCGGGCTAGACGCCGCCGACAATGGGCCAACCCGCCGAACTCACATCACGCCGAACCGTGATGCCTGTCATGGCCCGGGGATTAGCCAAATAGCTAAACTCCACTTTCCTCCCCTAGTGTCTCGTCTCCCCCAGAAGAGCAGGTCCCCAAGAGGCATTGCACGATAACCCGGACCCGGGAATTTACCCACAAGGTTAAGGAGCCCGACTACGGGTGGCTTTCGGCGGGTGGTGGATATACATATCCAGTCGAAGCAGGAGAAAGCAATGACAAAAATGCTATTCGTCCTATGCACCGTGCTTGCCCTGGTTTCGGCAAGCTTCGCTGACGGGCCGGTGCTGGTCACCATCAACAGTGCGTCGATCAACTATTCCGCGACGCCAAACCAGATCACCGTCAGTGGGACGGGGTTTTGTCCTAACAAGGTTCTTCCGACGGTGAAGTTCGGTGGAGCCGCACTCATTGTGACTTCAACCTGCTCCAATACCACGCTGACAGCCAACCTGCCAGCCTCCACGACCGCCGGATCGTACAACCTAACAATTAACAACGGCACGTTCTTGGGTTTCGCCGACCTCGACGTGACCTACGGTGCCGTTGGACCGCAAGGACCTACAGGACTTCAAGGTCCTATGGGACCAATGGGACCTATTGGATTCACTGGACCAGCTGGCCCTACCGGAGCGGCAGGTGTGGTTGGACCCGCAGGGCCAGCCGGACCAACTGGAGCAACGGGCGTGACGGGACCAGCCGGACCTGCAGGACCGGCAGGGCCCGCGGGTGCGACCGGTGCAGCGGGAGCAATCGGACCAGCAGGACCGGCCGGTGCGATAGGTGCAACGGGAACGCCTGGTCCGCAAGGCGCACAAGGACCGCAGGGTCCTCAAGGTCCCCAGGGAGCTGCAGGCGCAACGGGGGCTACGGGACCGGCGGGACCCGCCGGAGCTAACGGAACCAACGGTACAGGCTTCAATTGGACTGGGCCGTGGAGTTCCGCCACGAGCTACAACGTGGGCGATGTTGCCTCCTTCGGTGGTACGTCCTACCTCGCTACAACCGCAAATACCGGTCAGGAACCCGACATAAGTCCAAACCTGAATTTCACCGTCGATTGGCCCAGCAGTCCTTTTGTTCTTACGCTCCAACTTCCGGCTACTGGCGGATTCACTTACACTCCCGATTGGTACGCCAGCGCAGGCATGCTTTCTTACACCGGAATTCCGGCAGTGCTGAACGGATCCCCCACCACTGTAAGCATGTCCTTTGTTCTAGGAACCGCACCTGGGATTGCGCAGGGTGAAATCCAGATCACGCCGAATGGTAGCGGTGTTAGCACCTTCTTCTGGGGACCGCAACTAGTGACCATGTCAGGCAGCGGGAATCCTGTTTGGGTGATGGGAACGAGTGCCGTCAACGACAACACCGCGACACCCGCTACTGTCAATATTCAGTCTGCACCCAACCCCATCTGGAGCGTAGTGGCACAAGCAGGTGCCGCAGGTGCAGTCGGGGCAGTCGGACCAGCAGGACCTCAAGGACCGCTCGGCCCACAGGGGCTACAAGGTGCCGCATCCAATGTGCCCGGACCAGCCGGACCCCCGGGCGCAACCGGACCAGCGGGGATTAGCAATGCTTACCAGAATAGTGCCCCTTTTGGCGTCAGCATGACTGGGGCATACCCACCGATCTATACAAATATCGCTGCATTGACCCTTCCCGCAGGTTCGTACCTGCTTTCGGGAAAGATTAACGCCTATCCCCAATTAGGCAACCCCATCATCGCGTGCCAGCTTTATACCTCCCAGTTCCCCAATATCTTGGACCAAAGTCTCTTCACCGATAACACGAACAATCTGGGAGTAAGGGCCACCATGCCTCTGTCGGGTTCCATCACGTTCACTTCGCTAAACACCGTTGTTCTGCGATGCAACGTAGGAAATTTCTCCACTGACGCCGCCTACGTCGCTTACGCGCAAATAACGGCGATTCAAGTCAACAATCTAACCATCCAGTACGGTGCCGGGAATTAGAAACTCGGATTGGAACAGAATTAGACGGGCGGCCGGGTGCCGGGTGCGGGTGCCCCACTCATTCGCGCCTTTTGCGAATGAGTGGGAAGCAGCTGTTCGAGACGTGGGATCCCCTCTCTCCCTCCCCTTGTCATTCCGACCGCAGGGAGGAACCCGCCGTTTTCCTGCCCGGCGGACGCCCCCGTCCCTACCGAGTGCGGATACCGCCGCCTGTTTCGTTTGCACAACGAAAATGGGGGTGCCCCGGGTCTCGTGGTTTTCGAGACCCGGGTCTGGCGACCGTCCGCAGCGCGGGACTCCTGTAGGTGGGAGCAGTGGAGCTTCCTCTCCAGCACTTCCTAGCGATTTGTTCTCGGCGCCGCTTTTCACCGAGGGCGAAGGCGCAGTCTCTCCTCCAGGGGCGCCGCGAGCGGGCGAAATCGACTTCGTCGTCGGGGCACTCGCATTGGTTGGAGGTCGACCCGTCGTTGGTCTGGGTAGAACCGGGCCACCTGCCCCGGGTTCAGTTCAGTAGGACTGCCCGAGGAAGTTGGATCGGACTACTCGTCAGTCTCACTCTGATCGCGATCTCCGTCTCGCGTTCCCCTCTCTTCCAACTCTGTGTGTTCGATATCGTTACGCAAAGACTGCGTCGGTGACCCGCCGAGCTTATGTTCCGCGCAGAGGTTGCTTCCTTTTGTGGTTTCCGCACCACATATGCAACAGGGCATGAACAGACCTCCTCACATGAAATGGTTATTCCGCTGGACTCGCAGACCGACGACACTTAGCCTAACTTGGGGCCGCGCGGAGCACGCGAGCTCCTCCTTGTTTTGACCTTTGAGAACTCTCGGACGCGGGACTGGTCACGAACCCGATAGTGGATAGATTTTGTTTGAATGCCCTTAATTTTATGCTGCGCACACAGGTTGGTACCTTTTGGCGTATCGGCACCACAAATGACGCAAGTCATGGCGAACCCTCCTGGACAATGCTAGCTGCCGGGCCGTGGACCGTTGTCACGTGTGTTGTCAACAATACGAGGAGAACCACGAGAAGAACGATCCCGCCCGCGAGAATCCACTGACCAATCAAGAGACGGCGAGCCTTCTTTGCGTTAACCGCCCGTTGCGTATCCAAAACAAGCAGCCAACCATCTATCTGATCTCGAATGTGGTTTTCTGACTTCTCTCCAACAAGCGGCTCAGGCGAGCTCAGAAGTGCCTTTCCCACCCTGCTAAGTTGCGCAGGATCAAGCGGCCCTCTGCTGGGTCGTACCCACATGACCCAGAGGCCCGCAAAGACGCAGAAAAGGAAGCACATAACGCAGAGGATCATGAGCGACATGCCGTAACCCCCGACAAGTGCAAACATGTCCGCAAGATTCTCCCGTCTCGCAAACCCGAATGCCGCGGCGAGGAACAGACCCGCGAATGCCCCGGCTTTTTGCGCCTTATCTTCGAGTACCGCACCGATCCGAACATTCTCTCTGTACGCCTCGGCACAAGAGGCGAGCACGTCTTTCAGCAGTTGCAATCGAAGTTCTGGTTCAGTCATTCCAACCCTCTAGTACTCGATCCGACACCGCGTCCGGTTTCACTTCCGAACACGAGTGGACGTGTGTCTTCCGCCAGGCGCTATTGGGCCGATCCTAACACGACAAGCGTCATCTGCCCACTCGTGCGAGGGTGACAACGATCACTCTTGACTGTGACAATTTCGAAACAAAGTAAGACGCGACACTCTTCGGAGAACTCGGGGACGAAGAACTCGGGGACAGACGGAACGTTAACCTAGCTTTCGGCCCCCGGGAGCCGAGAACGTCCCGTCTGCCCCCGGTTTTCAAAGCGCCGACGCGGCTACGGTGACGACGATCACCGCTGACTGTGACAATTTCGAAACACCGCAGGACTGCGCGCATACCGGGGGTATACTCATTCCAAAGGCGGGCCACCCGCCGCTACAGTGATCGTGGGATTGCGCGACACGACGGAGGTGCGGAAGTGGACAAGCGCTACCAAGTGTTTGTCAGCTCCACGTATGAAGACTTGCGGGAAGAGAGGCAGGAAGTGATGCAGGCCCTTCTCGAACTCGACTGTATACCATGCGGTATGGAGCTCTTTCCCGCTGCGAACGAGGACCAGTGGACGCTGATCAAGAAAGTCATCGACGACTGTGACTATTACCTCGTCATCATCGGGGGCCGGTACGGCTCAGTGGGCCCTGACGGGAAGAGCTACACGCAGATGGAATATGAATACGCAGTGTCCCGGGGAAAGCCGGTGATTGCATTTCACCACTCGGATCCTGGCCTGATACCTTCTGGCAAGGTTGAGCAAACCGAGGAGGGCAAGAAACAGCTAGAGCAGTTCCGGAAACTATCAAAACAGAAAATGGTGAAGTATTGGAAGACACCGCACGACCTCGGCTCCGTTGTCAGTCGAAGCATCGTCAAACTAATTAAGTCAAACCCGGCTGTGGGATGGGTTCGAGCAGACGAATTGGTGGAGGGCGCAGCTGCAACCGAACTGTTGAGGCTGCGAAAGCAGATTGAGGATTTACAAGCTCGCCTCGAACGGAGTAGCACCGATAGTCCCAAAGGTTCGGAAGAGCTTGCCTCCGGAGATGAACTATTCGAGTTAGTCTTCAACACGAGCTTTGAGGATGTCTACGAGGATTACACGTCGGATGTTCCTCTGAAACTGAGCTGGAATACGATCTTTCGAATCGTAGCGCCGTTCATGATTGACAAGGCCCCGACTGCGATCCTCTCCACTGCCTTGGCGAGCCACTGCCGAGACAAAATCGAAGCGGCTATTCGACAAGACACCCCAGCCGCTCATGATAATTCGCTCAGGCCTACCAGCGGGTCCCTTAACACCGTGATTGTGCAGCTCAGGGCCCTTGGACTATTTGTACGTGATGAACGCCAGAGGAGCGTGCGCGACACCAGTACCTATTGGACCCTCACGCCATATGGGGATAATGTCATGACAAAGGCTGAACGCGATCCGAGGCGACCCGACATTTCACTTAAAGAAATGACCCCTCTCTGGTGTCCGGGAGTCTCCAGAGCGTCCGGCGTGTGGCCCAGGCCGTTGGCCCGGGTCTCGAGAACTCGGGGACAGAACTCGGGGACAGACGGAACGTTAACCTAATTTTCAGCTCCCCGGAAACCGGGAACGTCCCGTCTGTCCCCGGTTCCCCTGTCCCCGGTTCCCCCGCCTTCTGACACACGCCCGCGTGTCGGAGGGGTGCTAAACTCGGAGCGAAATGCCCAGGAAAAGCGTAACAATCACCGCCGCCTTGATCAGTGGCGCCGCGATTGTTCTTGCGGCAGTCATTGGAAACGTCCTTCGACCAGAGTGGTGGCTGCACGGACCACATCCCGCAGACGAGTTGATCATCGCTGGTACAGTCGTTGACGCAACAACAAATCAAGCGGTCGGTCAGGCGACCGTCTCCGTAGTAGGTCGCACGGAAACCTACGTTACAGAGGACAACGGCAACTTCCGAATCAGGCTTCGAGGAAGTCCGCTGGAGGACGGACGCGTTCGGATACATGTGACGAAGGGGGGATACAGGGCGTACGACGAGGCCATCAGCCCGCCAACGGAGAGCCTTGTCGTTCCTCTTGGAAAACTGTGAGCGTAAGATCTCAATGCGTTGTTGGCCTGTTCGTATTGTTGCCATTCTGCACTTCAGCATCCCAGACGTTGCGACAGTTCGGGTACGTCGTCGATGCTGATACGCAGAGACCGGTCACAAGCGCTACCGTGAGCGTTGTTGGCGGACAAGCTCGACAAACCGCATTGACCGACGCGAAGGGGCTATTCCTCCTTGAACTCCCGAATGTCAGGCCGGGAGACTCGCTCGGGATTCGGATTGAAAAATCAGGGTACGAGCCTCGGTTCGTCACGGAGCCAGTATCGGAGCAACCGCTGAGAGAGACCATTTCCCGACTCAGTACGAGGCCGGGAAAGCGACGGCGGTCTGGTGCAAGACCGACTTCGCCCAGGCCATTGTCATCGGAAACACACGGAACAACGGACGTTGTGACCGCGACGGTCGGGAAGGCTCCGCCTCGGAGCGCAAGACCCGCTACCGTGACAGGTCCGCGTCTCGGAACCGGCCCCGAGCCATACATGGACATCTCGGACGAGCAGGTCGGGCAGTGGGCCATCGAGGAAGCAAACAGGATAGAAGACATCGCCGACAGCGTGATGAATTCCCACATGGGAAGTCCGGGGGCGGAAAAGTGGAAGTTCACCTACGAATTTCGCGACTGCTGCATGAAGGATTTGATCGACCTACGAACCGAAATCCAGCGCCGACTTGGGGTGTCCTCGAAAGATCCGGTAGAAATAGAGGCTTGGACTACTTTATTTCCGCAGACGAAATACCCGGATGCACCCAACGAGCAGATTGATCCAAGGACTGCTCGGGAATATGCAACCGAATTTTGGAAACTGGGTGTGCGGTTAAAGAGACGCGCGGTGCCAAGAGCGGAACCGTTGCCCCTTCAGTTTTCAGTTACCCAGTTGAAACCAGACAACGCGCAGTTCCCCCACAAGGTGGCGATCACCATCACAGCGCCGACTGACATACTTGCGGGATACGTGGTTGTGGAGCACGATGGGCCTGTCGCCGGACTCTCTTGCGACTTCTTGGACAGCAAACTCGTGTTTAGAGGAGCGGAGGTGGAGAACGGCACACTGGCGAGGTTTCTGGATAGCAGAAGCGGCAAACTCTACGCAATGCGTGTCGGGAAGACGCCGTTCCAGCGTAGTAATCCGGTCCACGTCTTCGTTTTTGGAAGCGGCACCTTTCGTATAGTGAGCGTGACCTATTTTGAGGAATAGAAGAGGCGGCTGGCCCAGCCTAGCGCGCTTCTCTAAGTCTTGAGCCCAAGCACCGCATGGGTCGGGATGTCCGCTCGCAACGTCCCCGCTGCCCAATATTCGGCACTTGCTTGTTCCATCCCCAGAAATTTTACACGTCCCCCACACTTTTCCCTTGACTTCCCGCCCGCCCCTCCTCCATAGTCGAGCTATAAGATGTGGTTATGATATTAGCTATAAGGTGCAAGTCGTTTGTTTCCAAGATTTTCCCCGCATCTTACTCATTCTCAAAGATTAAACCTGAAATCCCCCTCTATCCCCTTGATTCCATTAGACCACGGGGGGAGGGGGTGGAGCCTTTTTCATGTCGCTTTATCCCGATATCCGTCGTTGTCAGCACCTCAAGGTCAATGGCACGCAGTGCGGCTCGCCCGCCCTCACCCGCCACAAATTCTGTTTCTTTCACCAGCGCTGGCGCGAAGCGAGCATCAAGCTGAGCGCCGGACGCCCGCGCTCCACCCCCAACTTCCAACTCCCCGTCCTCGAGGACGCCAACTCCATCCAGGTCGCCCTCATGCAGGTCGTCGCCATGATCCTCTCCGGCGAACTCGAGGCCAAGCGCGCCGGGCTCGTGCTCTATGCCCTGCAGACGGCGTCGGCCAACCTGCGCGCGGCGGACTTCGAGCCCGAAGAGCACCAGGTCGTCGTCCACCCGGAATGGGTGAAGGATACCCCGCTCGGCGAAGACCAGTTCCAGGAAAGCTCCGACTTCGAAGAGGTCGAGATGGAGGGAGACGAAGAGGACGCGGAAGACGCCGCCGATGCCGAGCCAGCGGAAGCAGAATCCTCCGCGAGCGAACCGGCGGAGACGCAGGGCACGGCATCAGACGATCTGCCCGAAGCGGAAGATGCAGTGCAAGATGCAACGCAGGCAGAAGCGGCGGTCGAGACGCGACCCGCCGCCGGGCAGGAGCTCTCCCTGCCCGCCACACTCGCCGAAGCTCGCGCCCAAATGAAAAAGCAAGTCATGGCCGCCTATCCCGAGATCATGGCAGCCCTGAAAGACGTGAAAGCCTGTGCCGCCAGCCCAAGGCGTCGCCGGAACGGGAGGCGGATGCTCAGCTCGGCGTGAAAGTCACCCGCTGAAAGTCAAGGGCCGCGGCGAAGTTCATTCGATCGGCTCGACCATTGCCGATTCTCTTTCGTATCGTTCCGGACGCTGAACAACGATGATGGCCAGAAGCACGAGCGCTACTCCCAACCCCTGCGTAAGGGTGACGTGCTCGCCCAAAGCGATCGCCGCCACGAGAATCGCGAAGACCGGTTCCAGGCAGCTGGCGACGACGGCCTGTGTCGGTTCCAGGTGCTGCAGTCCGGCGAAGTAGAAAGAAAAGGGTCCGACCATCGAAATGAGGGAGAAGGCGCACAGGAACAGGATTTGGCCGCGGGTGTAACCCGCGCTGAGCCAGCGCCACGGCGGATTTGCGATGGCCCAGAAGATGGTCGCGGTCATCAGAACCCAGAGCAGGATCTTCCAGCGGTCATGGCGCCGCAGAACTCCGTGCACCGCGATGTTGTAAAAGCTGAACGAGAGAGCGGCGAGAAGCGCAGCGCCAACGCCGATGGCGTCAGAGCGGAAGCCACCGCGACCGACCAGATCAATTGCCAATGCAATGCCTGCCAGCACCATGCCCACCGCGCCCACCCGCTTTAGAGTTGCTTTCTGCAGGCCGCGTCCCACCATGTACAACAAGACCCAGACCGGAGCGGTGTATTGCACGATGATGGCGGTGGCGACATTGGTGCGCTGGATGGCGAGGTAATAGAAGTAATTGGAAGCAGCCATGCCGGCGACACCGATGAGAAGAACGCGTCCGATGTCCAACTTCGGCAAGGCCAGCGACTTCCAGCCGCGACGGGCCAGGAGAAACGCGAGCAGCAGAAAGAAGGAAAAGGTGACGCGACCCTGGGCGAGAACCATGGGGCGCATCGCGCCCACAACTTCACCGCCAACGCGAAGGCGTCCGGTAAAGACGGCACGGCCCATGCTGGCGGCGATGCCCCATTGAAGGGTGGCCAGCGCGATGTAGAGAAAGCCTCGTGTGGGATGGCGTTCAGTCAGCAAGAAAAGGTGTTCGCGGGGTCCGCGAGCAATGAATTTACTGTACGGGCTCATTGTTCTCAAAATGCGTTCGCGGCGGCGCGTCCTATGCGTACTCGATCTCGAAGGTGATTCTTGCCGTTTTCTGCAGCATGGCGGAAACGGAACAGTACTTTTCTTTCGAGAGATGGACTGCATCTTCCATGGCTTTGTGGGAGACCTTGCCCCCGACGCGGTAGACGAGGCGGATCGACGTATAGACCGTGGGAGGCGTCTCCGCGCGTTCGGCTTCGGCTCGAACTTCAAGACTGGTGAAGGGTTCGCGTTTCTTGCGCAGGATATTCACAACGTCGGAGGCGGTGCAGCCGCACAATCCGATGAGGACCAATTCCACGGGGCTGCCGGCGGTTTTCTCTTTGGCGGTGTCCATGACGACGGCATGGCCGCTGGTGGCTACAGCTACGAATCGTTCGGCATCGGTCCAGCGCGCGCTGGCGGTTATTGGATTCGCCATGAGGGTCACCTTCGGTTGTCGGTTCTCGGTTCGGGGTGAATCAATACGCGGAACAGCTCTGGAGCGGCTTGTTTGAAACGGATCTCAAGTTCGGTCTGCAGATCGTGCACGCGGGTGAGAGGAAGATCGTCGGGCATGGTGCAGTGGCAGGAGAGGTAGAGGCGGCCGCGAACGCGGCGCATCTGCACTTCATGCATGTCGAGGATTTCGGGGAAGTCGGGAACGATGGCCTTGAGTTTCCGCTCCAGGGCGGCGTCCTGGGCGGTGTTTTCGACGGGCTCGATGGTGGCGGGCTCGCTCTCGATGTGGGTGAGGATGGAATCGATCTCCGGTACATCCTCGCGAATCTGGGATTCGAGGACGGTGACCTGATCGTGTGCCTGTTTCAGATTCAGTTTCTCGTCGAGTTCCAGGTGCTGTTCCACGTGCAGGTGGCCGGCTACATTCTGCACGCTGATATCGTGAACGTTGAGGTTATTGCGCGTGGCTACGGCGCGAACGCGATCAAACAGGTTTTCGTCTCGGAGCGGCCGGGCCAGGGAGTGCACTACAACATCGGCTTCGGGCAGGATGCGCAGCACGGCAGCGTTCACATTGGCCACAATCTGCTGGGAACGGAGGAAGGTAACGGCACGCGGCAGGGCGACGGTGAGGTCGGCGAAGTAGCGGTTACCGGCGCGGCGGATGCGCACGCGATGCACCTCGAGGACGCCATCGACGGCGCCGACCGTGCTTTCAATCTGGTTGCGCACGCCGCGGGGAGCGGCGTCGAGGAGCGCGTCGATGGTGCGGCGCGCCAGGCGCCAACTGACCGAGACCACAACTCCCGCCACGCACAAGGCCGCGATGGGATCGGCGTCACGGAGCCAGTCCAGGTGATACATGCGGCCAAGGAGGACGAGAGCCAGTCCCACGATCACAACGGCGCTCGACCAGATATCGGTGGAGAAATGGAGAGCGTCGGCTTCGAGGGCCTGACTGTCGTACTTTTCCGCGACACGCGACAAGGCTCGCGAGCGCCACCAGTCGACGGCCATGGAAACGAACATGACAGCAAAGGCGGGAATGTTGGGCTCAATTTCGACGTGCCGCAGGAAGAGCCGTTTGAAAGCCTCTACGATGATCCAGGCGCAGGTCAGAAGGAGGAGACCGGTCTCAATAAAGGCGGAGAAATTTTCGACTTTTTCGTGGCCGTACTGGTGATCGGCGTCGGCGGGCTTGTCGGAAACGCGGACAGAAAAAAGGGTGACTAGAGCAGCGACCAAATCGAGGCCGGAATGAGCGGCCTCGGAAAGAATTCCGAGGGATCCGGTGGTGAAGCCGACGATGACCTTGAGCGTCGTAATAAGAATGGCGGCAATAACGGAATTGCCCGCCACAGTGCGCTTTTCTTCGCGCATGGCGAGTTTCAGCGTCGCGCTGGTCTCTGGGGGCACGCTCCAGATTATCTCTGCCGCGCTGGCGAACGCCAACAGAATCCTTTTGAGCAACGGTGCAAACCGGGCTACCCGTTATAGTTAAGGTGAGGTTTGAGTGCAGGAGGAATGCGCATGCGACTTGGCTGGCTGGCGACGGTAGTGGTGCTGTGGGTTGCCGCGGCGGCGCAAGAGGCGCCGAAAACGGCAACGCCACCCGTATCGGGCGCGGAGTCTGCAGCACCGCAACAAAGTCCGCCGACTACGCAACCATCCGCGCCAGCGACGGGTGCGCCGTCGGCGACGGCGCCCACGCAGGCGGCACCCAATCACACCGCGACGCAACCGACGATTAAATTTGCGCCGGAATCGGTGAAACCAGATGCGCCGGTGATCACGGTGAAAGGACTATGTTCGGCGCCGAAGGCGACGGCCTCCAAGTCGACGGTGGCGAAGGCGGGAGCGGCCTGCAAGACCGTTGTAACGCGCGCGGAGTTCGAACGTCTGATAAGCCTGCTGGGACCGAACTTGCCGGCGGCGCAGGCTCGCCTGTTTGCCAACCGCTACGCGCAAACGCTGGTGATGGCGGCGGAGGCGAAGAAACGAGGGTTCGACAAAGAGCCGGAAGTGGCGGAGCTGATGAGGTACGCGCAGATGCAAATTCTGGAACATGAACTCACCGCGAGCATGCAGAAGAATTCGGCGAGGTTAGCCGACCGAGATGCCGAGACGTACTACATGGGGAATAAAGGACGGTTCGAGAGAGCGGACCTGCTGCGTTTATACATTCCCCGGGCGCGGACGCCAGAAGCAGCAACTCCCGCGGACAAGACCACCTCTGCACTGCCTCCGATGGATGCCAAAGATATTGCTGAGGCGTTGCAAAAGCGCGCTGCGGCGGGTGAGGATTTTGACAAGCTGCAGAAGGAAGCGATGGATCTGACGCAAACCAAGAGCGCAGCGCCACCCACCAAACTGAGCAAGATGGTGAAAGAAGGCCTGCCGGCGACGCAGCGCACGGTGTGGGATCTGAAGCCGGGCGAAGTGTCTGGCGTGATGGAAGAGCCGACGGCTTATTTCGTGTACAAGATGGTTTCCCGCGATGCGCCGCCGTTCGAGCAAGTAAAGGACGAAATCCGCAATGCGCTCAAGGCGCACACGCTGCAGCAGTGGTCGGATGGAGTATTGAAGGGAAAACCGGCCGAACTGAACGACCAGTACTTTCCGCCACCGGGCCCTTCCCGGCCGGAGATGAGAGGGCACAACTAGAAGGGCATGACGGAAGGAAAGCCTAGCGTCGTAGTCACCGGCATCGCGGGCAACCTGGGCCAGCG
>Ga0075015_100000088_pt1 | contig 23368 bp, 36 predicted proteins | sample AleBraG_ABR_2013_FD_71476 | JGI IMG/M metagenome (GOLD analysis project Ga0075015, IMG submission 71476) | Freshwater sediment microbial communities in response to fracking from Pennsylvania, USA - Alex Branch Run_MetaG_ABR_2013 | ecosystem: Environmental > Aquatic > Freshwater > Creek >...
CAACAACGAATGCGAAGGGATGTGTGGGGTATGAGGATCAGGAGAGATGGACCAACAAGAGAAGTGTCCGTACTGCGGGCACGTTATTATTGACCCATTGGTTGAGGCGGCGGCATTAGCGCAGAGGCGGGCGGATCACGCGGCGTATGTGAAGGCTTGGCGGGCGAAGAAGAAAGAGCAGAGGGCTCGGAGGGAAAAGAGGTCATGACCGACAAGAGCTACGCGGACGAGCCGCAGAGTGTGAGCGAGTTGCGCGCGACGCGGGAACATGACGGATCGAAGTGGACGCCGAGCCACATGACGACCATCGGGATGTTGTGTTGTGCTTTGAACCGAATGATGAACCGGCGATGAGCGAGCTGGTCGCGCGCCTACGAGACATAGAGCGAGCAGCGCAGTGGGATGGTCGTGAATACGATTCCTCTGTAATCCACAAAGCGGCCGCCGAGATCGAGCGGTTGCAGTCTCTGGCGCTCACTGACTATAAAATATCCCAGATACTTAATGCTGGCATTGCAGCCGAACGCGAAGCGTGCGCGAAGATTGTGGAAGAGTGGCCACCAAACGTATCCGATGATATCGCCGCCGCCATTCGCGCCCGCAGTTCAGAGAAGCCCAAACCGGAGAAAGGGATTGTTTGATGAATCCACTGTGCATCTACCACGGGAATTGTGCGGACGGGTTTGGGGCCGCGTGGGTAGTGCGTCGGTACTTTGCTGGCATGGTAGATTTTCATGCAGGCGTTTACGGCAATCCGCCGCCTGATTGTTCCCGGCGCGACGTGATTATGGTGGATTTCTCGTACAAGCGCGCAGTGATTGACGAGATTGCGAACGCTGCATCGACGGTTCTGATTTTGGATCATCATAAGACCGCCGCTGAAGATTTGGCGCCGTTTCCTTCCTGGCATGGACCGTACAATCCTTCCGCGATGTTGGATTATCAGCGCGAGAACAACGCGCCCATTTCGGTACATGCCATCTTTGACATGGAACGGTCGGGTGCTGGATTGACGTGGGATTTCTTCTTCTCAACAGAACAGCGACCGAAGTTGATCGATCATATTGAGGACCGGGATCTTTGGCGGTTCAAGCTGCCGTTTACGCGCGAGATCCAAGCGGCGGTCTTTTCAGAAGCCTATGACTTCGGCAAATGGGATTTTCTGATGACGGCTCCGGTCGAGCATTTGATTGCTGAGGGTGTCGCGATAGAGCGCAAGCACCATAAGGATGTCGCCGAACTGGTCGGTGTGTGCAAACGGCGCATGAAGATCGGTGGACAGATCGTGTGGGGCGCGAGCTTGCCGTATACGCTGACGAGCGATGCAGGCAACATGATGGCCGCCGATGGCGAACCGTTCGCGGCGTGCTACTGGGACACGCCAGAAGGCCGGGTGTTCTCTTTGCGCTCGAGGGAGGGCGGAGCGGATGTTTCCGAAATCGCAAAGGCTTACGGCGGCGGTGGACACAAGAATGCGAGCGGCTTCCGTGTTCCGTTGAACCAAATCCAACAATTTGAGGTGACATCATGAGACTTTGGACCTTGCACATGTTTCTGAGTGGTGGTCAGGCGGTTGCGCTGACGTTCAAGACTGGGGAGGCGATGGAGCGGGAGCACGCGAAGCTGTGGGTTGAAGGGGAGCCGAAACCTGTGGGCGGAGTTCATTTGATAAGCGCCGCCGCTCAGGCATATTCGGCCGCGCATTTAGTGGATGACTTTGGTGGCTCGTTCTCGGTCCGGTTGAAGGATCTGAGCGGGTCGTTGATGACGGACGAGGTCGAGGGGTCTGAGGCTGGGATTGAGCGCGGGCTTCTGCAGGCGCGGTCGCAGATGAAGGCACAGCAGCGCGCCTCGCGGGATTCGACGTTGAATGGCGGGGTCATGCCGGCGAGTGGGTTGGCCATCCCGCCGATGGCGAACATCACGCATCCGAGGGGGCGGGGGTGACGAAGGGCTTTCTCGGGCGGCAATGTCCACGATGCAAGGGGACGGGGCGCGAGCCGGGGCAAATGGACGGCGATCGCGAGACGTGCTCCGCCTGTGCGGGCACTGGGGAGGAGTGGGGCGACGTTGAGGACGCTCAGATTCGCATAGAAGAACCTCCGAAGTGAGTGAGATCGTCGTCCTCGCATCCGACCATAATGCAGTGGCCTTGAAGGACCGGCTTCGCGCCGCGCTGTTGGAGGACGGATATTGGGCGATCGACATCGGGCCCTATTCGAACCGCCCGGCGGTGGATTACACGGACTACGCCCGGCAAGCCGCGATGATCGTGGCGCGCGGGGACGCCTCCAAGGCGATACTTTGTTGCGGGACTGGGATTGGCATGAGCGTTGTGGCGAACAAGACGGCGCCGAATGTCCGGGCGGCGCTGGTCCACAACGACGTGACGGCGCGGCTTTCGAGGGAGCACAACGATAGCAACGTCCTCGCGCTGGGCGCATGGATCCGCTCGGACGAGGAGAACGTCGCCGCCGCGCGTGTGTGGTTAACGGAGGGGTTCGGGGAACTGAGGCACGTGCGCCGGGTCGAGAAGATCGCGCCCGAGCCGCGCTCCAAGATTGTCTTCACCAACGGGGTGTTTGATATCGTCCATCAGGGGCACCTCACGCTTCTTAAATGGGCCGCCTCGCTAGGCGAGCGGCTGGTTGTGGGGGTGAACTCGGATACCTCGACACGGCTTCTCAAGGGCCCGGCGCGCCCCATTAATAAGGAGGCTGACCGCAAGGCGGTGCTCGAGGCCCTGCGGTTTGTCGACGAGGTGATCATCTTCAATGAGATCAGCGCGCGGAGTTTGATTGCCGAGATACGTCCGTCGATCGTGGTCAAGGGCGGGGAGTGGCTGGCGGAGGAGGTCCGGGCAAGGGACCTAATTCCGGACGATATCGAGGTCAAGGTGTTCCCGGTGGTCCAGGGGTATTCGACGACGCGGATCGTCGAGCTTGCGAAGGGGCCTTGATGAGTTCCGTCGCCGGCCATCTCGTTCGCATTTACCAGATGATGGCGACCGAGCTTCTGAATACGTGGTCGTCGGGGAATGTGTCGATCCGGGACGCCGATGCCGATAGCATCTATATAAAGCCGTCTGGTGTTCTCCCTGGCGCTCTGCAAGCCAATGACGTTTCCCGGCTCTGGCTCCATAATGGGGTTTGGTTCGGTCTGAAGCCCTCCACCGACACGGCGGACCATCTTTATCTCTACCGCAAGTTTCCAAAGCTGACGTCAATCATTCATACGCATTCACCCTATGCGACGGCGTTCGCGGCCGCCGGGCGCGGGATACCATGCTCGCTGACGGCGATCGCGGACGAGTTCGGGGGCGGCATTCCTTGCGCGCCGTTCGCCCGGATCGGGGGCGAGGAGATCGGCAAGTCGGTCGCGCGCTGGGTCGAGGGCGGTTATCCTGCGGTTCTTCTCGAGCAGCACGGGGTCATGACCTTCGGATATGAGGCGGACCCGCTGGCATCCTCGCTGGCAGCTTTGAAGCGCGCCGTGATGCTGGAGGACTGCGCCAAGACCGTATGGCTAGCGCAAACCCTTTCTGGTACAACCATGCTTCGATCCTTGCCCCAGGCCGAGATCGATGCGGCGCATGAGCGGTATCGGACGAGCTACGGGCAGGGAGGGACGGACGCAGCCAAAAAGGTGAGCTAACATGGCGGACTTCGGGCAGGCGAAAAACCTCGTATCCAATACGATTACGCTTAATCTCCCCGCAGGCTGCCAGTATTGGTTTATCCATAACCAGGATATCGCCCCCCTTCAGATCACGGCCCCGGGCTTGGTCGGCGGTCCGTGCCTCAAGGAAGCCGGATCGGCCGGATCCTCGGGCGAGTGGATCGACAGCTTCAGATTTCCCTTCTTTCCAGCCAGCTTCACCCTGACCAGCGCCGGCGCGAGCCCGGTGTCGACCGGACAGTTCGGCGCATGGGCGTCTACGGCGGTCCCACAGAGACCGTAAGATGACCTTCGGAAAACAGTACTTCCCGCTTCGCACGCTCAAGCACCGGAACTATTTCTCCGGCGCTCGGTCTCAGGCAGTTGCCGCAGCAGCTCCCGTAGGCAACGCTTTCTTGGAATTGGCGAACGGAACGGATTTCCTATTGCTCGCGAACGCGACAGACAAGTTGCAGCTCGCCGGAGGGTAAAACATGACTAGTAAGATTCTCTCGGGTTGCACGGCAATTCCAGCCGTTCTCGTTTCCTCTCTCTTCTATGCGACAGACGGACCTTCCAGCACCACGGATTACAAGGTAACCGGCACACAACTCGCCGCGTTCATCAATGCTTCTCCCGTCATCACCGGGCACGCGACGATCGAAGGCGTCACGATTACAGGCGCCACAGGAACTGGCAATCTTGTATTCGCCACTGCGCCGACACTAACGACACCAATACTTGGCGCGGCGACTGCGACCAGCATCAATAAAGTTGCGATTACTGCGCCTGCCACTAGCGCAACGCTGACCATCGCGGATGGCAAAACACTTACAGTTTCCAATATCTTGACGCTTGCCGGAACCGATTCAACAACGATGACGTTCCCGACGACTAGTGCGACAATCGCTCGGACGGATGCGGCGCAGACGTTTACCGGGGCGCAGACTTTTAGTACAGCCATTGCTGTGGGATCTGGCGGCACAGGCGCAGCCACTCTCACGGCTCACGGTGTTCTTCTTGGCGAAGGCACGTCTGCTGTTGCTGCGACAGGTGCAGGCACGGCGGGACAGATTCTCAAGAGCGGTGGCGCTTCTGCTGACCCTGCGTTCGCGGACAATGTAGCGGCGATTACTTTTGTCATCGATGGTGGTGGCTCGGTACTCACAACCGGGGTGAAGGGCGATCTTTATATACCGTTTGCTTGTACGATCACCGCTGCCACGCTTCTAGCGGATCAGTCCGGATCTGTTGTGGTGAACATATGGAAGGTTGCACTGGCAAGCTATCCATCTACAGTTACCAATAAGATCACTGCCTCTGCTCCACCAACTCTCAGTTCAGCAGATCATGGGCAAACGACATTGACGGGATGGACAACAGCAATAGCTGCTGGTGACACGCTTCGTTTTAATGTCGACAGTATAACTACGATTACGCGCGTGACGTTAGTTCTGACGGTAACGAAGTCATAAGCCATGGAATGGGTCAGCGGAAACATTCTCATACGTCCGAACAAGCTCAGGAAGGCTGGCGACAAGGTTGACGGTCACAAACACAATTTCGATCACACTTCCATCGTGTTCTCTGGGTCAGTGAGCGTGAGGGCTAAATTGTCAAATGGACAGATCGTAGAGAGAAAATTCGGAGATGGACCAGACTGCTTTGGTCGGCATTTCCTGGTGAAGGCGGACGTGGAGCATGAAATTACAGCACTAGTAGACTACACGGAATTTTGGTGTATTTACTCGCATCGCACTCCACAAGGGGACATAACTCAAGTCTTCACTGGATGGAACGATCCCTATGTGTGAACTTCTCGTTCGGGTAACCGACAAGATCAATCCCAATCTCTACGCGAACTGCCAATGCACTAAGCGGGGGGACATTATCGTGGCATGTCCTGACAATTGGAATTGGGGAGTTGATGAGAAAACTTTGCCTTTCTACCGCATCTTGAAATTACCTAATGTCACGCTTGCCCAGGCCGCCCCATACCTCGCTCCAGAGCCGCCTGTTGATCCGCTCAATCCATCGAAAACCTTACAGAAGCGTGTTTTCTCTCTTAATCTTGCGCACGTAACTTTGCCCGCAGCGTTAAAGACTTTCATTGCCGATGATACCAGGGCAAGTCCATCATACACGTTCAACGCAACTGCGGCGCAGATAGCTGCTGTCGTTGTGACGAAAGCGCCAATCGCTGATCCAGGAGTGATTGGCTGATGGGCACGATTACGAAAGCAATTGGAACAGCAGTAGGCTCGGTAGGAACGGGTACGGTCACCGCCGCCGCATCTACTGCCGTTGTCGGAGTCGGAACTCTCTTCAATACGGAGATGAAGGATGGCAGTGGATATCCGCTGACCTTCCAAGTGTCTGGCACGCTCTACAATGTCGCAAGCATTACCGACGATACGCACCTTACCCTTACCGTAGCCGCCACGTTCACAGGTTCCGCATACACGAGAGGATCAAGAAACTATTCAACTGTGCAGGCGTGGGAGGACGCGCTTCCTGCCAATCTGGTGACGGACGGAAATTCCCAAGTCGGCCAGTGCTACAACGACAGTGAGTTTCTCGGAACGACAGCCCGTCTTGTAATCAGTGGAGAAACAACCGATTCGACCCATACGATTACGTTGAACTGTGGAACCGGGCAAAGTTTCCGGGATAATGCGAACGCTCAAACGAACGCGCTGCGCTACAATCAATCGAACGGTGTTGGGATAAGAAGTAGCGCCAGCAATTCAATATGCGTGACCGTATCGGCTAACTACGTGACACTCGATGGCTTGCAAATTAGCGGCGGCGATATGGGGCTGTCCATCGGGGGAACAAACACCGTCGTACAAAATTGCATCGTTGAGTCCTTATGCCAATATTCCGGTCCTAATGTCATAGAGATAAATAGCAATCCAACAAAGATTATCAATTCTTTGGCGATAATGCGGAAAGCTGGGTTCAATGGAATTAATAATGGTGCAGGCTCCGGCACGTCCACTTTGGCAAACTTAACGGTTGTTAAGCCAACTGATTTTACAGCGAACAATTCAGCGATTTCCACAACAACCGGCGGGACAACTAACGTAACCAACTGTGCAGGATTTGGGTTTGGAAGCTTTAGTTCCGGCTCTGGGACTTTCACTGGAAGCAATAATTGCTCCGATAAGACGATAGGCTTCGGCACGTCCAATCAAGCAAGCAAAACTTACGCTAATCAATTTGTGAATACGACCGATGCGACACGGGACTACCGCATTAAGACTGGTGCCGATTGTGTCGATACAGGCGCAACCGATACGACGGATATTCCGTCTGCTACCGATATTGTAAAGACATCAAGGCCTCAAGGAAGCGCGTGGGATGTTGGAGCCTGGGAGTTGGTTCAGGCGGCTGCTGGATTTGCCCATAGCTTCGGGACCGTGTTCGGGTGAGCTAGATGGGATATCGGCCTCGACCCAGGGTAGGACCAGCCGGACCAGCCGGACCAGCCGGAACATTCAATGGGATGCTGTCAGTCGAATCTTACGGTCTCATAGCAGATGGTTCATCTCATCCGTTAAGCTCAATGTATGGCTCTCTTGCAGCGGCGCAGGCTGTCTATCCTTTCGCTACGGCACTGACGCAAGAAATAGATTTTTGCGCTTGTAAGGCGGCGTCCAATGCAGCGTTTGGAGCAGATGGAGTTGAGCACGGATCGTCCTCTTATCTGAACAAAAAACTATTCTTGCCAAATGGCCGATATCAGTTTGGCAACGATACGTGGCTCATTCGCAACTTAGTTTCCGGCGTGATCGAGGGTGCCGGAATGCTCGCCACAACTATTTATGGCAACGTTACTTCGCTCGCATTTGATGGGCTGTGGTATTCGGAGCTGGCAAACTTTTCTATCGAGTTGCAGCAATCGAACGCAACTGTTGCCCTGGATGTCGATGGAAATGTACCGGGACATCCATATTCAACGCGAGGTGTGCAAGGGAACAATTTACGAAATCTTTTGGTCAACGGTGGTGGATCGACCTACGCTGTTGCACTTACCAGACAGGGTGGAAGCAGCGCGCAAGGATCAGAATGTGTCTATACGAATCTGCATCTGGCTAACGCCTCATACGCTTGTTATTACCAAAACGGCTTCAACAATGTCGCCAATACATTTTATGGCGGTGACATCCAGAACTACCCGATGCATGGTGTTTATGCTGTTGGTGGGACCGTGCATGTCATCGCAACTAGCTTTGAGTCAACGACTGGATATACGCAGATTCTCAATGATGGATACGACATCAGGGTCGGCGATGCTGGATCGTACAATTTCTGTCTCATTCATGGCTCAAGAACCGAATCTATGAGGTTCCTTTATGCAGGTGCCGGGACTCTTGTCGATGTAAGAGGCATCAGCAGTAACAATGCTACTAGTGGGTGGGCTGCGGGCACTTCGTACCCACTTCATTCTGGCATTGTGGAGGGGGCGAGCCTTTTTTCCCTTCGCTTATTTGTCGCGACTACCGGGGGAACCTCTGGAGGTTCAAAACCTAACTTTCCTGCTGTCGCTACAGGCGGGACGGTTTCTGACAACGGCATTGTGTGGACAGAAACAGAATTCAATTTCATGAACGTGGCAACCGGAAGTGTTGATCGTGAATCGGTTCATATTCTTGGTCCTGGAAATCTGAAAATTCCAGAAAGATACGTGACGTTTACCTCTGACTCGACAGCTGCGGACGTTTATTTAGACGACAGTACAGAGTTCGCCGCTATTGATACGACAAACGGACACAGGGATGTCTATCTTCCGGTGCATGTGGAGGATGGCAGAAAAATAACAATTAAGAAAACAGACACAAGCGCAAATACCGTGCTTGTCCGGAGTTTGAACTACACCATCGAAAGTGGTACTACCGTCATACCAGGTGGGGCTTTAGGATCGGTAACTTTTCAGCTGCTTGAACCAAACCTTGCTTCAAATCCTTATTGGTTGTTGGTTGGCAAGATCTGATGCCAACCTTCGGCGCAGCGACAAATCTTATAGCGAACACGATCACGCTGACGCTGCCGAGAGGAACTGTAAAATATTGGTATCTTCAGAACCAGGATACAGCGCCACTCTTGGTGACTTTCCCTGTCGGGAGCGGGTTTGGTCCCGTGGCGCTCGACCCTGCAACAGTCACGGGAGGGGCTGGAGATTGGCTGGATTCGATAGGATTTCCGTGGCCTGGAGGCGGAACTAATAAATTCTCTGGGCTTACTGTCGTTCTCACGAGCACGATCGCAACAGCGCAGTTCGGATCTGGTGTGTCTATCTATGATGAACCTATCAACATTTACCCCGTTAACCTGCCCTATGGGTACTAAGAGGGATTGATCAATTATGCTTATTGACTTTCAGAAACCTATTCTCGATCTCAAAAGTGAGCCGCTCAAGATGGCGGAACAGCCATTCCTCCTGTTGAACGCCTGTCAAGAAGCGCTGATCGCGCAATTCCAGGACGAAACGCAACTTCCGGCCGCCGATAAGGTCAAGCGGTTCGCGCTCGCAATGAAGATCGACAACAAGCTCCCGATCGATATCACGATCGAAGAAGCGGCCGAGATTAAGAAGCTCGTCGGCAAGCTCTATAACAACCTAGTTGTCGGCAGGGTGTTCGAAATTTTTGATGCGGCAGCCGCATCGCCATGTTAAAAAGCGTGACGGTTTTCCCGAAGAGGTAAAAGGTATGGGCGCTGGCGTCACACCCGTAAAACTGGCGTCCCTCAAGGGGCGCCAAGAAACCACGATCACGTCGTCGACGGCTGCGACATCGATCATCCCTGCGGGCGCGGCCGGGGTGTTTAACGATCTCTACGGCGTTCTGCTCTCGAATACGAGCGCGTCCGCATCCGAAGTCACGATCCAGGATGGCTCTGGAACCGACCAACCCATCCTCATTAACGTTCCGGCCGGCGACACTCGCGGCTTCGTCTGGCCCTCGTCTGACGCGCAACCACAGACCACAGCGGCAACCGCTTGGACGGCCACCTGCGGGACGTCGGTCGCGTCAATGAAGGTCACCGCGCTCTATACGAAGCGCATCGGGCTCGAGTGATAAGCCTTTAATTCTCTCCGGGAATGTGACAAAGTCGCGTTCGAGAGAGCTTGAGCACTCCAGACAATGACAGCACTGACCGATCGCCTGCGGGATTACTTCGCCTCGCAGAAGATCCTTCTGATCGGCGATACCATCCTTGACGTACAGACCTTCGTGGAGCCGATCAAACCGGCTGAAGGATCTCCGTTGACACCCAATTATTGTGTCGTGCATGAAGCGCGGTCGCTGGGCGGCGCGGGGCTAGTTTACCGAAACCTCGTCGCGCTCGGAAACCTTCCGACCTTCTACAACGATAGCGTCGGCTGGACTGGAGCGGGCGAGCCGACGACGAAAAAGCAGCGTATTTGGTGCGATGGCAAGAAGATCCTCCAACTCGACACCTTCGGGCCGGGAATCGAGGAGCCGATCTGGGAAGAATACCTCGACGAAGGCATCTCGCAAGCCGACAAGGTTGTGGTAGCCGATTACCGCCATGGCCTTCTGACGCCGGAACGGATCGCGGATATCGTGGGATATTGCCAGCACTTCGACAAGCCGCTCTATGTCGCCTCTCAGGTCAGCCAGAGCGTCAGCAATCATATTCTCTATCGATCGGACAAAACGATCTTTGTTCTGAACGAGACGGAAGCGGGCGCTACTGGACCTTTACCAGAGAAGCATGTTGTCACGCTCGGTGCACGCGGTTGCTTCTTTAGATCAAAGTTAGAGGGGTGCAGTCAGATGCACTATGAGATGCGCGGCATCACGGTCGATTGTGTCGACTCGACCGGAGCGGGCGACGCCTTCCTCGCCGCGTTTTGCCTCATGTCGCTTGACGATCCTTCCCTCGCGCTGCGCGTTGCAAACACTTGGGCTGGCCTTTCTACCAAGAACATCGGCGCTGACCCGCCGAACCCCGACGAATTCTGGAAAATGCTGGAGGCGTGGTGATGGCAGGCTTACCGTTTCTGTTTCCAAAGGTCGAAAAGATGGACACGTATTGGGGGTCTATCGATACGGTCCGAGCATCAACTGGCCTCGCTCTCAAGCGCATGAGCATGATGCCGGGACTCCAAAGCAGCATGGAGCATCACGTCATCAAACGAGAAGTGTATTTTGTCGTTGAAGGAAGTTTGCAGATCAACTTTCTCAAAGGACGCGGCGTGCGAGATACCTTAGTGCTTGATGCAGGAAGCGCGATCGAAATTCCCCCAGGGGTCGATCATCAGAGGATTGCACGAACCAAGTGCGTTATTTGGGAAGCCGCTAGTTACGACGATGAATCGGATACCTACTTTGTGGAGGACGGACGGCTTTGAGAATTTTTATCGACTCGGCAAACATCGAAACCATTCGCTCAGCCATCACACGAGGGTTGGTGAGCGGCTGCACGATCAATCCGAGCTTACTTGCCAAAGAACCGAAGACAACCGCCATCGGCCATGTCGTCGCGCTTTTAGAAGCTGTTCCGACGCTGGAAGAACTTCACATCCAGGTGCCAACGGCGCTCGAATTCATGGCGTTGCGCAAAGAGATCAAATCCCTTCGTCACCACATCATCGCCAAGGCCCCGGTCAACCGGCCGCAGCTTCTGAAGGACATGCTTGTGACGAGATGTCCGGTGAACGCTACCTGCGTCTTTACTGAGGCGCAGGCGATCGCAGCCGCTGCGATGGGTGCTCGCTTTGTCTCCTTCTTCTGGGGCCGGATGCTCGATGCGAAGCTGGATCCCGCTAACGTGGTCAAGCGCACACGGGCTGTTTTTGAAAGACAGGGCATAAGAACTTCAATTGTCGCCGGGTCTCTCAGGAATCCCGAAGCTGTAGTCCGCGCCTTCGACAGCGGCGCCGACATCGCCACCACATCGCTCAGCGTGATCGAGAAGATGTTCGAGGATGAGGACTCGGAAAAGTCGCTCAAGGGATTCGAGGACGATTACGCGGCGTGGATGTCGCAATGAACGCCCCGGAAACGATGCTTGATCAGGCGTCTCCAGGGGCGGAGTTCTTCACCCTCGCCCTGACCGCCATCGAACTCAAGAATGCCGACAGCGCCTATCAATACCTCGTCGCTTGCCTCAAGGCCGACCAGCAGCACGCAGGCGCATGGTTTCACCTCTCGGATATCCTGTTCAACTCCAAGAAGCACGATGCCGCACTGCACGCTATTCGGCGGGCTTACCAGCTCCATCCAGGCGATCCCAGGGTGATGACCAATCTCGGCTGGTATTCCCATGTTGTCGGTGACAACGACACGGCCATGGCGTGCCTGAAGCGGGTTGTCGAACTCGCCCCCGAACTCCCCTTGGGATGGTCCAATCTCTCGCAGGTCGAAATCACCATGGGAGACCTCAAGGAAGGCTTACGGCACGCCCAGCGCGGCGTCGACCTGGGGCTCGGGGAGCCCCGGTTCTCGATGTGTCTGGCGTTCGCGCACCTCTACAACGGCAATCTGAGGGAGGGCCTTGAGCACTACCGGGCCCGCTTTCCCTTCAAGCTCCCCATGCTGCAGAACTATCCCTATCCCACCTGGAAGGGCGAGCACGTCGGGACGCTGTTTATCCAGGCCGAACAAGGTATTGGCGATACGATCTCGATGCTGCGGTTCATCCCCGAAGCCGCGCGCCGGGTCGATCGGGTGATGTTCTTCACGAACCGGGAACTATTCTCGCTGTGTCAGGATTGGTTACCCGAAAATGTCACAGTGTTCCCCATCCCTCAGCATCTCCCGAAGGCCGATGCCTGGACGGCGATGATGTCCCTACCCCTCTCGCTTGGGCTCGAGCACAGCGATCTTGAGCGTTTTAGCGCGCCGTATATCTCGGGCTATTACAACGGGGATGGATATCCGGAGAAACCCTACAAGGTGAACCCCGCCCTCAAGCGGGTCGCCATGTGCTGGTCCGGCAGCGGAGCTAACGATCTCGACTATTGGCGCTCCATGCCCCTCAAGGACATGATGGCGCTGACCCATCTTCCGAACACCACTCTCCACGCCGTTCAGGTGGGCCCGCGCGCCGCCGATATCACGGAATTGGGCCTGCACGGCATTGTCGAGGACATGACCCCCTGGATCAGCGATATGCGGGACACCGTGAGGATCCTTCAGGGGATGGACCTGACGGTCACCGTCGACACGTCCGTCGCTCACCTCGCCGGCGCCATGGGGATACCCGCCATCGTCATCCGAAACCGGCGCGCGGGGGATTGGCGCTGGAGCTTCGGGCAGAACAAATTCTGGTATCCCAAAATTCATCACATTGAACGGCAATGGAATGAATCGTGGCCGGACGTCATGGAGCGGGCCGTGAGAAAGGCGGAGCAATGTCTCTTCTGAAGCTCAATTTTGGGGCGGGTCAGAACACAGTCGAGGGGTTTGAACCAGTCGACAAAGAACCAGCCGCGAATCCCAAATGGCTCGTTGACCTTGAGGTATTTCCATGGCCTTGGGCGGACAACAGCGTTGAGTCAGCCGCTTTTATCCATAGTTTGGAACACATGGGGCAATCGCCAACCGTCTTCCTCGGAATAATCAAGGAACTCTATCGGATCTGCACCAACGGCGCCCTGATCTACGTGAACGTGCCGCATCCGAGACATGACTATTTTCTGGGCGACCCAACTCATATTCGTCCGATTCTGCCCGCCACTTTCGAGCTTTTCTCAAAGAAAATGTGTCTTGAAGTTCAGAAGATTAAAGGCGCCAATTCCCCGCTCGCGCTCTATTTAGGTGTCGATTTTGAAATCGTCTCCACCAACCTTGTCCTCGACGAGCGGTTCTCGTACCTTCAGGCGGATCAGAATTGGGACCGGATGGTCGCAACTATGTGTAACGTCGTCAAAGAAATTCAGATGACGTTGAGGGTGATAAAGGAACCGTAGTCATGGGTATAGCGACAATCACGGCCACCAATATTCTGCTGCTGATTTTCAACGCCAGCGCATGGGCGAACTACGCGGACAATGCGGGATCAAGCCCGCAGACCAATATTGGCGTTGCGCTTCATACGGCAGACCCCACGCCATCCGGAGACGCGACATCGAACGAGATGGCGAACGCCAACAACGCGAACGGATACCAGCCCTACACGCGCGTAAACGTCGCAAGGAGCAGCGGCGGGTGGACGGTGACGAACAACGTTGTAGTCCCGGTGACCGCCATCAGTTTCCCAGCGGGAACGGCCGGCAGCGGAGTGGCGAAGTTTTTCTCGCTTTCAAAGTCGAATGCGAATCCGCCAACTGGGGCTCAACCAATTCTCTTTTCTGGCACGGTGACCCCAAACATTTCGTGTGGGAATTCGGTTACTCCACGGCTCACAACTGCTACTTCCGTCACTATGACGTGATGTCCCATGAGCGAGTTCCGCCGCTGCCTCTTGGAACTCGATATTGCCGGTGCGCGCAAGCTCTGGTCAGAAACGAATCCCGACTTCTACCAGCCAAAAAACGACCAAGAAATTCTGATTATGCTCCATCACGCGCGGACGCAAGCTGATAGCGTTCCTATGGCGAAGCGTCTCTATTCGCACGATTGGCTGGTTGAGCGCGCGTTGCCATCGGGGTTGCCGGATGAGCTGAAGCCCTCCAAGGAGCGTGTGCACTCAACGATCGTCACTGCCGTTGGCATATCGGTTTCGCCGACAACCCCCGATCATGCACCTCTGGCTGCGGCGCTTGAGAAGGCTATGGCGGATGCCGTAAACGATTGTTACGCATCAGGAATGACCGATCCTGTCTTTGTGCGATCCCGCATGGAAGAGGCGCGTAGCAGGACGATGAAGGCATTGATGGGATGAGTCGGGCTTACGTCGCAGAAGGGGACAGCATCACATCCGATACGAGCGGTATTGGCGGAGTTACCCCATATCCGGACCGCTATCTTTCATTTGCTTCACCCACAATCAACACTTTCGTCAACAACGCAGTGGGTGGCTCTGCCCTCGCGAATATGAACCTTCGGGCGGCTACGCTTGACGCGATGCTGCCGCTTGGAACCGTTAATATTCTCAGCGTGTTGGTTGGTGCGAACGACAGCATAGGCGGGTCAAGCCTCTACGCAACTGCGGCCATATACGCGGCGGCCGTCGCTTCATACCTCGATGCGAGGCGCGCGGCTGGCTGGAAGGTGGTGCTGTGCTCGATCACTCCGATCGATCCGGGAACGAATCCAACCTTCAATAGCACCCTCAAGGATCCGGTAAACATCATTTACCGCTCATGGGCTCCTGGCCTTCACTACGACGGATTCGCTGACTTTGGCGCGGACGCCATCATGGGGGACGACACGTCCTTCACCGATTTTCCGGCCTACTGGCACGACGGCATACATCCGAACAATCTGGGTCAGACGCGCCTTGAGACGATCATCCGCCCGGTCCTGAACTCGATCGCTGTTTCGACGGCAGTTGGCGCTGCATTGTCACAGAGCAACGTAGATGGCGAAAGTCTGCCAATTATTGCGCACCAGGGCGCGCAATTCGTGGTCTTATCCTTCTGATGTAGGGGCTTTGAAAACCTCATGCCGACACAGACATTTACGACCCCAGGCCCTGGCAGCTTCAATTTTGCCGGCACGATCACCCAGGTTGAATGCTGGGGCGCTGGTGCGAGCGGTGGCGCCTCGGCCGGGTCCGCAAACGGCGCGAGTGGTGCTGGGGGCGGCGCATATTCAAAAACGACTGGGCTGAGCTTAACCGGGCTTCTCAATTTCATCGTTGGTGCTGGTGGTGTTGGCGTTCATGCCGGTATCAATCAGGCTGTCAATGGTAACGACGGGGGCGATACGACATTCAACGTCACGACTTGTGGGGCTAGCGGCGGCAAGGCCGGTTCTGCAGTGGTGAACACAACTGGAGCTGTACTTGGTGGCTTGGGTGGAACGGTCTTAAATGGAGTCGGGTTCCCTGGCGGGCGCGGTGGAAACAATCCTGATGTGGTCGCCAATGGGCAAAGTGCGGGCGGTGCCGGTGGTGCGGGTGGACCCGATGGGGCAGGAAAACAAGGCGTCGACGTTACTGCCCCACACCAAGGAACCAATGGTGGTGATGGAGATAATTCTAGCGGTGGCGTTGGCGGCATCGGCACCCCTCCTGGAACGCCTCCCGTTGATGCTGGTGGGGTAGGGGGAAGCGATCCTAAAGGCGGCGCTGGCGGCGGCGCGTGCGGATACGATGCTGCTGAATTACACGGTGGCGCGGGCGGCACCCCAGGAGGTGCCGGCGCTGGTGCTGCTTCCTTCGGTAGTAGCGGCGCAGAAACGGCATATTCTGGTGCAGGAGCGCCAGGGAAGATCGTGGTAACGTACACGATAGGTCCGTTTAATCCCGCGTGGGCGGCGGAGTCGACCTCGATGGTCGGTGGCGTATTCTTCTAAAGCGCCTAGAGCGCAGGAGGCGTGTCATCTTTAGGAAATCCACAGCCGGTCAGTTCATCCATTTCCAAGGCATTGACTCCTCGAGCGGAGGCCCCAAAACCGGCGTGAGTTGGACGGTCCGGCGCTGCATCGATGGAACGTTTACAGCAGGCGGCGGGACCGTGACCGAGGATACCGGCTTGGGTTGGTACAAGTATGCCATGAGCGCTGGAGACACTGCCGGTAACGATATTGGGTTCAACTTCACCGGCACCGGCGCTATCCCTCAGACGGTGAATATCATCACGACCGCTTGCGATCCAACCGCCCCGACGAATTTCGGCATCACCGCAATTCCGGCAGTTGCCAGCGGCTCGGCCGGCGCGCTTCCGACGACGGGCACGGGCGCAAATCAAGTGCAGGTGGATGGTAGCGGCGGCGTAACGGTTGGTGCCGCCTATCGGCCGGGCATCCGCAAGAATACGGCTCTGGCCAATTTCGCCGTGCTTATGACGGACTCCACAAACCATGTGCCCGCAACTGGTAACGCTGGGAGCATGAGCGTTACTCGCGCCATCGACGGCGGCGCCTTCAGTGCAGGAACTATTGGCGCTGTAACCGAGATTTCGAGCGGCTGGTATGTGTTTAATCTCGGCGCTGGTGATCTGAACGGGGATATCGTTATGCTCAGAGCCACCGCCTCGGGCTGCGATGACGTGGACATCGAAATCCGGACCTGCCCATAGCACCGAGGTAGCCAACAATGTCAGTTGTTGCGGCTTGGCGCGGCGGGCAGCCTATGACGGGCCGAATCGTCGGCGCTGCCGTCTTCCGAACGCGGGGCCCCGCTGTCGGGTCTGGACAAGGTATAGGCACCGCGTTCTCGATCTCGACCGCCTCTGGCGCGTCTCCTGTACTTCCGGCCCAAGGCTTAGTCATCGCGTCCTACGCCAACATGTCGATCGTTTCGACTTGGCGCGGCGGAGAACTCGCCAAAGGAAGATTGGCGGGCGGGATTGTTTTCCGATCGTTGAATATGCCGCCATCAACATCTGTCGGCGTGGGAACGGCGGTCGCCTTATCAACAGTGCTCGGTGTATCAAATCCGCCTGCCCAGGCTACTCCCAGTGGGAAAAACGTCTTCCTGTCCATGGTTTTCGGTAGTCTACAAATCCAAGCAGAGTTCTTTTCTTTCGGGCCGCCTCAGACCATATTTTCCAACGACGACGGCCTTTCCATGTTTTTGGAGGTTGGAGGACAGATACCGGGAACTTCCAATCTGTCGCTGATGTTTACCCGTCCGGATGGCTCATTCTACACATCTGCCAGTTACAAATTCTATGTTGGACGAGTGCCAGTCCTTGGAGAGAACATCAGGCTTCCCGGGTCCAGCTACGTTGTTTATGTTTTCAATCCCGGAGAACTTGCATATCCTGGCGTGTGGAGTGTTTCTCTACTTAAGGATGGCTTCATACATGCAACCACCGACTTCACCGTTGTGAGCGCATAAAATGCCTCCGCAAATGCGAAATGTGTTTTCGAGCCATGTGCAATCGATCGGGCATGATCCAGAGACATCCGAATTGACCGTTGTCTATAAGAACGGCACGCACACGATTTATGACGGCGTGCCCGAGGACGTGGCAACCAAGATATTCCAGTCAGAGAGCATCGGGTCGGCGCTACACGAGCATGTCAAAGGCCAATATCAGCACAGGTATCTCAAGAAATGAGCCAGCCATCGCGCCCGCTTGACGATCCATCGAAGCCATTTACGGAGATGGCTGCAAGGATTCAGCGCAACGAGAAGTCTGAGTTCGCGGGGGCGATCGTTGTGGTAACCCCGGACGGCACAATCCTGTCCCAAGCCTTCATCAACCCCACGCCTGACACCGCAGGCTTCTGGTCGACCGCCAAGGCCATGGTTGAGGTTGCCGTCACGGATTACCTCCAGGCCAAGGACAAAGCCGCTGGATTTGGCTTTCGATGAAAATACGCGCTCCAGATTTCACGGCTAAAGAGCTAAAGCGGATTCTTAAGTACAATCCGAACACTGGAATATTTACGAGACTTCGATCTGGAAGGATCGCCGGCGGAACGGATACCGATACGAAGTATTGGAGGATAATGATATCAGGTCGTTTGTATCACGCTCATCGCCTTGCTTGGTATTACATGACAGGAGAATGGCCACCATCGACGATTGATCACTAGGACAGAAATCGCACGAACAACAAGTGGCGCAATCTTCGCCTTGCATCACTGAGCCAACAACAGGCGAACGCTCCATTAAGAAGAAATAACTCTTCAGGCTTCCGGGGTGTTCATTTTGATGCGTCGCGCGGAAAGTGGGTAGCTGTTTTGTATTGTGGAAAACATCACCATCTTGGCAGATATGACAGCAAGCGCAGAGCTGCTGCTGCATACAAGGAAAAATTTCAACAACTTCATGGACATTTTTTGTCCGGAGGGCATTGATGGCCGCCTGGGACGACACGAAAGTAGAGACGTTCAAGGAAAATTTTTATACCTTTCTCAACAGTTGCGTAGTCAACTCAAAGGAAAAAGGACGGATCACTCTCGGGGATAACATCTACTCAGCCCAACGTGTTTTTCTTGATTGCATATTCAACGCGCTCAAGCGGGACGTTCACGATATTAAGGTTCTAAAAAGTCGCCAGCTTGGACTCTCAACGATTTCGCGAGCGCTGTCACTGTTCTGGCTCGGCGTCCACAATGGGCTTCGCGGCGCAATGGTTTTCGATACCGACGCCAACAAAGAGAATGCGAGAAAAGAGATAGAAGAGATGGTGCGCAATCTTCCAAAGCGCATGAAATTTCCTCGCATCAGTTCCTACAACCGATACGGGATTACGTTAGATAACGATTCCCAAATGCTTTTCATGTCTGCTGGCATTCGATCCAGCAAAGGATCTGGGCAACTCGGTCGATCAACTGGACTTAATTTTGTCCACGCATCCGAACTTTGTTCCTGGGAAGCGGAAGAGGGAATCGTTTCATTCAAACAAGCACTTTCTGAAACGTTTCCAGACAGGTTATACATTTACGAAAGCACAGCGCGCGGCTTTAATTCCTGGCACACGATGTGGGAGGACGCCAAGAGCGATGACCTGAATCAGGCGACGTGTTTTTTGGGGTGGTATCTCAAAGATAGCCAACGAATAGAGCGCGGAACTGAAATGTTCCGTCGCTACGGAAATGACGCACCAAATGAGATCGAGCGTAAGAGAATCCAAGCAGTTAAAGAACAATACGGATTTGATGTCGATATCGAACAACTGGCTTGGTATAGGAGGAAAACCGACCCCGCCAGAGAGAAAGATCCCGGTGAGCCGACTGATGGATTTACTCAATCAGAACAACCATGGACCGAAGAAGAGAGTTGGGTTGCTACAGGCTCCACCTTCTTTCAAGCGGATAAGCTGACAGCACAAATTGTCGCCGCGTCGCAACTCAAGCATCAATCATACAAGTTCTATCCAGGAGCCGATTTTCCTCACAGCGATTTCGAGGTCTCCAAGTATCGGCGCGACATTCATCTGAAAGTCTGGGAAGAACCGGATCCAAACGGCATGTACGTCGTTTCCGCCGATCCCGCATTCGGACACGATGAAAGAAATGACCGCTCTGCGTGCGAGGTGCTCCGCTGCTACGCGGATGGCTGTGACCAAGTGGCGGAGTATGCTTCTGCGTCAATCCCGGCGCATCAATTCGCGTGGCTGATTGCAGCGCTTTGCGGCTGGTATCACAATGTTCTCTTCATTCTTGAGATCAATGGGCCCGGCGAAGCGGTGTGGAACGAATACCGATCTCTCCCAAAACTCTTGCAGGGTTACCAGAGCGGCGTTGCGCAAGAACATGGTCTGAACAACATCCTTGGGAACGTGCGGAATTATGTCTACCAGCGCGCCGATTCGATGGGGGTTGGTGCTTCATGGCAATTTAAGACTCAGACTTCCCTCAAGGTCTCGATCATGGAGAGGTTACGGGACTTCGTGAGTACCGGAGCTTTCAAAATCCGCTCGGTCGATGCCCTAGAAGAGATGCGGACGGTGACCCGAGATGGCGACAGCATCAAGGCCGAAGGGTACAACAAGCGAGATGATCGAGTGATGGCGCTCGCCATGGGCGGTCGCGCATGGGAAGAGAAATTGCGCCCCATGCTGATCGCCCAAAACCGCACAAGACAGGCCGAAGTCGCCAGAAAACAGCTATCCGCCCGTGGCCGGTACGAGCTTTTCACCAAGAACACTTTGGAGAGCTTTCTCAAGCAGAAAGAAGCGCGTAGGATCATGCAGGAAATCAGAGAACGGCGTGCTTCGTGGAGGGGGCGCTGATGGCGTTCAAAAGCCGAAGGTATAAATGTCCGGAATGCAGCGGAGAATTTTCGTTTCTGCATGAGATTATTAACGGCGTCGAGGAAGACCCTCCGTCTCACTGCCCAAGGTGCGGCTGTTACGTCGGAACCGAACCGCAGGCGTTGCCATCCAACTTCAGCATTTCGTCCTCTAAAGGGAAGAACCCCGACATTCTCTATAGGGAAATGGAGAGTTCATCCGCCGATCGCGCGCAGCAAGCGGCCGATCTTGCGGGCGTGCCCGTTTCCGAGATGGCATCGTTAAAAATCACGAATATGAAAGACAACATGCGCGAGGGCGATATCGCCGCCATTGTGCCGCCGCAGCCCTCTCAGGCTTACGTCCAGGCGACAAGGCAAACGAACAGCGCGCCAGCGTTCCAAGCCAATGGCGCGGAGTATGCCCGAGGGACGATCATCAATGGCTCTGCGATTGGGACCATGGTCGGGCCCAGCGCTGGTCATCACGGCGAGTCCATGCGTGAGCGCGTGACCAATTTCCACAAGAGCCTTGTGCCGGTCCAGCGGCGAGTTCAAAACAGAGCCACCTGATGCGTCTCCCAGACGACACCAAGAAGCTGACGAGCCAAGCCACCGACATCGTGGAGATTTGCAGGACGTCGGTCGGTCAGCGCGCGACCGCGTACAATTCCTATCGGCAATGGATTGAGAACGGGCGGGGCGCCGGAGGATTGGCGCTCGCCAACATGCTGTACGCGCATCTTGATCGACTGCAGTCGCATCTCTTCTCGCCCAGCCATTTGAGATTTTCGATCGATTTCGAGAATTTCTATCCGAAATTAACCCATAAGCAGGGCGAAGCCGTTGCCCGTCTTATCACCAGAGAGTGGGAGCGCAAGAGCATCGATCTTGTGTTCGGAGCCGGCGTTCGGCTCGGTTTGGATTACGGTTGTGGAATCGGAAAACTGCTGGTGACGCGGGGAGACGTGCCGCAATGTCATGCTCGTCTAGTCGCTCCATGGCAGTTCGGCGTCTACAACGAAGCGGTCGATTCCGTCGAAGACCAAGAAGCCTGCGTCGAAACGCTATTCCTCAATCGGCATGAGGTCTGGCGCCGCGTCGCGCATCTTCCAGAAGCGGATAAACTCTACAAGCGCATTCTGGCGCATTCGAACAAAGGCGCGTCGGTGTCCACGCCACCGTCCTTCGCCCATCAGGTGTTGTCGACGGCGATTCTGGATACATCCCTTGCGAACGCGACTAGACCCATCCCCGGCGGCATCGTCCAGCTTTCCAATGATCCTTCGAACGTGACGCTCGGGCCCCAGATCGACGCCGAACTCTTCCCCATGCACGAGCTTTGGGTGAAGGACGACGAGCGGAACGACTGGCTGACGATCCAGATTATCGAGCCCGACATCCTGGTCGCGCCCTTGCTGAAGCGCGTGAACCTGTTTTGCCCTGACACGCTGCCCTACACGAAAATCCAGCCTAACCACGTCGCGGGATATTTCTGGGGTCGTTCCGAAATCGTCGATCTGATCATGTTGCAGGATCTGTTGACGACGCACCTCGACGACGTCAAACGTCTTATGGGGCAACAATTCGACAAATTGCTGGCATTTTCCGGGTTCACGGGCCTCACGGATAAAGTCTACGGAGAATTCCGCGCGCAAGGTTTCCTGGCGATGGAGCAAGGGGCCCAGGTCAATGATTTGACGCCGAAAATCCCAGAGTTCGCGCTGCCCTTCATCGCGCAAATCCTGCAACTGATGGACCGGGTCGCCGGATTCGACAACATTCTGTCAGGACGAGGCGAGCAGGGCGTCCGCGCCGGCTCGCACGCGGATAGCCTCCAGAGGATGGCGTCTCCGCGTCTCCGCGACCGCGCGCTATTGGTCGAGCGCCAATGCGCCGTCATGGGGGACAAGACACTCTCCGCATTCGAAGCCAAGGACGCACGCGCTTGGTTCCCCAACGAGAAGCAGGACGAGGTCGAAGCGTTCTTGATTTCGCAGCTTCCCGAGGATCGTCGACTTGTCGTGGATTCGCATTCGTCCTCGCCGATCTACGAAGAGAACCACCAGCAAATCGTGGCGTTCTTGCTCAAGGCCGGTGTGATCGATGGTGCGTCGGCGCTCGAGCTTCTGAACGTCCCGAACTTGGATGTTCTTTTGCAGCGTTTGGGGGAGCAACAGGCCGCCAAAGCGAAATTCTTGCAGGAGCATCCCGAATTGGCGATGCAAAAGGGCGGCAAGAAGGCGGCTTAATCGTTTAGCCGATCTTTGATTTCATCCGCAAACGTTTCGAATGGAGTTGGGCTGAAAGACGCTGATCTAAAGGCGCCCTCAACAATTTCACACTTCGTTATCACATCGCTCAGCGATTTCCCGCTGCGAACGATTTTTCCTATATGCCCATAAGCTATTCGTAAAACCCGATACTTTTCGATATCAACCTTTGTGACAGGCCGATTGGAATCAATCGCGATATCGTACATTTCGAGTGGTTCAGTCACGTTCCGTCCTCGCCAGCCACGTTTCAATCGACTCTTTCACGTACCGAATTCTCCCTCCGTGCCGGTAAAATTTTGGTCCGGCTCCGGGCGTTTTCCGCAGACGAAAAAGAAACTCTTCTGAGAGTTCCAAAAGCTCGGCGACCTCCTTCGTCGTCAGGAATTTCTTCGTGTTCGATCGCATTGCTCCCCAACGCCAGACGACTACAGACGACGCCAGACGACACTAGCAGGTTTTTGATGAAATGGAACAGTTCTGCCAGCGCGCAAACTGCCCCGCATCGATCAACAGGGCTTCGCGCCTTCTGGCTCACGCTGCAAAAGAGTCCGGTCGGCGGTTGAAACGAGGAACATCCTGGGGTCGAAAAGCGTGGTTCCAACCATAGGAGGCTGTAATGGCACGTCGTCGGAAGTCTCGCCGGAAGTAATCCGGAACTCATC
>Ga0075015_100000089_pt1 | contig 23311 bp, 23 predicted proteins | sample AleBraG_ABR_2013_FD_71476 | JGI IMG/M metagenome (GOLD analysis project Ga0075015, IMG submission 71476) | Freshwater sediment microbial communities in response to fracking from Pennsylvania, USA - Alex Branch Run_MetaG_ABR_2013 | ecosystem: Environmental > Aquatic > Freshwater > Creek >...
GTGCACGTCCTTCGCGAGCGTCGCGCGCGCTACGGCGTCGCCGCGATCTGCATCGGTGTGGGCCAGGGACTCGCCGTCGTCGTCGAGAACCTCGCCACCTGACGGCGAGAGCGCGCGCGCCCGCTCCGGCGTCGTCGGGACATGCCCCGGGGCACCGAACGAGCCGGGCGGCTCGTTCGGTGCCCCGCGGTTGTCGGTCAGGAGAGGTCGAAGCGGTCGAGCTCCATCACCTTCGTCCAGGCGGCGGCGAAGTCGTGCACGAACTTCTCCTTCGCGTCGTCGCTCGCGTAGACCTCGGCCAGCGCGCGCAGCACCGAGTGCGAACCGAACACGAGGTCGGCCCGGCTGCCGGTCCAGCGGACGTCGCCCGTGACGCGGTCGCGACCCTCGAACGAGTCCTCCGCCTCCGAGGTCGCGCTCCACACTGTGCCGTTGTCGAGCAGGTTGACGAAGAAGTCGTTGGTGAGCGCACCCACCCGCGACGTGAGCACGCCCTGCGACGAGCCGCCGTGGTTGGCGCCGAGCACGCGGAGGCCACCGACGAGCACGGTGGTCTCCGGCGCGGTCAGTGTCAGCAGCTCGGCCTTGTCGATGAGCAGGAACTCGGCCGACTTGGAGCCGGCCTTGCCGACGTAGTTGCGGAACCCGTCGGCTGCGGGCTCGAGGACGGCGAAGGACTCGACGTCGGTCTGCTCCTGCGCCGCGTCGGTGCGCCCCGGCGTGAACACCACGGCCACCTCGACGCCGGCATCCGTTGCGGCCTTCTCCACCGCGGCGTTGCCCGCGATCACAATGAGGTCGGCGAGCGAGACCTGGGCGCCACCCGTGGAGTTGAACTCCTGCTGGAGTCCCTCGAGCACGCCGAGGACCCTCGCGAGCTGCGCGGGCTCGTTGACGTCCCAGCCGCTCTGCGGCGCGAGCCGGACGCGTGCACCGTTCGCGCCGCCGCGCTTGTCGGTGCCGCGGAACGTCGACGCCGACGCCCACGCGGTCGCCACGAGCTCGGAGACGGACAGGCCGGAGGCGAGCACCGCGGCCTTGAGCCCGGCGATCTCCGCGTCGCTGACCAGCGCACCCGTCGCAGCGGGGACCGGGTCCTGCCAGATCAGCGGCTCGGAGGGGACCTCTGGGCCGACGTAGCGGGCGAGGGGACCCATGTCGCGGTGGGTGAGCTTGAACCAGGCGCGGGCGAACGCGTCGGCGAACTCCGCCGGGTTCTCGTGGAAGCGTCGCGAGATCGGCTCGTAGGCCGGGTCGAAGCGCAGCGCGAGGTCCGTGGTGAGCATGACGGGCGGGTGCGTCTTCGTCGCATCGTGCGCGTCGGCGACGGTGCTGGCCGCCGCTGGGTCGGTCGGGATCCACTGCTGCGCGCCTGCAGGGCTCGTCGTGAGCGCCCACTCGTAGCCGAACAGGGTGTCGAAGAAGCTGTTGTCCCAGGCCGTGGGGGTGGGGGTCCAGGTGCCCTCGAGCCCGCTGGTGATCGTCGAGTCGCCGTTGCCGGTGCCGAGGGAGTTCTTCCAGCCGAGGCCCTGCTGGGCGAGCGGCGCCGCCTCGGGCTCGCGGCCGACGTACTGGTTCGGGTCGCCCGCGCCGTGGGTCTTGCCGAAGGTGTGTCCGCCGGCGATGAGCGCGACGGTCTCCTCGTCGTTCATCGCCATGCGCGCGAAGGTCTCGCGGATGTCGTGCGCGGCGAGCAGCGGGTCGGGGTTGCCGTTGGGGCCTTCGGGGTTGACGTAGATCAGACCCATCTGGACAGCCCCGAGCGGGTCGGCGAGCTCACGGTCACCGGTGTAGCGGGCGTCGCCGAGCCACTCGGCCTCGGCGCCCCAGTTGACCGGCTCCGGCTCCCACACGTCGGCGCGACCGCCGCCGAAGCCGAAGGTCTCGAAGCCCATCGACTCGAGCGCGCAGTTGCCGGCGAGCACCATGAGGTCGGCCCACGACAGTGCGCGGCCGTACTTCTGCTTCACCGGCCACAGCAGGCGGCGCGCCTTGTCGAGGTTGCCGTTGTCGGGCCAGCTGTTGAGCGGGGCGAAGCGCTGCTGCCCGGCGCCCGCGCCGCCGCGGCCGTCGCTGATGCGGTAGGTGCCGGCGCTGTGCCAGGCCATCCGGATGAACAGCGGGCCGTAGTGGCCGTAGTCGGCGGGCCACCACTCCTGCGAGGTGGTCATCACGGCACCGATGTCAGACTTCACGGCGGCGAGGTCGAGGGCCGCGAAGGCGGCGGCGTAGTCGAAGTCGGCGCCGAGCGGGTCGCCGGCGGGGGAGTTGCGGTGCAGCACCGACACGTCGAGCTGGTCGGGCCACCAGTCACGGTTGGAGGTGCCTCCGGGCGCGTGCACGACGGGGCATCCGCCGGTCTCCTCGTTCATGTCTCCTAGGACTGCGTCATGACTGTCGGACATGGGGTTCCTTCCGGGGCCTGGCGGTTCAGCGGGTGATCGGGCGTGGTACGCCGTGCGGCTCAGGGCCGATCGGCGGTGGAGCAGGAGGGGCACCGGCCCCAGTAGGTGACCTCGGCCTCGTCGATCGTGAAGCCGTGGTCGTCGGACGCGATGAGGCAGGGCGTGTCGCCGACGGCGCAGTCGACGTCGGCGATCGAGCCGCACGAGCGGCACACGACGTGGTGGTGGTTGTCGCCGACGCGCGACTCGTAGCGCGCGACCGAGCCCGACGGCTCGATGCGGCGGACCAGCCCCGCGCCGGTGAGGGCGCGCAGGACGTCGTAGACCGCCTGGTGCGACACGTCGCCGAGGTCCTCGCGGACCGCTCGGATCACCGTGTCGGTGTCGGCATGCGGATGCGCATAGAGCGCGGTGAGCACCGACACCCGCGGACGGGTCACACGCAGCGCCGCGCCGCGCAGCGCGTCCTCGACGTCGGTGGTCTCGGGCACCGACGGAGTCTTGCGCTCTTTCTGGAATCAGTCAAGAGAAGGCCGCCCGCCCTGGGAGCCGAGCGGCTCGCAGCGCGCGGGCGGTCCCCGGTCGGTGTCGGCATCGCCGGCGTGGGGGCGCGACATCACACGGCGACGCGGTAGCACGGTCCGGGTGTCGCGGGGTAGGCGTACCTACGACCGACACGCAGCTCGTGAGCGCGCATCGCACCTCGCCGGTCCAGGACACCTGCAGTCGTGGTGTCGGCCGGATCGAGAGCGAATGGTGAGTGTCGGGCCCATATGTCGCCCCAACGGCGGCTCAACCCAGGGTCATGCACGTGGAGATGGCCGTCGCGAGCAGCCGGCCCTGTCCGTCGCTGAGGGTGGCCTCCGCGAGCGAAGTGCGCGAGCCCGAGTGCGTCACGCGCCCGACGGCGGTCACGAGCCCGGTCTGGGCCGTCACGGGTCGGAGGAACTTCACCGTGAGGTCGACCGAGGCGTAGCCCACGCCCGCCGGGAGAGTCGCGTGCACGGCGCAGCCGGCCACGGTGTCGAGCAGCATCGCGATCACCCCGCCGTGCACGAGCCCCAGCGGGTTGTAGTGGAACTCGTTCGGCCGGAGCGTCACCGTGACGACGCCGTCGACGAGGTCGAAGCTGGCGAAGTCCATCGTCGCCGCCACCGGCGGCAGGGGAATCCGGCCGTCGCTCATCATCGTGAGCAGCTCGGCGCCGGTGTGCTGCTGCGCCGCTGCAAGGAACGCCGACTGGTCCTGCCAGGCGTAGGTGCGGGTGCGGTCGGGCGTCTCGGGGGTCTGCATGGCCCCAGCCTCGGTCGGACCCACCCGCGGCTGTCAAGCGGGTGCGGCGTCGCTCACTGCCCGGTGCGGGAATTCGCCCGCCGTTCACCGCGTTGTGACGCCCACGGAACGTGCGCGGGGAGGCGAGGGGTAGCCTCGCTTCTCCAGGAACATCGAGCCCACAACGTGGGAGGACGGCGGAGGGCTCATGGCCACCGACTACGACGCTCCCAGGGACGCTGAGGCGACCGCCGCGGAGCAGACCGCGAGTCTGGACGCGCTGCGCGCACAGGCTCCTGTCGCGACGGTCACCGTCGACGACGAGGCAAACCTGCTCGAGGACCTTGAGCTGCCGGGTGCCGACCTCTCGCACGAGGTGCTGGCGGTCGACGTCGTCCCGCAGATGGCCGACGAGTTCCGCTGCGACCGCTGCTTCCTCGTGGTGCACCGCTCGCGCCGGGCCAAGCCCGGCGTCGACGTCTGCGTCGACTGCGCCTAGGTCGCCTACAGCGGCTTGAGCCGCTGGTCCATCGTCTTCACCCGGCGCACGGCGTTGTCACCCTCGCCGAAGTCGACGAGCACGGACGTGTGCTCGACCCGGACGACCGTCCCGAGTCCGTGCGAGTCGTGCGTGGCGCGCTCGCCGACGACCCAGTCGTGGGGGACGAAGGGCGGAGGGACCGGGCGGATGACCCCGTGCCTGACGACCGGCGGCTTCGGGGGCTTGTCCATCCTCCCACTCTCTCACGCCCACGGCCGGTGACGCTCCGGTCTGGTCGGCACTGCCTATGCTCGGAGCCCGCCACCGCACGGCGGTGCGACCCCAGGGAGGGTGCGATGCAGGCATGGCAGGTGACGGCTCTCGGCGAGCCGCAGGACGTGCTCCGGCTCGGTGACGTTGCGGAGCTCTGCCCCGGCCCCGGTCAGGTCGCGGTGCGCGTGCGCGCCGCCGCCGCCAACTTCCCCGACGTCCTGCTCTGCCGCGGGCACTACCAGGACCGTCCGGCGCTGCCCTTCACCCCCGGCATCGAGCTGTGCGGCGACGTCGTCGCGCTCGGCGACGGCGTCGAGGGCCTCGCCGTCGGCGACCGCGTGCTCGGCGGCGCGGTGATCCCGCACGGCGGATACGCCGAGCAGGCGCTCATGACGGCGTCGGACACGTTCCTCGCCCCGGTCTCGCTCGACGACGCGGCGGCCGCCTCCCTCCACGTGGCCTACCAGACCGGGTGGTTCGGCCTGCACCGCCGAGCCTCGCTGCAGGCCGGCGAGACATTGCTCGTGCACGCCGGGGCCGGCGGCGTCGGCAGTGCCGCCATCCAGCTCGGCAAGGCCGCCGGTGCCCACGTGATCGCGGTGGTGGGCGGCGCGGACAAGGCCGAGGTCGCGCGCGACCTCGGTGCGGACGTCGTCGTCGACCGCACGTCCGAGGACTTCGTCGCCGTCGTGAAGGACGCCACCGGCGGACGAGGTGCCGACGTCGTGTTCGACCCGGTGGGTGGCGAGGCCTACCAGGGGTCGACCAAGTGCATCGCCTTCGAGGGACGCATCGTCGTGGTCGGGTTCACCAGCGGGTCGATCCCGTCGCCGGGGCTCAACCACGCTCTCGTGAAGAACTACTCGATCGTGGGCCTGCACTGGGGCCTCTACCGGTCGAACGCGCCGGCGCTCGTGCGCGAGTGCTACGACGAGCTCGTCCGGCTGGCCGACGCCGGCCTCGTCGCACCGTTCGTCAGCGAGCGCGTCGGTCTCGACGGCGTGCCCGACGCGCTCACCCGCCTCGGCGCCGGCCGCACGGTCGGTCGCGTGGTCGTCACCCCCTGACGCCCACCCCGTGACGCCCGCGCCCTGACGCCCGCGCCATTTCGGGGCGGAGCGTCGCACGGGTGAGGATGTCCCCGTGGGAGCGCTGGCGCACGGAGGAGCGGCCGCCTGGGTGGCGGCCGTCCTGCTGTGGCCGCTCGTCGCGATGCTGCCCGGCTACCTCGTGGTGTCGGCGCTCGAACCGCACCGTCGCACCCTCGAGCGCTGGGCCGTCGCGCCGCTCGTGTCGATCGCGGTCGCGTTTGTCCCGGCCGCCTGGGTCGACCGCCTCCGCCCCGGCTCGGGCCTGACGGTGGCGGCTGTCACGCTCGCGGCGTCCTCGGCGGCGGCGTGGGTCGTCCTGCGCCGTCGTGGTACGGCGATGGTCGCGATCCCGAGGCCGCTCCCCCGCCCGTACGCCGCGCTGCTCGTGGTCGTGGCGCTGGGGTGCGCCCTCGGAGCCGCCGTGGTGCTGCGCTCGGCCGGCGGGCTCGACTCGGTCGTGCCGAACGACGACGGCGACGGGCACGGCTGGTTCGTCGCCCGCATCCTGCTCACGGGCTCGGTCGACCCGCCGACCGTCACCACGATCGACCCGCTGGCGCCGCCCTCGGGCGGCTTCTACCCGCTCGGGCTGCACGTGCTCGGTGGCCTCGTCGCGGCGGGCAGCGCCGTGCCGGCGGCACTGGTCGTGGTCGGCGTGCTCGCTGCGGCGGTGTGGGCACCACTGTCCGTCTTCGTGCTAGCCCGCCGACTGACGACCGACGCCGTCGCCGCCGTGGCCGCTGGGCTGCTGGCGCTCGCCACACCGTGGTTCCCCTACGCGCAGATGGAGTGGGGCGGCTGGACGCTGATCGTCGCCGTCGCACTCGTGCCGGCTCTCGTCGTCGTGCTCCTCGACGTGCTCAGTCGTCGCGGGCTGCCGGTCGCCGTGCTCGCCCTCGCGGGGATGCTCGCCGAGCACGTCACCGAGGTCGTGGTCGTCGCGCTCCTCGTCGTGCTCACCCTCGTCCTCGACCGGTCGGTGCACGCCACCCTGGTCCGTCGCGTCGGCTGGATGCTCGTCGCCGGGGTGACGGCGGCGGTCGCGACCCTGCCGATGCTGCGCGGGATCGGCGCGGCCACCGCGGTCGGGCAGGTCGACTCGACGAGCATGGGCAGCCTCGAGGCGCTGCGCGAGGTCGTGCAGAAGCCCTTCTTCGGCTTCGAGGGGCCCGAACCGGCGGCCGCGGCGCTGCTCACGGCCTGGGGCGTCGCCTCGCTGGCCCTGCTCGCCGTCGGCAGCGTCCTGCTCTGGCGCCGACCCATCGCCCGCGGCGTGGTGACTGCGACGTGGCTGTTCACGGTGCTCGCGTTCCTCGCCTACACCGGTCGCGCCGGGCTGCTGACGCTGCCGTGGTACGGCAGCGGCAACCGGTTGCTCGTGCAGGCGACCGCGCTCGCCGTGATCCCCACCGCCGCGGTCGTGGTGGCGGCGGCGCAGGCGGTGCGACGCCGGGAGGACGCGACCGCGCTCAGGACCGTCGCCGTCCTCGCTGCGATCCTGCTCGGCTCGATGCTCATGGCGCGAACGGTGCAGGCGGGCGACACGTCATTTCGGCGGGCTCTCGTCACCAGCGACCTCGTCGCCGCGTTCCGTTGGCTCGCAGCTCATTCCGAGCACGGTGAGCGCGTGCTCAACGATTCGCGGGCCGGCACCGTGTGGGTCTACGACGCGACGGCGGGCGCGGTCGTCCCGCTCTTCGGGCCGAAGCACAATTGGCGCACCGATCCGGACTGGGCGGGCCGGGTCTACCTGCAGGACCACGTCACGCAGGTCGCGACCGACACTCGGGTCCGCGACGAAGCGGCCCGCTGGGACGTCCGCTACGTCCTCGTCGGACCGTCGGTCGTGCCCGGCGGCACGCCGACCCTCGACCCTGCGGCCATCGCGGCGACGCCCGCGCTGCGCGAGGTCTTCCGCAGCGGCGACGTCCGGATCTACGAGCTCCCGCGCTGACCCTCGTCGTCGCGGAGCGTGCGCAGCAGGGCGGTCAGGGTGCGGCCGAGCGGCTCGTCGAGCTTGAGGACCGCGACGTCGTCGCCGCGGGTCGGGCCGTCGTTGACGATCGCCACCGGGATACCTGCGTTGCTCGCGCGCACGAGAAAGCGCCGTCCGGAGAAGACGTGCAGCGACGTGCCGAGCACCAGCAGCAGCCGGGCCTGGTCGACCCACGCGTACGACGCCGTCACGCGGTCGACCGGCACGTTCTCGCCGAAGTAGACGACGTCTGGCTTGAGCAGCCCGCCACAGGTCTCGCAGTCGACCACCACGAACCCGTCGAGCTCGGCGGCAGGCAGGTCGACGTCCCCGTCGGGGTTCACGGCCGTCACCGTGGCCCGCCACTCGGCGTTCGCGGCGTCGAGCCGGCCGCGGACGTGGGCGCGGCTGACCGTCGCTCCGCACGACAGACACACCACGCGGTCGAGCCTGCCGTGCAGGTCGACGACCTCGCGCGAGCCGGCGGCCTGGTGCAGGCCGTCGACGTTCTGCGTGATCGTGCCGATGACCAGGCCCTGCTCCTCGAGCGCGGCGACCGCGCGATGTCCGTCGTTCGGGGTCGCCGTACGCATGAGCTGCCAACCGAGGTGGCTGCGCGCCCAGTAGCGGCGTCGCGCCACCGGGTCGTTGGTGAACGCCTGGTAGGTCATCGGGGCGGGCCGTCGCAGCGACGCCCCGGACGGTCCGCGGTAGTCAGGGATGCCCGACTCGGTCGAGATGCCGGCGCCGCTGAGCACGACGACGTCCCCGGTCGCGACGAGGTCGGCGAGGGCGCGGGCACCGAGCGCGGGCGAGGGCACGGCGCCATCCTCTCCCGACGGGGAGGGCACCGCCGCCCACGAGGGTGGTGCGCCGACCGCTCAGGAGCCGGATGCCAGCCGCAGCCGGGGGAACAACGGGTGGTCCATCGGAGCGCCCGCGGGCAGCTCGCGGTCGAGCTCGTCGAACGGGGGTGACGTCGTCCAGGCGCGGGGAGCCTGCGCCGCGTCGTCGCCGAGGAAGCGCAGCGAGAACGCGCGACGTCGCGACGTCCCGGGTACGCCGCAGGCACGGTGCAGCGTGAGCAGGTGGACGAGGACGGCGTCGCCGGGCTCAAGCTCCCACCGCAGGATCCGGAAGTGGTCGCGACGGTGCTCGATGTCCGGCAGCTCGGCGGGCGATCCCTCCGGGAACCAGGCCGCCTGCTCGTCCAGGAAGGTTCGCGGCAGCCGCCAGCCCCCGAGGTGCGAGCCGGCGACGAACTCGAGCGTGGACTCCTCGGCGACCGGGTCGGCCGGCGCCCACATCGAGCAGTTCTCGGCGCCGTCGACGCTGTAGTAGGGCTGGTCCTGGTGCCACGGCGGGGGCTGCCGGGTCCCAGGCTCCTTCACCAGCATGTGGTCGTGGAACAGCCGAACCTCGCGCCCGCCCACGAGCGCTGCTGCGACATCGGCGGCGCGCGACTCGGACGCGATCTGCTGGAACTCCTCGATGCGCTGCCGGGTGCAGAAGTCCTCGACGAAGCCGCCGGGGTCGTCGGGCTTGCTCGCGCGCTTGAACAGCGGACCCGGCTCGGCGAGGTTGCGTTCGATCCCCGCTCGATCACGGCGATTCGTCGGGGGTGAACAGCCCGCTCACGACGACGGCGCCGTCGCGTCGGAACGCCTCGCGTCGTCGTCCACCGTGCTGTCCCCCCTCCGGCGTGCGGCTCAGGGGCCCTTGTGCTCCTGGACGACGTTGCCGCCGTCGACGACGAAGGTCTGGCCTGTGACGTAGGACGCCTCGTCGCTCGCCAGGAACCCGACCACGGCCGCGACCTCGTCGGGCGTACCGGGCCGGCCGACCGGCGTGTAGCCGCCCGCGACGATCTCGTCCGGCTCTGAGGACCCGGTGCGGATCCAGCCCGGCTGCACCGAGTTGCAGGTGATCCCGTGCGGGCCCTCCTCGATGGCGACGGTGCGCATCACGCCGTCGATCGCGCCCTTGGCCGCGGCGTAGGCGCTGCTGCCCGACGCCGACACGACGGGTCCGGTCACCGACGAGACCATCACGATGCGGCCACCACCGGACGCGCGCAGCCGCGGGATCGCGGCACGCGTCACGTGCACCGCCGTCATGAGCGTGATGTCGAGCTGCTGCAGCCAGTCCTCGGCCCGCTGGTCGAGCAGCGTCCCGGCGGCGATGGCCACGCCGCTCTGCGCCATGCCCGCGTTGTTGACGACGACGTGCAGGCCCTCGAGCCGCTGCGCGGCCTCGTCGACGAGGTCGCGCGCCGCCTCGGGATCGGTGAGGTCGGCGATCAGGCCGATGGCGTCACAGCCCTCGGCGAGGAGCTCGCCCACACGGTCGAGCACGCGCGGCGTGGTCGCCGCGAGCCCGACGCGTGCCCCCTGTCGCGCGAGCAGCCGGGCGATCGCGACACCGATCCCGTCGGGCGCACCCGCGCCCGTGACCAGTGCCCCACGGCCAGCGAGGGAGTACGGCGTCACCACGGGCCACACCGTAGCCCGGCGACGTGCCGGCGTCGTCGCGACCGGCGTCCGCACCCCTACGCTGGCGTCATGTCGGCGACGGACGTGCTCGGGTGGGTCGGTGCGGTGGGCGTGCTGGTGGCCTACAGCCTGCTGACCCTCGGGCGCTGGCAGTCCTCGACGTTGCCCTACCAGGCGACCAACGCGATCTGCGCCGGGGCGCTGCTGATCTGGGCGATCTCCATCAGGGGCTGGCAGTCCGCGCTCCTCAACGCCGTGTGGATGCTCGTCGGCCTCGTGGGTGTGCTTCGCGCGGTGCGACGTGCGCCGGTGCCGGAGCCGCACGTCGGGGACTGAGGTCGGTCACACGCGCAGCAGCAGGTCGCGCGTGAGGTCGTGGGTCGTGGGCGCACCCAGCAGCGACATCGCCATCGACAGCTCGGCGGTGAGCATCTCCACGACATGCCGCACGCCCGCGGCGCCGTAGGTCGACAGGCCCCAGATCACCGGCCTGCCGACGAGCACCGCGGAGGCGCCGAGGCACAGCGCGGTGGCGACGTCGGTGCCGCGACGGATGCCGCCGTCGACCAGCACCGGCACCTCGCGGCCGACCTCGTCGACGACCGAGGCGACGACGTCGGCCGTCGCCGGCGCGGTGTCGAGGTTGCGCGCGCCGTGGTTGCTCACGATCACCGCGGCGGCCCCTGCATCGACGGCGCGACGCGCGTCGTCCGGCCGCAGCACGCCCTTGACCATCACGGGCAGCTCGTAGCGCTCGGCGAGCAGCGTGATGTCGGCCGGCGTGAGGTCGTTGGCGAGGTGCGGGTTCCACACCCGTCGGTGCGGCGGAGCCGGGTCGGGTTCGGGGACGAGGTGCGCGAGGTTGGGGAACGACAGGCCGTGGGCCGCGCCGAAGGTGTCGCGCTTGTCGCGGTCGCGCGCACCGAGCGACGGCGTGTCGACCGTGAGCATGAGGGCAGCGGCACCGGCCGCGACGGCCTCGTCGAGGTAGAGGTGGGACAGCGACCGGTCGCGCTGCAGGTAGACCTGCATCCACCAGGGTGCCGCGCAGGAGGAGGCCGCGGCACCGAAGTCCGTCGTCAGCGTGGATCCCAACGAGCTCAGGGTCATGACCGCGTGCGCCGCCCTCGCTCCGCTCAGGGTCTCCAGCTCGGCACCTGGGTGGTAGCGCACATGGGTCGCGGTCGGCGCCAGGAGCACCGGGTGCTCGAGGTCGAGGCCCAGCAGCGTCGTCGCCGTCGACAGGCCGGACACGTCGACCATCGCGTGCGGGCGCAGCCCGTGCCTGCTCCAGGCGACGTCGTTGTCCGCGAGGGTGCGCTCGTCGCCGGCGCCCCCGGCGACGTAGTCCCATGCGGCGCCGGCCAGCTGCGTCGCGGCGAGCGGCTCGAGGTCGTGGACGGACACGACGAGGTCGGCTGCGGGATCGCCCGACCCGACGGGCTGCCACGGGGTCACGTCGGCACCGTAGCGCCCGGCCCCGTGCGGCGCAGGACTCCCGCCGTACGGGTGACGGCGCCGAAGACCCCTGGGCCGTGAGGTCGATCCACTGATCGCGATCCTCCGACTGCTGCGCGGCACCCGTGTCACGGGCGCTGAACGCGGAAGGTCAGACGGGGTCGGTCGCGGCAGACTCCACCGCGAGCGCGGGCTCCAGTGCGGCCGCGGGTGCGGCACTCGCGCGGCGACGCTCCCGCCAGCGGTCGTACGCCCGCAGGCCGTGGACGACGGCGAACACGTACGCCGCGCCGATGATCCCGTCGACGACGTAGTGCTCGCCGCCGTAGACGAGCACGAGCAGCATCACGATCGGGTAGGCCACGAGCAGCGGGCGGGCCCAGACGCGGTGGCGCTCTGGGATCCGCGGGTAGAACCACACCGCGATCAGTACCGCGAACCCCGTGTGCAGGCTCGGGATCGCCGCGACGTCGTTGCTGACCGACGCGCCGTTGTCGATGAGCTGCCTGGCCCAGTGGATGCCGAGCCCGTCGAGTCCGCGCGTCGCGATCCGCTCGACGGACGGCAGGTAGCCGTCCTTCGCCGCGTACCACGGCGGGGCCGCGGGCAGGATCGCGAACGTGACGAGGCCGGCGAAGCACAGCACCACGAGCGCCCGCACCCACAGGAACCACTCCCGCCGGTTGCTCATGTAGAGCACCGCAGCGATGACCCAGGCCGCGAGGAAGTGGCTGACGTAGACCAGTGAGGCCACCGAGTCGTACCACCGCACGTTCGCCGCGTCGTAGAAGTGCTGCTGCAGCCAGACCACCGGGATGGCGCCCAGGAACAGCGTCCGGTCCCAGTCGATCTGCGAGGTCTCGAGGATCGGACGGTTGAGGAAGGTTGCGAGGTGGCGGGAGAAGTCGTAGAGGTAGAGCACGACCAGCAGCGGGACCCAGTCGAGGAACACCCGCTTCAGCGAACCGAGCGGGCGACCGATGCTGGCGGCCGCGAGCCCGGACAGGATCCAGAGGCTCATGTTCAGCCGGTCGAACGGGAACCCCTGGGTGACGCAGAACCACACCAGCCCCACGGCCCACACGCCGACGGCGACGCGTCCGGCGGTGCGGCGTCGGGGGGAGACCTCGATCACATCACGGGTGGACGGAACGCGGAAGTCGGTGATGGCCCCGTCCCCTTCTCGCGCCCCGGTCGTCAGTACCCGCAAGGGTATCCGACATCTCCAGGCCCTGGAGCGACGCGGATGTGCGTCCGCTCACGCGTCAGCCGGGGCCGCGCAGCCGGTCGAGGAGCGTGTCGAGACGGGCGAGGTCGGTCGCGGAGAAGCCGGCGAAGACCTCGCGGAGCGCGGCCGAGTGGCTGCGGACGGCGGGCGTCAGCGCGGCTTCGCCCGCGGGCGTGATGGCGGCGTAGAGCACGCGGCGGTCGGTCGGGCACGGCTGGCGCTCCAGGTGGCCCGCGTCGACCATCCGGTCGACGAGCCGGGTGACCCCGCCGGTGGTGAGGGTGAGCTCGTTGGAGAGCTCGCCCATGGTGAGCCGCCCGTCCACGCTGCGCGAGAGACGCAGGAGCACCTCGAACCACGTCAGCGTGAGGTCGGCGCTGGCGGCGAGCTCACGGCCGAGCCGGTCCTCGAGCCGGTGCGTCGCCTCCAGGAGGCGGCCGAACGTCGTGACGAGCGGGTCGTCGAGCGCGGTGTTCCTTGCCATGGCTGACACCTTACCAGTCAGACAATGACAAGGAAGGAAGCCTTCGGATACGGTCGTTGTTGCCTGGGTGAACGCTCACGCACAAGGGAGACACCTCATGACCATCGCCGCCGTCCGACTCAACCACGCCGTGCTCTACGTCGCCGATCTCGAGCGCTCGATCACGTTCTACCAGAACGCCTTCGGCATGGAGGTCATCGCGCGCGAACCGCGTGCCGATGCGGCCTTCCTCCGCCTCCCGCGCTCGGGCAACCACCACGACCTCGGGCTGTTCGGCATCGGGACGGCGTCGGGACCGAAGCGTCCGGGCATCGGGCTCTACCATCTCGCCTGGCAGGTCGACACGATCGACGAGCTGGCCGAGGCCCAGCTCGTCCTGGCCGAGCTCGGTGCGCTGGTCGGCGAGTCGAGCCACGGGGCGACCAAGAGCCTGTACGGCCAGGACCCCGACGGCCACGAGTTCGAGGTGCAGTGGATGCTGCCGCGCGCCGAGTGGGGCGAGTTCGAGAACTCGGCCCCGATCGAGCGCCTCGACCTGCGTGGCGCCCTCGCCACGTGGTCAGGCGTGCGCACGGCGGCCGAGATGCACCCGGTCGAGCCGACGTTGTGAGCAGCGTCGGCCCCGCCCGCGTCACGACGGCGGTTCCGACGACCTGACGGCCCCGCTCGTCGTGCTGGCGCACCGGCAGTGGCTCCCCCCGAATGCGCAGCCGGGGCCACGGGATCCCCCGCTGACACCCGCGCCGTGCCCGGGGGCCGGATCACCACCACGCTCGGCTGACGCGCGTGCGAGGCTGACGCCGTGCGCGTCACCCTCTCCCCACGCCCGAGCGACTCCTCCGCCGACGTCGTCGTCGTGCCTGTGTTCGACGACCGCAGGCCCGGCCCGGGCGCCGTCGAGGCCGCCGCGGGCGTGGACCTCGCCGCAGCGCTACGCGCGACACCGGCCTTCCGGGGCCGGGTGCAGGACGCGCCGATCGTCATCACCCCCTCCGCCGCCAAGTGCGCGACAGTCGTCGTCGTGGGCCTCGGCCCACGCGCCGGCGTCGGCGCTGATGCGATCGGTCGCGCCGCGCTCCGTGCCGGCTATGCCGTGCGTGGTCGTCGGCGGGCCGCCCTCGCCTTGGGCCGCATCGGCGACGACGTGCCCGCGGCGGTGCGCGCCGCGGTCGAGGGCTACCTGCTGGGCAGCTTCGAGAGGCCGCGTCCCGGCGCTTCACCGCGTCCCGCGTACGAGTCGGTCGCTGGGCAGCTCGCGGTGCTCGTCGACGCCTCCGACGCGCGTCGGGTCGACGTGCGCGAGGCGCTGCGCCGCGGCCAGGTGTCGGGCGAGCGCACCCTGTGGGTGCGGACGCTCACCGATATGCCCGCCAACCACCTCACGCCCACGATGTTCGCCGACGCGATCGTGAGCGACGCCGCGGCGTCCGGGTACGCCGCGCACGTCTGGACCCAGGCGCAGATCCGGGAGCGGGGGTTCGGCGGGCTGCTCGCGGTGGCCAAGGGGAGCAGCGAGGAGCCACGCGTGGTCGAGCTCTGCTACGGCGACCAGACCGCGCCGGTGGGCCTGGTGGGCAAGGGGATCACGTTCGACTCCGGCGGCATCAACCTCAAGGCGCCGTTGGGGCACATCGCCTGGATGAAGGGGGACATGGCGTCCGCCGCCGCGGTCGCGGGCGCGGTCAGCGCGGTCGCAGCGCTCGGCCTCGACGTCGGCGTGCGCGCGATCCTGCCGCTCACCGAGAACATGCCCAGCGGTTCGGCGACCCGCCCCGGCGACGTCATCACCCATCCCAACGGGCTCACCACCGAGGTCACCGACACCGACTGTGAGGGCCGGCTCGTCCTCGCGGACGGGATCGCCCACCTCGCCGCGGCCGGTGTCGCGGGCATCATCGACATCGGCACGCTGACCGATGCCGCCGGCTACGGCCCGTCACTGGTCGCCGTGGCAGGCACCGACGAGGCCTTCGTCGACGAGGCGATCGCCGCCGGCGCGAGGGCTGGGGAGCCGTCGTGGCGGATGCCGCTCGTGCCTGCCTACGTCGAGCTGATGCGTTCTCAGGTGGCCGACCTGATCAACGGCCCGCTCGACATCCCGGACTCGTCGGTCCTCGCCGCGACGTACCTGCGGGAGTTCGCCGGGGCCGTGCCATGGGCGCACCTCGACGTCGGCTCCACCGCCTGGCTCGAGCACGCCTGGGACGGGTTCCCGGTCGGTCCGACCGCGACGCCGATGCGCACCCTCCTGCGCCTCCTCGAGGGGCGCGCGTCCGTGTCGGACGAGGGCGTCGACGACTGACCGGTCGGGGCGGTCCGACCGGTTGCGCAGCCGCGTCGCGGGCACCAGCATGAGGATCCCCGACCAAGGAGCCCCATGTCTGTGCCGACGCCCGATGCCGAGATCTCCCGCGACGACGTCGTGTGGTCGTTCAGCGCGGACATGAAGCCCGTGGTGACCGTCGCGCCCGGCGCGGTGGTCCGGCTGCAGACCAACGACTGTTTCCACGGCCAGGTCACCGGGGAGGACATCACCGCCGACAAGCTCGACATGATGCGCGTCAACGCGGCCACTGGTCCCATCGCCGTCGAGGGTGCCGAGCCCGGCGACTCCCTCGCGGTCGAGCTGCTCGAGGTGTCGCCCGGCCGGCAGGGCGCCGCGATGATCATCCCCGGCTGGGGCCAGCTGATCGACCAGGTCGACGCCCCCGTGACGCGGATCTTCCGGGTGGAGGACGGCACGATCCACATGAACGACCGGGTCAGCTTCCCCATCCGCCCGATGGTCGGCGTGATCGGGGTCGCCCCGGAGAGCGGCGAGGCGATCAACTTCCTCGCCGGTCAGCACGGGGGCAACCTCGACAACGCGCTTCACGGTCCGGGTGCCACGGTCATGCTCCCCGTCCGCCAGTCCGGAGGCATGCTCGCCATCGGCGACATGCACGCCTCGATGGGCGACGGCGAGGTGTCGGGAACCGGGGTCGAGATCGACGGCGAGGTCCTCGTGCGCGTCAGGCTCGTGAAGGGCAAGCAGGCACGCTGGCCGGTCACCGAGCTGGCTGACTCCTGGGTCACCCACGGCGTCACGGACGACTCGCTCGAGGAGGCGATCCGACTCGCGTGCGAGGAGGCTGCGCGCCTCCTGGTCGACCAGTGGGGCTTCACGAAGGAGGATGCATTCATCTTCCTGTCGGTGGCCTGCGACGTCGGCATCGCGCAGTCCTGCCACCCGTGCCCCGGAAGCGTGATCGCCCGAGTGCGCATCCCCAAGCTCGACGCGTGCCCCGCGCCGTTCCGGCTGGTGTGAGCCGTGACCGAGGGACGCATGACGTGGGAGCACGGCGAGACCTGGTACCGCGTCGTCGGTGACCTCGACCCGTCGGCGGCTCAGGTGCCGGTCGTCGTCCTGCACGGCGGTCCGGGGGCGTGCCACGACTACACCGAGCCGATCGCCGACCTGCTCCACGAGTCCGGTCGCACCGCGGTCCTCTACGACCAGATCGGCTGCGGCAGCTCCACCCACCTGCCGGACGCGCCGGTCGAACTGTGGACCGTCGACCTGTTCAAGCGCGAGCTCGGCCTCCTGCTCGACCACCTGGGCATCGCCGGTCGCTACTCGCTCGTCGGACAGTCGTGGGGTGGCATGCTGGCGATGGACTGGGCGCTCGACCCGCGCCCCGGGCTCGTGGCGATGGTGGTCGCCGACTCACCCGCCAGCATCCCCCTGTGGGTGGCCGAGGCCAACCGGCTGCGTGCGGACCTGCCGCCTGAGGTAGAGGCGACCCTGCGCCGGCACGAGGAGGCCGGCACGACCTCGACGCCCGAGTACAAGGCAGCCGTCGACGTGTTCTACGCGCGTCACCTGTGCCGGGTCGAGAAGCCCGAATGCCTCGTGCGCGGCGACGCGAAGATGGACGCTGACCCGACCGTCTACCACACGATGAACGGGCCGTCGGAGTTCCACTGCATCGGCACCCTGAAGGACTGGGACATCACCGACGAGCTGCACCGCATCGACGTGCCGACCCTGCTCGTGTCCGGACGCCACGACGAGGCGACGCCGCTGATCGTGAGCACGATCCACGAGCGGATCCGCGGGTCTGAGTGGGTGCTGTTCGAGGAGTCGAGTCACCTGCCGCACATCGAGGAGCCGGAGGGGTTCCGCAACGCCGTCGCGGCGTTTCTGGCCCGCTACGACGACTGAGGCGGAGCGGCGCCGTCGGTCGCGTCGCTGCGCCTGGCGGGCGACACGGGGTAGTGGCACGCGACCTGCCGACCGTCGGTCTGGATCTGCAGCACGGGCTTCTCCCGCCGGCAGAGGTCCTGCGCGTAGCGGCACCGGGGGTGGAACGCGCATCCGGTCGGCTTGTCGATCGGGTTCGGCAGGTCGCCGGTGAGCACGATGCGCTCGCGGTTCTCCACGTCGGCGTCGATGACGGGGATCGCGGAGAGCAGCGCCTCGGTGTAGGGATGCCGTGGCGAGTTGTAGACACCGCTCGAGTCGCCGAGCTCGACGAGCTCCCCGAGGTACATCACGCCGATGCGGTCGGCGATGTGGTGCACGACCGCGAGGTCGTGGGCGATGAAGACGTAGGTGAGCGACTGCTCGTCCTGCAGGTCGGCCAGCAGGTTGAGCACCTGCGCCTGGATCGAGACGTCGAGCGCCGACACGGGCTCGTCGGCGATGAGCAGGCGGGGTTCCAGCGCGAGGGCGCGGGCGATCCCCAGGCGTTGCCGCTGACCGCCGGAGAACTCGTGCGGGTAGCGGTCGGCGTAGGACGGGTCGAAGCCGACGATCTCGAGCAGGTGCAGTGCGCGGGCCCGGATCTCGGCGTCGGTGCCGGTCCGGTGGGTGCGCATCGGCTCCTCGACGGTCGCGGCGGCCCGTCGGCGCGGGTTGAGCGAGGCGTAGGGGTCCTGGAAGATCATCTGGAACCCGCGGCGATGCTCGCGCAGCCGACGGCGCGACAGGTCGGTGATGTCGACGCCGTCGTAGATCACCGATCCGCTGGTCACGTCGATGAGGCGGACCAGGCACCGGCCGAACGTCGACTTGCCGCAGCCGCTCTCCCCCACCAGGCCGAGCGTCTCGCCTCGGAACACCTGCAGGCTCACGCCGTCGACGGCCTGAACCTGCTGCTTGCCCTTCGAGGTCCGGATCGGGAAGTGCTTGACGACGTCGCGCGCCTCGAGCAGCACCTGGGGCTGGCCGGGGACGGTGGTCACGCGCGCACCCCCAGGGGCGAGATCGCCTGCAGGCGGAGCGCCGGGCGTTCGCCGAACGGCAGTACGCAGGCGTCGGAGTGGTCGGGCTTGTGCGCGACGAGCGCCGGCTCGGGCCGGCACGAGTCGGTGGCGAAGCGGCAGCGCGGTGCGAACAGGCAGCGATCGCGATCGGTGTCCGCGGGCGAGATCGGCGCGCCCGGGATCGCCGACAGCCGGGTGGCCCGGGTGCCGTCGGTGGGTGGGATCGAGCCCATCAGCCCCCAGGTGTAGGGGTGCAGCGGGTCGCGCATCACGTCGCGACGCGGGCCGGCCTCCACCAGGCGTCCGCCGTACATGACGAGCACGCGGTCCGACATCTGCGAGACGACGCCCATGTCGTGGGTGATGAGCACGATCGAGGAGCCGAACTCCTTCTGCAGGGCGCGCAGCAGCTCGAGGATCTGGGCCTGGATCGTGACGTCGAGCGCGGTGGTGGGCTCGTCCGCGATGAGCAGCGAGGGGTTGCACGACAGCGCCATCGCGATGACCACGCGCTGGCGCATGCCGCCGGAGAACTCGTGCGGATAGGAGTTCACCCGATCTGCGGCGTTGGGGATTCCGACGCTCTCGAGCAGCTGCACGGCGCGGTCCATCGCCGCCCGCTGGCTCACCTTCTCGTGCGCTCGGATCTGCTCGCTGATGTGCCAGCCCGCGGTGTAGACCGGCGTCAGCGCGGTCATCGGGTCCTGGAACACCATCGCGATCTCCTGCCCCCGGATGCGGCGCAGCGAGGCGTCGTCGAGCTCGAGCAGGTTCTGGCCCTGGAACACGACCTCTCCCCCGACGACGCAGTTCGGGTTGTCGATGAGGCGCAGCACCGAGAGCATCGACACGCTCTTGCCCGAGCCGGACTCCCCGACGAGGCCCACGACCTCGCCGGGTCCGACCTGGAAGGAGATGCCGTCGACGGCGGTCACGAGCCCGCTGCGCGTGCGGAAGGACACCGAGAGCCCACGGACGTCGAGCAGCGGCTCAGACATGGCGCACCCTCGGGTCGAGCCACGCGTAGACGAGGTCGACGATGAAGTTCGCGACGACCACGAAGAACGCGGCGTAGAGCACGCAGGCCAGGATGACCGGCAGGTCGAAGTTCGTGAGCGAGTCGTAGGTCAGCTTGCCGATCCCCTGCAGGCCGAACACCACCTCGGTGAGCAGCGCCGCGCCGCCGACGAGAGCGCCGAAGTCCAGGCCGAACAGGCTGACGATGACGATGAGAGAGGTGCGCAGCGCGTGCCGCAGCAGCACCCGCCACTCGCCGATGCCCTTCGCCCGGGCCATCCGGATGTAGTCCTCGTTCATCGCTCCGACCATCTCCGAGCGCAGCACGCGCGCGTAGATGCCGGCGTAGAGCACGGCGAGGGTCACCCAGGGCCAGAACAGGCGCAGCGCCCACGGTCCGACGCCGTCGCTCAGTGGGACGTAGCCCAGCGGCGGCACCCAGGAGAAGACCGAGTCGTGCAGGCGGCTCTGCGTGATGAGGTTGACGACCTCGCCGAGCCAGTAGACCGGCAGCGAGATGCCGATGACGCCGACGATCATGATGATCGGGTCGATCGCCGTCCCGCGCGCGGCCGTGGCGATCACGCCCATCGTGATGCCGAGCACGAGCCAGAGCACTGCGGCACCGATCACGAGAGACAAGGTGACGGGGATGGCGGCCCAGACCTGCGGCAGGACCTCGGAGCCACGGTTGACGAACGAGGTGAGGTCGCGGCTCACGAACAGGTGACGCATCATCACGAGGTACTGCACGTAGATCGGCTTGTCCAGGCCGAACGACTCGCGCACCTGCTGGAGCGTCTCCTGGCTCGCGTTGCGCCCCGCGATCCGCGCCGCGGGATCGGCCCCCGGGGTCGCGAAGAAGATGAGGAACACGAGCACGCTGATCGCGAAGAGCACGAGCAGCGCCGCAAGCGCGCGCTTGCCGGCGAAGCGCAGCATCAGATCGACCCCCGCAGTCGTGCCTTGGGGTCGAGCGCGTCGCGCACGCCGTCGCCGAGCAGGTTCAGCGCCACGGCGGTGATCGCCAGCATGATGCCGGGGGCGATCGCGACCATCGGTCGGGTGTAGAGCAGACCGACTCCGTCGTTGATGATCGTGCCCCAGCTCGCGTCGGGCGGCTGCACCCCGATCGACAGGAACGACAGCGCCGACTCGGTGAGCATGTTGATCGCGGTCATGAGCGGCAGGAACACGATGAGCGTCGGGAGGACATTGGGAAGGAGCTCCCGGCGCAGCAGCCGGAAGTCCGCGGCACCGGCACCGACGGCGGCCTGCACGAACTCGCGCTCGCGCAGGGACATCACCTGGCCACGGATCGGACGTGCGACGTAGGGCACGTAGATGATGCCGATGATGAGGATCGGCAGCAGCAGGCTGCTCGAGGTGAGGGTGATCGGACCGACCGTGATCGTCGTGTTGATGAGCACCACCGACAGGCAGATCGCCAGCAGGAGAACGGGGAACGCCCACAGCACGTCCATGGCGCGCGAGAGCACGGCATCGACGCCCTTGCCGAAGTAGCCGGCGACGACGCCGACGATGCCGGCCAGGACGCAGCAGATCACTGCCGACACGAACCCGATGAACAGGCTGTTGCGCCCGCCGTAGAGCATGCGTGCGAAGACGTCGCGTCCCTGGTTGTCGGCGCCGAGGAAGAACGTGGTGATGTTCCACGTGGGGCCGATGGGGTTCACACCGAGCCCGAGGCCTTCGGTCGACGCCTCGAGCACCGGCTTCGTCACGCCGTTGAGCGTGTAGGTGCCGTTGACGTTCGAGGCGAACGCGTCGGTGTGCGCGACGTTCGCCGCATAGAGGGGAGCCGCCAGGCAGGCGAGCACCACGAGGATCAGGACGGCGAGGGATGCCATCGCTGCACGGTCCTTGCGCACGTGTTGCCACGCGCTCCGCCAGGGTCCGGCGGAGCGCGTGGCAGGCGTGCTCGAGATGTCGGTCGTGCTCGTCGTCATGAGTGGGTCAGGACCTCGTCACTTCACCCAGAGCTGGCTGACGAGCATGTAGAACTGCTTGCTGAACTGGTAGTTGCCGGTGTCGGCCGAGACGAAGTCGATCAGCTTCGGCGTGAACAGCGGCGCCATCGGCGACGCGGTCATCATCGCCTGGTCGACCGCCGCCCACTGCTTGTTTGCGTCGTCCATGCTGGTCTGCTCGGTCTTGAGCGCGGTGTCCATCTGAGCCTGGATCGTCTTGTCACAGAACCCGGAGATGTTGATCGACGAGTCGCTGCCCGGCGTGAACGAGGCGCAGCCGAGCAGCACGTTGAGGAAGTCCGAGGCCGCCGGGTAGTCCTGGTACCACTGGGTGAGCGAGATCTGGACCTTGTTGTTGGTGTTCTGGATGTAGGTGAACTGGATGTTGCCCGAGATGGGCTTCACCGACGCCTTGTAGCCGATGGACGTGAGCACCGACTGCAGGTACTCGCCGATCGCCTTGTTCACCTCGTCATCCGACGTCACGATCGTCACGGCCTGGCCCGCTGTGCCTGAGTCCTGGACCAGCTGCTTCGCCTTGGCGAGGTCCGGCCCCTGCCAGGTTGTCCCTGCCGGGTTCGTGTACTGGCAGCTGTCCTGGTGACCGGGGAACTCCGGCGGCAGGATCGTGCACACCGGCTGGCCGAGGTTGGTGCCGCCGTAGAGCTTCACGACCGCGTTGCGGTCGACGGCCCAGTTGACCGCCTGGCGTGCCTTGACGTTGTTGAACGGCGGGATGTTCACGTTCATCGGCGCGTACCAGAAGGCCGTCAGGGCGTTCACGTGCGCCTGCGAGGCGTACTTGCTGCCGATCTCCGCGAGCCGGTCGGCGGGCGGAGGGTCGAAGACCCAGTTGGCCTGGCCGTTCTCGACCGCGGTCACCTCTGCCTCCACCGTGAGACCGAACTTGTAGTCGATCTCGTCGGGGTAGCCCTGCGGCTGCGCGTCCGCCGACCACTCGGTGAAGTTCGGGTTGCGCACCATCACCAGGGACGTGTTCGGGTCGTAGGACTTGAACATGTAGGGCCCGGTGGTCGGGATGAGCGTGTTGCCGGCGTCCTTGGTCGGCGCGTTCTTCGGGTTGATGGCGGCGTGCGGCACCGAGAGCTTGTAGAGGAACTCCGGGTCCGGCGCCGTGAGGTTGATGGTGACGGTGCCCGCCGCCTTGTCGCCCTCGACGCCGCCCTTGAGCGTGCACGAGGCCGGGGTCTTGAGGCAGGCGTCCGCGCCGACGATGCCGTTGTAGAAGGAGCCGGCCGTGGGGCTGGACACCTTGAAGATGCGCTGGAACGAGGCGACGACGTCGTCGGTCGTCAGGTCCGTGCCGTCGGAGAACTTGATGCCCTTGCGCAGCGTGAAGACGTAGGTCTTCCCGCCGTTGGTCGTGGCGGGGATGGCTTCGGCGAGGTCCGGCACGACGGTGAACGAGTCGGTGCCGTTGACCTTCTTGAACGCCGTCAGGCCGTCATACGTCGCCTGGTAGAGCTGCCAGTACTGCAGCGTGTAGTTGACCTTGGGGTCCAGCGTGCCACCTGCGGACTTGGCCAGCAGCGTGAGGGTTCCGCCCGCGTGCTGCTTCTGGTATCCGGCGGTGGCGGCGCTGCCGCTCGCGCCGGTCGCGCCGGACCCGCTCGCGCTCGGCGGCGTCGACCCGCTCGACGAGCAGCCTGCCAGGGCGAGGACGAGGGAGGCCGTGAGTGCAGTGCCGGCGATCAGTCGGGTTCTCATGCAGTCCGTCCAGGTGGTGGGCCGATGGTTGGGTGATCGTGCCAGCACACCTGGTGAGCCGCAGCACGAATGTCCGGCTGCCGCGCCGATCGATACCGAATCTTTGCCGCGGCCCGCGCAGTTCGGCGGACGTGTTGCTCCGCTGTGACGGCGACGTGACGCGCGGCCC
>Ga0075015_100000091_pt1 | contig 23127 bp, 18 predicted proteins | sample AleBraG_ABR_2013_FD_71476 | JGI IMG/M metagenome (GOLD analysis project Ga0075015, IMG submission 71476) | Freshwater sediment microbial communities in response to fracking from Pennsylvania, USA - Alex Branch Run_MetaG_ABR_2013 | ecosystem: Environmental > Aquatic > Freshwater > Creek >...
CGCGCATCGCCTGGGCCGTGCTGTCCAGCGGCCAAGACTATCGACATCAGCCGCTGCAGCAACGGGCGGCTGCTTGATGGCCGTGGAAAAGACGCTACGCTTGGAAAGCACAAAACGCTTTCCACTTTTCCACCGCCACGACGACGGATGTTAGACAGAGTTCTACCAAGGTCTGCTGAGGAGAGAAGAAGACGAAACGAACAGCCCAATGGCGTGCCGGAAAACCTGGTGGCGAAAATGCGTCCCTGGTGACCGAGGGATTTGTAAGGACCGACACGTGCGTATCATCATCGAGTGCCCGGAGAACATTCTCCACTTAGAGGCCGGATACATTTACGCGGACTGTCTTTTCGATTCATCTTCAAACCTCTTGCAGTCCGGCGGCGGACCATACATTTCGTCAATTGACCAGGGTGCTCCACGGGCCGCAGGAGCAATGACGAAAACAGTTATGTGCCACCGCTTCCACATGCCGTAGTTGTTTTTGTCGCCCCGCTTGTGATAAAGGAAAGGGATGATTTTATTGAGGGAATGGACACACAGCTTAAGGACAGTACTGCTGATCGCGTTGTTGGCGGGCGGGATCCTGCACAACGCCAGCGCAGAGGATAATGGTCTCGAGCGCACGCCCGTTCTTGGCTGGAGTAGCTGGAGCTTCCTGCGCAAGAATCCCACGGCAGACATAATGAAAGCTCAGGCACTCGCCCTGCAAAACTCCGGATTGCAGAAAATCGGGTACCAATATATAAATCTCGACGACTTTTGGTATCAGTGTCCGGGACCGCAAGGTCCGAACGTCGACCCTTATGGCCGCTGGATGACGGACTCATCTAGGTTCCCGGCCCAGGGGGATAGCGATGGCATCAAGGTGGTCGCTGACTACATCCATAGCCTGGGGATGAAGTTCGGAATCTATGTCACGCCGGGTATTTCGAAGCAGGCGGTCAGCCGGAACACGCCCATTAAGGGCACATCGTACACGGCTGCGCAGATTGCGGAACCGTCCGTAGAGGAGAACAACTACAACTGCAAGGGCATGGTCCGCATTGACTACAGCAAGCCCGGAGCGCAGGAGTATACGAATTCGTGGGTAGATATGCTCGCGGCGTGGGGAGTCGATTACATCAAGATTGACGGCATGCAAAACAGCAACGCCGCTGACGCTAAGGCGTGGTCGGATGCGATACGGCAAAGCGGGCGGCCCATGGTCCTGGACGTCACGCAGGGGGACCTTACAACCGCGATCGCCCCGACATTGATGAAGTATGCCAATCAATGGGAATTCGCGCCCGACGTCGAATGCTATCGCTGCGAAAAGCATGGCAGCAGCTATCCGCTGACGAGCTGGGCCGACGTTGCCAAACGCTTCAACTACGTGGCGGAGTGGCAGCCTTACGCTGGTCCAGGCGCTTTCAACGACTATGACTCCATTGAAGTAGGAAATGGCAGCAACGACGGGCTGACTCCGGTCGAGCGCCAGACTCAGCTCAGCCTGTGGGCCCTTGGGGCGGCACCCCTCATCCTCGGCGTCGATCTTACTCACCTCGACCCAACGGATCTGCAGAAATACCTGGAGAACTCCGCAGTCCTTGCTGTCGACCAGGATTCGATCGCCGCGAAAAGGGTGCTCAATACCGGCAACCAGCAGGTGTTCGCCAAGAGGGAACCGAACGGAGACACGATCGTCGGTTTGTTCAACACCGGCGGGAAGGCAGAGGAAGTCTCGGTTCCAGCATCCACCGTAGGCCTCCCGGAAAACGAAAGCGGCTATTCCTTACATGACCTGTGGACCGGCGAGACGAAGAAAACAAGCAGCACCATCAGTGCTGTTGTTCCATCGCATGGGGTCGTCCTGTACCGCATCAGGGGACTTTAAACTACTCGATTGCTGACGACCCAGTCTGGATCGCCAACTAGAATATTCTTCAAGCGCTATCTCCTTTGACCCGCCTGATTTGCAATAGCCCAAAATGGCGCCCTCGATACAAACGGCAGCAAATGCTGGGAAATCCGAATATGGCGATTTTGAGTGATATGGCGATATTTCGCCAATCATCGACGGGAGTCCCACCCGAGTGTCCGGTTGCAAGATTGATCACTAGATTTGGCACTCGGATCGTCGAGGGTAGCTATGCCTCGAACCTTGGCTTGACCCCTCAAAGTGTGACTCAAGCTTTTCGGAAAACGTATGAAATTGAACAGTATTCTCACCCCGGCGATAGGTAATCTCTGCCCGTTCGAATCGGAATGCGGTCATGGGTTAGTGGCGGGAAACCAGACGTTTAGACCCTCACGACCGCGTCAATCACTGCAAGAACAGATTGCCCGTTGGCGCTTGGGGGAGGGCCGGCGGGCACTTTTCTACACATCGCTGCATGTGCCACCAGAATTCATGCCAGTCCGCCAAGAAATGTCGGCAACCAATCAGGACGAGCACGGTTAGAACCAGCGCCGGAATCGGAAGATACAGTCCTCGCTTACGGCGTGGCTGTAAAACTGCAACGTCAACCTGACATCGCTGGCCCGCATCGATTTCTCCGGTTGGAGACACGGGGTCAAATGACCGTCACTTCTATCCCGGACTGTTTCAGTGCGTTCAGGTCGGCTTTAGAAATACCTCGGTCGGTGATCACGTGTCGGATAGCAGAAGGCCGGTCAATCAATGACAAGCTGCGCTTCCCGAACTTGCTGGAATCGCAGACTGCTACCACTACTTTGGCCACGTCCATCATCGTGCGGTTTACCTTTGCTTCCAGGAGATTGGGAGTGGTGAGTCCATATTCAACATCGAAACCATCCACCCCGAGGAAGAGCACGTCTGCACTCAACCGGCGCAAGGCGCCTTCGGCGATCGGTCCCACGAGGGAAAATGCATTCTTCCTGAGATTACCGCCAGTCAGAATCACGTCCAGTTTGAAACCAGAGAGTTCCACAGCGATATTTACTGCATTGGTGATGATTGTCACGTTCTGAAGGTTCCGCATCGCACGGGCAATGGCAGTAGTGGTGGTGCCCGAACCCAGGATCACTACTTGTCCTGCCTCTACCATACGCGCCGCGGCTGCAGCAATCTGTAACTTTTCGTTGCGGTGCAGCTTCTCTTTTTCCTGCAAAGCTGGGTCTACCAGCACCCGTAATGCCCCACCGTGCGTCCGCTGAATCCGGCCTTTGGCATGGAGGACCCCTAGATCCTTACGAATCGTGACCGCGGATGTCTGGAAATGCTTGGCCAGATCCACCACTAGCACGCGGCCGTCCCGGTCCAACGTCTCGAGGATTGCTCGCTGCCGTTCTTCGCTCAGCATTCAGAGACTCTCGATGGTGAACGGTTTCACTGAATACAGTATTCGCTTTCCTCTTTTTTTGTATCAGACTCTTGGTTCTGTCTATTACACATTGAGCCCTATACGCCTCGAGATGAGTGGGAAGTAATCGCAATTTGTCGTAATGAATCGTTATTCTCGTAGCGAGAGTCAATCGCGACTCACCTCGATTTGCCAGTTCTAGCAAGTATCGGAGATATAGTATCTCCGGAAACACGGCCTGGCCAAGCCACTCCCGGGGAAAGGATCACGGAATACTGACCGCCGGAGGACAGGCTGCAAGGATTCGAGGGGGTGCCGATCGCGATTGGCGCCCCCTCTCAAGATGGGAGACAATCCGAAAGGTAGTTGGCATGTAGGTTTCGGACCTTTTAATTGGAGGGCTGAATTGATATCCCTAATCTCGAAGCGGATGTTGCTGTCCCTGGCTACGACTGTGCTGGCCGTCTTGATACTGCTCGCCTCGGTGCTCCTCTCGGGTTCATCATACGGAACCAAACCCGCCTTGCCACCGGCGACCGATCTCGCGAGCTTTTCCGCCCTGGCGCCTATTGACGCGCACGTTCATCTTTACAAGGATGACCCGGCTTTGGGGGCTTTCCTCAAGCGTCTGAACCTGCGCGTTCTCGACATCATTGTGATCGATGACCGTGATCCCTTCGGCAAGGAGTTGGAGCCGCAGCGGAGCGACGTGCTCAAGGTCGTCCACGCCACGGGGGGCCGGGCGCTTTTCTGTACAACCTTTAGCCCTTACGACTTCGAAGATCCGGGATTCGCCCAGCGCACGATCCGCCGGCTCGATGCCGACTTCGTAGCGGGAGCAATCGCTGTGAAGATTTATAAAGTCATGGGCATGGAGATGAAATCGAAAGCGGGAAAATACGTGATGCCCGACGACCCTGCCTTCGAACCCATCTATCAGGCTATTGCCGCCCACCATCGCACCGTAGTCGCCCACATCGCGGAGCCGGATTCTTGCTGGCAGCCCCCAAACACCGCCAGCCCCGACTATGCGTACTACCAGCAGCATCCCGAGGAATACGCTTACGCTCATCCCGAGTGGCCCTCGAAAGCCACTATCTTGGCGGCACGGGACCACTTCCTCGCCAAGAATCCAAAGCTGCTGGTAGTTGGCGCGCATCTGGGCAGCATGGAAACGGATGTCGATGAGATCGCGAGGCGCTTTGATCGCTATCCAAACTTTGCCGTCGATACGGCGGCCCGCGTTGAATACCTGATGATCCAGCCGCGCGACAAGGTGCGGGCGTTCCTGATCCAATACCAGGACCGCGTCCTCTACGGGACCGATCTGGTGGTCATGCCAAAAGACGATACGGAAAAGGCGCTCGCGGAATGGAATGACACCTACGCCCGCGATTGGAAGTTTTTTGCCACAAACAAAACGGTCGAGGTTAAGGGCCGCAAGGTTCAGGGTCTCGAGTTGCCGGAGCCTGTCCTACGCAAGCTCTACCACGATAACGCGGTACGGTGGTTCCCAGGAGTTGTTGCAGGAGTCGATGCGCCCTGAGTACCCGAGTCATCCTATCTGGGGTGCTTCGACAGCGGGGTGCCATGCTGCGCCTGCCGACAGTCGAGGTGAACGGAATGCCGCTTCTGGTACACTGACGCTGATCATCTTGAGGCAGGCGGATCGAAGAAGTGTTACTTCACTTATTTGCTGTTTCGGACACGAAGCATTCCAAAGAAGATGTGGGCGCTCTGGCTGCCATCGGTTGAACGCACACTGCTTAGTCCTCTCTTTGTGCGCGAATGGAAGACGGTCCGATCGGTCCTTACGAAATCATTTCCCTGCTCGGTGCGGGCGGGATGGGAGAAGTGTATCGGGCGAGACATACGCGATTAGCACCGCGAAGCCATGAGGCACCCACGAGGGCCTGGCGATTTGCCGGACATACTGTACCGAGCCCTAGTCATCCCGGGCCCTGGTCATCACTTCCCAGAAGGGCGCGCCCGTAGCTGTCTTCACGACTGGATCTTGTCCGCCTTGATGATCCCCGCACCTTCCTTGATCGTCAGGATTTGGTTGACCTCAACGTCGGCGAACTTTTCCTTCTTCCAAGTGGTAGGCCACTTCACCTCAATCAGGTCGATCGTCTTTGCCTGGCCGACACCGAAGTGCAGGCGCAGGTCGCTCTGCGACATGACGCTTCCGCCGGTGTGAACTTCGTCCATCTGCGCGTGCTTGCCGGTGAGTACACGCACGCGGGCTCCCACGGCGGTACGGTTGCAGTGGGTGCCGATCAGCTTGATCTTGATCCAGTTATTTTTGTTGCCGCCGATGTTGCGCAGGAGCGAGGGCGGATCGTTCATATTTAATACCAGCACGTCAATACCGCCATCGTTGTCGAAGTCGCCAAAGGCGGCACCGCGGCTGGAGTAGCGCTCGGCGATGCCGGATCCCATCTGAGCAGACACGTCCAGGAATTTCCCGTTGCCTTCGTTGTGGTAGACGACGCGCTTTTGCTTGAAGTTGGCGTCCGGAAACCATTGCTCGACTTCTGGATACACGTGACCGTTGACTTGAATGATGTCCGGCCAGCCGTCGTTATCGTAATCTACGAACCCGCAGCCCCAGCCGACGTAATTGTTGTTCACGCCGACTCCTGAAGAGAAGGTGACGTCGCTGAAGGCCCCGTCGCCGTCGTTGTGAAAGAGGTCACAGGTATCATCAGTGAAGTTGGTCTTGAAAATGTCAAACCAGCCGTCAGCGTCGTAGTCCGCCACACCGATTCCCATGCCGGCTTGTTCCCGGCCCTCATCGTTAACGGCGGTGCCGCTCATCAAGCCGACGTCGGTGAACGTGCCATCGCGGTTGTTGTGGAACATGACGCTAGCTTCGGAATCGACAGCCACGTAGATGTCCGGCCAGCCGTCGTTATCGAAATCGTAGGAGACGGCACTGATGGAATTGCGAGGGCCCGCCTTCTGGATGCCAGCCTTCTCGGTGACGTCGGTGAAAGTGCCATCGCCATTATTGTGGTAGAGAATGTTGGAGCCGCTTGGCAGGCCGCGCGGTCCGCACAGAACAGAAACCCCCTTCCACATGCAGGTAGACTTTTGGGCGCCAGCCGGCGGTACTTTCTTGATGTCGAACTCCAGGAAATTGGCGACGAAAAGATCGAGCCAGCCGTCCCGATCATAATCAAGCCAAGTCGAACCTGACGTCCACCGGACGCGCTCGTTGTGCACGCCGGCCTTTTTGCTGACGTCGGTGAACGTTCCGTCGCCGTTGTTGTGGAACAGGGCATTGTGGCCCCAAAAGCCGCAGAACAGGTCGTCCCAGCCATCGTTATCGTAGTCGCCCACGCTGACGCCCGTTTGCCATCCCACCTGCCCGAGGCCGGACTTCTCGGTCACATCTGCGAAAGTGCCATCACGGTTGTTCTTGAAGAGGTGTGATCTGGGTTCCTGGCCCACCGGCCACTTCTCGTTCAGCCGCAAGCCGTTCGTCAGGTACACATCGAGCCAGCCATCATGATCGTAGTCGAAGAACGCGATGCCGCTGCCTTTCGTCTCCACAATATACTTCTTGTGTTCCACTCCACCCCAGACATTGGGAACAGTCAGGCCCGCTTCCTTGGCCACGTCCACGTAGGTCACCGGAATGCCCCTGTTGGCATCGGGCACGGCGGCTGTATCGAGCGCCAGCGGCCGCGTCCACTTGCTGACAGGCCGGGCGAGCGCTTCCAGTAATGAGGTCCCGAAAAGCACCGTTGAGAAACCGAGAAACTGCCGGCGAGGGAGATTCATGTTTTTGTTAACATCTTAGCTTAAGTGACTATCGTCGATTGCGAAACAATCATGATGCGATGCGACGAACTCCCCCCGATGCTCTGCTGGGCAGCGGGGCACAACGAGCCTCGAAGCACCAGAGCCCGAGATTGGTGGTTCTGGTTCTGATGTGCACGACACTGCCGCGGCTTGCGGCGGAAGCACGGTGGCGGCCAGCGGCGGGAACCGACGCCTGCGGCAACCCCAGTAATCTGGTTCAAATCCAGGCACGTCTGCGCGACGCCATAGTTCTGATCAATTCGTCGCCGGCAGACGACATCCCTGGGTGCCCACACATCCGAATTGCAGCCGCGTGCTCGGCGACAACAGTAACCGGACGGCGCAATAGTATTAAACTACTAATAGTTCTTGACAATGTTGATTTGTTGCGGATAGGCTTTCGAATTATTGCGAATACTTTGCTTTTAGGAATCATTTGAGTTTTCCCGGAGCCGAGCGGAGGGAGTCGATAGGGGCTATCAGGAGATTAGTTCGCCGGCTTTTACGCAAACCCTTTCCGCAGTTGCAGATGGTTGCGGAGCAGAGTGTTTTACCTTAGCGGGGGCAATCCAGTGTCAATATCAAGACTTGCAGCTAGAGCGTCTGCCATTCTTTTTTTGCTTTGCGTCGGCCTGGTGATCGGGGCCAATCTGGGCTACGCGCAGAGCACCTACGCCAATCTGAGCGGCACCGTCACAGACGCGTCTGGCGCGGTGATCGTGGGCGCGCAATTGACGCTAACCAACACGGCCAGCAAGTCTATGGCGACCTACCAGTCGGACGCCGGAGGGCGATACGTCTTTCGCGACCTGGAGCCCGGCATCTACAGCTTGCAGGTTGCCAAGACCGGCTTCGGGACCACCACGGAGACCGGCATAGTGTTGACCATCAACGCTTCTGCTCACAGCGACGTCGTGCTGAAGGTTGGTGCGGGAACCGAACGCGTCGAGGTGCTGGCGAGCACCTCGCTGGTCAACTATGACAACGCAACTGTTCAAGGTGGCATAGAACCGCAAACCCTGGCCGATCTGCCCATCGCGATTGCCAATGGGAACCAGCGGTCCTCCGCGCAACTGGCGGTCCTTCTGCCCGGCGTAACCACCTCGAGTGGCGGCGATGCATACAATGCCCGCATTAACGGCGGCCAGCAAAGCGGCGACGAAGCTATCCTCGATGGCGCCACTCTGTCGGAAGGGTACCTGAACCAGAGCGGGATGGTAGCCATCCACACTGATTTTCCGGTTTCCCCTGACATGATTTCGGAGTTGAAGGTGGTGACCTCGACCTACGAGCCCCAATACGGGTTTACCACCTCCGGTCAGATCGTTGCCCAGACTAAGAGTGGCGGCACCAGTTTTCACGGCTCCGGCTACGTTTACCTGCGCAATGACGGATTAAATGCGAGACAGTGGGGGGTGCCGGCAGGCTCGCCCAGAACATTTGACCATGAGATGGACGCCGGCGCCAACATCGGCGGCCCTATAAAGTTGCCGGGGTTCAATAAAGGGAAGAACAAGGGTTTCTTCTTCTTCAACTGGGAGCCCTACAGGCTGAACGGCGGAGCGACGCGGCCGACACTCACAATCCCCACCATGCTGGAACGGGGTGGCAACTTTACAGACAACCTGGACTCCGATGGGAATCTGATTCCAATCTACGACCCGCGGGACGGCACGCAGTTCAGTTGTAATGGCGTGCTCAACGTGATTTGTCCGAACCTTGAGGATCCAATCGCGCAAGCGTGGCTGGCGCAGCTCCCGACGCCAACCTCCTCCGGAACATCGAACAATTACCTAGCGCCGCACGCGGTTCCCAACTCCTTGTATACCGGGTCGAATGCCTATCTGTTCCGTATCGACGATAACTGGGGGGAATGGGATCGCTTCTCCTTCTCGTTCTACCGTAGATATAACAACTCCAATCTGGTAGGCGCTCTTCCCACTCCGATTTCGAGCGCGCAGGGGCAGCCGGGTCATTCCGGGGTCTATCGGTTCAATTGGGAGCACGCATTTTCGGTGAGGACGACCAACCACTTTACGCTGGGTTATCTGGACCTCCACGAGGATATCTTATCGGCCGATACTCAGACGACCGTGAAAATGCCCACAGTGCCGGGCGTGGCCAACACGACCACGTTCCTTCCCACGTTCAATTTTGGCAGCTTGCAATTGGGTGAACCTAGCGGCCCGCCGGGGCACAACATCAGCACTCGTCCGACCTATGCGATCAACGATATTCTCAGTCGGGTGGTAGGAAGCCACACTCTGGTGGCTGGCGTCGAGTGGCGCTCCCCTCAAGGAAACGCCAAAGGGGGGACCAATCAAGGCGGCACGTTCAGCTTTGGGGGCGTGACTGCCAATAACAACGTGGGCACCGCAAGCGGCAATGGCAATGCTGATTTCTTTATCGGCGCAGCCAACGGCGCCAGCGTGAGTTACTACAATGTTCCGGCGATCTATGTACGGCAGACAGCCTGGGCGGTCCATTTTGGTGATACCTGGCGCACCACTCCCAAGTTGACACTGGCTTATGGACTGCGCTGGGATATGGAAACTCCGACGCGGGAAAAGTATAACCACGCTTCGTTTTTCGACCCGACCTTACCCAATCCAGACGCGGGAAATCTTTTGGGAGCCCTGGCTTTCGCCAGCTCCAGCCGGCCCTACCCAGAGCAGGTGGATCATGCGGGGGTAGCGCCTCGCCTGGGTGTAGCCTATGCGGTGAGACCGAACATGGTGGTTCGTGCCGGATACGGCATCTTCTTTGGCCAGGCATTCTATCCGGGCTGGAATGGAGGAAATAGCCTGGACGGCTATAACATCAACTCTGCTGTCGGCAGTCCCGGCCTCAACAGCACTGGACAAGTCATTCCCGCAATGTGTCTGACGCCTGGTAACGCGTTCTGCGTGCCGGCGAATGGCTACCCCACCCCCCCCAGCCTTGCGCCAAGCCTCACGCCTGGTTTTGACAATGGGTTATCCGCGCTCTACCGCCCATTTAACGCCAACAAACGTGGGCGGGCGCAACAGTGGAACTTGACGGTTGAGCGGCAGTTACCCTGGAAGACGGTCGTAAGCGGGGCTTACGTCGGAGCGCACAGCACCCACCTGCTCTCGGCGCTGCAGCCGCTCAATGTGCTCAATCCGAATGATCCTCGTGTGATCGCAAATGGGGCAAACCTTCCAAACCCGTGGGATCCTTCCAGCGGGGTTCCCGAGCCTTATCCAGGATGGGCCTCACAAGTGTCTTGTGCCACGGTGGGGCAAGCGCTGCTGCCCTACCCGCAGTATTGCAGCACTCTGGCTGGGCTCAACGAGAATGTCGGCAACTCTATCTACCATTCTTTCCAGGGGCGTGTGGAGCGACGCCTCGACAAAGGCATCTACATGCTGTTGTCGTACACCAACTCCAAGACCATTGAAGATGCCGCCTCCAATACGCAATCAACACAAGGCATTTATAACGGCTCGTATGGAATTGTCTCGCCCTACCAACGCTCTCGCTCCCGCACTCTGGCGTCCGACGACGTGCCGCAAGTCGTGTCGGCGGCCTTTGTCTATGACTTTCCCTTCGGCCACAACAAACGGTTTCTGAATAAGGGCGGGGCACTGGACAGGGTTGTGGGGGGATTCCAGTTCAGTCCGATTTACCGCTACTCTCGCGGCATCCCGTTCTTTTTCCGCGATAACGGAACCTGCAAGTCGTACGTAGGAGCGTGCATACCCGGCCTGATCCCCGGAGTGAATCCGTTCCTTCAAGACCCAAACCACTTTGATCCCTCCAAGCCATTGCTCAATCTAAATGCTTTCGAGCCCTACAGCAGCTTCGCGACACTAGGCTATTCGGGCTATGGGCGCCGCATCAGCAATCTCCGTGGGCCCAACTTCAAGGAATTGGACTTCTCGTTGACGAAGAACACGAGGATCACTGAACGAGTGACCTTCAAGTTCAGCGCCAACTTCTTCAATGCCTTCAACGCCCATTTCTTTATCAATGACGAGAGCCAGAACTTCGGAGGCGATACGGCCTTCAACACTGATATTAGCAACCCCACGTCCGCGCCTTTCGGCACGTGGAATGGAGTGGTCAGCCAGCCACGAACCATACAGGTGGCCGGAAGAATTGAGTTCTAGGCAGGCCGGCTTTTGCGTGAACCCGCCACTCACGGAATCGTGAGTGGCGGTTTTTCCTTGCGGCAGGTTTCCGCTCCACTCTTTAGCAGAGGTCCGGGGTTTAACGCGGCTGGGCACTCTGTAGAGGGGAAGGTTCCCCTCTCAACTTTTTGAACTTCTCCATCTGTTCTTGCGCTTCTTCTCGCTTCCCTTGTCGCTGATAGATTCTACCCAGGGTATAGTGAGGCTCTGGATACGAAGGATCCAACTCGATCGCCCGTTGCAGAGGAGCGATGGCTTCTACGAGTTTCCCCTCCTTTTCTAACACCCGCCCCAGCTGGTAGTGAGCTTGAGGAAACTTGGGGTTGTAGCTCAAGGCTTCGTGCAGTCGCACTTCAGCTTCATCGAGGCGATTCAGCGATATGAGGGAGACGACGAGATTCAAGGACGGCCACGCCGAAGGGTGTTCCTGCTTACGGTTGAGCTCGATTGCGCGGGTGAAGCTCTGGATGGCTTCTTCAAACCGGCCCAGGGAGTCATAGCACAGCCCCAGGCTGTTGTAGGCGCGCATCATGCTTGGATCGAGCTCAATCACACGCTGTAACCTGCTTATGGCTGTGGCGTATACCCGTGCATCATAGTCCAGCCTGGCCAACCAGTAGAGGTAGAGAGGGTTCTGGGGATCGCCCCGGGAAAGTCTCTGGAGTTCGTCTCGCCCCCAGTCCAGCCGGTTAAGGCGGAGGTAGGCCATAGCCAGCGAAAATCTGGTCTGATCGTCAAGCGCAGCGATCGCTTCGGCTTTCTTCCACGCAATTGCCGAATTGAGGTACTGGCCGTCGAGGAAAAGTATATGTCCCATCAGGGTATAGAGCCTGGCGGTGCGGACCGACTTTGGGACACGTTGCGTCTCCTCCAGCAGAATGGTCTCGGCGCGTTTGTAGTCACGGCGCTGCAAAGCGCTCTCCAATTCATCTCTCCGGGAGGGTTCAAGCTGAAGCTCTGCGAGCGATCCCGGAGCGCCCAATACTGGTAACGCCTCGGTCTCCGGGGCTTGTTGCGCAACGAGCGGAAGCGAAAGCCATCCGGTGAGCAGGACCTGGAAAATCAGTGCGCGCACCCGTTTCGACGGCCAGGAATTACGGAGCATTGCGTTTCCTAAGGGGCAGAAGCCGGCTTGGCCGCTGCAATCTTCGCTCTCGTGGCCAGGGCCGCCTGACTGTCAGGAACCAGGGACAACTCGCGTTCGATCTCCGCAAGCGCTTCATCGTATTTCTTCTGTTGCAAATAGATGAGCGACATCGCCAAATGAATTTCGGGAAGCTTGGGGTCAACGTCAGCCGCCTTTTGAAAAGACGTCAATGCCTGATCATACTTCCCCTGGTTCCAACCTGGGAGAGCGCCTGGTGCAGACGCGCGGAGTTGGAATCGAGCTTGGCGATCTCCTTCAACGATGACCGAGAAAGCTCTGCCCAGCTTCTGGCCAACAAATACACATATTCGGCGTCTCCGGGCGCCAGCCTGGTGAGTTGCCGATACTGATCGATCGCAGCAAAATGCTCCTCGAGAGCGTCGTAGGCACGGGCCAGCTGCAAATGTACCTGCGGCTCGGCTGGCATCAGTTTCTCCGCGATTCTTAGCTCACGGGCGGCTTCTGCATTCTTGCCGAGCGCCAGCCAACTGACGCCCAACAGCAAGTGTGCCGGGCCAAACTCTGGCTGCAATTGCAGGGTCTCACGGAATCTTGCAACCGCCTGTTCGTGTTGACCGCGCTCCTGCGCAATAACGCCCAGATTGTGATAGACGAGGGGGGATCTCACACCTTGGCGCAAGGCTAGAGTGAAAATCCTCTCGGCGGAATCCAGGTCACCCGCCCTCAGCGCTGCAATTCCCTTGGCAAGTTGCTCCTGGCCAGGTAACGTCGCGTTCTGGCCCACAGAAAGACCAGCGCATATAAAAAGCGGGACCAGCGCAGCAAGCATCCTAGTTCGATTCATCCCAAGGGACATTTTACCTTCTCCGCACGGCGGCAGCGATATAGAATCAGCTGAACCTTCTGCGTTCCCCTGATCCCGTGGAATGAGAGTATGAATTTCTACTGGTCACATGTGGCGCTGCTGTCGGCCGTTTTTTGCGGCTTCGCGTTCTTTAGCAATTCAGCTCTTTGCCAATTCAGTTCCCCAACCGAGCGGGAAAAGGTCATTATAGAGATCCAAGATCTTATCGACCGGGATGACCTTGATGCTGCCAGGCAGAGGGTTTATGAGGCGCAGAAGGGAATGACCGATTCCGGTCTCGACAACCTGCTGGGAGTCATCGAGGCTAAGACAGGAGACTACGCCGGCGCAGAAGGAAGTTTCGCGATCGCTATAAGCCGCACCCCGACCTTCACTGCTCCCTACTTGAATCTGGCGCGTCTTTATCAAGAGAACGCCGGCCGGGACCCGAAAGACAAGGCCAAAGCGCTTGCCGTATACGAGCAATTGCTTAAGTTCGATCCTGCCAATACTGAAGCGAACTACCAGGCCGCTGTGCTCTCGATGGAGCAAAGCCGGTACGCGAAATCGCAGGGGTATTTGTCCCATCTTCCGCCTGACAGCCAAGACAGCAGCCAGGCGCTAGCGGTGCGTTGCGCGGACCTGGCGGGTCTTGGCGACCGGATGCACACCGATCAGTGTGCGGCTCGCTTGCGTTCCGGCCCCGATTTTTCCGAAGCCGATGCGCAAATGATTGCGCCCGTGCTGGCCTCGGCCAAACGCGAGGATCTCATCGTGGGACTGGAAGAAGCTCTGGCTAAACGTCGGGCGCTCTCTGGCCAATCTCTGCGCACGCTGGGGCTGGCCTACGAAAAGGCTGGAAAACTCTCAGACGCGCGCAGCGCCTTGGAACAGGCCTTTTCCAGTCTCGGTTCTTCCTCGGCCGGCATCCTTCTTGACCTGGCGCGGGTTGGGCAAGAACAAAAGGATTACCAAGGGGCGCTGGGTTATTTGGCGCACGCTGAGGACTTGAATCCAAAGGACGCTACGATTCCGTACTACTTTGGTATCCTGTGCCTGCAATCGAACCTTCTCGCGGAAGCCCAAAAGGCGATGGGCAAGGCTCTTGCTCTCGATCCTGATAACCCTGCGTACAACTACTCCATGGGCGCGGTCTCCGTATTCGAGCAGGGTCCGGAGCAGGCAATCCCGTATTTCCAGAAGTATCTAAGACTCAAGCCGCAAGACCCACGGGGAAAGTTGGCCCTCGGTGCGGCCTATGTCAGGGCTAAGAATTACGAAGCCGGGCTGCCGTTGCTTCGCGAGAGCGCGAACCATTCCGAAACAGCATCCACGGCTCATTATTATCTGGGGCGCCTTTTGAACCAGGAAGACGACCCCCAAGGCGCGATCCAGGAATTACAGCTGTCATTGAAGTCGAATCCCGATTACCCTGACGCGCTCGCTGAACTGGGGCGCTCTTTTTTGGCGAAGAAGGAGTATCGGCAAGCGCAGGGGGCACTGGATCACGCGCTTGCCCTCAGGCCAGACCATTATCAGGCGAACCTTAATCTGCTATTGCTGTACGCCAAGAACGGAGATGCGCGCCGCGATTCCCAATCGCAACGCGTCGAAGAACTCAAGAAGGCTGCCGAAGAGAAGAGCCAGGAATTGTCCCGTATTGTCGAAATCAGGCCGTTCGATAATTCAGGAAACTAGGATCGGAGAGGCACCAGAGTTTGACAGTGAAGCTGATTGGCGCCTCGCTTCTGCAGGTTGCGACCCTGTGCGGCGCAGCCTGCGCGCAGTCCCGGGAACTGACGGAGGCAGACCACGCGCTGTATCGCGGTGAATACGGTCGCGCTTCGCAAATCGCGCGGCAGTACTTGAAAGGCCATCCCGGCAGTGCAGCAATGCATGTGGTGCTGGCTCGCGCAGAGCTGACCGTCAACCACCCCGAGCAGGCGATCGCGGAATTGCGAAAGGCGCTGGCTGCCGATCCGCCTAATGTGGACGCACACTACTACCTTTGGCTGGCCACAAAGACGCAAGCGCAGCAGGAATACCAAAAGCTCTTTGCGATGGCCCCTGACTACTACCGCGTTCACCAGCTTATGGGCGAAGCGGCGCTTGCTGCCGACCGGCCGACGGAGGCGGAAAACGAATTCCTCGCAGCCCTGAATGCGAAACCGAATTCCCTTGAAGTGCTGGCGGAACTCGGGAACCTGAAACGCTCACAATCGAAGTACGATGAAGCGATCGACTACTATACCAAGGCGGAACAAGCAGGACCGCTCAACTATGACGTCGCCTATGGGCTGGGGGTCTGCTACACCTTCACACAAGAATATGACCGCGCAATCCATTACTTGAGTGAGTCGATTCGCATCGATCCTGTGTCGCCTGACGCCCGGTTGGCCCTGGGCAGCGCTGGGTGCAGAACGGAAAATTCGAGGCGGCGGTCCCCGAGCGCGAGCGCGCCGTACAGCTCGACCCTCACATGAATCAGGCGTACTTCCTGCTGGCACGGGCGTACCAGAAGCTTGGCCGTAAAGATGACGCAGCCGCTGCCTTAAAGAAGCTCCGAGAGGGGCAGGAGTAACCCCATACCTCGAACGCCGCACCCATCCATTCCATGACAAACGGATTTGCCGATGCCTTTGACCCGCTGACCAACTGATATAACCTTAACGTGCTCAACATCGATGCCGCCATCACGATGCTCATGGAAGGCTGAGAATCAGCGCACCGGTCTTGCCCGGAAGACGTTAATGAAGAATGAGGAAGCGCAACAAGGAATGAAGAAAGCTTGGTTACCGACACAGCATGCGTAATCTGACTTTTATTCTCGCCTTCAGCCTCTTATTCAGTTCTTTCCCGGCGGGCCGGGTGAATTCTTACGGCCCAACACCGGGCAATCCGGCGACGATCAAGTTTGAAGAAATCGCAACCAAGGCTGGGCTTCGCTTTGTCACCCAGAACTCGCCGACCGCGAACAAGAATCAGGTTGAAACCATGGTCGCCGGGGTCGCGCTGCTCGACTACGACGGCGACGGATATCTGGATATCTATCTGGTCAACGGTGCGGCCGTTCCTTCGCTCCAGAAAGAATCGCCCGCCTACTGGAACCGGCTGTTTCGCAACAACCACGATGGCACGTTCACCGACGTTACCGAGCGCGCGGGCCTGGCCGGAGCGGGCTACGGGATGGGAGTCGCGGTAGGCGATTACGACAACGATGGACGGCCCGACCTGTTTCTGGCCAACGTCACGGGCAACCAACTTTTCCATAACAATGGCGACGGCACATTTACGGACGTGACCGCGAAGGCAGGGCTCGCGGGCGCTCAGATGAATGGGAAGAAGATGTGGTCCGTGGGTGCGGGCTGGTTCGACTATAACAATGACGGGTTGCTCGATCTCTTCGTGGTCAACTACTGCGTCTGGGAAGTCAACAAAGATCCTTACTGCGCGCTTAAGAACGGAATGCGGGCCTACTGCCATCCCACAGTCTATGCTTCCCTGCACAACACGCTCTACCGCAACAATGGCGACGGGACATTCACCGACGTTTCCCAGGAAACGGGGATCGCCGGGCACATGGGCAAGGGCATGAGCGTTTCCTTCGCGGATTATGACGGCGATGGGTTCCTGGACGCTTTTGTAGCGAATGATACGACTCCCGCGTTTCTTTTCCACAACCTTGGCGGGAAGAGGTTCGAGGAAGTGGGCGTGGCGGCAGGCGTTGCCTACGCACCTGACGGCTCCACGTTATCTGGCATGGGATCCGATTTCCGAGATGTCAACAACGATGGACGGCCCGACATCTGGTACACCGCGGTCGAGCACCAGAGCTTCCCATTGCTGATCAACAGCGGTCACGGGGATTTCGACGACCTGACGTGGGCCAGTGGTTTGCAACCAACCACCGGAATGTCAGGATGGGGCAACGGGATTTACGATTTCGATAACGACGGCTGGAAGGATTTGTTCGTTGCCCGGGCGAACGTGCTCGACAACATCAGCGAGTTGATTCCGACCCGGAAATATCCGGAATCAAACTCGATATTCCGCAATCTTGGAAACGGGAAGTTCCAGGAGGTCAGCGCTGCGGCCGGGCCAGATTTCCAACTGGAAGCAGCCCACCGCGGCGCTGCTTTCGGCGATCTCGACAACGATGGCCGAGTGGATGTGGTCGTTTCTGTGCTTGGAGGCCAGGTCAAGCTTTTTCACAACATCTCCGAGGCGGGCAACCATTGGGTCCTCCTTAAACTGGTGGGCACAAAGAGTAATCGCATGGGGATCGGCGCACAGATTCACATCACGACCGAAGACGGCCACTCGCAGTGGAACGAAGTGACCACTGCGGTGGGCTATGCCTCCTCCAGCGACAGCCGGGTGCATTTTGGTTTAGGGAGGAATCAACGCATCAAAGATTTGGAAATCCGCTGGCCCAGCGGCATCAAACAGACACTCCACGACCTCGCAGTAGATCGCATTTTGACTATCGAGGAACCCGGGCGATAGCAAGTTATCCATTTGCCCCGGCGCTTTTGTGTTCTTCGGATCCGATTGCAAAAGTTCGGTCAAACGAGGATTTTGGCACAGCCAACTGGTCAACAAGGTATACCCGCGTGACCAGCACATTCGCCGATATCTCGGGCATTAGATTCATCCACTTGCGGCTGCTGCGGGAAACCCCTTTTTGACCACTGGGAGCTAAGCGCCGATTTCCGCTTGGGTTCGCTCCGCTTGTCCGGTGTGTCAGCCGATCAGGCCCATCGACTGAAGTACCGTTGAGATGAGTTGTAGGCGTTTCCGCGTCAGGTGCGCGGCTGGGCAACATAGAAGAACACGGCGAAGTAGTGACAGGTGCTTCCGGCCAGCACAAAGAGATGCCATAACGCGTGGAAGTAAGACAGGCGGTCGAAAGCGAAGAAGACTATGCCCACGGTATAGAGCAGGCCGACCGTGGTCTCGAAGGACAGTTTCGTTGGAACCTGGCATCTGCAGCCATACGGCTGCTGGAATGGATGTGGAACGAAGCAAAGACAAACCAGTCAATGGCCGCCGCTAGCCAGTTGCTGGACCTTGCGGCGGGTCGTGTGATTCCGATTTGTTACGAGATTCTATCGCGTTGATCCCGATGAAGTCAGAGCGGCCCTACGTTTAGTGCTGGATCGAATCGGCAGACCGGATGTATCCGCAAACGAGGCGTATTGGCTTGCAAACAGCTTAGCCATTGTTATTGATACTGATCCAGCCTTTGTTGTGGATGTGTACGCAGCCATATTTGCGCATGAAGAGAAGTCGACACAGTCTACGCAGATTGGTAGTAGCAAAGTGCTCCCTCTAAGGAGCACACGTGCTCAAGACTACTCCATGGCGTACTACATCCTTGGGGTGCGTTTTCACCGCTTGCTTGATAGAGATTTGAGCTATGCCGCTCTTGCAGCAATCCGCTCTGTGTCAGCGCAAGTGAGACGCGAGCATGCTAAGACCGCGCGTAAGATTGGAAAGTATTCCACCCGCTTCACGTATAAGGGAGTCCGGACCAGACTGGTTTCCGATAGGAGCGAGATTTGGGATCAAGGCTACCGTGACAACGTCACTCTGCAAATGTTGGATGCAGTACTGATTCGCATTTCCGAGCAACTCAGGTCGGGAAATCTGACAGAGCGCCCTGCTTGGACTATCTTCCGGGTGATGGCGACTAACAATCAATACCCAATTACTTGGAAAAGACTCATCGAACACGCTTCTCGCAGTCCCGAGCTGCTGCCCTTCGTCGTACCTCTAATGCAGTCTTCCGAAATTCTGGCTGCTCCCGAAACAACCGTGGCGGCGGGCAACCTTCTAGCCAGCCATTTCAAAGACTTTGCTCCGGCTGAGAAGCAGAATATCGAAGCCGCCATCTGGGCAATCCCGGATTTGCAACTTGCGGAAGTGTACCGTGCACCAATTCAGCAACGCGACAGATTGCTCTCTTGCATTCCGGAAGAGGAACTCTCTCCGCGTTCGAAGGTTGCTATCGAGGCTGCAAAGTCCGCAGCGACGCTTATGAAGAATGAACCGTATTTCAAAGTGGGCGGTGTCTCGCAAGTGCCGTTCACGCCCGAGGATTGGTTGCGGGAGCAGGGAGTGAACCTCGACACTGATCCAAATCGACAATTGCTTGATGCTAAAAAGCCGTTGGGGGCGTTTGAAGGTAGATATCTAAACGCCACTCCTTCGACCGAGGACATAGACTCGATTCTCCCCGCATTGAGAGCCGGGTTCGAGTGCCTGACCGCCATCAATGGCGCGGACCAGCAAGTCATCACCGATTTATTTACGAGCTTGGCCGCAGTCGCTGAATCCATCCTGAAGAACCAAGAGCTCGATCCTATGGGTGCAACGGTCAACCTCTGTCGCGACATAACCTTCGCCGCAGCTGTATATCCTTACCCTGATCCGCGAGATAACGCGGATGACAATTTTGACACGCCAGCGTGGGGACCAACCCCAAAGATCGAAGCTGCCCAGGCGGTAACCCGTCTAGCGTACAACTGGGGACCCGACCGAGAAGTTGAGAGGCTGATGGAGCAGCTGAGCACAGACAAGTCACCTGCCGTTCGGTTTCAGATTGCCACGGGCTTGGGCAGCTTATACAAGCCTAACCAGCAATTGTTTTGGCAGATCGCCGGGCGAATGAGCCAGACAGAGAAGGCGACTGGTGTGTTAGTTGCTCTCGCGCGAATGGTTGGCCACGCCTATATTGCGAATAGCGAACCTGTACGAGTGGTGAAATGGTGGAAGAAAGTATTGAAAGGACGACTTCCAAAGCGCAGGCCAGAGGATCTCTTGCAAGTGATTCTGGATTCGCTGATGTATCTGTATATATACCTAAACGAACCGACTGCCAACGATCTAATACTCTCGCTGGAATATGCTCCGCTCCGGTATGCAAGGCACCTGCATATTGCAGCCTCGTCTGCGTCTTACTATTTGACGTATCACATTGAGCAAACTGATTCCGCAGCCGATTCAATACGTGCGCGAGCGCGGGATATTGAGTTGCGTGTGTTGCGTGCGGTTGACCGTGGCTTGCAGAGTCTCGAAGGCTCAGCTAGCGAAACAAAGGGCAATGCAAAAAGGAAGACTGAATCAGCACGCCAACTCTTGATGGCGGTGGACAGTCTTGTGTTCAGGCTATACATACTGATCAATGCCAATGCGCAGCTGGTACGCCCGGAAGATAAGCCACTCCCCGAGGATGCGGTTAGGGTATTTGTTAAGGAATCGGTTGGGCTCTGGGACTCCATCGTCAGTGCGGACACGGGATACCGTCGCCCGATGGGACCATCGACTGCCCATCACCTAATGGAGTCTTTCAATCATTTGCTGGCTCTTGACCCCGAACGCGTCGTTAGATTGACTCGGTACCTTATAACCGGTCGTACATTTGGCTACGAATTCGATCAGATGGCCATCGGTGAGTTCGTCAACTTTGCGGAGAAGGTCTTGGCAGACCACCGGGAAGTGTTGCGCGACGAAACGAACGCCGTTCGTTTTGCCGAGATCCTAGACGTATTCGTCCGGGCGGGCTGGCCCGCAGCGGCTCAGATCGTTTTGAAGATGGATGCGGCCATTCGGTAAAACCGCTTTCCTTTCACAGATGCACTAGTGCCATTGACATTCCTACTAATTCCGCCAGCGCCTGCCAATGCCTCGGATGCGGACAGTAGCCCTCGCGAATCCGACGCGCATACCAGCGGGACATTCTAATGCTTGATCGAATGACAGATGTCGCAACGGGAGAGTTGGGGCTGATGTTTCTGCGAGGGCAACTCGGAGGTGAGCATGGATGGCTGGATTCCGTCCCATGACTATCGTGCGGCAATTGGGCAGCCGGTCACTAACAGCGAAGCCTGCCACGACGTTCACCCCGGTGGGCTTCTTTTTGACCCACTATAATAGGCGGCTTTCTTCTACTCTTCTACTTCAGGTTCCAGGCTGCCCATCGGGCCTACTGAGCAGTCGCGATGTCCTTACCGAGCAGCCGCTGAAAGCCTTCATAACCGGCCCGACATCGAGTGGCTAAACACCCTCACGATGGCGAAACAAGGGCGAGAGCTGCAGACTGCCGTGATGGACAAAGGGCGCAAGCGCCTGAACGACAAATGGCTGCGATCTTGACCAGCACTGCACATGCGAACCGCCGACAATCTGTCCGGTGCAGCCCACGGACAAGCTCATAGCGGCGAGTGTGCACCGGGCGCCGGAGATAACGGGCGAGGTAGATAACGGGTGCGGGCAAGAATCAAACCGGGAGTGGAGATATGATGGCTTGTTGGACGACATCTTATGACCCGCATTCCAGTCTCCGGAAACAATCAAGATCAGGTTCTTCTTCGTTCGCGCCGTCGCTGCTGCATTTGTTTCGGCCTGGATGGTGATCTCAGTCTGAAGCGGGGGCAAATAGCTCACCTGGACCAGAACAATAGGAATGCTGATCCGGACAATCTAGCATTCCTGTGTCTGCTCCACCACGATCAATACGATGGCAAAACAAGTCAAAGTAAAGCGCTACGCGAGGGTGAGGTAAAACAGTTCCGGAAGGAGCTGTACGAAAAGATTGCGGCGAGACTGCCGGTTGAGCCGAGCCCGCAGCAGCACGAAGTGCCGGGGCTAAAACCGCTACGGTCCGGGCACAAGCCTAAAGTCAAGTCGGAGGGATGGAAAAACGCAGTGTGGCCGAAGGACAAGGGTGAATATATCGCAACGTCGAGTGAAAATATTCCAACGTTCCCTCGGAGAGTGAGCGGCTACCGATCTGAGAACGGCAAAGATTTCTGGGATAAACCGTATCCCTCACGAGGGACGGTACGCATCTTTCAAGGAAATGACTGGCAGGGCCTTCTCAACTTCCCGAATACGATGAATGGATGCTCGTCAGGCGTTTTTATGATCCGCTGGAGATCGACAAATCCGAGCGTGCTAGTCCTATCTAGTGTTCGCAACTCGAGGGATGCCGCGGGAACGACAAAGGAGGGCTGCTTTGGTTACATGTCTGGAACCAACTGCGAGCAGCCCATGTTCAAGTTCGGGGGTACGCGCAGCCGCGACAAGTCAACGCTCGTTGATGTCTATTACGAATTGAAGTTCTGGCAAGCGGCTCCATAAGCATCGGACGTTCACGACAGTTAAGCCAAAGCGGACGATCCTCCGCGGCAGGCAGGAAGCGGATAGCGTCGGCGCAGAGAGCACGGTGGGCGAAGGTGAGAGCGAAGAAAGTAACCTAAGGTTCCGCCTTCTTCTCCCAATCGACGGTGACTGAGTTGGGCTCCTTCGCGGATTGTGCCTTTTCTTCCGGCGTCGTTGCGAGTCCGATGAGAATCTGCCGTTCCTTCTCGCCGAAGGTCACTGTGGTCTTCTTGTACGAACATCTCTTCGTCCCAATGGGAGCGTGAAGGAAGTCGCAGTCACTAGGCCTTCTCATGATGGTGACGTTCTTCCAATCTGTATCGTTGGCCAGCGAATACCACACGCGGTCAGTAAATCGGTCGAGCCTTGACCCGGACCAGGCGCTCATCAGAAAAACGACGACAACTATCCAGATCCATTCCCAAGGACCACCGCCGTCTCTTGTGTTCTGGAGGGTTGAGAGAATCTCTTGAAGGGCCGAGTGAATATCCTCAGACTGGCTAACCGTCTCCGCTTCATAGTCACGCGACTGGGTTCCTTCGGGATCGTCGTTGTCCCGAGAGGGCGTACCGTAGCCGACTGGAGCCGTCAGGCCGCAAATTGGGCACACGTCCAGATTGCGGGTGTCACCGCATCGGCTGCCCCGGACAATGCCATGTTCCGCCGATACGTCGCCGGTTCTTACTCCGCCATTGGAGACGCACAGGGACAAAGCGGAAATTTCAAAGGCATGCTCGACGC
>Ga0075015_100000093_pt1 | contig 23111 bp, 19 predicted proteins | sample AleBraG_ABR_2013_FD_71476 | JGI IMG/M metagenome (GOLD analysis project Ga0075015, IMG submission 71476) | Freshwater sediment microbial communities in response to fracking from Pennsylvania, USA - Alex Branch Run_MetaG_ABR_2013 | ecosystem: Environmental > Aquatic > Freshwater > Creek >...
GCCCGCGAGTGCAGGACAAGTCACTAGGACACGGCAGGGGGTGAGGCCGGCAGAGTGTCCTCTGGCTTCTCGCCGCGGTACACGCGCCCGATGCCGCGCACCAGGCGGCGCAGGGGCAGCACGCCTTTGTCGTCGGCGAGGAAGATCTCTCCGGTGCGGCTGGAGCGATAGTACCACCGCTTGAGGAGGGCGAGATGCTCCATAGTTTCAAAGGCGGAACCGGCCTTGGCGGGAGAGAGCGCTGCGAGAGTGGCCTCGATGCGGCTCTCCATAGACTGTGATTTTGTATGATCGGGCGGCTGGATGGAAAAGGTGACGGGCCCGGCCAGGCAGCCGGAATCGAAGCGGAACAAGGCGACGCAGTTGGGCTCGGGCGATGTCTGCACGATCACGCCTGCCAGCCGGTCGAGGCGACGCACGATTTCGGGCAGCTGGCTGGTGACGGGCTTGAGCTTTTCGAGGCGCACGTGGATAGCGGCAGCGTTCTCGAATTCCAGATTCGCGGAAGCGGCATCGCGCAGGGTACCGATTTCACGGACCAGCGACGCGCCGCCGGTATCGAGATAATTTGCGACGCGTGCGACTTCGGCGCGGTACTCCTCGTCGGTGCAGCCTTTGAAGCAGGGCGCGAGACACATCTTCATTTCCGAGTAAATGCAGCCGGGAAAGTTCGGGTCGGGATTCAGTTCTTCGACGCAGCGGCGCATCTGGAAGAAGTCGAGCGAATCGCTGAGGAACTTCTCGGCGGCCACACGCGTAGGGAAGGGCCCATAGTAGAACGAGGGACCGCGGCGGCGCCCCAGGCGCGTGGTGATGGAAGCGCGCGGGTAGGCGTTTTCGAGATGCAGCTTGACGAGCGGGGCGAAGCGGAAGCGCAAACGCTGGGCGTAGATTTGGGGGAAGGTGGCGCGCAGGAGCTGGTAGAGGAGGAAGCCAGACTCGAAGTCGGAGCCGGTGAGGGTGTACTCGATTGTGCGCGTGCGGTACCGGAGGTTGAGGCGCTTGGTGCGCTCTTCAGGCGCGTTCAGCAGGCGTTGCAGACGGCGACGCAGGCTGGCGGTCTTTGAGATGTAGGGCTCGGCTGTGTGATCTTCGCCGCGCAGCAGGAACACGGCGGGTACGGCGGGGATCGAAGCGAAGAGTGTGGCGTCCTCGGCGGGGACGAACTCGACGCGGTGGGTGAGCACGGGTAGATTGTATGGAAAATTCACGATGGAGACACGGAGGCAGGGAGAATTGGTAATTTGGGCGGTTGGACCGGGAGTTCCTCTTCTTGTCAATTCCGAGGAGCGATCGCGACGAGGAATCCCTATTTCCTGATTTCCTGTGGAGCGTCCTTGAACGAGGGATTTCGGCGAGTTAGGGATGCTTCGCTGCGCTCAGCATGATAATGCATGGTGGAGACTAGTTCTGCGAGCATGATCATTGGCGTCATTTCTGATACGCATGGGCTCTTGCGGCCGGAAGCGCTCGCTGCGCTTGCGGGATCGGACCGCATCATTCATGCGGGGGACATCGGCGCGCCGGAGATCCTGACGCGGCTGGCGGAGATTGCGCCCGTCACGGCGGCGCGTGGGAACGTGGATACGGCGGTGTGGGCGAAGACTGTTCCGCAAACGGAAGTGACTGAGGCAGGCGGGATTTCGATCTACGTGGTGCATCGGCGCGAGGATCTCGATTTAGATCCGGCGGCAGGTGGATTTGCGGCGGTGGTGTGCGGGCACAGCCATGTGCCGAAGGCGGAGAGGGTGGGCGGAGTTTTGTATTTCAATCCGGGAAGCGCGGGGCCGCGGAGGTTTCGGCTGCCGGTGAGTGTGGGGAAGCTAGTGGTGCGGCACGGGAAAGTTGAAGCGCAGATCATCACCTTGGACGTGACGTAGAGGCAGCGCCGCAGCGTTGGCCGCTTTACAATGCTCGCCCGGGCGCAAATCTGGACTGGATTTCCTGACAAATGAAACTTTCTCGGCGGGACATGACGAAAATGCTGGTGGCGGCGACGGTTGCCCCGGGCGCATTGCAGACGAGTGCGCGGGCGGGGTCACAGACCTGGGATGTCGTAGTCATCGGCGCGGGTGTCTTCGGGGCATGGTCGGCACACTGGCTGCACAAGGCCGGGTTGCGCGTCCTTCTGCTGGATGCTTACGGTCCGGGCAACAATCGTGCCAGCTCCGGCGGTGAGTCGCGGATTATTCGTGCCGCCTACGGCGAAGATGATTTCTACAGCCGGTGGGTAAAACGGTCGCTACCGCAGTGGATCGAACTTTCTGATCGATCGGGCGGGAACCTGTTTCATCGCACGGGCGTACTGACGTTTGCCGATAGCAGCACGAAGATTGTTCGGCAGAGTGCCGAAGCCCTGAAGCGGCTCGACATGCCCTACGAAGTGCTTGCGGGCGCCGAGGTGGCGAAGCGTTTTCCGCAGATCGCATTTAGGGAGGGGGACTCGGCGATCTTCGAGCCGAAGTGTGGCGCGCTGATGGCGCGGCGGGCTGTGGCGACGGTGGTGGAGGAACTGGTGCACGCGGGCGTCGAGTATCGCGTGGCCGGGATTGTGGGGCCAGCAGCAAAAGGGCGCATTGCCTCCGTCAAGACGACGACGGGCGAGACGATCTCGGCGGACGCATTCGTGTTTGCGTGCGGACCGTGGCTGCCGAAGGTCTTTCCGGAATTGCTCGGGAAAGTCATCCAGCCGGAGCGCGGCGAAGTCTATTTTCTCGGTGTGCCTGCGGGAGATACGCTCTTTTCACCTCCGAATATGCCGACGTGGATCCACAAGAGCAAAGACTGGGATGCGTACGGGATGCCGAACCTGGAGAGCCGCGGATTCAAAGTGGCGGTCGACAAGATCTCACAGCCCGCCGACCCGGACACGATGGACCGCGAACCGTCGCCAGCCTACCTGAAACATGTGCGCGAATTCGTGACGGAACGCTTCCCGGTGCTGAAGGATGCCCCGGTGGTCGAAACGCGGGTGTGCCAGTACGAGAACTCGCTGACGGGGAATTACATCGTGGACCGCCATCCGGAGATGGAGAACGTCTGGATCGTGGGCGGGGGGTCGGGACACGGGTTCAAGAACGGACCGGCGATGGGCGAGTATGTAGCGGGAGGTGTCGCGCAAGGGGCGCCGCTCGAGAAGCTGCTGACGCTGGCGGAGCAGACGCCGAAGGAGCACAGAGTCGATTAACAATTCCGAAAACACCCTATCCGCCGTAACCAAGCGTGCCTTCGGTAGAATCGCAGGCGGTGTCCTTCCAATTCCACATTGAAGCGAAAGCGGGCGACGCCCGACGCGGGCGGCTCGTACTGCCGCATGGCGAGGTGGAGACGCCTGTCTTCATGCCGGTGGGCACGGTGGGCACCGTCAAAGGCGTGCCGCAGGATGTGCTGGAAGATCTTGGCGTGGGGATTTTGCTGGGGAATACCTATCACCTCTACTTGCGGCCGGGCGTCGAGACGGTGCGGCAGATGGGTGGGCTGCATGGGTTTATGGCGTGGGAGCGGTGCATCCTGACGGATTCGGGCGGGTTTCAGGTGTTCAGCCTGAATGAGCTGCGCAAGGTGAAGGAGGAGGGCGTCACGTTTCGCTCGCATATTGATGGGACGTCGCACTTTTTCAGTCCGGAACGGGCGATGGAGATTCAGATCGGGCTCGGGGCGGACATCATCATGGCGTTTGATGAGTGCACGGAGTATCCGGCGGAGGAGGGGCGGACGCGGGAGTCGATGGAGTTGACGCTGCGGTGGGCGGAGCGGTCGAAGGTGCACTTTGAGCAGCATAAACATGAGGTGCCATGGGACAAGGCTTCAGGCTCCGGGCTTCAGGCCTCAGGGGCTGCACGGGCGGGGACGCCCGTGCGTCCATCACCATCTCAGGGGGCGACGCAGGCTTTGTTTGGGATTGTGCAGGGAGGGATGAGCAAGGAACTGCGGCGGGAGTCAGCGTTGCGGACTGTCGAGATTGGGTTTCCGGGGTATGCCATCGGTGGCTTGTCGGTGGGCGAGCCGCGGGTGATGACCTACGAGATTGTGGCGGAGACGCTGCAGCATCTACCGGCGGACAAGCCGCGGTACCTGATGGGAGTGGGGCGGCCGGAGGAAATTGTGCAGTACGCGAGGATGGGCGTGGACATGATGGACTGCGTGCTGCCGACGCGGGCAGCGCGGCATGGGCTGTTGTATACATCGCAGGGCGAGGTTTCGATCAAGCAGGCGCGGTATGCGCGGGATGAAGCGGCGCTCGATCCGGAGTGCAGATGCCGGGTGTGCCGGCGGTATTCCCGGGCTTATTTGCGGCATTTGTATGCTTCGAATGAGTTGCTGGCACAGGTTTTGAATACCATTCACAATTTGAGTTTTTATCTTGAGACGATGAGGGTGTTTCGCGGCTCGATCGGTGTGGCGTCTCAGGCCCTATAGCGGGGCTGCCGAGTCTTTGCCGCGGCTGAGCGGGCGAGGGCGCCCGCTCCCACACGAGCCTGGGCGGGTCAGAGCCCCGCCCGCACACGAGCTCTGCCACACAAGCTTGGCTTGACACCCTGCGCGGGGTACGGCAAGCTATTTCTCTTGGGGAATCGCCCCGTTTGTGATCTGTGACCCCTGGGCGAAAAAGGCCCCAACCGGCTTCCCGGTTCATACCTTAGCGAAGGAAAATTCCGGTCAGCAAGACTGACTCCCGCAGGTCTCGCGGGCGATTCGAATCCCGATGAGCGCACAGGCATGGTGGTTGGCTGGGCAGAATCCGAGTGCGGCCTGGGCCGTGGTGTGGCAGCAGGGCGGCGGGGGCGGGCTGGTGATGATGCTGCCGCTGGTCCTGATCTTTGCTGTGTTCTACTTCCTGCTGATCCTGCCGCAGCAGAAGCAGAAGAAGAAGTGGCAGGAGATGCTGGGCGGGCTCAAGAATGGGGACCGGGTGGTGACGAGCGGGGGGATTCGGGGCACCATCCTGTCGGTGAAGGACGATGCGGTGGTTTTACGCGTTGCTCCGGACAACTTGAAGCTGGAAGTGACTCGGTCGGCCATCGTTTCGATGGCGGGGGACGAAGAGAAGAAATGAGCGGGCCTGCAGTAAGGTGCGTTTTGTTTTTGAATGAGCACGGCTTTGAATCGTGCCAGGAAGGTGCAGCAACGAGTTCGGCTTTAGCTGCTGAGGGGAAGGGCGAGGCACCTCAGGGCCTAAACGCCGATACGTTCCTGCCGTTTCTTGGCGCGACTGAAGCCGCGCCCCTTCAAAGCGAGGCACCGGAACGCGAAAACGATATTGGGTTGGGTGAATGAATAAGAACTTTACCTGGAAGATTGGTTTGATTGTCGGAACGCTGCTGGTGTTCCTGTTCGGCATTTTCGGAGTCCCGAAAAGCTTTTCGGGAGAAGGCTTGCTGGCGTCGGTGCAGGACCGGATCAAGCTGGGCCTCGACCTGAGGGGCGGGACCCACCTGATTCTGCAGGTGATGGTGAATGACGCGGTCAATGCGGAGACGGACCGCACCATCGAGCGGCTGAAGGACGAGCTGAGCAAACGAAAAATTGCTTACGCTGACATCACCAAGCCGGATGCGCAGAATGCGCCGGACAAGATCGTGCTCAAGGGGGTGCCAGCGGCTTCCAGGACGGACTTCTTGAACCTGGTCGAGACCCTGCAGGAATACGACGCAGCGCCGGGGGCAGAGGACACCTGGACGCTGAGCATGAAGCCGATCACGCTCTCCGAGCTGAAGACGCGGACGGTAGCGCAGTCGATCCAGACCATCCGCGATCGTGTGGACAAGCTGGGCGTGAGCGAGCCGGTGATTCAGGAACACGGGTTAGGGGATTACCAGATACTGGTGCAGTTGCCGGGAGTGGACGATCCGGCGCGGGTGAAAGAGATTATGCAGTCCACGGCCATGCTGGAGATCCGGCAGGCCATGAATAATGGCGCCACTTACACCGACGAGCAAGCGGCGCTGGCGGCCAATAACGGGGTGTTGCCGGCGAATGTAGTCATGATGCGGGGGCGCAACGTAGCCGGGTCGCAGGCCGAGGGCGTGTACCTGATTTCACGGATTGCGGCAGTGGCCGGGCATGACCTACGCGAGGCCCGGGTGCAGCGTAGCAGCAGCACCAATCAGCCGGAAGTGGAGTTCTTCCTGACGGCCGAGGGCGGGCGGCGCTTCTCGAACTTCACCGGGCAGCACGTGGGCGACTATCTAGCCGTGGTGCTCGACAACCGTGTCATGGAAGTGGCGGTCATTAAGAGTCAGATCGGGGACACGGGAACGATCGAAGGCCGGTTTACCGAGCAGCAGGCGCAGGATTTGGCGCTGATTCTGAACTCGGGCGCGCTGCCCGCGAGTATCCGGTATCTGGAAGAACGGACGGTAGGGCCGTCACTGGGAGCGGACTCGATTCGCTCGGGCGTGCGGGCGGCGACCGTGGGCATGCTGGCGGTGATGATCTTCATGTTCATCTATTATCGCGGCGCGGGTGTGAACGCGAACCTGGCCTTGATACTGAATCTGGTGATCTTGCTGGGATTTCTGGGATTCAGCGGCGCGACGCTTACCCTGCCGGGGATTGCGGGTGTAATTTTGACGGTCGGCATGGGCGTGGATTCGAACGTGCTGATTTTCGAGCGCATCCGGGAAGAGTTGCGGGCGGGCAAGACGCCGGCGTCAGCGGTGGACCAGGGGTTTGCGCGAGCGTGGATCACGATTGTGGATACGCACGTGACGACGGTGGTCTCGGCGGGCATCCTTTTCATTTTCGGAACGGGGCCGGTGCGCGGATTTGCCGTGACCCTGGTCTTTGGTTTGCTGGCGAACCTGTTTACGGCGGTATTTGTTTCGCGCGTAATTTTTGATTGGTTGTTGACCCGCAAGCAGCGCGGGGAAGCGTTGAGCATTTAAGACCTCAGGGGCTAAAGCCCCGTGTTGGGAAGGCATGGTACGGCGCAGCTGAAGCCGCGCCCCTTCCAGAGGAAATGGGTCAGTGGTAAGAGTGGAATTAAGACTAACGAAATCAAGGGGTTAGGAGCAACGTGGAGTTTTTTCGGAATACGAACATAGATTTTCTCGGGAAAAAGTGGTATTTTCTCGCGTTTTCGCTGGTGTTCAGCATCGCGGGCGTGCTCTCCATGTTGTTCTGGCACGGGATCCCGCTGGGTGTGGATTTTCGCGGCGGCACGCTGGTTTATGTGAAGTTCGCCAGCCCGCCGAATGACGATCAGATCCGGGCGCAGCTCGACAAGGCGGGCCTGCGGAATTTCCGGATCCAGCGCGATCCGGCGCACAACGTGGTGCTCATCTCGCTCGACCAGAAAGAGACGAGCGAGCAGGCGCTGGACCAGGGCAAGAACCAAATCATCGGCGCTCTCGAAGGCGCGGCTCCGGCGGGGAAGCCGGACTTGAATAACGCGAGCTCTTTGACAATCCAAAGCTATTTGCTGGAAAAGGACCCGCTGCACGCGGGCGCGGACGCCAGCCAACGCTACGCGGCAGAAGCGAAGGTCATCACGGACTATCGCTACAAGGATAAGGGCGGCGTGTTCTCGTCCATGGATGAATTGAGCGCGGTGACGAAACCCGAGGTGGTTGCGGCGTTCAAGGACGGGTTCTTCCTGTCGGGTTTCGGCGTGCGCAACGTCGAGATCGTAGGGCCGCAGGTGGGGAAGCAGCTGCAAGGCCAGGCGTTCAAGGCAGTGCTGTATTCGCTGGCTGGAATGCTGATTTATCTGGGCTTCCGCTTTGAGTGGATTTACGGGGTGGCCGCGGTGATCACGGTATTTCACGATACGCTGATCACGGTTGGGGCTTTCTCCTTGACAAACAAGGAGATTTCGCTGACAGTTATCGCCGCCATTCTTACCCTCGTTGGCTACTCGAATAACGACACCATTGTCGTGTTCGACCGGATTCGCGAGAACCTGAAGCTGCTACGGCGGGAGAAGCTGGCGGATGTCGTCAACCGGGCCATCAACCAGACCCTGAGTCGAACGATCCTCACGGCAGGTTTGACATTCCTCACGGTGCTGGCGCTGTTCCTGTTTGGCGGCGAAGTATTACATGGATTTTCGTTTGCGCTGGTCATTGGCATTTTGATCGGGACGTACTCCTCGATCGCGATAGCGGCGCCGATTCTGGTGGCCTATCAGGAATGGCGTGCGGCGAGCCGGGGAACGGCCTCGGTGCCCGACAAAGCGCGGGCTAAGGCATAGGAATCAAAGGGAGTTTCAGTCCGGAGGAATCGGACGCCAGATCCGAGATCCGGGACCGCTGGGAGCCGGGAAGACACCCCTGGCTGTCTGGGAGCAAAAGGGAAGCGGACGGTGTCTAAGAAGTCAGGACGGAGACCCTATGTTTGAAGACAGCCTCTTAGAATCGGGCGGACGCCTGAAGACCAAGAGGGGACGAACCACGACGCTGGCCGTAATAATACAGACGGTCCTGTTTGGCATCATCGTTGTGATCCCTCTGATCTACACGGAAGCCCTGCCCAAAGCACAGCTGATGACCCTACTGATGGCGCCCCCACCACCACCGCCACCACCGCCACCGCCGGCCGCAGCGCCGGTGAGAGTGGTGAAAATCCAGAGCGAACTGGTGAACGGCCAACTTCGCACGCCGACCAAGATTCCCGAGAAAGTAAGGATCATTCAAGAGGATGATTCGCCTCCGCCGTCGATGGGCGCGGGCGTAGTGGGTGGCGTACCGGGCGGAGTGCCGGGAGGCCAGATGGGCGGCGTGATTGGCGGCATTATCAGTTCGACGGCGGCCTTGCCTAAAGTGGCGGCGCCGCAGCGCGTGCGCGTTTCGTCGGGCGTTTCGACGGGACTGCTGATCCGCAAAGTGCAGCCGAACTATCCGCCACTGGCCCGCCAGGCCCGCATTCAGGGCAACGTGGTGCTGCAGGCGGTCATCAGCAAGTCGGGCACCATTGAAAACCTGCAGGTGATCAGCGGTCACCCCATGCTGGTGCCGGCCGCGCTCGAAGCCGTGAAGCAGTGGCGCTATAAGCCTTACCTGCTGAACGGTGATGCGGTCGAGGTTGAGACTCAGGTTACGGTGATCTTCTCGCTGTCCGGGGGCTAGACCCGGGGGAAGGTCGCAAGCAGCGGCCGTGGCCGTGTGCGTCAGGCACGAGGCACCCGAAACGCGTCCTGCGGATATGGCGGGACGGCGGAGTTCCAGTTTTCTGCAATGGAAGTGCGATAGAGTAGCAATTTTTGCAACGAGATTCTGAGGAGGAGAGAGCAACTCATGTTGGCACCCGATCTAACACATGCGGCATTGAATCAAGTTTCTGCGATGGCCACTTGGCTATTCCAGGAGCAGACAATTTCCTGGGACGCGATCTCGCTGTTGAAGTCGATGGGCTGGCCGGCGAGAATCGTGGTCATCATCCTGTTCATCATGTCAGGCTGGTCAATCGGCGTGATGATCGATCGCTGGATGGCGTACAACGCCGCCCGCAAGCAGTCGCGTTCATTCGCGCCGGCGGTAGCCGGGGCCCTCAAGCAGGGCAACCTGGAGGAGGCGATTCGCGTGGCGGAGCGGAACAAGAAGAGCCACCTGGCAAAAGTCGTCCAGTCGGGCTTGATGGAGTTCAAGGCGCACCAGGACAGCGGAGAAATTCCGGGCGACATTATTGAAGCTTCGCGGCGCGCGCTGGAGCGCACGGAAGCGATCGTGCACGCCGAGTTGAAGCGCGGCCTGGGCGGTCTGGCGACGATCGGCTCGACGGCTCCCTTCGTGGGGCTGTTCGGAACGGTGGTCGGCATTCTGAACGCGTTCCGCGGCATTGCCGAGTCGAAAGCGACCGGTCTGGCCGCAGTCGCCGGCGGTATCGCGGAAGCGTTGGTAACCACGGCGTTCGGCTTGCTGGTGGCGATTCCGGCCGTCATGATGTTTAACTACCTGACCGGCCGCGTGGAAGCGTTCGACGTCGAGATGGACAACTCGTCCAGCGAATTGATCGATTACTTCCTCAAGCACCAGCAATCACGGCGATAGTTTCAAGATCGGGGAAGCCGCGGCAGGCCGGAGCTCAGGTTCCGGCCCGCTCTCTCACCCCGGACGACCTCGGAGAGATCCATGGCAATCTCAGTACGGAACGAAGGCGCCAAGATCAACTCCAACATTAACGTCACCCCGATGGTGGACGTGATGCTGGTGTTGCTGATCATTTTCATGGTGGTCACGCCCATGTTGCAGAAAGGCGTGAGCGTGGACCTGGCCAAAGTGAACAACCCCAATCAGATGCCGGACGCGGATAAAGAAGATGCGTTGATCGTGGCGGTACAGCGCGACGGGAAAGTCTTCTTCGGGTCGGACAAAATCGACCCGAACTCGCTGACCGACAAGATCAAGGACAAACTGAGCAACCGCACGGACAAGACGGTTTATGTAAAGGCGGATGCGCGCGCGAAGTTTGGGAACGTGGTTGAAGTGGTGGACGACGTGCGGTCGGCCGGAGTGGACAAGCTAGGCTTGCTGACGGATCAGAGAAAGACGCTGCCCAACCCGCCGACAGGCGGGCAATAGAGGAGAACGACGATGGGAATGGCAATGGGTGGTGGCGGCGGATTAAACGCCGACATCAACGTAACGCCGATGATTGACGTGTTGCTGGTGCTGCTGATTATTTTCATGGTCATCACACCGCTGACGCCGAAAGGTCTGGAAGCGCTGGTCCCGCAGCCGCCGCCAAAAGACCAGAAACAGCCGCCGCCGAGCGACCGCACCATTGTGGTGCAGGTGATTGACCGCGGGCCGGGCGTGACGCCGGGAGTGAAGATCAACCAGGACGACGCGAGGTGGGATACGCTGCAGGATCAGCTGGCGGGTATTTTCAAGACGCGCGCGGAGAAGATCATGTTCGTCAAGGGCGACGACAAGATTCCGTTTGCCGACGTGGCCAACGCGATTGATATTGGACATGCGGCGGGCGTCGATAAAGTAGGTTTGATCACCGCGAAGATCGAAGCGGGCAACTAATACATCACGGGGCGGGCGCAGGGTTCTCCTGCGTTCGCGGTCCGCGTACAAAGCTCCATTCATGGGAGATTCAAACGCAATGAAACTTAGCGCACGAGTGCTGGCATGCGCCGCCATCGTCCTGCTCATGTTTGCCGGCGTGGGCTGCAACAAGCTCAGAGCCCGGGATTCGCTGAACAAGGGCGTGCAGGCCTACAAGAACGCCAAGTATGAAGAGGCGATCGAAAAATTCAAAGACGCCGTTACCTATGATCCGACGCTGCTGAACGCGCGGCTGTATCTGGCGACGGCCTATCTGGCACAGTATGTGCCAGGAGTAGAAACGGAAGAGAACACGCGGCTGGGCGCACAGGCGATTGAAGAGTACCAGAAAGTGCTGGACGCTAATCCGAGCCGCGAACAGAAGATCAACAGCGTGAAGGGCATCGCCTATCTGTACCTGCAGATGAAGAAGTTCGACGACGCCCGTAACTACTACCTGAAAGCGACGGAAATCGATCCGAACGATCCGGAGCCGTACTATTCGGTAGGTGTGATTGACTGGACGAAGACCTACCAGCCGCGGCAGGAAGAGCGCGCGAAGTTGGGCATGAAACCTGCCGACTCGCTGCCGGCAAAAGACAAGAAGATCTGTGCCATGTTGCGGGACAAGAATTCGGACGCCGTCGCGGACGGGCTGAAAATGCTGAACAAAGCGATGGAGTTGCGTCCGGATTACGACGATGCCGCAGCGTACATCAACCTGATGTACCGCGAGCGGGCCGACATCCAGTGTGACGATGCGGAAGCCTACAAGGCGGATATGAAGACGGCGGACGACTGGGTGGACAAGACGATGGTGATCAAGAAGACGAAGGCCGAGAAGGCGGCACAGCAGCCGGGCGGCATCGTCATGGATCAGAACAAGTAACGCTGCATAGTTTTCTGTGCAGGAAGTTCGAGGCCCCTTCCCGAGCGGGAAGGGGCTCTTGCGTTTGTTTAGACGGTGTAAGGAGGTGATTCGTTCCCGTGAGAGTCTGTCGGTTCACGAGATATCGGGGAGGCGCTCATACCAGTGGGAGCGGGGCAACGGATACGGCGGGCGGTGGGGTTGGTGATCGGGCAGAACTAGGGGCGTGTGACAGAGAACCACTTGAGTCGGGCACGAGTGAAGCATCCCCTATTTTGCGAAATCCTACACAATTCTGTATGCGATGGGTGGCCCTACTCCAGAATCTCGTAGATCGATCCTGGAAAGCACCAGCAAGCTGTTGAATCCTCTAGACGAAACAGATTTGGCAGAATGCGTGCACAGATGACGTTACTCAGTTGTCCTTTGTCGTATCCTTTCGGCCATAACACCGAAAGATCTGGCGCAAAACTTCGAGGTGGCTCCATGAAGACACAGGTGTTTGTGTCCCTGTTTGTTCTGACGATTGTGGCAGGGATCTCGACGGCAGCTCACGCCCAGACGGCCGAGATTACCGGCCACGTAACCGATCCTCAAGGCGCAGTTGTTGCCGACGCGACGGTCCTCGCGCGTAACGTCGCGACCGGCGCTGAAAGCACCACTCACACGACCGGGGACGGCATCTACCGGTTGCCGAACCTGCCTCCGGGAGATTACAGCGTGCGTGTGCCAGCCAGCCACGGCTTCAGCGCCGCGGAATTCAAGAATGTTCATCTCGATGTCGGCGCAGCCAGGGATGTGAATTTCAAGCTAAGCTTGGGTGGGGCAAGTACCACAGTTGAAGTCTCGGGCGAGGCGCCGCTGATCGAAAGCACGAAGTCGGATCTTTCGACCGTCGTGAACGAAGCCGACGTGGAACTGCTGCCGGTCACGGCCCCTCCCTCGGCTTTGGGGGTAACCGGCGTAAATGGCACGGTCAATGACTATGTCGGCTTAGCCGCGACGGCCCCTGGCGTACGCTTCGATACCAGCGGGAACTCCGGCGATGTGATCGGGCCCGGATCTTTCAATAACCGAGGGAATCTCTACCTGGTAGACGGAGCCAATATCACCGACCAGGTGGTTTCTACTCGTGACGTGCCGCAAGCATCGGTGGAAGAGGTCAAGGAATTCCGGGTTTTGACGAATAGCTATGACGCCGAGTACGGCCAGGCCGGTGGAGTCATTCTCAACGTGGTGACAAAGGGCGGGACGAACCAGATCCATGGCGACTATCACTTTTACGCGCGTGGGCGCAATTTTTCCGCCTCCAACTTCTTTTACAATCAAGGACTTACGCCGCCCATTTCGGGGAAGCCGCGCGCTCCGTTTTTCCGACACGAACAGGGATTCACGCTGGGCGGACCGCTGGTGAAGGACAAGACTTTTTGGTTTGTCGCTTACGAAAGGCTAAAGGCCGGAACGCCTCTGCAACTGGTGCCCCCGACAGGACCAGTGGCAACCAACCAGCCGGACAGCGAGTTGATGCTAACCGGCCGGGTGGACCACACGATTACCTCGAATAACCGCATCTTCCTGCGGTTTCACCAGCAGCGCCTCAACCTCGACAACCAGTTGGTGCAGATTCCTCAGACCGCGTCGCCCGATGCACTCACTTCCTTCGTGGTGCACGATCACCTCCTCCAGGGAACGCTGGTGTCGAACCTGTCTCCCTACCTGGTCAACGAAGTCAGGATGTCGTGGCATCGCTTCTTTAGTCTGACTCCGACCAAGTCAACCCTGCCCGGGCTGGAGGGCGCCGACTTCTACATGCATGCGGCGTTCTGCTGTCCACAGGGAGCAGACCAGAATCGGACCGAGGCGAGTGAAAGTTTGACCTGGGTGCATGGCGCACATACGGTGAAGGGCGGGGCCAACCTCAGCTATTACCCGTACTACTCGCTGTTTCAGCAGGTTCACTACGGGCTGTGGGATTTCAGTGGGAAGTATCCCTTTACGCCGCCGAACGCGGTGCCGAACAGCAATCCGCCCATTCAATACACCTTCGCAGCCGGGCCCGGCGCAGTCAACGCCAAGGACAACGCGTATGGGTGGTACTTGCAGGATACCTGGAAGATGCGGTCCAACCTTACCTTCAACTACGGCCTGCGGTGGGATTATGAGGCGGGCGCGTTTCGTGGTGGCTACCACCCCAGCGGTGGGAGCTGTTTCCAGGCGAATGGGCTTGTCCCTGCGTGCTCCAGTGATAAGAACAATTTCCAGCCGAGGCTTGGACTGGCGTGGTCACCGCAATTCGAACACGGTCTCGGCCATTGGCTGTTTGGCGACCCGAATAAGTCCCTGGTGAAAGCTGGAGTGGGTGAGATCACGCAGTTGGCCTATCTGAACATTTCTCTGGACTCACTCAACTTTGATGGCGTAACGCTACTGACGGGAACGATCGACCTGAGCTGTTCCACCACTAATACATGCGGAGCAAACGAGAAGGCGGTGCTCGCCGCATTCCCGAACGTTCCCCCTGCCAGCGCGCTGGCGCCATTCCAACAATCGGGGTTCTTCGGGCGCGTGCGCCCGATTTCGAACCACCTGCGCAATCCGGAGACCCGAGACGTTCATTTCACGATCGAGCGAGAGCTGAGCCCAGGGTCCGTTCTCAGCGTGGGTTACGTTGGGGCCTTTGGGTTTGGGCAATTTGGAGAGCGAGACGCAAATTTCCCGAGCATCAATGCTGATCCGGCACACGCCGGATACTTTTATCTAGGCTCCAGGCCTAATCCCGCTTTTGGAGCGATTCGCACTCAGGAGAACACGCGGACATCCGCTTATCACGGTCTGATCATCGACCTCAATAAGCGCATGTCCCATCACGTTCAGTTCCACGGCGGATATACGTTCTCCAAGCTGATCTCGTCTACCGAAGACTTCTACGGTCCCTCGGAGCCTGGGGATCCGCGAAACATACGCGCGGAGCGAGGTTTGTCGTACAACGATGCCCGCCATGCGGCCAACTTCGGATTGATCTTCGATAGTGCCAAGCTGACGGGCATGTCCGTGGCGAAGTATCTCTTCAATGATTGGCAACTTGGGCTGCAGGGCAACCTGCATTCAGGACAACCCTATGACGTTTCCACTGGTTTTGCGTCATTCTCCGGATCTAAATTCTTTGGACTTGGCGCGGAGACGAATCAGCGGCCGAACGTTCTGTCGGACGGAACCCTGAGCGTGACCAACCTTCCCTCGTACGCGGGCGGGAACCTGAACATCACGCCATCCGGGTTCGCGGCATGCGAGGCAGCGTACGGCAATGCTCCTGGCGCCTGCCCTGCGGCGACGACGTTCAACGCTCCGGCTGCGGCGGATCCGGGAGGCCCGAAAGACAGTTTCGACGGATCGCTGTCGGACTTCCAGTTGCTGAGTGGAAATGTGCCGAGAAACTCGGGCAAGGGTGATCCTTACTATCGCTTTGACCTCTCGGTGGCAAGAACGATTCCCATTCGGGAGCGGGTCAAACTTGAGTTGCGAGCAGACTTCTTCAACGTGTTCAACCACACCAACTTCCTCGGCTTCAATGGGCTTGACGCGCTGAGCAACTTCTCAGTGCCTGCTCCGGGAGCTGCTAACTTCAAGAACTGCACCGGCTGCCTGGATCCGTTCACGGGTCACTTCATTGGTCCTGGCGGACAGGTGCTGAAATTGAGCGATCTGCAGCGCGGCCGGGTGAGCCCGAAGAACAGTTTGAATTCGGTCTTCGGTGGCCCTGGCGATCCGACGGTGGCGGATATCGCGCGCCAGATTCAGCTGACTTTGCACGTGAGGTGGTAGAAAGACCTCCGGAGCTTTGTTGGGTGATGATCGGGAAGTGGTCGGTCAGCCGAGTTGCGTGCAGCGATGTCTATTTAGGAGCCGGGCCGTTCCGAAAACGGATCAGTTAAACTGGAACCAATTCAGGTTGCCCAGCGCGGATGCGCCGCTCGCCGGGGCTTTGAAAACCAGGTACAGGTCATGAATCCCGCTCGCGCCGGAGACGGTCGCGGTCGCGGTTGTCCAGGTTTGCCAGCCGCTGGTGGCGGGAATGGTGACTGAGCTGATCAGCGGACCGGTTGGGCTGTCGAGGCGGAATTGGAGCGCGCCGCCGCAGTTGCCGCCGGTGGTTTGATCGCAGGCGAGGCGGGCGGCGACCGAGGTTGCGCTGCCGGAGAAGTCCACGTTGCGGTAGATGGCGTACACGCCATCGGAGGCGAATCCCAAGTCGTATCCGGCGCTGGTGTCGCTGGTGTGCTCGGTTGCGAGAGCCCAACCGGAGAGGCCGGAGGGGGACAGGCCGGCAGTGGTATTGAAGCTGGAGGCCTGGATCTGGGATTTGGCGTCGAGGGTATAGCTGCCGGATTGGGCGCCGGTCCAGGTGAAGGTTGCGCCGCTGAGGGCGGGCAGAGTGTAGGTAAACGACTGCGTCCCCCACTGCAACTGGAAGGTGTGGGCGGCGTTGGTATCGTTGAAGACGATGAGGGCTCTGGAGCGGTCAGGATTGAGGAACGCGGCGCTGACTACGCCGCGGGCGTTGCTCGAGTAGATGCGAGTGGCGCCGGGCAGGACGTAGCGGCTGAAATGGCCAAGGGTGTAGTAGTCGACGGCGCGTGTGACAGCGCCGGTGGACGTGTTGACCGTGACCAACGGCGAGCACGTGCCGCAGCCGCCGCTATGCGGGCCGCGATTCTGGTCGAGGGCGAGACCCCATTTGACGTAGACCTTGGACCAGTTGCGCATCACCTGCGTGATTTCTTCAAAGTCTTCTTTGACCTGGTCAGAGACCCAGGTGCCGCCGGAGTGTTCGGTCTGGTAGTTCCCTTTCGCAGAAAACTTATTATGCAGGACCGTCATCACGCCGGGTGTTCCGGCATAACCGTGCCAGGCTGTGCCAGCCACCTGGTTTGAGGCGAGGATGGTGGGATCGGAGAAGATGGCGTCAGGGTAGGCGGGGACGTCCCAGTTGTGGTCGTAGAGGAGCACGCGAGTGGAGAGGTGATTGGCGGCGAGCGCGGGTAGGAGGTGGCCTCGCAGGGCGGTGAGCTGGTCGCTGGGCCGGGGAGCGTTGTTGCAGAGGGTGCCGGGCGCGGCGGGCATGCACATGCCACCGTAGTCGCCAGGGGTGAAGAGCGGCTCGTTCTGCAGGGAGATGTAGTCAACGGTAATGCCAGCAGCCTGATAGGCCTGGATGTAGCGCACGAAGTAGTTGGCGAAGGTGTCGTAGGAGGCGGTCAACAGGGAGCCGCCGATCATGGAGCCGGAGTCTTTCATCCAGCCGGGCGGGCTCCAGGGAGTGGCCATGGTTTTCAGCTGCGGGTTAAGCTGGCGCGCTTGGAGGATCAGGGGAATGATGTCCTGCTGATCGTGGGCGATGGAGAAGTTGGCGAGGGTCGGATCGGTCTGGCTGGCGTTGTCGTCGTAGGAGTACAGGTTGCGCGCCAGGTCGGATGCGCCCATGGGGTTGCGCAGGAAGCTGACGCCAATGCCACTGCCGGCGCGAGTGAAGAGGTCATTCATGGCGGCGTCGCGGGCGGTGGGAGTGGCGACGTGGTTCAAGAGGTAGGCGGCGGAGTCGGTCATGGAGGCGCCGAAGCCTTCGATCTGCTGGTAGGTCTGGGTTTCATCTACCACGATCAAGTTGCTGCCGCCGGTTGCAGTCGTGAAATGAATTCCGGCTTGCGACTCCATTAGGTGATTTTGGTCGTCCGTGGTAAGGACGATGGAGACGGCGGCGCCGGTGTCGGGATGTGGCGCGATGGTGTAGGTGGCGGATGCGACTGCGCTCTGCGAGAAACCTGGGGCGAGGGCGATAGCCTGAAGCGTGGACGTGGCGGAGAGAGCGACGGGCTGAGTATAGCGGTTCGAGGCGGCGGTCGGGGTTGTGCCGTCGGTGGTGTAGTAGATGGCGGAACCGGACGTAGCGTCGGAGATGGTAACGGGGACCGGGCTGTAGGAGCCGGCGATCGGCCAGAAACTCGGTGTAGCCGTGGCGGGCGGTGGAGGCGGCGACGTTGCCGCTCCGCCACCACAGCAATTCAAGGCCAAGAGCAACAAAAACAAGGCGAATGGGAGAAGGCTGGCCAGCAAGTTTGGATTCCTCTGCGGATAGCTAAACCTGTTTTGGCGGCAACGAGCAGCGTGTGGCACGCCATCCATTGTGCCACCGTAGTGTACTCGGAGTTACAGGTGTTCGCACATCGCGTGGTGACAAGCGGCACTGCGGGAATGTGCATAAGGTCATAGAGTGCAAGTGGGCCTTCCTCATCCCCTGAGGCGGTCGCTGAGATGGCCGGAGCCCGGAGGTGCATCATGCTCCTCTATCTGTTGTTATTCCTGTTAGTCGGTATCTGCATGGTTTCTCTGCCCATCGTTCTCTGGGGACGATCCATCTATCGCTCCTTCAGCGGTGCGCGGGCCGTCACTTGTCCGGAGACGAAACAGACGGTAGCGGTCGAGCTGGACGCGTTGCATGCTGCCGTGACAGGGCTGCGGGGCAAAGCTGACTTGCGTCTGGCCGACTGCACCCGCTGGCCGGAGAAGGCCGGGTGCAATGAGGCCTGTCTCGAAGAGGCATGCCAAACGGCAGCGTACACGAAGGGCGAAGTGGCCCCGCCGAAGACGAAGAACATCTATCACCTGCCGGTGGCCATTGCGGCCGTCGCAGCGTGGGTGCTGGGTCTGGTCTGGCACTCCGAGTACCTGTTTCGCGCGCGCTGGCTGGAAGCGCTGGGCGCGAGCGAACCGGTGTATCGCCGCGTGGTGGAGTGGCTGGCGCCTCACCTGTTGAGCTTTGGCGTGCCGCTGCTGTTTGCCTACGGCGTGGCTTGGCTGCTGAGCGTGCGGCGGCAGTGGGGCGTGCGGCGCGGGATGCTGGCGGGAGTTTTCCTCTGGTCCGCGCTGGCGCTCGCGGCGCTGCTGGGTACGGAGGTGGCAGGGCTGCCGCGCGATCTGCTGTGGATTGAAGTGCTCTATACGCTGATCGCGAGTGTGATGGTGGGAGCGATCATTGGCGGGTTGAGCGGGAAGATGACGGAGGAGCGGCTGCAACACGCGACCGGGCATACGGCGGCCTAGACGATCGGCCGGGCGCGGTTGGATTGCGCGGCAAGGCGTCACAAGGGCTCGTGATCTGCCACCTACGGCCGCGCCTGCCGGCGCTGCTACAGTGAAATGCCGCAAAGCTTCCGCCGTCTTCGGGCCTATTGGGTACAATGAACAGGTTCCCCGAGGCTGGAGCTGCAGAAGGGCTCGCCGTCGATTCCTGCCATGTTCAAGAAGATCCTGATTGCCAACCGGGGAGAGATCGGGGTGCGCGTGATTCGCGCTTGCCGGGAGCTGGGAATTCCTTCGGTGGCAGTGTACTCCGACGTGGATCGCGCGGCGCTGCACGTGGCCAAAGCGGATGAGGCTTACTACCTGGGAAAGCCGCCGGCGGCGGAATCGTATCTGAATATCCAGAAAATTCTTGATGTGGCGAAGCGGGCGGGAGTGGACGCTATTCACCCGGGGTACGGGTTTCTCTCCGAGAATGCGAAGTTTGCGCGGGCTTGCAAGGGTGCGGGCGTGAAGTTTATTGGGCCGACCGCCGAGGCGATGGAGATGATGGGCTCGAAGACAGGGGCGCGGCGGGTGATGGAGAAGGCGGATATTCCGTTTGTGCCGGGATCGCTGCGCGGGCTGAAGTCTCCGGAGGAAGCGGAGGAAGTCGCGAAAGAGATCGGATATCCAGTCATGCTGAAGGCGGCGGCGGGCGGTGGCGGCAAGGGGATGCGGCTGGTGCACAGTCCGGCGGACCTGCGTTCGGCGCTGGAAGGGGCGAAAAGCGAGGCGGCGCGGGCGTTTGGCGACGACGAAGTTTATATCGAGAAGGCGATCATCAACCCCCGACACATTGAAGTGCAGGTGCTGGGGGATGAGCACGGGAACGTTGTGTACCTGGGCGAGCGCGAGTGTTCGATTCAGCGGCGTCACCAGAAAGTTCTTGAGGAAGCGCCATCGCCGATTGTGGACGCCGACATGCGTCGGCGCATGGGCGAAGTGGCGGTGCGCGTAGCGAAGGCGGCGAACTACACCAATGCGGGAACGGTTGAGTTCCTGGTAGATCAGCAGAAGAATTTCTACTTCCTGGAGATGAATACGCGGTTGCAGGTGGAGCATCCGGTTACGGAGCTGACCACGGGGCTCGACCTGGTGCACTTGCAGATCTTGATTGCGAGCGGGGGCACACTGCCGTTTGGGCAGGAAGATATCCAGATACGCGGGCATGCGATCGAGTGCAGGATTTATGCGGAGGATCCGGACAACCAGTTCTTCCCGAGCCCGGGAAAGATCACGCTGCTGGTGCCACCGGCGGGGCCGGGGATCCGGCATGACAGCGGGAGCTATGAAGGTTGGGTGGTGCCGATTGACTACGACCCGCTGATGGCCAAGCTGATCGGCTATGGGAGCGATCGGCGGCAGGCGATTATGCGGCTGCAACGGGCGCTGCGGGAATATTTCGTGGTTGGGATCAAGACCAACATCACTCTGTTTCAGAGGATCTTGAGCGACGGGGATTTTCAGGCGGGGAAGCTGGACACGGGATTTCTCGATCGCCTGCTGGCACAGCCGGTGACGCATGCACCCGACAATCGTCATGCGGCGATTGCGGCAATTGCGGCGGGCCTGTTTGCGGTGCTCGATCCGGCGGCGCGATCGAACGGAACCGGAGCAGGGCAGGCGGCGAGTGCGGAGTCGAATTGGAAGCGCTCGGCGCGGCGGGAGGCGCTGCGGTAGCCCATGACGTACGACGTCTTCATCGACGGAAAGCAGTACCGGCTAGAGCTGGAGCACGCGGATGGGCAGTGGAACTGTCGTCTGGACGGGCGGGTGGTCACGCTGGATGCGGTGATCACGCGGCAGAATGTGCTGTCGTTGCTGATGGACGGGAAGTCGTACGAGATCAAGCGGGAGATCAGTCCGACGGACTTGCATTTCTGGGTGGGAAGTACGCGGTATGCGGCGGAAATACGGGATCCACGGTCGCTGCGTAGCCGGCGGGCTGAGGCCGAGAGCGCGGATGGCGTGAAGAAGATTGTGGCGCCGATGCCGGGGAAAGTAGTACGCATACTGGCGCGCGAAGGGACGGAAGTGCAGGCGGGACAGGGCGTGATCGTGGTGGAGGCGATGAAGATGCAGAATGAGTTGAAGTCGCCGAAACAGGGGATGGTGCAGAAGGTTGAAGTTGCGGAAGGGGCAGCGGTGAATGCGGGGGATGTGTTGATGATTGTGGAGTAGAGCAGGGCGAGGACGCCCGTGCCTCCATCGTTCACTACTTGGCAGTGCTGTCCATGACCTGCTGGGCGAAATAGTTGTCCACCTTCGCTTGGTTATGCAGGACTTCAAAATAGGCGGCCTTCAGGAGTTGCTCGCGGCGGTCGCGGAGCAGGCTACGGATGTGTTCCTGCACGCGAGGATCATTCAGTTCGCGCTGGCCGGCGGGTTCCTTCTGCATGACCTTCACGATGCGGTAGCCAAACACCTGGCGTGTGGAGGGGTTCGCGATGGTGATGGCGGGGCTGTACTGGCCGGGTTTGAGCTTCAGAATGGCTTCGCGCGTGGCGGGGTCGGTGTTCTTCAGAGCTGATTCGGGAGCGAAGCCCATGTCGCCGCCATTGCCGGAAGTCTGCGGGTCTTCGGAGTAATTCATGGCGAGGGTGGCGAAATCTTCACCGCTGTCGAGGCGATTGATCAGCATCTGGACTTTCTTGCGCGCTTCCGCATCGCTTTGTGCTTTGTCATTCTTCAGGTTGCGCACTTGAGGATCCGGTTGCGTCGAGATCTGAATCTGTGCCAGATGATATTGCGGCTCGACGAGATTAAATTCCGCCTTGTTGGTGTTGTAGTAGTTGGTGATGTCCTGGTCGCTGATCGTGATCTTGGAAGTGATTTCCTTATTTAGAACCTTCTCGATGGTGAGGGAGCGGCGCAGGTCACGTTTGAAGTCGTCGAGTGTGATTTTCTTTTCTTTCAGGCGCTGGTCGAACTGCTCCTGCGTGTAAGGCGACTTGATTTCGTTGAGCTTCTTGTCGACATCGTCATCGGTGGCGAGCAGGCCGAGTTTTTCGGCGCGATGCATAAGGATTTCGTCGTCAATGAGCTGGCGCAGGATGCTGAGGCGGAGGCTGGTCCCTTGCTCTCCGGCAGGCTGCTGATCGGAGGCCGCGGTTTGATTCTGATAGTACTTCTCTACGTCAGAGCGCAGGATTTTGCGGCCATCGACCTTGGCCATGACATCGGTGCCGCCGAGGCCTGAATTGCAGGCGGCGAGAAAAGCCACGAGAACTAGCGGGAGGACGGCGTAAAGCCTGTGGCATGGCGGATGTGTTGCGCTCAAGTCTTTCTCCTCAACAGACCTGTAATGCGTGAGACTACTTGCTCGGGGGCGCTGGCTGAGCCGTCCCGGAAGCAGCGGCCGCCGGATGCAGGGGCGGAGTCACACCGGCTTCCTGCAGGGCGCGATCGAAAATCTTGCGCAAATCGTCGATGGGATACGCGCCATCGACCTTGATGCCGTTGACGTACAAAGTGGGCGTGGCCTCGATGCCCAGCATCTGGCCTTCGTGCAGGGATTCTTTCAGTTTGTCGCTCTTCTGCTCTTTGACGCAGGCCAGCAGCTTCGGCAGGTCGAGGTTGAACTTCTGTCCCTGCTGCATGGTGAATTGGTCGAGCCTGGCGAACTGCACGTCCGCGTTCTTATCGTTGTTGATTTCGCGCTGGTTAGCGTGCAAATAGTCCGCCAAGGACCAATAGGCATCGTTGTTTTGGGCGAAGAGACAGTTGGCGTCCAACGCGGCGTGCGAGGCCCAGGGGTGAATCTCAACGAGCGGAAAGTCTTTGTAAATGAAAAGCACGCGGTCGCCGTACTCATTTAGCAGCGCGGGAAACAGAGTCTGGTGCATGCGCGAACAATAAGGGCACTGGAAGTCGTCATAATTCACGATGACGACTTTAGCGTCCTTGTTTCCGCGGGTGGGCCGGTTCTGCACGTCAATCTTTTTCATTACTTCGGAATACGGGTCGGAGCTGAGGTCGAACTTGGTGAGGCGGTACAGCGTCTTCTGATCCTGGGAGAGGAGGAACTCGTAGTTCTGCCTTTTCTCACCGTTCACGAAGGTGACCGTGAGCTGGCTGTAATTGGTGAACTCGCTGGGGCGGGGCGCGCCGACCTGAATCTGGACGTCGGT
>Ga0075015_100000094_pt1 | contig 23094 bp, 22 predicted proteins | sample AleBraG_ABR_2013_FD_71476 | JGI IMG/M metagenome (GOLD analysis project Ga0075015, IMG submission 71476) | Freshwater sediment microbial communities in response to fracking from Pennsylvania, USA - Alex Branch Run_MetaG_ABR_2013 | ecosystem: Environmental > Aquatic > Freshwater > Creek >...
CCGAGCGCGCCGGCGCGCTCGGCCCGGTGCTGGGTGCCTACCATCCCTGCGTACTGGACAACGTGCGCCGGCTGCGCGCCATTTCGGGCCTCGATGAAGTCTCGTTCCACATGTCCGGCACGGAGGCGGTCATGCAGGCCGTGCGGCTGGCCCGCTACCACACGCGCCGGCGCCACCTGGTGCGCTTCTGCGGCGCCTACCACGGCTGGTGGGGCGACGTGCAGCCCGGCGTCGGCAATCCGGCCACCGCCCACGACACCTACACGCTCGAGGACATGAGCGATGCGGCGCTGCGCGTGCTGCGCACCCGCCGCGACATCGCCTGCGTGCTGGTCAATCCGCTCCAGGCGCTGCACCCGAACCGCGGCGCGCCGGGCGACTCGTCGCTGCTCAACAGCGCGCGGCGGGCCGGTGCCGACCGCGCCGCCTACGCGGACTGGCTGCGGCGCCTGCGCGAGGTGTGCACGGCGCGCGGCGTCGTACTGATCTTCGATGAGGTGTTCGTCGGTTTTCGCCTCGCCCCGGGCGGCGCACAGGAATATTTCGGCGTGCGCGCCGACCTGGTCACCTACGGCAAGACCGTGGCCGGAGGCTTTCCGGTCGGCGTGGTGTGCGGGCGGCGCGATCTCATGCAGCGTTACCGGCCCGAGCGTCCGGCCGATATCTGCTTTGCACGCGGCACCTTCAACGCCCATCCCTACGTGATGACGGCCATGGACGAGTTTCTGAGCCGCCTCGAGACCGAACCGGTCCGCGCCCTGTACCGCGACCTCGATGCGACCTGGGAGCGCCGGGCCACCGAGCTGAACGGCCGCTTCAGCGTGGCCGGACTGCCGCTGCGGGTGGCACAGCTGTCGACGATCTGGACGCTTTATTACACCGTGCCGTCGCGCTACAACTGGATGCTGCAGTATTACCTGCGCGCACACGGACTGGCCCTGAGCTGGGTGGGCACGGGGCGGCTGATCTTCAACCTGGCCTATACGCCGGCCGACTTCGCCGCCGTCGCCGACCGCCTGGTCGCCGCCGCAGCAGCCATGCAGCGTGACGGCTGGTGGTGGCCCGTTCCGGGCCAGACCGACAGCAGTATCCGCAAGGCCCTGCTCCGCGAGCTGGTTCAGGCGCGCTGCTCGTGAATCACCCGCTGCTCTTCCAGCATCGGATCGATGAGCTCGCCGCGTAGCAGGTAGTACGGCGCCTTGTAGTACAGCATGACGTCGTGAAACGGATCGGTGATGATCTTGGTCATCCACACCAGTCCGGTCTGCACGTCCCTGATGAAGAACAGCTGCACGGTGCGGAACAGCAGTCCGCCGCACCCGACGGCGAGCCAGATCTCGCCCACCTGGCGGATCAGTTCCGTGCGGTTGGTCGCCGCCTGGAACACGCCGAACAGGGTTGGGCTGACGCGCAGCAGGAGCGGCGCCAGCGCCCAGACCGCCATCAGCACCACCTTGCGCCGCAGGTTGTAGCCCACCTTGATGTCTTCCTTGTGTTCGTGGGTGGCGTCGTTGACCTCGTCGTAGCCCTTCGGCTCGAAGAAGAAATGCCCGGACTGGCGGCTGACCATCGCCACCAGCCAGCCGAGCAGGGCGGCGGCGGCGGGATTGCTGAACATGATGACGTAGGCGGTCAGGAAACTCAGCGCGCTCAGCAGGTGGAGCGACTGGTTGATGCGGCTGTGGTGGTAATAGCGATGGTCGTCCCAGCGCTGTGTATGGAGGGCCTCGAGAAAGCTTTGCATGCTGCAACCCATTGCTTCGGCGGTGGATTCCCGCGGCGCAAGTAAATATAGCAATCTGGTTGCAGTTGCATGACAGTGCGGCAGTTCTCGCCGGCGTCACACAAGTTTCGCGATAGCTTCACGGTTCCGTCACGTGATGCGCACACATTGATGCTGCGCATGAGAATCCTTCTGGTCACTGACGCGTGGTTCCCCCAGACCAACGGCGTCGTCAACACCCTGGCCCAGACCGCCGCCTGGCTGGGCCGGTTCGGACACGAAGTGCGCATGGTCACGCCCGAGGCTTTTGCCAGCTTCCCGTGCCCGACCTATCCGGAAATCCGCATCTGCTGGTTTCCGTACCGCCGCGTCGCCCGCATCATCGCCGGTTTCCACCCCCAGGCCATCCACATCGCCACGGAAGGTCCGCTGGGCCTGGCCGCGCGGCGCTACTGCCTGCGGCACGAACTGCGCTTCACGACCTCCTATCACACGCAGTTCCCGCAGTACCTGAAGCTGCGCTTTCCGATCCCGCTGTGGCTCACCTACCGGGCGCTGCGCTGGTTCCACGGTGCGGCCGCACGCTGCATGGTCAGCACCGAGACGGTCAGCGCGGAGCTGCGCGGCCGGGGCTTCACGAATCTGGCGCGCTGGCGCCGCGGCGTGGACACGGAACGCTTTCGGCCGCGCGACAAGGCGCTGCTGCAGCTGCCCCGGCCGATCGCGGCCTACGTCGGACGGATCGCCGTCGAGAAGAACGTCGAGGCCTTCCTGAACATGCCGTGGCGCGGCGCGAAACTGGTCATCGGCGACGGCCCCGAGCGCGCGCGCCTGCAGGCGCTCCATCCGGATGCGGTATTCGTTGGCTTCCACTTCGGCGATGAGCTCGCCGCGCAGCTGGCGGCCGCCGATATCCTGGTGTTCCCGAGCCGCACCGACACCTTTGGCCTGGTCAATCTCGAGGCCATGGCCTGCGGCGTGCCCGTGGCCGCCTACCCGGTGCAGGGGCCCCGCGACGTGATCCGCGATGGCGTCACCGGGGCGCTCGACGAGGATCTGGGGCGTGCGGCGCTGCGTGCCCTTGCGCTCGATCCGGCGGACTGCCGCGCCTATGCGCTGCGCTCCGGCTGGGACACGATCACCCGCGAATTCGAGGCAAACCTGGTGGCCGCGCGCGCCCACGCGACCGGCGCGTCAGTGGAGGCTCTCGGGCCCCTCCTGCAGGGCGGCGCCGGCGGCGAATAGCTGTTCGATGTCGACCGCGTCGTAGCGATAATCGCGGCCGCAGAACTCACAGGTGACGGTCAGCGCCCCCTGCTCGGCGATGACCGAGTGGGCTTCCTTAAGGCCCAGCGAGCGCACCAGGCTGGCGACCCGCGCCGCACTGCAGCGGCACTCGAAGCGCACCGGCGTGGGCCCGAAGAGCCGGCAGTCGTGCGCGCCGAAGACCTGCCGCACGGTCTGCTCGGGCGCGGCCGTCAGCAGCTGTTCCGGTGCCAGGCCTTCGAGCCCGGCCTGCAGGTCTTCCCACGTATCCTGCAGCACGGCACCGGCCCCTTCACCGCCGGCAGAGGCGGCGGGCAGCTTCTGCAGCAGCAGGCCGCCGGCACGCGCGCCGTGCGCGGCCAGCAGCAGCCGCGTGGGCAGCTGCTCCGAACTGGCGAAATAGCGCTCCAGGCATTCGGCCAGCGAGGCGCCTTCGAGGGGCACGATGCCCTGGTAAGGCGTGCTCGAACGCTGCGACTGCAGCGTCACGACCAGCCGGCCCGAGCCGACCAGGGCGGGGAAATCCACGGCCTCGCCCGCACCCAGGTCGTGGTTGGCGATGGCCCGCAGCCGGAAGTCCTGCGTGCACTGCGCCACCAGCAGCCGGACGCGGCCGCTGCCGGCGAATTGCAGGGTCAGCGTCCCCTCGAACTTCAGCGTCGCGGCCAGCAGGACCGACGCGGTCGCCGCCTCGCCCAGCAGCGCCTCGACCACCGGCGGATAGGCGCGGCGCGCCCGCAGCTCCTGCCAGGCCGCGCCCATCCGGATCCAGTGTCCGCGCACCGGCTGTGCCTCGAGTACAAAGCGGCGCAACTCGCCGGGCGAGGGGTCATCAGCCACCGAGCTTCCTCTTCAGCAGCTCATTGAGCCGGCCCGGATTCGCCTTGCCCTGCATCGCCTTCATGACCTGACCGACGAAGAAGCCGAACAGCTTGTCCTTGCCGCCGCGGTAGTCCGCCAGCTGCTTCGGGTTCGCCGCCATGACGGCCTCGATGGCCTGTTCGATCGGGCCGTCGTCCGTGATCTGCCGCAGTCCGCGGGCGGCGATGATCTCGTCGGCCTCCTGGCGCTGGTCCCACATGGCCTCGAACACGTCCTTGGCGATCTTGCCGGAGATCGTGTCATCGCCGATGCGCCGCAGCAGCGCCGCCAGCGAGGCGGCGCTCACCCGGCTGGCCGTGATTTCCAGGCCGTCGCGGTTCAGGAAGGCCGCCAGATCGCCGCCGACCCAGTTGGCCGCCAGCTTCGCGCTGCCGCCCAGCTCCCGCACCACGGCTTCATAATAGTCGGCCAGCTCGGCGCTGGCCGTCAGCACCTGGGCGTCGTAGCCCGACAATTGGTATTGCGTGCTGAAACGCTGCGCCTTCTGGTCAGGGAGCTCCGGCAGTTGCGCCGCCACGCCGCTGATGAAGGCGTCATCGAGCACGACCGGCAGCAGGTCGGGATCGGGGAAGTAGCGGTAGTCGTTGGCTTCCTCCTTCGAGCGCATCGACCGTGTCTCAGCCTTGTCCGGATCGTACAGGCGCGTCTCCTGGACCACCCTGCCGCCGCTCTCGAGCAGCTCGATCTGGCGCGCGACCTCGAAGTTGATCGCCTTCTCGACGAAGCGGAACGAATTGATGTTCTTGATCTCGGCGCGCGTGCCGAATTCCTGCGCGCCGGCCGGCCGTATCGAAACGTTCGCGTCGCAGCGGAACGAGCCTTCCTGCATGTTGCCGTCACAGATGCGCAGGTAGCGCACCAGCGTATGGACCTTCTTCATGTAGGCCACGGCCTCGCGGGCCGAACGCAGCTGCGGCTCGGACACGATCTCGATCAGCGGCGTCCCGGCGCGGTTCAGGTCGATGCCCGTGATGCCGGGCAGGCCCTCGTGCAGCGACTTGCCCGCATCCTCCTCGAGGTGTGCGCGGGTCACGGCGATGCGGCGCGTGCTGCCGTCCTCCAGCACGATGTCGACGTGCCCGCCGGCGACGATGGGCAGCTCGTACTGGCTGATCTGGTAGCCCTTGGGCAGGTCGGGGTAGAAGTAATTCTTGCGCGCGAACACCGAACGCGGCGCGATGCGCGCGCCGATCGCCAGGCCGAACATCACGGCCATGCGCACCGCTGCTCCGTTCAGCACCGGCAGCACGCCCGGGTAGCCGAGGTCGACCAGATTGGCCTGCGCGTTCGGCGGCGCGCCGTAGGCGGTGGCCGAGCTGGAGAAGATCTTCGTGCGCGTGGCCAGCTGCGCATGGATCTCCAGCCCGATGACGGTCTCCCAGGCCGCGGCCATCAGCGGTACGCCTCCGGCGCGCGCAGGTGCCAGTCGGTCTCGAGCTGGTAGCGGTGCGCCACGTTGAGCAGCCGCTGTTCGGCGAAGTGGGCGCCGATGATCTGCAGGCCGACGGGCAGGCCGCCGACGAAGCCGCAGGGAATCGACATGGCCGGCAGGCCGGCCAGGTTCGCGCCGATCGTATAGATGTCGTTCAGATACATGGTCACCGGATCACTGGTCTTGTCGCCCAAGCCGAAGGCGACGGTCGGCGTGGTCGGCCCGATCAGCACGTCGACCTCGGCGAAGGCGCGATTGAAATCCTCGGCGATGAGCTGCCGCACGCGCTGCGCCTTCAGGTAGTAGGCATCGTAGTACCCGGCCGACAGCACGTAGGTGCCGGTCATGATGCGGCGCTTGACCTCGGCGCCGAACCCCTCGCCGCGCGAGCGTTCGTACAGGTCCCTCAGGTCGCGCGGCTGCTCGCAGCGGTGACCGAAGCGCACGCCATCGAAGCGCGCCAGGTTGGAGGAACATTCCGCGGGCGCCACCACGTAGTAGGTCGGCACCGACAACGGCAGGTTCGGCAGGCTCACTTCCTGCAGGGTGGCGCCCTGGCCGCGCAGCACCTCGAGCGCGACGCGCAGCGCGGCGTCGATCGCCGGATCCAGGCCATGCTCGAAGAATTCCTTAAGCAGGCCGACGCGCAGCCCGGCCAGCGGCCGCTCGAGGCCGGCGCGATAGTCGGGCACCGCCCGATCGACGCTGGTCGAATCGCGTTCATCGAACCCGGCCATCGCGCCCAGCAGCAGCGCCGCATCCTCCGCGGTGCGCGCGATCACGCCGGCCTGATCGAGGCTCGAGGCGAAGGCGATCATGCCGTAGCGCGACACCCGGCCGTAGGTCGGCTTGATGCCGGTGACACCGCACAGTGCCGCCGGCTGGCGGATCGATCCGCCGGTGTCCGTGGCCGTCGCGGCCGGGACCAGCCGCGCCGCCACCGCCGCCGCGGAGCCGCCCGAGGAGCCGCCGGGCACGCGGCCCGGATCCCAGGGATTGCGCACCGGACCAAAATAGCTGGTCTCGTTCGACGAACCCATGGCGAACTCGTCCATGTTGGTCTTGCCCAGCACCACCGCACCCGCCGCCCGCAGCCGCTCCACGACCGTCGCGTCGTACGGGGACACGAAGTTGGCCAGCATCCGCGAGCCGCAGGTCGTGCGCGAACCGCTGGCGCAGAAGATGTCCTTGTGGGCGATCGGCACGCCGGTGAGCGCGGGCGCGCCGCCCTGAGCGAGCCGCGCGTCGGCCGCCGCCGCCGCCGCCATGGCCGAGTCGGCTTCGATGCTGATGAACGCGTTGAGCGCCGGCTGGGCGCGCGCGATCCGCTCGAGCAGGCCGCGGGCCAGTTCGGTGGCGGAGTATCTGCCCTGCTGCAGGCCCAGGCTGAGCTGGGCCACTGTCGCCGAATGCATACGGAACTACTCGATGACCTTGGGAACCAGGTAGAGGCCGCCCATCACCTGCGGGGCGTTGAGCTGATAGCGCTCATGCTGGTCGGTTTCTGTGACGCAGTCGACACGCAGCCGCTGGCTGAGGCCCGGCAGCGGGTGCGACATCGGCTCCACGCCCCTGGTGTCGGCACGCTCGAGCTCGCCCACCAGTTCGATGATGCGCGACAGGCTCTCGGTGTACACCGGCACTTCGGCTTCGCTGAGGGCCAGGCGGGCCAGGTGGGCGATGTTGTCGATGTCGCGGCGGCTTAAGCTCATGGCGGTGCGGTGTGAATCTTTCGGAAAAATGGGCGCAAAATCATACACCTCGCCTTGTGGAATGTCCTGTCGGTTGCTAGATTACCGAGCGCTTTTCCGCCTGCTTACAATAAAGGCCCGGCCCTTCCATGTTCAAACGTCTGCGCGGCTATTTCTCCAGCGATCTGTCGATTGACCTCGGCACGGCCAACACACTGATTTACGTGCGCGACAAGGGCATCGTGCTCAACGAGCCGTCTGTGGTCGCGGTCCAGGACGAACCCTCGCGGGGCGGCAAGATCATCGTCGCGGTCGGCGCCGAGGCCAAGGGCATGCTGGGCCGGACACCGGGGCACATCAATGCCGTGCGGCCGATGAAGGACGGCGTGATCGCCGACTTCACCTACACCGAGAAGATGCTCCAGTACTTCATCAACAAGGTCCACGGCAACCGCTTCCTCAAGCCCTCGCCCCGTGTCCTGGTCTGCGTCCCCTTCGGCTCCACCTAGGTGGGGCGCCGCGCGATCCGCGAGTCCGCCGAAGGCGCCGGGGCCCGCAACGTGGCGATCGTAAGCGAACCGATGGCGGCGGCCGTCGGCTCCGGCCTGCCGGTGCAGGAAGCCCGCGGCTCGATGGTGCTCGACATCGGTGGCGGCACCAGCGAAGTCGCCGTGCTGTCCCTCAACGGCATTGTCTATGCGAACTCGGCGCGCATCGGCGGCGATCGTTTCGACGATGCGATCATGAACTACGTACGCCGCAACTACGGCATTCTGATCGGCGAGGCCACCGCCGAGCGCATCAAGATCGAGATCGGGTCGGCCTACCCGGGCCAGCAGGTCCGCGAGCTGTCGGTCAAGGGCCGCAACCTGTCCGAGGGCGTGCCGCGCAGCTTCACCCTCAACAGCAACGAGATCCTCGAGGCCCTGCAGGAACCGCTCCAGGGTATCGTCAGTGCGGTCAAGCAGGCGCTCGAACAGACGCCGCCGGAACTCGGCGCCGATGTGGCGGAACGCGGCATCGTGCTGACCGGCGGCGGGGCCCTGCTGCGCGACATCGACAAACTGCTCATGGAGGAGACCGGCCTGCCGGTCGTGATCGCAGACGACCCACTGACCTGCGTGGCGCGCGGCGGCGGCCGCATTCTCGAACTCATGGATCAACTGGGCCCCGGTCACTTCGGACTGGAGTGAAGTGGCCGGATTCGGCACAAGCGTCGGTCGCCCAATCTATGGCCGCGGGCCCTCGCCCGGGCTGCGCTTCACCGTCTACGCACTGCTGTCCCTGACCGTCATGTACCTCGACCAGCGTGCGCGCTGGTCGCAGCGGCTGCACTACGGGCTCGAGGCGGCCGCCTACCCCGTGCAGGTGGCCGTGAATTCCCCGGCGGCAGCCCTGCACTGGCTGACCGACAGTTTCTCCACCCGCAATATGCTGCGCGCCCAGAACCTGCAGCTGCACCGCCAGGTCCAGGCGCTGCAGCTGGCCCTGTTGCGCCAGCAGGCTCTGGAGCGTGAGAACGCGCAATTGCGCGAACTGCGCGTCGCACTGCCGGCGCTGGTGAAGAAATGGCAGGTTGCGGAGGTCATCGGCGTCGAGGCGGTTCCGCTGCGGCAGCGTCTCATCATCAATAAGGGCGCCCACGACGGCGTGCACATCAACCAGCCGGTCGTGGACGGCTCCGGGGTGCTCGGCCAGGTCGCGCATGTCGGCCCCTGGAGCTCGGAAGTGATCCTGATCACCGACCCGGAGCACGCCATCCCGGTCCAGATCACGCGCAGCGGCCTGCGCACCATCGCCGTGGGCTCGGGCAATGCGGACGAACTGCTGCTGACCTACCTGGCGGTCAACTCCGACGTCAAGAGCGGCGATCTGCTGGTCAGTTCCGGACTGGGCGGCGTGTTTCCGGCCGGCTACCCGGTGGGCCGCATCACCGGTGTGCGCCGCGAACCCAGCCAGCTGGTCGCGCAGGTCCAGGCCGAGCCGGCCGGCCGCATCGATCGCGCGCGCGAGGTGATGCTGATCGACTTCGACTCCGCCAGCCCGGCGGCGCCGCCGGCGGCCCAGGCCCTGACGGAGGCCAGCCCCCCGCCGCCGCCGCCGGTGGCCAGCACCGGCAACAGCGTCGATGCGTCGGGCGGCGGCAGCTCGTCCGCCGGCAGCGGCGCCGCCGGCCGGCCCGCGAAGAAGAAGGGCAGGGCGAAGCCGTGAGCGATCGGGAAAACCTGCTGGTGATCCTGCTCACCTCGCTGGCCGCGCTGGTGCTGAACATCCTGCCGCTGCCGGGCTGGCTGCCCGTGATCCGGCCCGCGTTCCTCGTGCTGACCGTCCTGTACTGGTCGACCATGACGCCGTTCGTCGCCGGCGCGGCCCTGGGCTTCATCGCAGGCCTGTTCCTGGATGTGTTCCAGGGCACGCTGCTCGGCGAGCATGCGCTCGCGCTGTCCTTCGTCACCTACCTGGCGCTGCGCTTCAACCTGCTGATGCGCGCCAAGCCGATCTTCGAACAATCGCTGTACGTCCTGGTGGCGCTGGTCGCCTACGAAACGTTCCTGTGGGTCATCGACGGCTGGACCGGCCGCTCGCTGTCCAGTCCGCTGCGCTGGGTCCACACGCTGGTCGGCGCCCTGGTCTGGCCGGTCGTGGTCGGTGTCCTGGGCCGTTTCCATGCGGCGCGCTGACCGGCGGTAGGCGCAAGCACCCATGCGGATCAAGGACCAGTGGAACGAGCAGCGCATCTTTTCCAGCCGCACGTTCGCCGCCCTGCTGATCATCGGCCTGCTGAGCTGCGCGCTCGTGGTCAAGCTGGTCTACCTGCAGATCATCCGGCACGACTACTACCTGGAACTCTCGCAGGGCAATCGCGTGCGCCAGGATCCGATTCCGGCGAGCCGCGGCCTGATCCTCGACCGCCGTGGCCGCGTGCTGGTGGACAACGAGCCGGCCTTCCAGCTCGAGCTGATCCGTGAGCAGGTTCCGGACCTGAACGACACCCTGCAGCGCCTCGCCGGCATCGGGCTGATCAACCGGGAGGACATCGACCCGCTGCGCCGCATCATCCACTCGCGCCGCAGCTTCGACAGCGTGCCGATCCGGCTGCGCCTCACGGACGAGGAAATCGGGCGCTTCGCGGTCCATCGCCACGAGTTCCAGGGCGTCGACCTGCGTCCCCGCCAGACCCGCCACTACCCCTATGGGGAACTGGCCGTGCACGCACTGGGCTACGTGGCGGCCCTGAGCGTCGATGATCTGGATCGCATCGACAAGCCCGGCTATGCGGGCACCACGCTGATCGGCAAGCTCGGCGTCGAAAGCAGCTACGAGACCCAGCTGCACGGTCTGAACGGCTACCAGCAGATCCTGGTCAATGCCCAGGGGCGCTCGGTGAAATTCCAGGGGGCTTATCAGCCCGACCTCAAGGCCGAAGCGCCGGTCGCGGGCAAGGACCTGGTCCTCGCCCTCGACCTGCCGACCCAGCGGGCCGCCGAGGAGGCGCTCGGCGAGCATCGCGGCGCCATCGTCGCCATCGATCCGTCCGATGGCGACGTCCTGGCGCTCGTGAGCCACCCGGGCTTTGATCCGAGTCTGTTCAGCCGGGGGCTCACGCGCAGCGAGTACGCCGCGCTGACGAACAACGAGGACAAGCCCCTGCTCAACCGCGCGCTGCGCGGCGCCTATCCCTCGGGCTCGACCATCAAGCCGATGATGGCGCTGGCCGGCCTGACCTATCACATCGTGGATCCGGAACGCCGGGAGTTCTGCAACGGCTCCTTCCACCTGCCCGGCAGCAGTCACCTGTATCGCGAAGGCAAGGGCGGCAAGCATGGTGCCGTCAACCTCGTCGACGCGGTGGCGCGCTCCTGCGACGTTTATTTCTACAACCTGGCCTCCCAGCTGGGTGTCGACCGGATCGCCGCCTTCGCCGGGCAATTCGGCATCGGCTCGCTCACCGGCATCGACATCAGCGGCGAGAAGCCGGGCCTGCTGCCCACGCCGGAATGGAAGAAGCAGGCCTTCAAGCGCCCGCAGGACCAGGTCTGGTTTCCCGGCGAAACGGTGAACTTCGGGGTCGGCCAGGGTTACCTGCTGGTCACGCCGCTGCAGCTCGCGCATATGGCCGCCACGCTGGCCGAACGCGGCCGCAGCTTTCAGCCGCATCTGGTCATGGGCGTCCGCGATGCCTCGGGCCGGATCGTGCGCAATGCGCCGACGCCGGCGCCGGGCGCCACCGGGATCAGCGATGACGCCTGGGCACTGGTTCTGAAAGGGATGATCGGCGCGACCACCTACGGCACCGCGGCGGCCATCAGCAAGGATGCCCGTTACACGATCGCCGGCAAGACGGGCACGGCACAGGTCTTTAGCGTCGCGCAGAATGCCAAGTACAACGCCAAGACGGTGGCTGAGCGCCTGCGCGACCACGCCTGGTTCATCGCCTTCGCTCCGGCGGAGGCACCGCGCATCGCGGTGTGTGTCCTGGTGGAGAACGGCGGCTTCGGCGCCAGTGCGGCGGCGCCGATCGCGCGGCGCGTGCTGGATGCCTACCTGCTCGACGGGCCGGCGACCGGCCCGCCGGCTCTGACCCCACCCGGTAACCCGCCATGATCACTGACGATACCCGCGAGTCCGCCGCCAAGCGGACCTTCTCGGCGACCGCGCGGCTGCTCTCGGCGCTCAAGCTCGATGGCCCGCTGCTGGTCGGCCTGGGTCTGCTCGCGGTCTACGCGCTGATCGTGCAGTTCAGCGCCTCCGGCCAGAGCGTCGACACGATTCTGCGCACGCTGATGCGCATCGGGCTCGGTACGCTGGCGATGATCGCACTGGCGCACAGCAGCCCGAATTTCCTGCGCAGCCTCGCGCCCTGGCTCTACGGTGCCGGCATCGCCATGCTGCTGGTCGTCGATGCCGTCGGCATCGTCGGCAAGGGTGCGCAGCGCTGGCTCGATCTCGGGCTGGTGCGCTTTCAGCCTTCCGAGATCATGAAGCTGGCGGTGCCGATGCTGGCCGCATCGTTCATGCACGAGCGTCGCCTGCCGCCCGACTGGCGCAGCCTGCTGATGCTGGCGGCGATCGTCCTCATCCCGTCCGCGCTGGTGGCCATGCAGCCCGACCTGGGCACCGCGGTGCTGATCTTCGCCACCGGCGGCCTGGTGGTCCTCATGGCCGGACTGCAGTGGCAGGTGATCGCCGGGCTGTGCTTCGCGGGCATCGGCGCCGCCGCCGTCGGCTGGAATTTCCTGCACGACTACCAGCGCCAGCGCATCCGCATCTTTCTCGATCCGCAATCGGATCCGCTGGGCTCCGGCTACCACATCATCCAGTCGCAGATCGCGATCGGCTCGGGCGGCCTGTTCGGCAAGGGCTGGATGAACGGCAGCCAGGCGCAGCTCGACTTCCTGCCCGAGCGGTCCACGGATTTCATCTTTGCGGTGATCGGCGAGGAATTTGGGCTGCTGGGGCTGATCGTGCTGCTGCTGCTGTACCTGTTCATCGTCTCGCGCGCGGTGTTCCTCGCCACGCAGGCCAGCGGCACCTTTGCCCGGCTGCTCGGCTCCAGCCTGGCGCTGACCTTCTTCGTGTACGTGTTCATCAATGCCGGCATGGTCAGCGGCCTGGTGCCCGTCGTGGGCGTGCCGCTCCCGCTGATTAGCTATGGCGGCACTTCGGTCGTGACGCTGCTGGCGGGCTTCGGTATCCTGATGGGCCTGTATTCGCATCGCAAGCTCGTCAACTCGTGAAATTGCGCGCGTCGTTCCTGCCCCTGGCGGCAATGCTCGCCGCATCCGTTGTGGCGGTGCTCGCCCCCGGCTGCGCGGCGGCGGCGGCCGTCGGGTCCCTGGAGCGCATTCAGGCCGGCCACACGCGCTTTGATCTCGATCGCCCGGACATCGGCGCATTCGTCGATCACATGGCGAGCCTGGGCCTGAAGCGCGCGGCGGTGTATGCGCTGCTCGCCAAGGCCGAACCGCAGCCCAAGATCATCGAGGCCATGACCAGGCCGGCGGAGAAATCCATGGCCTGGTGGGAATACCGGGCCCACTTCCTGACCAGCGAGCGCATCGAGGCCGGCGCGCGCCTGTGGCGCGAGCATCGCGAACTGCTCGATGCGATCGCCATGGAGCACCATGTCCAGCCCGAATACATCCTGGGCATCGTGGGCGTCGAAACCTACTTTGGCCGCATCATGGGCCGCTACCGCGTGCTCGATTCGCTGAGCACGCTGGCCTTCGACTTTCCGGCCCGTGGCGAGTTCTTCCGCCAGGAACTCGAGCAGTTCCTGCTGCTCGCGCACGCCGGCGAGCTCGACCCGCTCACGACCGTGGGGTCCTACGCCGGCGCCATGGGCGCCGCGCAGTTCATGCCTTCGAGCTTCCAGCATTTTGCGGTGGATGAGTCGGGAAACGGACGTCGTGACCTGTGGAACGACTGGGCCGATATCTTCGGCAGCGTCGCCAATTACCTGCAGCAGCACGGCTGGGAATACGGGCAGCCGGTACTCGCGGAAGCCTCGCTCGGCGACGCGCCGACCCCCGACGTCCCGGCCTCGGTCGAGCTGAACGAGACGCTGGGCGCGCTGCGGAGCCGGGGCATGCAGGTGGCCACGACCCTGTCCGACCAGACCCCGTGCGTCACCATCGCAGCGCCGCTGGCCACCGGGATGAACTACCGCGTCGGCTTCCGCAACTTCTACGTGATCACGCGCTACAACCGCAGCCCGCTCTACGCCATGGCGGTCAACGATCTGGCGCAGGCGCTGGCCGCCCGCGTGTTGGCGCCGGATGCCCCCTGATGGCGGCGCGGCGCGTCGGCGCGATCGCCGCGTTGACCGGAGCCCTGACGATCCTGCTGGCCGCCTGCACCACGGTGCCGCGCCGCGTCGTCACCGCGGCACCGGGAACGCGCGTACCGGGCGGCGCCGCTGACATACCGGATGCGGTGCCGCGGACCGAAGCGCGCAGTGTCCACGGCAATCCCCCCTTCTACGACGTCAACGGCCGGCGCTACCAGGTCCTCGCCCGCGCGGACGGCTACTTCGAACGTGGCGTCGCGTCCTGGTACGGGCCGGATTTCCAGGGCCACAGCACCTCGACCGGCGAACGCTACGACATGTACGCGATGACCGCAGCGCACCGGACGCTGCCCATTCCCTGCTATGCGCGCGTCACCAACCTCGCCAACGGGCGCAGCGTCGTCGTGCGCATCAATGATCGTGGCCCCTTTGTCGCCAACCGCATCGTCGACCTGTCCTATTCGGCGGCCCTGCGCCTCGACATCGTGCGCACCGGCACCGCGTTCGTGGAACTGCGGACCGTCGGGCCGGACAGCGCTGCCCCTGCAAGGCCCCTGCCGGCCGCCGCACCGGCCGCAGCACCGGCCGCAGCGCCGGCTGCAGCACTGGCCATGGCACCCGCCCCGCCGCCGGCGCCGCCCGCGCCGCCCGTGGCGCTCTACATCCAGGTCGGCGCCTACGCGGACCAGGCGAACGCCGCACGCGTGATCGCGCGGCTCCAGAATTCGGGCCTGTCCCACGTATTTTCCCTGGCCGGCACGGGTCCGTCCCGACTGCTGAGGCGCGTGCGCATCGGGCCGATCGCGACGGTGGAAGAGTTCGATCGGCTGGCCGCACGGCTGGCGGGCCTGGGTTACCCGGAAGCGCGGCTCGCCAATGACTGAACGCTGCCGCTACACTGCGCCACCGCGCGGCCACGACCGGGCCGCATCGATCTCGAAGTGCCTGCTGCCGGAGACATGCTGATGAAATCGAGCCACCCGCTGGCCACCGTGATCGCCCTGCTGTTCGCTGGCGTCGCCGCAGCAGCCGGTCCCGCCCCGCGCGCGGCGCCCCCGCCGGCACCCATGGCCACGGCGCCGTCCATCGAGGCACGCAGCTGGATCCTGATCGACTTTGCCTCCGGCCAGACGCTGGTGGCCAGCGGCGCCGACCAGCGCATCGAACCGGCCAGCCTCACCAAGCTGATGACCGCCTATGCGGTGTTCAGCGCGCTGCGCGACGGCCGGTTGAAGATGGACGAACAGGTGCTGATCAGCGAGCACGCCTGGCGTGCCGAAGGCTCGCGCACCTTCGTGCAGGTGGGTACGCGCGTACCGGTCGACGTGCTGATCAAGGGCATGATCGTGCAGTCGGGCAACGACGCCACGATCGCACTGGCTGAGCGCGTCGGCGGGAGCGAGCCCGCCTTCGTGCAGATGATGAACGGCTACGCGCAACGGCTCGGCATGAGCGGCACGCATTTCGAGGACTCCAGCGGCCTTCCCTCGCCCTCGCACTACACCACGGCGCGCGATCTGGCCACGCTGTCGCGGGCGATCATCCGCGATTTTCCCGAGTACTACGGCATCTATTCGCTGCGCGAGTTCACCTGGAACCATATCCGCCAGGAGAATCGCAATGGCCTGCTGGAACGTGATCCCAGCGTCGACGGGCTCAAGACCGGTCACACCGAGACGGCCGGATACTGCCTGATCAGTTCCGCGCAGCGTTCCGGCATGCGCCTGGTCTCCGTGGTGCTCGGCTCCCCGAGCGTGTCGGCCCGCGAGTCGGGCAGCGCCGCGCTGCTCAGCTATGGCTTCAACTTCTACGAGTCCGTCAGCGTCAAGAAGGCGGGCGAGACCGTGCTCAAGCCGCGGGTCTACAAGGGCGGCGAACAATACGTCGCCGTCGGGCCCGCCAGCGCGGTGTCGGTCACGGTACCGCGCGGTCAGGGTGCCACGGTCACGACCCGTGCCAGCGTGCGCCAGCCGCTGGTGGCCCCGCTCGCCAGCACGGCCGCCGTGGGGGAGCTGGACGTCGACGTGTCCGGCCACAACGTCGCCAAGGTACCGCTGTACCCGCTGAGCAACGTGGCCGAGGGCGGACTGTGGCGGCGCATGGTCGACACCGTGAGCCTCTGGCTATAGCCGGGCCGGCGCCGATGGCTGAGCCCCTGCCCGTCTGCCACCTCAACGGCGCGCTGCTGCCGCTGCGCGAGGCGCGGATTTCACCGCTCGATCGCAGCTTCCTGTTCGGCGACGGGATCTACGAGGTCATTGCGCTGCATCGCGGACGTGCCACGCGGCTCCCCGCCCACATCGCGCGCCTCGAGCGCAGCCTCGCCGAGCTGCGTATCCGCAATCCGCACAGCGCCGCACGCTGGCACGCGCTGGTGCTGGCACTCGCCTCCGCCAATGGCGGCGGCGACCTGTACGTCTATCTGCAGGTATCGCGTGGCGCCGAATTCGGCCGCAATCACGCGCCGCTGCCGGATATCGAACCCACGGTGTTCGCCTTCTGCGCGCCGCTGCCGGTCCCGCCGGCGGATCTCGCCACGCGGGGCATACGCTGCATCACCGCGCAGGATACGCGCTGGGCGCGCTGCGACATCAAGTCGGTGGCGCTGCTCGCCAACGTGCTGCTGCGCCAGCAGGCGGTCGACGCCGGTGCCGCCGAGACCATCCTGCTGCGCGGCGGGTGGCTCACCGACGCCAGCGCCTCCGCCGTGCACGTGGTGATCGGCGGCGAGATCCGCACGCCGCCGCAGGGTCAGCAGCTCCTGCCCGGCACCACGCGCGGCCTGATCGAGGAGCTGGCCGGCGCGCATGGGATCCCCTGCCGCTCGGCGGCGGTGAGCGAGTCGCAGCTGCGCGGCGCCGAGGAAATCTGGCTGAGCGCGGCGACCCGCGGCGTCGTGCCCGTCACGCAGCTCGACGACGCGGCGGTGGGCAGCGGGCGTCCCGGCCCGCTCTGGCAGCGCATCAACGAGCTGGTCACCGCCAGCTGGCGTTAGCGGACGCGGCGCCGCAGCCGGCCTGACGTGCCGCGCACCCGGCGCGCCGCGCACGCGCAAATGAAAGGGCCTTCGGATCTCTCCTAAGGCCCTGTGCGCTCAGCACCTGCGGGCGCTTGAACTACCAGCGACCGCTGCTGCTGCTACCGCTACCCCCGCCGCCGCCGCCGCCCGGACCACCGCGGTAGGCGCCGCCGCCCGGACGGCCACCGCCGGTGCGGGGCTTGTCCTGGGCTTCATTGACGCGCAGCGGCCGGCCGCCCATCGTATAGCCGTTCAGGGCCTGGATGGCACGCGCCGCATCGGCCTGGCTCATTTCCACGAACCCGAAGCCACGCGGACGTCCGGTTTCCCGATCGGTCGGCAGTGACACGGACTCGACCGTGCCGTGCTGTGAGAACAGCGCGCGCACATCCGCCTCGGCCGCCGAAAAAGGCAGGTTCCCAACATAGATCTTCGCCATGAATGTCACTCTCCACGCAACTCGAGCGGCGGCGGGCTGAAATCCTATGGGTGCGCCCTGGCCACTCCACACGGCAGGAACACCAGCGAGGTCAGGGAGAGAAGGTCTCACGAGCCGTCGAACCGTCGATCCTGTCACCTTGATCGCGGCCGGCTTACGCTCGAAAACGCGGTCTACGATCTTGGCAAAAATATAGCACAGGACCCGCCCGGCAAAAATGAAGGCTCCGGGTTCCGGCGCCGGCGCGCTATGCTCTGCCGGATGGAAACCCCAAGATTGCTAGGCTTTCCCTGCGATTATCCCATCAAGGTGATGATGCGCACCGGTGCCGCGGTGCGCGCCGAGGTCGACGCCGTCTTTGCCGTGCATGCCGACGGCGCCACGGTCGCGGGTGCCACCGAGCGGCGCTCCGCCCAGGGGAATTTCAGCGGCGTCACCTACACCATCCGTGCGCGCGATGAGCAGCATATCGCCGCGCTGTTCGCCGACCTCAAGCAGGTGGACGGGGTACTGATGGTGCTGTGAGGGCGCCGAGCCGCGCCAGCAGCAGCGCGGCCAGATCACGGCCCACGCGCTCCGGGTCGGCGGGCCCCCCGAGCGCCGCCAGCTGGGTCATTTCCAGGCCCGCATAGCCACAGGGGTTGATGCGCCCGAAGGGCTCCAGGTCCATGTTCACGTTCAGCGCCAGTCCGTGGTAGCTGCCGCCGCGCCGGATGCGCAGGCCCACGCTGGCGAGCTTGCGCTCCTGCACGTAGACCCCGGGGGCGCGTGCACGGCAGGCGGCCCGGATCTGGAACTGCGCCGCATAGTCGATGACCGCGCGCTCCAGTGCGGTCACCAGATCGCGCACGCCGAGCCCGCGGCGCCGCAGGTCCAGCAGCGGATAGACCACGAGCTGACCCGGACCGTGATAGGTCACCTGCCCGCCGCGGTCGATGCGCACCACGGGGATCTGGCCCGGCGCGAGCAGGTGGGCGGGGTCGGCATTCATCCCCAGGGTGTAGACCGGCTCGTGCTCGAGCAGCCAGAGCTCGTCCTGTGTGTGGGCGTCACGCGTATCCGTGAACTGCTGCATCGCGCGCCACGTGGGCTCGTAGGGCACGCGGCCAAGCCACCGGACGCGCGCGCTGGCAGGCGGTACCGCGTGCGACGCGTCCGGGGGAGTCACCGCGTCCTGGGGGGTCACCGCGCCTGCGCGCTGCCGCCCGGCAGGCCGACGTTGTTGCCGGCGAGGGCCTGCTCGGCACGGTAGCTCGAGCGCACCAGCGGGCCCGAGACGCACTCGCGAAACCCTGCGGCGAGGCCCGCTGCGCGGTAACGGATGAATTCCTCCGGGGTGACGTACCGCTGCACGGCCAGGTGATGCACCGTGGGACGCAGGTACTGGCCGAGCGTCAGGATATCGACGCCCGCACGGCGCAGATCCGCCATGCACTCGAGAATCTCCTCAGCGCTCTCGCCCAGCCCCAGCATCAGGCTGCTCTTGGTGAGCACGGCCGGGCGATGGGCCTTGGCGTGCGCGAGCACCGCGAGCGTCTGGTCATAGCCGGCACGCGGATCGCGCACCGGATGCGTCAGGCGCCGTACGGTTTCGATGTTCTGGGCGAACACATCGAGCCCGGAGTCGACCACGACGGCGACGTGCGCGTCCACGCCCTGGAAATCCGGTGTCAGCGCTTCAACCGCCGTGGCGGGCGTGCGCCGCTTGATGGCCCGCACGCAGGCGGCGTAATGCGCGGCGCCGCCGTCCGCCAGGTCGTCGCGATCGACCGAGGTGAGCACCACGTAGTTGAGCCCCATGAGCGCGACGCTGGCGGCCACGTTGGCCGGCTCCTCGGGGTCCAGCCAGCCATGCGGGTTACCGGTGTCCACGGCGCAGAAACGGCAGGCACGCGTACAGACGGCGCCCATGACCATGATGGTCGCGGTGCCGGCGTTCCAGCACTCACCGATGTTCGGGCACTTGGCTTCCTCGCACACCGTGGCCAGGCGGTGCTCGCGCACGGTGCGCCTCACCGCGTCGTAGCCTGCGCCCGCGGCCAGCGGCGCCTTGAGCCACTTGGGCTTGCCGGTCAGCCCCTGGCGCGACACCTCGCCGCGCGCGCGCACGCCATCCTTGATCGCCGTATACCCTTGCGGTGTCAGGTATTTCTCGCCGCTGCGCGGCGCCTCCGCCACCACCGGGATGCTCTTGAAGTCGGGCATGCGGACATCATAGCCCAACGGCCGGGCGGGCCTCAGGACGGAGCGTTCGCGGGCCGGCCGGGCCCGTGGCGCCGGTTGAGCGCCTCGAGCCGCTCGACCGTGCCGACGTCGGTCCACTCGCCCGCGTACAATTCGCCCCGCAGCCTGCCGGCCGCGATGGCGGCGCGCAGCAGCGGCAGCAGCGGAAAGCGGCCGGGCGCGCTTGCGGCGAACAGCTCGGCGCGGTACAGCCCGATGCCCGAGTAGGTGTAGCGCGGTTCGCCGCTCTCGCGCACCAGGCCGTCCTGCAGGGAGAAATCGCCGCGCGGATGATGGGCGGGGTTGGGCACCAGCACCAGGTGTGCGAGCGCCCCCGCCGCGATCGTCAGCCGCCGGAAATCGATGTCCGTGCAGGTGTCCGCGTTGACGACGAGGAAGGGGCCGTCACCCAGCAGCGGCAGGGCCTGGAAGATGCCGCCGCCGGTCTCGAGGGCACCCTCCGGTTCCTCGCTGTAGGCGATGCGCAGGCCAAACCGTTCGCCTCCGCCCACCGCGGTGCGGATCAGTCCGCCGAGCCAGGCGAGATTGATGACCACCTCGCGCACGCCCGCGCGCGCCAGCGCCTCGAGGTGCCATTCGATCAGCGGCTTGCCGCGCACCTGGAGCAGCGGCTTGGGCGTGTGGTCGGTCAGCGGCCGCAGCCGCTCACCGCGGCCGGCCGCCAGCAGCATGGCCCTCATGCCGGAACGCCCGCGCGCGCGTTGGCCGCGGCCAGGCCCGGAACCAGCGTCCGCTCGGTCCAGTCACTGAAACGCTTCAGTTCACCGTAGCGCGCCGCCGTGGTGCGCACGTACTCCAGCGTCAGCGGCAGATCGGCCAGGTAGCCGCGCTTGCCGTCGCGGTAATGGAGACGCGCGAAGATGCCGAGGACCTTGATGTGCCGCTGCAGGCCGATCAGGTCAAACCAGCGCAGGAATTCCTCCCGGTCAGCGCCCGCATGGGCACCGCCGGCGCGCAGCCGCGCGCGGTGTGCTTCGACCCAGCCCTCGACCCGCGCGCGCGGCCAGGCGATGTAGCAATCCTTGAGCAGGGAGACGAGGTCATAGCCGATGGGTCCGGCCAGGGCATCCTGGAAGTCGATGATGCCCGGACTCCGCTCCGCGGTGATCATGAGATTGCGCGAATGGTAGTCGCGATGCACCAGCACCACCGGCTGAGCCAGCGCCTCGCGGATCAGGAACGCGAAGGTCTCGTGCAGCAGCGCCGCCACGGCGGCATCGGGCTCGAGCCGCAGGTGCCGTGCGCAGAACCACTCCGGCATCAGCCGCATCTCGCGCTCGAGGGCCGCGGCGTCATAGGAGGGCAGCGCACGCGCCGCTTCGGTCCCGCGCAGCTGGATGTCGAGCAGTGCCGCCAGCGCCTCGCCGTAGAGCAGATCGGGATCGCCTCCGGCCCTGAGCCGCGCGAGCATGTGCGTAGCACCCAGATCCTCGAGCAGCAGCAGGCCACGCGCGGTATCGGCCGCTTCGACTTCCGGCACGTGCACGCCGCAGCCGCGCAGCAGTGCCGTGACCTTCAGATACGGTGCGGTATCTTCCTTGCCGGGCGGCGCATCCATGATCACATGCGTACCGCCCTCAGGCCCCCAGACGCGGAAATAGCGCCGGAAGCTGGCATCCGCGGAAGCCGGTTCCAGGCGGCAATCGCGCCGCCATCCCAGACCCGTGGCCAGCCAGTCGCGGATCAGCGCTATTCTTGCATCGGCAGCGGACATGTTTTGCCTGGGTGGTGAGAATCACGGTCATTATAATGGCCGGGCTCATGATTGCCTTCACGCACCCGCTCCGCCCGGCGTTCGCCCTGTTCCTGCTGTCCACGCTGCTCGCGGTCGCCACGGCGGCAGAGCCGGCGGACGACTGCACGGAGGCCGGCTCTGCCGTCGCCGCACCTGCTGCCGAGGCCAGCGCCGGCACGGACCATGCCATCCACTGGTCAGCCTGCCACATGCGCATTGCCGCCAATGGCGATACGGATCTCAGCGGCGACGTGACCGTGAAGGTCGCGGGCCGCGACATGCACTGCGATCACCTCAGCTACCAGGCGCTCAATCAGGAGCTCACGCTCGACGGGGCGGTGCGTTACCAGGACGCGGCGCTCAAGGTCGCGGGCGATGGCGGCCGCTACCTGGCGCCCAGCGCGCAGATCAGCCACGCGCGCTTCGAGCTGCTGCAGCACCCGGGCCGGGGCGAGGCCGAAAGCATCTCGACCGCGAACGGTGACGTGATCGAGCTGGACCGGGTGGTCTACACCACCTGCCCCAAGGGGGTGGCGGACTGGGAACTGCGCTCGCGGCGCATGCGGCTCAACACCCGCACGCTGCGCGGCATCGGCTACAACACGCGCGTGGACTTCAAGGGACTGCCGGTGCTCTACCTGCCGGTGATTTCCTTCCCCTTGAGCAGCGCCCGCCAGAGCGGCTTCCTGTTCCCCACCATCGGCAGCTCTTCGGGCAGCGGTGCCACGGTGTCCATTCCCTGGTACTGGAACATCGCGCCCAACCAGGACCTGACCGCCACGCCGACGATCTATACCAGCCGCGGCGTCGGTCTGGGCGGCGACTACCGCTACCTGACGGCCTCGGGCAAGGGAGAGCTGCAGGGTGATTTTCTCCCGAATGACAAAGTCCTGCTCGCAAACGGCCAGAGGCCACGGCTCGATCGCGGCCTGATGCGACTCAATGCCTCCCAGGGCCTGGGTGCCGGCTGGCGCCTCGACGTCGAGGCCGCGCGGGTCAGCGATACCCAGTACTTCCAGGACTTCACGCAGGGTGGCACGCAGAGCACGAGCATCGTGTTCCTGCCGCGTGACCTGCGCGTCGGCTTGCGCAGCGATGTATGGCAGCTGCGCGCGCAGCTGCTGGATTTCCAGAACCTGGATGAAACGCTCAGCTCCGCCGACCGCCCCTACGCCGAACTGCCGCGGCTCACCGCCGCCGCCCACTGGCTCGGCACCTCCGGATTGGGCAGCCGCCTCGACAGTGAACTCGTCGATTTCACGCGTCACGACGGTACGACGGGCTGGCGCGGCCACGCGGCGCCCGGCCTCAGTTTCGATTACACCACTCCGGGCTTCTATCTGCGGCCCAGCGCGGATATGGACTTCACGGCCTACAGTCTCGCTGCGGCCCCGACCGTGAATGCGACGCCCAACCGCACGCTGCCGATCCTGGCGGTGGACACCGCGTTGCAGCTCGAGCGGCTCTCGCCGGGCGGCCGCGACCGGCTCATGACCCTGGAGCCCCGGCTGTTCTACGTCTATATCCCGTACCGCAACCAGGACGAGCTGCCGGTATTCGATTCCGGTGTGCCCGACCCGAACTTCGTCTCGCTGTTCAGCGCCAATCGCTATGCGGGCTTCGACCGTATCGGCGATGCGAACGAGGTCACGGTGGGCCTGACCGCACGCATGCTCCAGGCCAGTTCCGGGCGGCAGTACCTCAGTGCCACGCTGGGCCAGACGCTGCGCTTTGCGACGCCCCGTGTGACGCTGCCGGGGGAGACACCCGGTACGACGCGCGGCTCCGACGTGATCGCCAACATCGACCTCACGGCGTACCGGAACTGGACCTTCCACTACGATCTGGCCTGGAACCCGACGCAGTCACAGCC
>Ga0075015_100000095_pt1 | contig 23092 bp, 20 predicted proteins | sample AleBraG_ABR_2013_FD_71476 | JGI IMG/M metagenome (GOLD analysis project Ga0075015, IMG submission 71476) | Freshwater sediment microbial communities in response to fracking from Pennsylvania, USA - Alex Branch Run_MetaG_ABR_2013 | ecosystem: Environmental > Aquatic > Freshwater > Creek >...
CCGCATCCTCGCCGCGATCGAACTCGGCCTGTCCAACAGCAAACTCGAAGGCCTCAACAGCAAGATCCGACTCATCAACCACCGCGGCTACGGACACCACAGCGCCACCGCCCTCATCGCGATGATCTACCTCTGCTGCGGCGGACTCACCATCCAGCTACCCACGGAAAGGTGAGGAGAACCTCAATTCGGCCTCGGAGGCGGACACGCAGAGAGACCCAAACAGCATCGCCGCAGGTCAGGGACTTGGAAATGGAGCCGCCTATCGGAATCGAACCGATGACCTTCTCATTACGAGTGAGACGCTCTGACCGACTGAGCTAAGGCGGCGCGGCCGCCACCGAAGCGCCGGACACGAGTGGGAAGGATACCGGACCCGGCGCGATGGTCCCGAATCGGACGGCCGGGGTCCGACCGGACCCCGGGTCAGCGGCAGACGGTACCCACGGGAGGGGTGATACCGGTGTTCAGGTAGCGGTCGATCGCGGTGTCGGTGCAGGCCGAACCCTTGCCGTACGCCGTGTGGCCGTCTCCCACCCGGGTGAGCAGGACGCCCTGGGAGAGCTGCTTGGCCAGCGACTGAGCCCACGGGTACGGCGTCGCCGGGTCGTACGTCGTACCCACGACGAGGATCGGCGGCGAGCCCGGCGCGTGGATCTCGTGCGGGGTGTCCGTCGCGGGGACGCCCCAGTAGTGGTAGGGCAGGATCCCCCAGGCCGTGAACGCGCCGAAGACCGGTGCCTCCTTCGACCACTGCGCGGCGAGCGCCGCCGACTGGGCCGCGTCGGGGCGGTCCGGGCGGTCGAGGGCGCTCACGGCGTAGAGGGCCGCGGTGGAGTTGTCCGTGTAGTGGCCCGCCTCGTTGCGTGAGAGCCGGTCGTCGAGCATCGACAGCAGCGTGGAGCCGTCTCCGTCGAAGGCCGCCTGCAGCCCGAAGCGGAGCGAGTCCCAGTCGCCGTAGGCCGGGAAGTAGAGGTAGGACGCGACCGCGTTCATCGCGAGCGCCTGGGTCAACGGTCGGGTGGGGTCGGAGGTTGCGAGCGGCTTGGCGTCGAGGTCGGTGAAGAACTGCTGGATGCGGTCGATGCCTGCCTGCGTGCCGCTCGGCAGCGGGCAGTCGGACGTCGTGTCGCAGTTCTCCACGAAGCGACGCAGCGCCAGGTCGAAGCCCCTGGCCTGACCGTGGAGCAGCTCGACGTTGGTCAGCGACGGGTCGACGACGCCGTCGAGCACCATGCGACCGACGAAGGTCGGGAAGAGGTCGGCGTAGGTCGCGCCGAGCAGTGTGCCGTAGGAGAAGCCGAGCCAGTTGAGCTTGTCGTCGCCGAGGGCCGCGCGCAGGATGTCGACGTCGCGCGCGGCCTCGCGGGTGCTGATGTGCGCATAGATCTGCGGCGAGCGTGCGCGGCACGCGTCGGCGAACTCCTTGGAGAGCTGGTCGCTCTGCGCGACCTCGGCCGGGGTGTCCGGCGTGCCGTCAGCGGTGATGAACGCGTCGGTCTGCTTGTCGTTGAGGCAGTTCACCGGGTCGGAGCGGCCGACACCGCGGGGGTCGAAGCCAACGATGTCGTACTTGGAGCGGACCGACGGGTCGACGACCGAGCGGGCGGCCTTGGCGAAGTCGAAGCCGGACGCGCCGGGGCCGCCTGGGTTCATCAGCAGAGAGCCGATGCGGTGGGCAGTGTCGCTCGCCCGGAGGCGGTCGACTGCGAGGGAGATGGTCTGGCCGGTGGGGTTGGCGTAGTCGAGGGGCACGGTGAGCTTCGAGCACTGGAAGCCGTCGCCGCACGGGCTCCAGGTGAGCTTCTGTGAGTAGAAGATGGCCAACGCCGGGTCGGTGCCGGGCGACGGTGAGGTCGTCGCCGAGGTCCTCGCCGGGGTCGACGGCGTGGCCGCGGGGGAGCTGCGCGTGCCCGACGGTGCCGCGGTGCTCTCGGTCATCGCGCCGATGGTGCCGCTCGAGCAGGCTGTGAGCGCGGCCACCGTGAGCACCGCCAGGGCACCCGTCAGCAGGTGACGGGGCGACGTGACGCGGCTCACGTGAAGGACTCTCCGATAGTTGGTCGAGCGCGGTCGTGCGGGACCAGCTGGGCGGGCCCCAGGGCCGGCCCAGACTGCTCGGTCACCCAGTGGGACGGCCGGGGCGCCTCCGGGGTTCCTGCCTGAGGCCCGGACCGAGGGCCAATCCGGTGCGGTGCCGTCACCCGCGGCTGTCGTACGCGGCCCGCGCGGAGCACACCGAGGCGCGGTCGCAGACGGTCCGCTTCCCGCCCGCGTCGAGCTTCACGACGACCTGGTCGCGGGGGACGTCGTGGGCGAGCACCCGGCCGTCGCCCTCGGGGGTCTCGACGCGCTCGCCGACGGCGGGCGTCGTGGACTTGAAGTCGACGTAGAGCGCGTGCTCATACTTCAGGCAGCACATGAGGCGGCCGCACGCGCCGCTGATCTTCATGGGGTTGGCCGGGAGGTCCAGGTCACGGGCCATCCGGACGGTGACGGCATCGAAGTCGACCAGGAAGGTCGAGCAGCAGGTGTCCCGGCCGCACGAGCCGATGCCGCCCTTGACGCGGGCGTCGTCGCGCGCCGAGAGCTGGGTGAGCTGAACCTTGCAGTCGAGCGTGGTCGCGAGGTCACGGACGAGCTGACGGAAGTCGACGCGTGTCCCGGCCGTGAAGTAGACCGTCGCGGTCGCACGTCCCGACTCGTGGCCGACGTCGGCCCAGTCGACGGCGCTCACCTTCATCGGCAGCCGGTGCTCGCGGATGAGCCGCTGCGCGGCCACCTGGATCTCGGCCCGCCGCTTCTTGTTTGCCTCGTCGCGCCGGATGTCGGCGTCGCTCGCGATCCCGGCGCAGACCGGCAGCCCGCCGATCTCGTCGTCGACCGACTCCGGTCCCCATACGACCTGGCAGACCTCGGGTGACGTCGACGTGGGGAACAGCACGAAGTCGCCTACGCGCGGTGCATGCCCCCCCGCGTCGAGGTAGTAGAGCCGGCCGGCCCTGGTGAAGGTGACCGCCATCATCTGCTGCACGTGCTCAGCCCGCTCGCGCGAGGACGGCGTCCACGACGGCGTCCGGGTCCTCGTCGGGCAGCCAGTGGCTGCGACCGGGGAGGGTCCGGAATTCGTACGGCCCGGTGCAGTACGCCGCGCACCCGTGTGCCGCGGTGGCACCGATCGCCACGTCGTCGCTTCCCCACACGAACGTCGTGGGGACAGCGACGGGCGGGGTGTCGCGGTCCGAGCCGTGACCCATCGCCGCGTACCAGCGAAGTGCCGCCTCCATCGCCCCGTCCGCGGAGAAGTGCTCGACATAGGCGGCGACGTCGCGGGCGTGCACGTGCTCGCCGAAGACCTTGCGCAGCCCTGCGGCGTCCTCGCGCATCAGGACCTTGGCCGCGGTGTCCGGCGCGGTGCGGAAGAACGTCAGGTACTCCGACATCTCGCGCTGGCCGTCGTCGGCACGGAACGCATCCTGCAGGGCCTTCGGGTGCGGCACCGACAGCGCGGTGAGGCTGCGCACCAGTTCGGGGCGTCGCGCCGCGAGGTTCCAGCCGACCGCAGCACCCCAGTCGTGGCCCACGACGTGGGCGCTCGCCCACCCGAGCGAGTCGAGGACGCCGACGGCGTCGGCCACGACACGGTCGATCGTGTACGCCGCCACCTCGAGCGGACGCGCCCGGGGCGAGTAGCCCCGCTGGTCGACCGCGACCGCGCGGAAGCCCGAGGACGCGAGGGGCGGGATCACCCGGGCCCAGGACAGCGCGGTCTGCGGCCATCCGTGCAGCAGGAGCACCGGCTCGCCGTCGTCCGCGCCCGCGACGACGGCGTCGAGGACGAGGTCGCCGAATTCCGCGTCGTCGACGTGGATCTCCGCGCTCTCCGTGGGCACGGGTCGAGCGTACGGCCCCCACCGCGCCCTGCCAGCCACTCGCGCAGTCGTCGCAGGGTCTGCCCGTTGCCGCCAGCCGGGCGCGGGCCTCGGGGGACGCGTCGGGCGGAGAGGTTTACCGTGGAGTCATGAGCTCCTCGAACGACATCGCCCGGCTGGGCGAGCGCGTCGCCGCGCTGGTCGAGCAGGGGCTCGACGTCGCCGAGGCCTACTCCGCGGCCAAGGGCGCGGGCACCAAGGCGACCCGCGAGTACGGCAAGGCCATGGACAGGCACGCCAAAGCCGTGCGCAAGCACCAGGACCGGGTCCAGGGCCAGCGGCGGGAGGCGGTCACCATGACGGCCGTGTCGGGCGCCACCGCGGTCCTCGGCATCATCGACGTCGCCTCCCAGGGGTCCGCGCTCCCCGGAGCCCCCTGGATGTGGCTGCTCGGCTCGGCGTTCGCCGCCGTGAGCGCCGTACGCAACCGCTACGCCGCGACGCACTCCGTCGCGCCCGAGCCGCCCGCGCTCGCCTCGAGCTACTCCGCCACCGACATCCGACGCGACGCCATCGGCTGGCAGGAGGCGCAAGGGCTCGCCGCCGTACGGCGCCAGCTTGTCGCGATGGTCCCGGCGGTCAGCGCGCTGCACCCTGAGGCGGGCAAGGAGCTCAAGGTCGCCGACGACGAGGCGGCGCCCGCCCTCGCGGCCCAGGTGACGCGCCTCGCCGTCCTCGACCAGGTGCGCCGCGACCTGCCGGGGTCCCAGGCGGCCACCGCGGCCGGCGACGCCGCAGAACTCGTGCGCGCGCGTCTGGCCGAGGGCGTCGCAGTCTACGACCGACTGCTGGCAGCGGCGTCGACGATGCTGGCCTCACCCGACCTCGGCCGCTCGAGCCTCGACGTGCTTGGCCCCGCCTCCGACGCGCTCACCGCCTACGCGGCCGGCCTGCGGGTCGCCAACGGCAGCTGAGTCCGCGCTCGATCGCCGACATCGATCGGCAACGCACCAGCTCCCGCGTTTGAGCCTGTCGCCCGATGTGAGCGCTCACCGCCGTGGAGATCCGGGCGCGAGAACACGACCCTGCATCCCAAGGACCGGGCGAGGGCTGAGCAGTCCGTGCGGTCAGGCCTGCCGACTGCGGTGTCGGCGCACCGCAGTCGGCCAGGACGCGGCCGGCGTCGGGACCGCAGGGTCCGCGCGTCAGGCGACCGGACCGCGCTCGATCGGGCAGGTCATGGCGCGAGGGCCGCCGTGGCCGCGACCGAGCTCGGAGCCCGCGATGGTGACGACCTCGATCCCGTTCTTGCGCAGGAACGTGTTGGTGGACGTGTTGCGGTCGTAGCCGAAGACCACGCCGGGCGCCACGGCCAGGAAGTTGCTGCCGTCGTCCCACTGCTCGCGCGCGGCCGCCATCTCGTCGATCGGCGCCTGGAGCACGCGCACCGACGCGACGTCGAGCGCCTGGGCGATGGCGCCGAAGAGGTCGGTGTTCTCCTCGATGTCGTAGGCGCCGCTGCCGTCGCGTGGGGTCAGCGTGTACGACGTGAGCCCCATGTCGAGGTAGGGATAGACGCTGAACGTCGTGGCGTCGAGCATCGTGAGCGCGGTGTCGAGGTGCGTGAGCGGCGGCGACTTCGGCAGCTCCACGACGATGACCTTCGTGACCTGCCGAGCCGGGTCGGAGAAGTAGCCGCTCACGAGCATGCCCACACCCTGCGGCGTGGTCCGAGGACCCATGCCCAGCAGCACGACACCGTTGCCCGCGACCAGGATGTCGCCGCCGGCACAGGTCGCCGGGTGGTGCCACACGTCGTCGTCGCCGTAGAAACGGTGGATGCCAGCGTCGCGGAACAGCGGGTGGAAGCGCAGCACCGCGCGGGAGTGGATCAGCTCGCGCTCGCGCGGCGGCACGGCCATGGGGTGCACCGAGACGCCGGAGTAGGCGAAGGCGACGTTGTCGCGCTGAAACAGCGTGTTGGGCAGCGGCGCGAGGACGAAGTCCTCGTCGTCGAGGTAGTCCCACAGGAGCGACGAGCCGGCCGGCAGCGACAAGTCGTTCTTGAGCACCCCGCCGAGCAGCGCCTCGGCGAGCGCGGTGCCGTCGAGGCTCTGGAGCATGTCGCGCAGCGGCTCGACGAGCTGGGGACCCACCGTGTGCTCGTTGGCCGTGCGCGAGAGCACGAACTCCCTGCCGTCGGTCGTGTCGAGCACGTCGGCGAGCAGCTGCGAGAACTCGTGCACCACCACGCCCTTGTCACGCAGCTTTCCGACGAAGGAGTCGTGCTCCTCTCGGGCGCGCGCGGCCCACATCACGTCGTCGAACAGCAGCTCGTCGACGTTGGTGGGCGTGAGCCGTGCGAGCTCGAGGCCGGGCCGGTGGACCACGACCTGGTGGAGCACACCTACCTCGGAATCGACGTGGAGGGCGGTGGTGGTCTGCGCGGACATGGCGACTCCTGAAGGTAGTACACGGCGTACACCCCTATCGTGGCCCTGCGGACGCCGCGATTCCCCCTGAAGGTCGGGACTCCGGGGACCGATCAGGCCGGAGCGGCTGCGTGGTCGCGCAGCATGCGCTCGAGGAGCTCGGCGACGACGAGCCAGGCGACCCGCACCCGCTGGTCGCTCGCACCGTACGGGATCCACAGGAGTCCGCCGTGCACGATCCCGCCGCAGCTGTAGAGCACGTGCGGGACGTAGCCGTAGCGCTCGTCCTCGCGCGTCTCGAGCAGCGGTGTGCGCAGGCGCCCGACCACCGTGGTCGGGTCGTCGAGGTCAAGCAGCACCGCCCCAATGGAGTACGTACGCATCGGGCCGACGCCGTGGGTGAGCACGAGCCAGCCCTGCTCGGTCTCGATCGGCGACCCGCAGTTGCCGATCTGCACGAGCTCCCACGGCTCGACCGGTGACTGCACGACCTGGGCCTCGCCCCAGATGACGCCGTCGATCGAGCTGGCCACGGAGTTGCTCTCCCCGTCGGACCTGCACATGGCCCAGTAGCGGCCCGCGATCTTCCGCGGGAACAGCGCCATGCCCTTGTTCACCGCTGCCGGGCCGGCGAGCCTGGCGGCCGAGAACCGGCGGAGGTCCGGGCTGGTGAGCAGCCGCGGCGCGATGGCCCGCCCGTCGTACGCCGTGTACGTCGCTCGGTAGTCGACGCTTCCGTCCTCGTCGGTGAAGCGCACGAACCGGGCGTCCTCCATGCCGTTGATCTCCTCGGAGGCGTACGGCATGAGCACCTGTTGGCTCAGCTGCACGCCAACGGGGAAGGTGACGTCGTACACGGACGCCACGACCCGCCGCAGGGTGGCCAGCGTCTCGTCGGCGTCGGTCTGCGCGAGCAGAGGCTGGTGCACGCGGGTGAGGGCGGCCTCGAGGTGGAAGCTCGTGAACAGGTCGGGCAGCAGGGCCAGGACGTTGTAGGCGAGGTCGTCGATGCGACCGTCATCCTCCATGAGGGCCCGCAGGTGGTCGCGCTGCCACGGGGCGTCCACGACGGTGCCGGCCACGGCGGGGGCCACCCGGGGCTCGAACGCCCACTCCGCACCGGGTCCGAGGACGGCCGAGGCGAACTCGATCGACGACACGTGCCCCTCGCCGACCGCCCGCAGGCTGATCGCGACCCGCGCCTGGTCCGGGAGGAGGCCAGACTGGTCGGGGTGCAGGACGGCGCTGGGGTTGCACAGGGCGGCGCCCTCGACCGCGTAGCCGGCCGTGAGGGCGGCGCCGATCAGGAGCCGGCGGGCGGCGGAGAGGTCGTGCGGATGGTCGATGTGTGCGGCGACGACAAGGGCGTTCTGGTCCACGACGTGGGCGATGCTCTCGTGGTGGGCCCAGAAGTCCTCGCTCAGGGCTGCGGCGTGCTGCTCAGCCTCGTCGTCGTCGAGGGCCAGCACGCGGGCGACGACCGCGCCCACGCGTGACTGGCCCCGGCGGGTCTCCTCGCCCGGCAGGAACAGGCGGAAGACGACGCGCGTGGGGTCGGGTTCGAGGGCTGCGGCGACGCGGTGGGCGAGGGGGTCGTCGTCGATCATCGGCTGGTCGTCCGGATGGACTGCTGGATCGTGCTGAGGGCGGCGAGGGTGGACTCGGCGCCGCGGTTGTCGTTGCGGCCGTGCGGCTCGAGGCCGTCGTAGCCGGCCCCGGTCGGGAGGTCGACCATCGGGGTGCCGGAGTCGTTGTCGCCGAGGAACCATGCGAGCGAGAGCTCGACGCCGGACCGCCAGCGCTCGTCGCCGGTGATGGCGTAGGCACGCGCGCACGCGTCGGCGAGTGCGGCGACCTCGATCGGCTGCTGGTCGAAGGCCGGTCCGGACTCGCCCGGACCGCGACCGCCCACCGGGGTGACCGACAGGTGCCCGTCGTGCGTCTCCGCCGTGAGCAGGAAGTCGAGCATCTCCAGCCCTCGTCGCAGTGCGGCCGCGTCGGCGAGGACGTGTCCGGCGAGGATGAGCGCCTCAGCCACGGACCCGTTGGAGTACGTGAGGCGCGGTGACGGCCAGCGCCACGAGGGCGTGGACGGCAGGCTGGTCATGGCGAGCTTGACGTTGAGCAGGATGTGCCGCGCCGCGGCCTCGTCGGGTCGTGCCAGGAGCAGCTCCCCGGCGCCGAGAGCGGCGAACACCAGCGGACGTCGGTGGGTCGGCCTGCGGTCGGCTGCCCGGCGGAAGGCCACCAGCGCCGCCTGGCGCTGCGGCTCGGTCGGCGCATGTGCGGCAGCGAAACCGAGGGCCCATACGGCCCGACCCCAGCAGTCGTCGAGGCTAGCCGCGTCGGTCCAGGTGCCGGAGGAGTCGTGCCGGTTGTGGCACAGGCCGTCGGCGGTGATCGCGCTCGCCACGATCTGCAGGCAGCGTTGGAGCAACGCGGCCGGCGCTGCTGCCAGCTCGGGCTCGCGGCAGAGGACGACCAGGGCCCGCGACTCGTCGTCGATGCAGTAGCCGTGCTCGGGGCGCGGCTGGTCGTGCAGCGCGTGCTCGAACAACCCGTGGCCGTCGCTCAACACCATCAGGTGGTCGAAGACCGGCCGGCCCGGGGCGTGGGTCGTGCTCATGCGGCGGGACGTGCGGTCTTCAGCTGGCTCACCACGTCGCGGTAGCGGTCGGCCACGACCGGCCACAGCATCGGCGGAGCCACGGTCCGGGCGGACGTCGCACGCACGGGGATCCGGTGCGAGATGGCCTGACGCAGTCCGTCGGCGAGAGCGCCGGGGTCCTTGTGGTCGACCAGGATCCCACCGCCGTCGGCGAGCATCTCGACGGCGTGCGGGAAGCGGGTCGCGACCACGGGCTTGCCGGCCGCGAGCGCCTCGATGAGCACACCGGAGGTCACCTGGTCGGTGGAGTCGTAGGGCAGCAGGACCAGGTCGGCACTCGCGACGAGTCCCGCGAGCGCCTCGGAGTGGCGGTAGTGGTTGTCGAGCGTGACGCAGTGCGTCAGCTGGAGTTCGTGCACGCGGTTGGTCAGGGCCAGCCGGTATGCCTCCCCCTCCCGGGCCAGCACCTTCGGGTGGGTCTGGCCGGCGACGACGTACTGCGGCAGCGGGTTGAGGTCCTGCAGGTGCGCCATCGCGCCGATGCCCCACTCGATGCCCTTGCCCGGTCCGATGAGGCCCCAGGTCAGGATCGTCGGCTCGACGGAGCGGAACGTGGCCGAGATCGACCGCGGCTGGCCCGGTGCGCCGTGCGGAATGAGGCGCACACTGCGCATCTCGACGTCGTAGAGCGTCGCGAGCCGGTCGCGGGCCGTCCCCGTCATCACGACCACGACGTCGGCGAGCGACGCGACCTTCTCGAGGACGACCTTCTGGTGGGGTGTTGGGTGGCTGAGGACGGTGTGCAGGACGACGATCGTCGGTGCCGCAAGCGCGGCGAGGAAGGGCAGGATCTCCTCACCGTCGGCACCGCCGTAGACGCCGTACTCGTGCTGCACGATGACGACGTCGCACGGGGCGAGGGCGGCAGCCGCACGCACGACGCTCGCCGGGTCCCCGGCGACGAGCTCCTCGACGATGTCGCGAGAGACGCGCGGCTGCGGCGAGTCGACGATGCGCACGACTCGGCCCTGCGAGGCCGACGACGTCACGAGCTCGGCGTAGAGCGAGGCGCTGAAGGTGGCCAGGCCGCACAGGGTGGGCTGGTAGGTGCTGACGAATCCGATGACCGACATGGCAAGTCGTCTCTGCGAGGTGCGACGGGTCGGGACGACCTGCCTACGACGGTCATGCCGCGAAGACCTGTGCGATGCGCCCGGAGGGCGGCTGTGCCTGCGCACGACGATGACCTGAGCGATGACCCCTGGTTTCGATCCACACGGGGCCGGGCCCGGCGAACCGGACCGCTGACGTGACGCAACTGTACCCCTGATCGTGCCTGGTCCGTACCACGTGTCCGTTGAGCGCGGACTCCTTGTCGCTCAGCGGAATCCGCGATTTCCACGACGAGGTACTGTCGAGGTCAGTCGCCCGTGGAGGCCGTCATCAGGATCGCCGTGCTCGCCTCGATCGCCCATCGTGTCCCGCCGCGCTCCTACGGGCCGTGGGAGCAGGTCGCGTCCACGCTGACCGAAGGACTGGTCGCACGCGGTCACGACGTGACGCTGTTCGCCACCGCCGACTCGTCCACGTCGGCACGGCTCCACTTCGAGGCGCCGGCGGGGTACGAAGAGGATCCCGACGTCGACGCCAAGGTGTACGAGGCGCTGCACATCGCGTCGGTCTTCGAGCGGGCTGACGACTTCGACGTCATCTCCAACCAGTTCGACTTCCTGCCGCTGGTATTCAGCCGGCTGGTACGCACGCCCGTCGTGACGACGGTGCACGGCTTCTCGTCCGAGCGGATCGTGCCGGTCTACCGGGCGTACGACGACATCGCGCATTACGTCGCCATCAGCGACTCAGACCGGCACCCGTCGCTGACCTACGCTGCGACCATCCATCACGGTATCGAGCTCGAGCGGTTCACGCCCGGCGCGGGCGACGGCGGCTACCTCCTGTTCCTCGGCCGCATCCACCCCGACAAGGGGACGGCCGGCGCGATCGACGTTGCGCGTCGCGCCGGACTCCCCCTCGTCATCGCGGGCGTGGTGCACGACGAGGACTACTTCGCCCGGGAGGTCGCGCCGCGCGTCGACGGCACCACGGTGTCCTACGTCGGCCCAGTCGGGCCGGTCGAGCGCGATCGTCTGCTCGGTGGCGCACTCGGCCTGCTGCACCTCATCGACTTCGACGAGCCGTTCGGGCTGTCGGTGGTGGAGTCGCTGGCGTGCGGGACACCAGTGGTCGCGACCGCACGGGGCTCAATGCCCGAGCTGCTCGACGAGGGCGTCACCGGGTTCCTGGTGCGCGACGCCGACGAGGCGGTCGCGGCTGTGGCGCGTCTCGACCGCGTCGATCGCGCACAGTGCCGGCGTACGGCGGAGGTGCGGTTCTCGGCCGCACGCATGGTGGCCGACTACGAGGCGCTGTTCGAGCGGCTGGTGCGCGAGGTGTGACCGGTCGCCACGGCCGGCGTGGCCGAGATCGACCGCGGCTGGCCCGGCAACCTCACCCTGGACGGACGTAGGTTCGTCACATGGAGAAGAGGAAGTGGGACGACCTGCCCGCGTGGCAGAAGACCGCGATCCTGGTCGCCGCCTCCGTCGAGCTCGCGCTCACGGCCACGGCACTCGTCGACCTCGTACGCCGCCCACGCGAGCAGGTGCGCGGGCCCAAGCCGCTGTGGGCGCTGGGGTGCTTCGTGCAGCCGGTCGGTCCGGTGGCGTACCTGGCTCTGGGTCGCCGACGCAGCGCCTGACCGGCACATGCAGACGCCCCCGCGACCGACGTGGTCACGGGGGCGTCTGCATGCGGGAGGTCCTAGCCGAGAGCCTTGGCCTTCGCCGCGGCGAACTCCTCCTCGGAGATGACACCCTTGTCCTTGAGTTCGGACAGGTGAGCGATCTCCTCGGCGGGGCTCTTGGACCCGGAGCCGGCGACCGACTGGATGTACTCGGCCTGGGCCTTCTGCGCGGACGCCATCGCGGCCATGTTGCGCTCCTGCATGCCCTTGCCACGGGCGATGAGGTAGACGAACACGCCGAGGTAGACGAACAGGATGATGAAGATGATCCAGAGCGTCTTGCCCCAGCCGCTGAGGTCGTCGCTGCGGAAGATGTCACCGAAGACGGTGATGAGCAGCCAGAACCAGATGATGAACAGGAAGATCCAGAGCATGTCCCACAGCAGGGACCCGTTCCCGATCTCGGCGATCAGATGCATGTCGTGCCTTTCGTGAGTCGGCACGGCAGTGCCGACGTACCCCGTCGGTCCGCTGTGGACCGATCTGCGGACATCCTCCCACCTGAGGTGCCGCCCTGCGGAGGGGATCCGGTACCTCGGTGTGGCGCGTCGCCCGGCTCAGGGGTGCAGCCCGGCGTCGGCGGGGCCGATGGCGAAGCCGGTGAAGCGCACCTCGAGGGCTCCCCGGGTGGGCGAGCAGCAGAACGGGCCGGCGCGCCAGGTCCGTGCGGGGTCGATGGGCGCGAGCCGCACGAGGTGCCAGTCACCGCCGGCCTTCGCGCGGACCGTGAGCGCGTCGCCACTCCTGCTGACGCGCACCGTCACCTCGCGTCCGTGCCAGTCGGGGAACGGCGCCGTCGACCAGTCGGACACCTCGCGCGTGACCACGGCGCCCACCTGCGGGCTCCCGTCGGCGAACTCCACGCCCGCCTTCACCCAGTGCGTCTCGTCCGCGCGCACGAGGACCCCTGCCTGGTCGAACTGCTCACCGAAGTCTGCGAGGAACGACACTTCGACGGCGCTGCCCTCCGGGAGGTCGACGAGCAGGCCGTGGCCGTCGTCGTGCACGAAGCCGTACGACGTCACCTGCCACAGGTCGCTGTTCTCCCGTGCCACAACCAGCAGGTCCGAGCCGGCGACCCGCGACGACGCCGGAGGCGTCGACCACGTGCCGGACTCCCAGGGAACGTCGACGAGGGTCATGCCAGGAGGCTGCCAGATCGGCACGTCGCAGGCGCGCTCGTCGCGCGACCGCCTGGGCCGCGGCAGCTTGACCGGTGGCGGAGGGCACCAGCCGGTGCGCCGCGAGCAGGTCGGCGAGGTCGTCGGGGCGGGCGACCCGAGAGAGCTCGAGCACGTAGGCGGTCTGCCCACGGTGGGTGCACCAGCCCACGACCCCTGCCACGTCGTCGGAGTCGGTCGACCGGATCGGCGACGCCGAAGCCGATGACGCGGTCGAGCAGCCCGTGGTTCACCGACGCGAGCACCGACCCGGGAACCGGACCCGAGCGGTCGGGCTCGGCGCCGAGGGGTTCGCCTCGACGCGGGCCGTCGCCTCGATGCACGCCGCCCAGGCTCGCGCCTCATGCCCCTCGACCCGAACGGCGACGGCCCGGTCCACGAGGACCCTCTCCGGCCGACGCTGCCCCCGCCCGGGGACCCCGGGATGCTGGGCGCGAGCTTCGCCCGCCGGATCAGCGCGGCCGCGCAGAGGGGCCGCACGGTCGTGCCCACCGAGACGGGCAGCTCGGTGGACAACGCCTCCGTGCACTACGTGCTCCCGCTCGGCGTCGAGCGCGGCTACGACACGGAGTTCCGCGGCCCGCCGCGTCCCAGCGCGTGAGGCGGGTCAGAGCGCGAGCTGGGTGATCTCCACGGTGACGCCGAGCGACTCGCTCGCCCCTCCGGCGTAGATGCCCTTGAGCGGTGGGACGTCGGCGTAGTCGCGCCCGCGGGCGACGACGACGTGGGCCGACCCGACGGATCGGTCGTTGGTCGGGTCGTAGGCCTCCCAACCGTCGTTCCACACCTCGATCCACGCGTGGCTCTCGCCGGTGACCGTGCGGCCGGGTGCCTCCTCCTCGTCGTGGAGGTAGCCGCTGACGTAGCGGGCCGGGATGCCGAGGGGACGCAGCAGCGAGAGCAGCGCGTGCGAGTAGTCCTGGCACACGCCTCCTCCGACGGCCCAGGCCTCGGCGGCCGTGGTCGTGACGCCGGTGGCGTTGTCGTCGTAACGGATCCTGGCGCGGGTCGCCTCGACGGCGCCACGCACCGCGAGGGCCGGCGTGGCGAGGGAGCGCAACTCCTCGACGATGCCGGCACGGGCCGGGTCCTCGCGAGAGTCGTCGACGAGCGCCGTCGGCGCGAGGAACTCGCCCCACCGCTCGACGACCGGCCGGCTCGTGACGACCTCCCAGCCGACGCCCGCGAGCGGCGGCGGGCCGTGGGGGACGTCGACCAGGCTCGTCGCGAGGATCTCGAGGACGTCGTGCTCCTCGTGCACGTCGAAGGACTGGACGAGGGCGCCCCAGTAGTCGACGTAGGCCTGCACCGACGCGCGCGGTGACACCTGCAGCTGGTGCGAGAGCAGCATCTGGCCGTCGGCGTCGCGCGGCGTCATGCGCACCTCGTTGAACGACGCCGCGACCGGCGCGATGTAGCGGTAGCCCGTGCGGTGGGTGATGCGCAGACGGCGTCCGGTCGACATCAGTGGCTCCACACGATCGTGCCAGCCTGGCGGAAGTAGGCGGCTGCCACCGCGCCTGCGGTGGAGACCCCGGAGAGCTGGGTGTCGTGCACGAGCTGGTCGATGACGCCCGGGTCGTGCACGCCGCCCGCGAACTCCAGGCGCGAGCGCATGAGACCGACCTCGCGCACGAGCTCGCCGTCGTCGACGCCACCGAGCATCTGCAGGCCTCGCACCGCCGACTCGGCCCGCTGCGCTGAGTGCAGCATGGAGCGTGGGAAGGTCGGGTCGAGGACCAGGAACTCGCGGACCTGCTCGCCGGTCGGTGCCTCGCCGGTGCGGAGGAACGCCGAGAGGCCGGCCGCGGAGCGCAGGGTGGCGACCGGTCCGGTGTCGGGCCAGACCAGGTCGTGGCGGATGTCGAGCAGGCGTGCGGTCATGTCGATCCGCTCGAGGGCACGACCGAGGGAGAGGAAGAGGTGTCCCTCGTCGCGCGGCATCGTCCACTCGACCGCACCGTTGACGACCATGAGCCGCTCGAGCACGCGGTACATCGAGGCGCCCGGGCTCGCGGCTGCGGTGAGCCCGCGCGTGAGCGTGAGGTGCGCGCCGTTGAGCGCCTCGAACACGTCGCCGGACAGCGCGTCGCGCACGCTGCGCGCGTTCTCGCGCGCAGCCGCGACCGAGCCGATCACCGTCGAGGGGTTGGCCGCGTCGCCCAGCAGGGAGCGCACCAGCTCGGTGGGTGTCGCGACGACGTCGTGCGCGAGCGAGAGCGCGTCGAGCACCACGGCTGCGGCGACGTCGTCAGGCACGGAGCGGTCCTCGACCGTGAGGTGGTAGTGCTCGGCGAGCAGTCGTGCGGTGGCCTCCGCGCGCTCGAGGTAGCGGCCGATCCAGTAGAACGACTCCGCAAGCCGGCTCAGCACGGCGCCACCCCGGGCCCGGCTGGCGTCGAGCGGCGTTGCTGCTGCTGGCCCTCCTGCTGCCGCAGGCGCTCGTCGGCGCTCACCGGTGCGCTCTGCCGGGCCACCGCACTCCGACGTACCCGCGTGACCCTCGGCGGTGTGGGGCGGCCGTCGTCGTCGAGACCCCGGTCGCCCTCGTCGAGCACCCAGGTGTCCTTGGAGCCGCCACCCTGGGAGGAGTTCACGACGAGGCTGCCCTCGGGCAGGGCGACGCGCGTCAGACCGCCCGGCAGGACGTAGATCTCGTCGCCGTCGTTGACGGCGAAGGGCCGCAGGTCGACGTGGCGCGGCTCGACAGCTCCGTCGCCCACCACCGTGGGACAGGTCGAGAGGGTCACGATCGGCTGTGCGATCCACTGGCGCGGATCGGCCTGGATCGTCCGGGCGACCTCGGCGAGCTGGTCCTCGGTGGCCGACGTGCCGATGACCAGGCCATAGCCGCCGGAGCCGTCGACCGGCTTCACGACCATGCGTGCGAGGTCGGCGAGGACGTGCTCGCGCTGGTCGTGGTCGGCGAGGTCATAGGTCTCGACGTTGGGCAGCAGCGCCTCCTCGTCGAGGTAGTAGCGGATCATCGCCGGCACGTAGGGGTAGATGGCCTTGTCGTCGGCGACGCCGTTGCCGACGGCGTTCGCGATGGCGACGTTGCCCGCGCGGGCCGCGTTGAGCAGCCCGGGCACGCCGAGCAGGGAGTTCGGCACGAAGTGGACCGGGTCGAGGTACTCGTCGTCGATGCGGCGGTAGACGACGTGGATGGGACGCGCGCCGCGGACCGTGCGCATCCACAGCCGGTCGTCACGGCAGAACAGGTCGCGCCCCTCGACGAGCTCGGCGCCCATGCGACGAGCGAGGAACGCGTGTTCGAAGTGCGCGGAGTTGTGCACGCCCGGCGTGAGCACCGCGACGGTCGGGTCGGAGACGTCCGAGGGCGCGGCCGCGCGCAGCGCGTCGAGGAGGCGCTCGGGGTACTCGCCGACCGCCCGCACCTGCTGGCCGGCGAAGACCTCGGGCAGTACGTGCGCGAGGGTGCGGCGGTTCTCCAGCACGTAGGACACGCCGCTCGGGCAGCGCAGGTTGTCCTCGAGCACCCGGAAGGTGCCCGCCTCGTCGCGGATGAGATCGATGCCGGCGACGGCGATGCGCACGCCGTTGGGCGGCACGAGCCCGAACGCCGCGCGGTGGTAGTGGTTCGACGTCGTCACGAGCCGGCGGGGCACGACGCCCTCGGCCAGGATCTCGCCCGGCCCGTAGACGTCGGCGAGGAACATCTCCAGCGCCCTGATGCGCTGCACGATGCCCTTCTCGACCCGGTCCCACTCGGCGGCGCCGACGACGCGGGGGACCAGATCGAGGGGGAGCGGGCGCTCGCGGCCGGAGAGGGAGAACGTGATGCCCTGGCGGTCGAGGTAGGCGTCGCGCAGCCGGGCCCGCTCCGCGAGGCCGTCGGGACCGAGCCTGGTCAGGACGTCGGCGACTGTCCCCATCCCGGGGCGAGGTCGACCCGAGTCGTCAACCATCTCGTTGTAGGCCCCGAGGCTCCCCGGGGCGGCCTCGGTGCGCATGTGCGCAGTCTGGACCGCACGCGTTTCCGGCGCAGGCTCTCCCCGTTTCGCCCGCGTTTCGCGACCGGGCGCCACCCCTCCCGCTGCAGGCCTCCGATGCCCCACACTGTGCCCATGACAGCGCTTACACCTCCCGCGGGCGTGGACGCCCTGGTGGAGGCCGCGCTCCGCCGCACCGGGGCGGTGACGGCCGACGGCGCCGACGACCTCGTCGCCCGCGCCCGGCGGTGGGGGCCGGACCTCGACGCCGGGGTCCGCGCCGTGTTCGAGCCCGACGTCGCCGACCGCCTCGTGGCACGTCTCGCCGACCTCGCCGTCAGCGGCTGGCTCGACCGGCCGCAGGCGCTCCGCGACCGCGACCGCGACCGGCTCCTCGCCCCCGACTGGTTCCAACGCCCGGACGCTCTCGGCTACGTCGCCTACGCCGACCGCTTCGCCGCGACGATCGACGGCGTCGCCAAGCACATCGACTACCTGCGCGAGCTCGGCACGACCTACCTCCACCTGATGCCGCTGCTGCAGCCGCGGGAGGGCGCCAACGATGGCGGCTACGCCGTCGCCGACTACCGCGAGGTGCGCCGCGACCTCGGTACGATGGCCGACCTCGAGTCGCTCGCGACCGCGCTGCACGACTCCGGTATCGCGCTCACGATCGACCTCGTCCTCAACCACGTGGCGCGCGAGCACCCCTGGGCCGCGGCGGCGCGGCGCGGGGAGCGGCACTACCGCGACTACTTCCTCGTCTTCCCCGACCGCACGGTGCCCGACCAGTTCGAGCGCACGCTGCCCGAGGTCTTCCCGGACTTCGCCCCGGGCAACTTCACCTGGGACGACGAGATGGCGGCGTGGGTCTGGACGAGCTTCAACGACTACCAGTGGGACCTCAACTGGTCGAACCCCGACGTCGTCTGCGAGTTCGCCGACCTCACGCTCTTCCTGGCCAACCGCGGCGTCGACTGCCTGCGGCTCGATGCCATCGCGTTCCTCTGGAAGCGGATGGGCACCGACTCGCAGAACCAGCCGGAGGTGCACGGGCTCACCCGTGCGCTGCGTGCCGTCGCCCGGATCGCCGCACCGTCGTTGCTGTTCAAGGCCGAGGCGATCGTCGGTCCCGCCGACGTCGTGAAGTATCTCGGCGTCGGCGACTACGCCGGCCACGTGTCCGACCTCGCCTACCACAACAGCCTGATGGTGCAGATCTGGTCGGCGCTCGCGACCCGCGACGCCCGGCTGCTGGTCCGGGCGCTCGAGAAGTTCCCGCCGAAGCCGACGACGACGGCGTGGGCCACCTACCTGCGCTGCCACGACGACATCGGCTGGGCGATCGACGACACCGACGCGTGGCAGGTCGGCTGGAACGGCCCGGCCCACCGCGCGTTCCTGTCCGAGTGGTACGCCGGTCGCGCGCCCGGGAGCTTCGCGCGGGGCGAGGAGTTCCAGGTCAACGAGGCCACCGGCGACTCTCGCACGAGCGGCAGCGCGGCCAGCCTGGTCGGCATCGAGCAGGCACTCGAGGTCGGCGACGCACCCCTGCTGGGTCGTGCCGTGAGCCGCCTGCACTGCGCCTACGCCATGGTCTACGGCTTCGGCGGGATCCCCCTGCTCTACATGGGGGACGAGCTCGCGCTGCTCAACGACACCAGCTACCTCGACGAGTCCGAGCACGCCGGCGACAACCGCTGGCTGCACCGACCGCGCATGCCGTGGGACGTCGCAGCGCACCGGCACGACACCTCGACGCTGGCCGGTCGGGTGTTCGCCCTGGTGCGCCACCTCGGCGACGTGCGCCGGTCGCTGCCCTCGCTGCACGCCTCGGTCGAATCCGTGCCGGTCGAGACGACGAACCCTGCGGTCCTCGCCGTGCTGCGCCGTCACGCCGCCGGCGACCTGGTCCAGCTCTACAACGTCTCGGAGGACTGGCAGCGCTGCGACTCGGGCGTGCTCGGCTCGCTGCGCGACGGCGAGCTCGTGGAGCACCTCGGCGGCGACGTGCCCCGCATCGAGGACTGGAGGCTGGTGCTCCCGCCGTACGCCGCGGTGTGGCTCACCGCCCGCTGAGGCGCCCAGCCGGCGCAGGCGGGGGGAGCCCTCACGGCCGATCCGGCACGGATCTGCTGTGACGGGTGGTGCGAATGGGACGGATGGGGTTACCGTCGTCGGAGCCGAACGCCCGATCCCTTCCCCGTCGGAGGCGCCCGTGCTGCACCCGTGCGGAGTCCTGCGCCGCCGTGCCCGCACGGGCGCGGTGCTGGTCGTCGCGCTCCTGGCGTCCACGCTGCTCGGCCCCACGGCGTCGGCGACCCCGTCCCGGCCCCCTGCCCCGACGGCCGCGCAGGTGGCGGCCGCGAAGGCCGCGGCCGGAGCCGCCGGAGCGGCGCTGGCGCAGGCCCAGAAGCAGCTCGACGACGCCGACGCGCGGCTGGCGGCCCTCGACGCGCGGGTGGAGTCGCTCGTCGAGGCCTGGGACGCCGCCCGCGTCGCGGCGGACCAGTCCGCCGCCGAGCCCGTCGTCGCGCGCGGCCGGGCCGACGCCGCCGCCATCGCGGCCACCTCGGCGCAGGTCGACGTCGACCGCCTCGCGGCCGCGAGCTACCAGCTCGGCGCGGACCTCAGCGGCGGGCTCGGCGAGTGGGCCTCGGTCGTCGACAGCGCGTTCCGCACCGGCGGGATCGCCGGCCTCGCGGACCGGGTCGCCGCCGTCGACCAGGTGGCCGCTGGACGGCGACACGAGATCCAAGACGCGACGGCGCTGCGGTTCGCTGCCCTGCAGTCCAGGCTCGAGGCGGAGGCCGCGGCGAGCGCGCTCGCGGCCAGCGAGTCTGCCGCCCAGTCGGCGGCGCACGCCGTGCAGATCGCCCAGCAGGCCCAGCAGGTCGAGGTCGTCCGGCTGACCGCGCAGCGCGCGGCCGCCGTGAAGGTCCTCGCCGCGGCCCGCATCCACGCGAGCGCGCTCGACCGGGCGCGGCAGGCCGAGCTCGCGCGCATCGCCGCGGACAAGCGCGCGGCCGCGGCGCAGGCGGCCGCGGCGGCCGCAGTGGCGGCGCAGCGCTCCGGTGGGCGGCAGACCCCGGTGGGCCGCCCACCGACCGACGCCGGCGGGTCGCAGCAGTGGCCCGACGGGCAGTCGGTGGCCACCGAGTCGCAGCGGCTCGCGGCGGTCGCGTTCGCCGAGGCCCAGCTCGGCAAGCCCTACGTCGCGGGCGGGCGCGGTCCGGACAACTACGACTGCAGCGGGCTCACGTCGGCCGCCTACATCTCTGCGGGCGTCCCGATGATCGCATACTCGCAGGCCCAGTTCGCGGCGTACCCGAAGGTGCCGGTCTCCCAGCTGCGGCCGGGCGACCTCGTCTTCTACGCCGTCGACCCCAACGACTGGACCACGATCCACCACGTCGGGATGTACGTCGGCGGGGGGCGCATGGTCGAGGCGCCGCACACCGGCGCGTTCGTCCGGTACACCAACATCTGGATGCCCGACCTGGTGGCCTACGGCGTCCGTCCCTGAGCTCGGTGCGACCCCCGGTCGCAGCGCGCCTGCGCGAAGCGGGCGCCGCCGTGCCACGAGGGCCACGTGCCGAGCCGCACCAGCCCCGTCGCACTCACGGCACGCGAGGTCGACGTCACGGTGCTGCTCCCGGGGCTGCTCACCGACGCCGAGATCGCCGAACACGTCGTGATCTCCCGCAAGACGGGGGATCACCACGTCTCGAACCTGCTCGCCACCCTCGGCGTCGGCACGGGGCGCTACGGCGGCGCGCGAGGTCCTGCGCCTGGGTCTCACCCGGCGCCCGCCGTAGGAGGCACGGGCGGGCTAGTGCTGCAGGCCGGCGTCCTCGATGGCCGACTCGGCCTGGCGCTCGTGCTCCTCGTGGCGCTGGAAGGACGCGGCGATCTCGGCCTCGGCCTCGGCGCGGCCGACCCACGACGCTCCCTCGACGGACTTGCCGGGCTCGAGGTCCTTGTAGACCTCGAAGAAGTGCTGGATCTCCAGCCGGTCGAACTCCGGCACGTGGTGGATGTCGCGGATGTGCTCGACTCGCGGGTCGGCGACGGGCACGCACAGCACCTTGTCGTCGCCGCCGGCCTCATCGGTCATGCGGAACATCCCGATCGCGCGGCACTTGATCAGGCAGCCCGGGAAGGTCGGCTCGTCGAGGATGACGAGGGCGTCGAGCGGGTCGCTGTCCTGGCCGAGGGTGCCGTCAATGAACCCGTAGTCGTGCGGGTAGCGCGTTGAGGTGAACAGCATGCGGTCAAGGCGGATGCGTCCCGTGACGTGGTCGACCTCGTACTTGTTGCGGCTGCCGGCGGGGATCTCGATCGTGACGTCGAACTCCACGGGTGCTCCTGACGAGGTCGTGACACGGGTCGGGCGGACGGGGTGCGCGGGGTCCGCCGCGGTACGGCGCACCCCGGGGGGGTCGGCCGGGCCACGACGTCCGGTCACCTAGTGTTCCTCAGAGACAGGCGGCCGTGGTCCGAACACGGCGGGCAGGTGATCGGGGTCACGCGCGAGGTCGTGCGGGCCGACAGCCACGAGCAGCGGGTCGGGAGCGACGGTGGGACGAGGCACACGGCGCGGCACGGCGTCCGCGGCCCTCGTCGGCGCGCTCGGGCTGCTGGTCGCGAGCCTCGCGGTCGGCCCGGCGACGGCCTCGACGACGTCGGGGCTTGTCCTGGCACCGCCGGGCGTGCCCGCGGTGGTCTTGCCCGCGACCGATGTCACCGCCGACACCACCGCGCCGCCGGTCGACCCCGCGCTCGCCGCGGCGCTCGCCGCGGCGATGACCTCGACGGCGCTCGGCGCCGACGTCACGGTGAGCGTGCTCGACGTCGCCAGCGGCAAAGTCCTCGTGGGCAGGGGCGACGCGCGGCCGCAGCAGCCCGCCAGCAGCCTCAAGGTGCTCACGGCGGTGACCGCCCTGCGCACCTTCGGCGCCGACGCCCGGCTCGCGACGAGCGTCGTCAGCGGGTCCGCCCCGGGCCGGATCGTTCTGGTGGGCGGTGGGGACACCACCCTGACACGTCTGCCCGCGTCCGCGGCGTCGCTCCCGGCGGGCCAGTGGGCGCGCCCCGCGAGCATGGCGGCGCTGGCGACCGCCACCGCGGCGGCGCTCAAGGCCACCGGCGTCACCTCGGTCGCCGTGACGTTCGACGACACCCTGTTCACCGGTCCGCGCACTGCGCAGGGCTGGCCGCCGTCCTACGTCGCGAGCGGCGTGGTCTCGCCGGTCTCGGCCCTCTCGGTGGACAGCGGGCGCATCTCGGCGGCGGCGCGCTCACGCGAGAACGACCCCGCGCTCGCGGCGGCGTCGTTCTTCGTCGAGCGGCTCGCGGCGGCCGGCGTCACTGTGACCGGCAAGCCCGTCCGCGGGTCGGCGCCGCCCAACCCGACCGTGCTCGCCGCGGTCCAGAGCCCGACCATGGCCGACCTGGTGGAGCGGATGCTCACGCAGTCCGACGACGACCTCGCCGAGGCGCTCGCGCACCTCGCCGGCGCCAAGGCGGGAGGGTCGGGGAGCTTCGTCGGGGGCACGGCCGCGACGGTGTCGGTGTTGTCCTCGCTGGGGATCCCGGTCGACGGCGTCGTGCTCGCCGATGCCAGCGGCCTGTCGAGCCTCGACCACGTCCCGGCCATCACGATGGTCCACACCCTTGCCGTGGCCGCGACCGACGCACCCGAGAACGGTCAGGCGGCCGGGGTCCTGTGGCCGACGACCTCCGGCCTCCCCGTGGCCGGTGTCACGGGCACCCTCACCGACCGCTTCGCCTCGCCGGGCACGTCGGCGGGCCGCGGTGTGGTGCGCGCGAAGACGGGCACGCTCACCGGCGTGAACTCGCTGTCCGGGCTCGTCCGCGACCGCCAGGGACGGCTGCTCGCCTTCTCCTTCATCGCCGACGGCTCGCCCGGTCCGGTGCTCGACGCCAGGGCCGCGCTCGACCGCGGCGCGAGCGTGCTCGCGGCCTCGTAGCGGCGGCGGTCCCCTGCACGGCCGCCGGCGGGTGCCGGTGGGGGCACGGTCGCCGTTGGGCTCCTGACCCGGGCCTCGTGCCCTGACGGCACGGTCTTCGACGACCACGCGTTGCTCATCGACCACGTCGACAACAACCCCGGCAATGATGGTTCGACGGCGCCGATCGCCGTGCCGAAGGCGGACGGTCTCGGGCAGATCGGAGCGGACGCGGCTTCGCTGCTCCTGCTCGCCCCGGTGTCCCTGATGC
>Ga0075015_100000097_pt1 | contig 22855 bp, 19 predicted proteins | sample AleBraG_ABR_2013_FD_71476 | JGI IMG/M metagenome (GOLD analysis project Ga0075015, IMG submission 71476) | Freshwater sediment microbial communities in response to fracking from Pennsylvania, USA - Alex Branch Run_MetaG_ABR_2013 | ecosystem: Environmental > Aquatic > Freshwater > Creek >...
GTGGAGAAACGGCCTTCTCGCCCAGGAAGGGCGAACTTCGTCCGGGAGCCGGTGGTCGACGGAGGTCGCGCCCCATCCACCGGTCGGGAGGGGGAAACACGGACGCGGGCCGGAGGCGGGTTGCAGCTCATGGCCGGAACGGTATTCTTTCGGACCACCAACGTCAATATCAATGGTCGGGCTCCGTGCAGCGTCGACCGGGGGGAGCGCCATGAGCGACAGGGTGACCATTGATCCGGAATCGAACATGCTCATCGACGGCAAGCTCGTCGAGTCGTCCACGGGCGCGAGCTTCGACAACATCAACCCGGCCACCGAGGAGGTGATCGGCCAGGTCGCCGACGGTTCCACCGAGGACATGCGCCGTGCCATCTCCGCGGCGCGTCGGGCGTTCGACGACACGGACTGGTCGACCAACCGGGAGTTCCGCAAGCACTGCCTGAACCAGCTCCAGGAGGCCCTCGAGGCCGAGAAGGAGCAACTCCGCGAGCAGCTCGTCGCCGAGGTCGGCTGCCCCCGCATGCTCACCGCCGGGCCGCAGCTCGAGGCGCCGCTGGGCGACTCCCTCCGCTACCCGATAGGCCTCATCGACGAGTTCGAGTGGGAACAGCGGCTCCCGGACGCCACCGACTTCCGCGGGGGCACCAACGCCCGGCTCATCGTGAAGGAGCCCGTGGGGGTCGTCGGGGCCATCACCCCGTGGAACTTCCCCTTCGAAGTGGTCCTGGCCAAGCTGGGCCAGGCACTGGCCACCGGCAACACCGTCGTCCTCAAGCCGGCCCCGGACACGCCGTGGAACGCCACTCTCATCGGCCGGCTGGTGGCCGATCGGACCGATATCCCGGCCGGGGTCCTCAACGTCGTGACCTCCTCGGATCACCTGGTCGGCGAGGAGCTGACCCTCTCGCCCGAGGTCGATCTCATCTCGTTCACCGGTTCCACCGCGGTGGGAAAGCGCATCATGGAGAAGGGCGCGGCCACCATGAAGCGGCTCTTCCTCGAACTGGGCGGCAAGTCGGCGACCATCGTCCTCGACGACGCCGACTTCGCGTCGGCTCTGCTCGTCGGCCTCGCCGTCTGCTCCCATGCGGGCCAGGGCTGTGCCATCCCCACCCGGATGCTGCTGCCCCGCTCACGCTATGACGAAGGGGTCGAACTGCTGAAGAGCTACTTCGGCATGGCACCCTGGGGCGATCCCCAGCGCGAGGACGTGATCATGGGCCCGGTCATCAGCGCCAAGCAGCGCGACCGGGTGATGGGGTACATCGCCAAGGGGGTCGAGGAGGGTGCGACGCTGGCCGTGGGCGGCAAGCGACCCGAGGAGTACCCCAAGGGCTACTTCATCGAGCCGACCATGTTCACGGACGTCGACAACTCCATGACCATCGCCCAGGAGGAGATCTTCGGACCGGTCCTGGTGGTCATCCCCTTCGAGGACGACGACGATGCGGTCCGCCTGGCCAACGACAGCAGGTACGGGCTGAGCGGCGGTGTCGTGTCCGCCTCGTTCGACCGGGCCATGGGAGTGGCCCGGAGGGTGCGCAGCGGCACCATGAGCGTCAACGGTGGTCTCTGGTACGGGGCCGACGTACCCTTCGGTGGCTTCAAGGACAGCGGCATCGGGCGGCAGAACGGCACCGCCGGGTTCGACCAGTACCTGGAGATCAAGTCGCTGGCGTGGCCGAGTGCCTGACCCCACGACGATGATGACGACGGGCCGCCCCCCTGCCGCAGGCACCCGGATCCGGAGCGGTCCGTGCAGCTGAGCCTGACGTCGGACCAGGAGTTCTTTCGCGACACGACGGCGAAGTACCTGACCGAGCACGCCGCACCGGGCGAGCTCCGGCGCCTCCGTGACGAGGCCGACGGCTTCGACGCCCGCTACTGGAGGCAGGGCGCCGATCTCGGATGGACGTCCCTCCTCGTCGCCGAGGAGCACGGGGGCGGCTCGATCAGCGGAGACGGGCTCGGCGACCTCGCACTGGTGGCCGACGAATTCGGCCGGCATGCCGCTCCGGGCCCGCTCGTGCCCACCAATGTCGTCGCCGGTGCCCTCAGCGACCTGGGGGCCGACCGACACGCCGCCCTTCTGGCCGGCCTGCTGGACGGGACGTCGATCGCCTCCTGGGCCCACCTGGAGCCCAGGCCGAACGACGGACTGGACGATCTCAGCCTGGAGGTCCGGGTCGACGGCACCGACCTCGTCCTGAACGGCGCCAAGCGCCCGGTCGAGTCCGGCGGGCAGGCGAGTCACCTGCTCGTGACCGGCCGGACGGGCACCGGGTGCACCCAGGTCCTCGTCCCGACCGGAGCGGAGGGCGTCGCGGTGCGGCCCATGCACACCGTCGACCTGACCCGCCGGTTCTCGGAGGTCACCTTCGAGGACGTGCGGGTCCCCGCCGAGGCGACCCTCGGTGAGGTCGGGGGGGCCGCCGCCCAGGTCGAGCGGCAGTTCCTCCAGGCGCTGGTCATGGCCAACGCCGAGACGGTGGGCGCCATGCACTTCGCATTCGACATGACCCTCGAGTGGGCGTTCGACCGGTACTCCTTCGGGCGCCCCCTGGCCTCCTACCAGGAGTTGAAGCACCGCTTCGCCGACATGAAGACCTGGCTCGAGGCCGGGCACGCCATCAGCGACATGGCCGCCCTGGCTGTCAGCGCCGGATCGTCCGAGGCGAGCGAACTGGCCAGTGCGGCCAAGGCCTTCCTCGGACAGTACGGCGCGGAACTGCTCCAGGACTGTGTGCAGATGCACGGAGGGATCGGGCTGACCTTCGAGCACGACATCCATCTCTACCTCCGGCGGGTGACCCTTGATCGGACGCTCCACGGGACGCCGGCCCAGCACCGGGCACGGATCGCGTCGATCGTGTCGGGCGAAGAGGATGCGGCATGAGCGGGCACGGCACCGACCCGGACGACAGCACCGTCGAGGACGGCGACGCGGAGGACGTCTCCACCTTCCGGGCCCGATCCCGTGCGTGGATCCGGGAGCATCTGGCCACAGCGGCGGCGGGTGCCTCGGCGGGGGTGCTCCGGAACAACAGTACCGACGAGGAGGAGCTCGCCCAGGTCGCGCACGAGCGCGCGTTGCAGCGCAAGCTGTTCGACGCCGGATTCGCCGGCATCTGCTTTCCGAAGGCCTACGGCGGCCAGGGCCTCAGCCCGGCTCACCAGCAGGCGTTCAACGAGGAGCTGACCGGGCACGAGTTCCCGGTCCGGCTCCAGGCGCCGTCCATCTCGCCGTGCGCAGCCGTGATCCTCGACTTCGGAACCGAGGAGCAGAAGTTGGCCCACCTGCCCGCCATCCTCCGCGGTGACGAGCTATGGATGCAGTTCCTGTCGGAGCCCGGCGGCGGCTCGGACGTCGCCGGGGCCCAGACCTCGGCCGTGCGCGACGGCGACGAATGGGTGCTGAACGGCTCGAAGGTGTGGACGACCGGCGCCTGGTGGTCGGACTGGGGCCTCTGCCTCGCCCGGACCAACTGGGACGTCCCGAAGCACCGCGGCCTCTCCGTGTTCATGCTCCCCATCCACCAGCCGGGCGTCGATGTCCACCGGATCGAGATGTTGAACGGGACGAAGGAGTTCTGTCAGGAGTTCATGACCGACGTCCGGGTGCCCGACTCCGACCGCATCGGCAACGTGGACGAGGGCTGGACCGTCGGCATCCGCTGGATGTTCCACGAGCGGATGCTCCACAACTCCCCCTATGTCACCATCCCCGCCGGTGACGCCCATGCCGGCATCGGGTCCTCGTCGGTGCTCCGCGTGGCTCGCCAGGGCGGCCGGCTCGACGACCCGTGGGTCCGCGACCTCGTGGGCGAGGCCCGCATGCTCCACCGCGCCACCGAGGCCCTCCAGGAACGGCTCACCGACGGGATGCGCTCCGGCGCCATGTCCGACCAGTCGGCGGCCATCGGGCGCCTCTTCTCCGGCGTGGTGTCCATTCGCACCAACACCATCGCCTTCGAGATCGCCGGAGCGGACGCTGGGGCGTGGACCGACGACGACGGTGCCATCGCCGACTGCGGGTCCGACTTCCTGATGCGGCAGGTCTCCACCATCGGGGGTGGGACGACCGAGATGGCCCGCAACGTGATCAGCGAGCGTGTCCTCGGCATGCCCCGCGAGCGCACGCTCGACCGCGACGTCCCCTTCCGCGACGTCCCCCGCGGCGGTCCGTCGTGACGGCCGCCCACCGAGCGGTCGCCCGTGGGCGGGTCGGCGCTACCATGCCTCGCGTCCCGGGCGACGCCGCCACCGACGTCCGGGCGGCACGCCGCCGTCCGGACCGCACCGAAGAGATGAGGGCCCACCGATGAGTCAGGTCATGCAAGGGATACGGGTCCTCGAGGTGGCCGAGCACACCTTCGTCCCGGCGGCCTCCGCCCTCTTGTCGGACTGGGGCGCCGAGGTCATCAAGATCGAGCACGTCGAGCGGGGTGACGCCATGCGGGGCCTCGCCTCGACCGGCCTCAACATCGTGCCCAACGACGTCCACGTCCTGCTCGAGCACTCCAACCGGGGCAAGAAGAGCCTCGCCCTCGACCTGACCACCGAGGACGGACTGGCCGTCCTCCACAAACTCATCGCCACCTCCGACGTGTTCCTCACCAACAAGCTCCCGGGCGTGCGCACCAAGCTCCACATCGATCTCGCCGAGGTCCGGGCCCACAATCCGTCCATCATCTATGTGCGCGGGACGGGCCAGGGCGAGCGCGGGCCGGACGCCGACAAGGGGTCGTACGACTCGCTGGCGTTCTGGGCCCGATCCGGCGTGGCCGCCGGCGCCCAGCGGCCCGAGTACGACCTCGTCCCCCCGCCCCCGGCCCCCGGATTCGGTGACTCCATCGGGGCGATGACCATCGCCGGCGGGATCATGGGTGCCCTCTTCCACCGGGAGCGGACCGGCGAGGCGACGACCGTGGACGTCTCCCTGCTCGGTGTCGGGATGTGGGCGATGGGCCAGGCGCTGGCTCTCTCGCTGGTCCTCGACCGGCCATGGGCGCCCCCGCCGGCGGATGCCATGGGGTCGAACCCTCTGTCCCGGACCTACCAGACGGCCGACGGCCGCACGCTCTGGTTCACCTGCCTGCAGGGTGCGAAGTACTGGCCGCTCCTGTGCGAGTCGGTCGGTCGACCCGACCTGGCCGTCGACCCCCGATTCACCGACCACGAGTCCCTCATGGCGAACAACCGCGAGGCCGCCGCCGAACTGGACAAGGTGTTCGCCGGGGCCACGCTGGCCGACTGGCGCGACCGCCTGGCCGACTTCCCGGGCCAGTGGGCCGTCCAGCAGAACACGCTCGAGGCCGCGGCGGACCCCCAGGCTGTCGCCAACGGCTACGTACAGGACTGTGAGACCGCATCGGGGGCCCCGTTCAAGCTGGCGGCGGCCCCGGTGCAGTTCAACGGTGAGCCCCCCGTCCCCGGTCGGGCCCCGACCCTCAACGAGCACGGCGACGCCATCCTCGAGGAGCTCGGCTACGACTGGGACGCCATCGTGGACCTGAAGGTCCGCGGCGTCGTCGCCTGACCTGACCATCCACCACACCGACTCCCGATAGGACACCGACATGAGCACGTTTGACGCATTCCGATTCGACGGCAAGAGGGCGCTGGTCGTCGGAGGGGCCACCGGCATGGGAAGCGCCTCCGCCGAGCTGCTGCAGTCCGCGGGTGCGGACGTGGTGGTCATGGACTTCGCCCCGGTGACGCTGGACGGGGCCACCGGCATCCACGTCAATCTGGCCGACAAGGACTCCATCGACGCCGCCGTGGAGCAGCTCGATGGTCCGGTGCACGCGCTGCTGTCCTGCGCGGGCGTGGCCGACGGTACGCCCGGCATCGAGAAGATCAACTTCATCGGGCACCGGCACCTCATCGACCGACTCCTGGCCGACGACCTCCTCCCTCGCGGCTCGGCCATCGGATTCATCTCGTCGGCCGCCGGGCTCGGCTGGGAGTCCAACCTCCCGCGCATCAAGGAGTACCTGGCCACCCCGGACTTCGACAGCGCGGTGGCCTGGATCGAGGCCAACGGCGGCGCCGACTACATGTCGACCAAGCAGGCCATCTGCGCCTACGTTGCCACCCAGGCCATGCCCATGCTGCAGCGTGGCATCCGGATCAATGCCACGTGCCCCGGGCCCACCGACACCCCCCTGGCCCAGGCCAACAAGGAGATGTGGCTGGCCTTCGGCGCCGACTATCGCAGCGAGGTCGGCGTCGAGGCGGCGACCCCCCTGGAGCAGGCCTACCCGCTGGTGTTCCTGTGCAGTGCGGCGGCCTCGGCCATCAACGGGATCACGATGATCACGGACTCCGGCTACTTCGCCGCCGGCGTGACCGAGGCGTTCCCGCCCGCCACCGACATCGCCAACTTCCTGCTGGGTCGCCTCTCCTGACGTTGCCTGCCGAGCGGGAGCGGCGTCCGGGCGCCGGACCGGTGAGAGACGGCGCCCGTGGGCCGGTCCCCGCTGGTGCCGGGAGATGACCGCCCCCGAGCCATTCCACCCCGAGCTCCGCGGCATGGCCCGCTGGCTGCCACGGGCGCCTGTCCGGCCGTGGACGCTCCGTCCCGTCCGGCTGCTGTCGGGTCTGGTCTCGTTGGCCCCGGCGAGGCAGGTGACGGTGGAGACGGTGGGACCGGTGACGGTGCGGGTCCACCGGCCGGCGGGGCGCTCCGAGGCGTGCCCGGCCATGCTCTGGATCCACGGTGGGGGCTACGTCATCGGTGCGGCGGCCCAGGACGACGCCCTGTGCCGCCACTTCGCCGACGAGCTCGGGATCGTGGTGGCCGCCGTCGACTACCGGTTGGCACCGCAGGCCCGGTTCCCGGTCCCCCTCGACGACTGCCACGACGCCCTGGTCTGGCTGGCCGGCCGGCCTTACGTGGACGCCACCCGCATCGCCGTGGGAGGGGCCAGTGCCGGCGGCGGGCTGGCCGCCGCGTTGGCGCTCCTGGCCCGGGACCGGGGCACGGTGCCCCTCGCCTTCCAGCTCCTCACCTACCCCATGCTGGACGACCGCACCGCCTGTCGCACGGGGATCGACGAGCGACACTTCCGACTCTGGAACAACCGGGCGAACCGCTTCGGTTGGGAGTCCTACACCGGCCTGGCGCCGGGATCGCCCGGGATCACCGGACTGGCCGCACCCGCCCGGTGCGACGACCTTTCCGGGCTCCCACCGGCCTGGGTCGGGGTGGGGACGTTGGACCTCTTCCACGACGAGGACCTGGACTACGCCCGGCGCCTCAGGGCGTGTGGGGTCGAGTGTGCCGTCGTCGAGGTGCCGGGGGCCTTCCACGGGTTCGACCTGGTGACCAAGGCACCGGTGGTCCGGGAGTTCCGCGCCGCCCAGGTGGCCGCGCTGGCCGGGACCCTGCGCTGATCCCGGCGGCCGCACGGGTCGCTACGCGGGCGACCGACCGCCGCGGACCGCCTGCTCCAGGAGCCCGATGACCCACGCCAGTCCCCGGATCGCCTCGGACGGATCGATCCGCCAGTCACCGACGAGGCGCTCGAAGGACTCGACACTCCACAAGACGTCGAGCAGGGCTGCGGTGAGGATCCGGTGTTCCTCGGGCCACGACCCCGCCGCGGCCGTCACCGCGCCGAGGAGCGCCTGCTTCTGGCGTCGGTTGGCGTCGACCAGGGTGGCGTCGAGCGGGGCCCGTGGCTCCATCGGGTACGACGCCACGTGCTCCAGGATCCGGGCGGCCACCGCGGCGACGTCGGCGAGTCCCAGCCCCTCGAGGTCGATGCCGGCCTCCTGTTCGAGTCGGTGCATGACGGCATCGGTCAGGCCCTTCTCATTCCCGAAGTGCCGGTAGACGGTCCGCTCGCTCACGCCGGCCCGGGCGGCCACGGCTCGGACGGTCAGCCGTTCCCAGTCGCGGATGGAGCCGGCGTGGAGGAGTTCCGACCCGGCGGTGACGATGCGCTCCCGCGTGGCGGCCGTCTGCTCGCGCCGCCGGGTGGTGTCGTAGGGCCGGCTCGCCCGGTCCGGTGCCGCCGGATCGGGCCCGGGCGGAATGGTCACCGGTGGGTCGCCGGCCGGCCTTCGCCCACCGTGGCGGGAGAACGCACGCCTCCCGGTGGCTGGAGCGTCACGGCGTGGTGACGGGGAGGGTCTCCCAGCCGCGGACGGTCGACGTCGGAGCCAGGTGGGCCTTGTCGGTCTCGACGTTCCACGTGGGGAACCGGTTGAGGACCTCGTCGAGGGCGACGCGGCCCTCGAGCCGGGCCAGGGCCGACCCCAGGCAGAGGTGGATGCCGAACCCGAAGGTCAGGGGTGGCCCGTCCTTGCGATGGATGTCGAAGCGTTCGGCGTCGGGGAAGCGACGGTCGTCGTGGTTGGCGGCGGCCGGGATCATCTGGACGATGCTCCCCTCGGGCACCACCTGGCCGTGGAGCTCGACGTCGCGGGTGGCGACCCTGGCCATGTGGGGGGCGGGGGTCTCGTAGCGCAGGAGCTCCTCGATGGCCCCGGGGATGAGCGAGCGGTCCTCTACCAGCTCGCGGCGCTGGTCGGGGTGGTCGCCGAGCACCTTGCCGGTCCACCCGATCAGCCGGGTGGTCGTCTCGTTGCCCGCCCCGGCCACCACCGCGATGTAGGTGAGCAGCTCGTCGCGGGTGAGCCGCCGGACCGTTCCCGTCTCGTCCTCGAACTCGGCCTGGAGGAGCTCGGTCATGATGTCGTCGGAGGGGTGTTCGGCCCGCCAGTCGATGTACTCGCCGAACTGGCCGCCGTCGACGAAGTTCTCGCTCACCTCCATCGGTTGCCCGGCCTCGGTGCGGAGGTTGGCGTCGGTGTTGTCGCGGACGGCCTCCTGGTCCTGCTCGGGGATCCCGAGCAGCATGCCGATGACCCGCATGGGCATCTGGGCCCCGAGGTCCGCGATGAAGTCGAACCCGCCGGCGCCGACCAGTGGGTCGAGGCAGCGGATGCAGAACTCGCGGATCTTCGGCTCGAGCTCGGCGACCCGCCTCGGGGAGAACACCCGGGACAGCAGCCGGCGGTGGACGGTGTGCACCGGCGGATCCTCGAAGATGAGCACGCCCGGGGGCATCTCGATGTCGGCCCGGATGAGCTCGATGATCCCACCGCGGCCCGAGATGAACGTCTTGGCGTCGAGCAGACTCTGCTCCACGTCGGCGAAACGGGTCAGCGCATAGAAGTCGTGCGGCTCGTTGTAGTACAGCGGCGCCTCCTCCCGCATCCGGCGGTAGACCGGATAGGGGTCGGCGTCGATCTCGACGCTGTAGGGGTCGTAGTACAGATCACTGGCGCCCTGGACCGTCATCTCGCACCTCGGGAAATTTTCATGTCGTACTCTGACACGAAATTGTGGACCGATCAATCCGCCGGCCGACGGGCGCTCAGCCGAACCGTTGGGCCAGCTCTTCGCGGAGCACCCGGCGCAGCAGCTTGCCGGTCTCGTTGAACGGCAGGTCGGGGCGGATCTCGATCCGCTCGGGCGTCCTCGTCGACCGCAAGGCAGCCCGGACGAAGGCCCGCAGCTCGTCCTCGTCGACCACGACACCCTCTGCGGGGACCACCGCGGCGACGACCTTCTCACCCCAGTCGGGGTCGGGGATACCCACGACGGCGGCGGCGGCGACGGAGGGGTGCTCCAGCAGCGCCGACTCGATCTCCCCCGGTGAGAGGTTCTCGCCGCCGCGCACGATGACGTCGTCGAGCCGGCCGTGCACGAAGAGGAAGCCGCCTCCGTCGATGTGGCCCTCGTCGCGGGTGTTGAACCACCCGTCGTCCGGCCCTGCGTCAAGGCCGTCGTACTCCCCCGCCACCTGCTCACCCCGGACCCAGATCTCGCCCCGTTCGCCAGGGCCCAGCACCGTTCCGTCCACGCCCCGGATCACCACCTCGACCGACGGGAGCGGACGGCCCACCGACGACAGTCGGGCCCGGATGTCGGGGTCCTCGGCGGCGTGGGCCTCCCGGTGGTCGTCGGGGCCCAGCAGCGCGATGGTGCTCGCCGTCTCGGTGAGCCCGTAGGCGTTGACGAACCCGACCCCCGGCAACAGGCCCATCCCCCGTTCGATGACCGCCAGCGGCATCGGACCGCCTCCGTACGACAGCGACCGCAGTGACGGGAGCCCACGGTCGTCCGCGGCCACCACGTCCAGGATGCGGTTGAGCATGGTCGGGACCACCATGGCGTGGGTGATGGCCTCGGCCCGCACCACGTCGACCCAGGCCTGGGGATCGAAGGCCTCGAGGTGTACGACGCGTCGCCCTGCATAGGTGGACGACAGCACCGAGGAGATGCCGGCGATGTGGTACGGGGGCACGCTGACGATCGACGCCTCGTCCTCGCCGGCCCCGGCGAACTCCACCGTGGAGATCACGTACGAGGTCAGGTTGCGGTTGTGCAGCACCGCGGCCTTCGGTGCGCCGGTCGTGCCACTCGTGTAGAGCAGCACGGCCACGCTGTCGGGATCGCCGGCATAGGGATCCGCCTCCTCCACCGAAGGGTCGGCTGTCCGGTCGAGGAACTCCTTGCGCTCGATGATCTCGATTCCCTGTATCGGGCCGAGCCGGTCGGCGACACCCTCCCCGGTGATGACCGTGGCCGGCGCCGTGCGCTCGACCAGGTCGCGCAACTGCTCATCGGTCAGGCGGTAGTTGATCGGGACGAACGGCTTGCCGGCCAGCGCGGCACCGAACAAGGCGATCGGGACGGCCTCGGAGTTGAGGTCGACCAGGGCCACCCGCTCACCGGGCATGCCGGCCAGGACGGTGCCGGCCCGTCGGGCCCTCGTGGCCAGCTCGGCCATGGTGGTGCCGTCGGACAGCGAGCCGAGCGTGACCCGGTCACCCATGCCGTCGGCGGCCATCTGGAGCAGCATCCCGATGTGCATGTCCGACGGGTCAGTCCGACGAGGGCAGGGGCTTGGCGTCCTTGAGCACGAGGAGCTCCGTACCGGCGGAGAGCGCCCCAGCCCCGCCCTTGGAGCAGAGCAACTCGAGCTCACCGGTCGCGTCGGTGTACCGCTTGCCGATCAGCGTGTCTCCGTCGAACCCTGTCTCGGCCGACAGCCCGGCCGGCGGCTCGTCACCGATGGGGACCACGGGGTGGCCGCCGCACCGCAGGTCGACGGCTCCGGCTGGGGCCTTGATGACCACGACCTCGGTCTCCCCGACCGCGGACCGGAACCGCACCCCGGGCTTCAGCTCGACGGCCACTGCTGTCCTCCCCCTGTCGCACGCTCCGCACGTCGGAACAGTGTCTGACTGGGCAGCATCCCATGCCCCACTTGGTTAGGCAAACCAGGCTCTCCGGTGTGGAAACGCCGTTTCCGCACTGTCCGGCGCCGACCGCCGGGCCACCCGGCCATTTAGTACGACGTCGTAGTAACCTGGTCGAATGAGCCCCCCGTCCAACGGTGATCACCCGTGACCGACCTCCACCGTCCGGTCCACCCGGTGCGGTTCGTCACCGCCGCCAGCCTGTTCGACGGGCACGACGCCGCCATCAACATCATGCGGCGCCTCCTCCAGGCCCAGGGGGCCGAGGTCGTCCACCTCGGACACAACCGCTCCGTCGAAGAGGTGGTCCGCGCCGTCGTCGAGGAGGACGCGCAGGGGGTTGCCGTCAGTTCCTACCAGGGGGGCCACACCGAGTACTTCCGGTACCTGGTGGACCGCCTCCGGGCCGTGGGCCGGCCCGACGTGCTCGTCTACGGCGGGGGCGGCGGGGTCATCGTCGCTGCCGAGATCGACGAGCTCGAGGCCTACGGTGTCCGGCGGATCTTCTCGCCGGCCGACGGCCAACGGCTCGGCCTCGAGCCCATGATCAACATCCTGGTCGAGGAGTGCGACCGCGACCTGACGGCAGACGGGCCGCCGACACTCGAGGGGCTGCAGTCCGGCGACCGGCGGGTGCTGGCCCGGTGGATCACCTGCCTCGAGTCGGGATCGGTCGACGGCGCCGACATCGACCGGCTGATGCACCGCGCGGCGCACGTGACGGTCCCGGTGCTCGGGATCACCGGGACGGGTGGAGCGGGCAAGTCGTCCCTCACCGACGAGCTGATCCGCCGGTTCCGACTGGACCAGGAGGACAAGCTGTCGATTGCCGTGCTCGCCGTCGACCCCACCCGCCGCCGGGGCGGTGGGGCACTGCTCGGCGATCGCATCCGCATGAACGCCATCGACGCTCCCAACGTGTACTTCCGTTCGCTGGCCACCCGGCACTCGGGGTCCGAGCTCCCCCGCCAGTTCCCGCTCGTGGTCGCCGCCTGCGCGGCGGCCGGGTTCGACCTGGTGATCGCCGAGACCCCGGGCATCGGCCAGGGCGATGCCGCCGTCACCGGGATCGCCGACGTCTCGCTGTACGTGATGACCCCGGAATTCGGAGCCGCATCGCAGCTCGAGAAGATCGACATGCTCGAACTGGCGGATGTCGTGGCCATCAACAAGTTCGACCGGTGGGGAGCCGACGACGCCTTCCGCCAGGTCTGCCGGCAGTGGTCCCGTGACCACCGGGACGATCCCGCGGCGCACGGTGCGGAACCGGTGTTCGGCACCGTCGCCTCACGTTTCAACGACGACGGGACGACGGCACTCTTCCATCGGTTGAAGGCCGACCTGGTCGGTGCCGGGCTGGTGGTGTCCGAGGGGGTGCTCCCGGGCGTCGGAGTCCGGACGTCCACGCGTGCGGCCGCCATACTCCCGCCCGAGCGGCACCGGTACCTCGCCGAGATCGCGGCAACGGTCCGGAACTACCACGCCACCACCCACCTCCTGGTCGACGAGGTACGCCGGGCCCAGCAGATGGGCGCCGTGATGGCACTGGCCGCCGACCGGGAGGTCGATGTCGGACCGCTGGCCGAACTGGCCGCCGGGCTCGCGGCCGAAGCCGACCCGGCGGGACGAGTCCTGCTCGAGACGTGGGACCGACTCCGGCAGTCCTACGTCGACCACGGCGGGGGCACCCCGGACGCGGAGCATCCGTCCGTCGAACTCGCCAACACGTCTCTGGCGGGAACCCGGGTCCCCCGGGTGGCCCTCCCCCACTTCGTCGATCACGGCGAACTGGTGCGCTGGCTGCGCGCCGAGCACCTCCCGGGCCACTTCCCATTCACCGCCGGGGTCTTCCCGTTCAAGCGCTCCGGCGAGGATCCGGCCCGGATGTTCGCCGGGGAGGGAGACGCCTTCCGCACCAACCGCCGGTTCCACCTCCTGGCCGAAGGTCAGCCGGCAACCCGCCTGTCCACGGCATTCGACTCCGTGACCCTCTACGGCTTCGATCCGGACGAGCGGCCCGACATCCGGGGGAAGATCGGGACCTCGGGCGTGTCGATCGCCACGCTCGACGACATGCGCGTGCTGTTCGACGGGTTCGACCTCTGTGACCCGACCACCTCGGTCTCCATGACCATCAACGGCCCGGCGCCGACCATCCTGGCCATGTTCTTGAACGTGGCCATGGAACAGCAGCTCGTCCGGTTCGAGACCGCGGAGGGACGGCCGCCCACCGAGTCGGAGGCGGCATCGGTCCGCGCCGACGTGCTCCGGACCGTCCGGGGCACCGTGCAGGCCGACATCCTGAAGGAGGACCAGGGCCAGAACACCTGCATCTTCTCCACCGAGTTCTCCCTCGGGGTGATGGCCGACATGCAGGAGTGGTTCATCGAGCACGAGGTGCGGAACTTCTATTCCGTTTCGATCTCCGGCTACCACATCGCCGAAGCCGGGGCCAACCCCATCACCCAGCTCGCCTTCACCCTGGCGAACGGCTTCACCTATGTGGAGTCCTACCTCGCACGGGGCATGGAGGTCGACGATTTCGCCCCCAACTTCTCGTTCTTCTTCTCCAATGGCATGGACCCCGAGTACACGGTGATCGGCCGCGTGGCCCGACGGATCTGGGCCATCGTCATGAAGGAGCGGTACGGCGCCAACGAGCGGTCGCAGAAGCTCAAGTACCACGTCCAGACGTCCGGTCGGTCCCTCCACGCCCAGGAGATGGACTTCAACGACATCCGCACCACACTCCAGGCGCTGTGCGCCATCTACGACAACGCCAGCAGTCTCCACACCAACGCCTACGACGAGGCGGTGACGACGCCGACGGCCGACTCGGTCCGGCGTGCGCTGGCCATCCAGATGATCATCACCAAGGAGTGGGGCCTGGCCCTCAACGAGAACCCGCTCCAGGGCAGCTTCATCGTGGAGGAGCTCACCGAGCTGCTCGAAGAGGCGGTGCTGGCCGAGCTCGACCGGATCAGCGAGCGGGGCGGTGTGCTCGGGGCCATGGAGACCGGCTACCAGCGGGGTCGCATCCAGGACGATTCCCAGCTGTACGAGCACCGCAAGCACGACGGCTCACTACCCATCGTGGGCGTCAACACGTTCGTCGCGCCGGGCGGTGAGGTCCCCCGCGACGCCATCGAGCTCGCCCGGTCGACCGAGGAGGAGAAGCGGACGCAACTGGACCGGCTCCGGGACTTCCACGAGCGCCACGCACTCGACCGCCAGGCCGCTCTCGACGACCTCCGACGGGTGGCCCTCGACGGCGGCAACATCTTCGGTGAGCTGATGACCACCGTGCGGCACGCCAGCCTGGGGGAGATCACCGGCACCCTCTTCGAGGTGGGCGGTTCCTACCGCCGCAACGTCTGAGCCCGCGCTCAGCCACGGCGCGGGCCGTCGAGGGCGTCCACGATCGACTCCGTCAGGCGCCGGCGGGCCATCACGAGGGACGGCCCGTACCAGGTGAGGTCCCGACCCGACACGAGCACGGTCGCCACTCCCGGGAACGCCTCGGGCCCGTCCGTGGCCGAGAAGGCATAGGGCTCGTCCGGGAGCAGGACCAGGTCCGGACCAAGGCCGGTCAGGTCCTCCAGGGACCGCTTCGGATAGCGCCCGGATGCACCGTCGGCGACATTGACCGGTCCGAGCCGCCGGAGCACGTCGCCGGCGAACGTGGCGGCACCGACCACCATCCACGGGTCGCGCCAGATCGGGACCAGGGCGCGGGTCGCGGGCAGGTCGGGTGGGCGGGACCACTCGTGCTCGGCCTGCAGGAGCCAGGGCGGGGCACCGACAGCCAGGACATCGAACAGCCGTCGGAGGGAATCGAAGGCGGCGCCGAGCGAGTCGATCTCGGTCACCCACACCGGGATGCCCGCCCCCGCCAGCCGATCGACGTCCACCCGCCGGTTCTCCTCCCGGTTGGCGACGACGAGATCCGGTCCCAGGCGCCCGATGGCCACGTGGTCCGGGTTCTTCGTCCCGCGGACCCGCACCGGTTCCACCGCACCGGTATGGGTGCAGAAGTCGGTGGCCCCCACCAGGCGCTCGGGCACCGTGGTGGCCAACGCCTCGGTCAGTGACGGCACCAGGGACACGATCCTCGTCGGCGGTCGCACCAGAATCAATGGGCGCCCGAGGTCGTCGCTATGGGTGGGCATGACGGGTGGCTCCTCCGATATGCGGAGTCAACAGGATGCCTGTCCGAGGCGGGCGTGGATCAGCCCGGCACCTTCCGCTGGTCGTCGTCAGCCTGCCACTACCCCGCGTGTCCTTCCACCGGTCCCGCCCAGGGCGTGCATCCCCTGGCGGGGCCGGGCTCCCGATCCGCCCCGTCGCTCGTCGCACTTGCGGCCGGGCTGGCACTCCCGTCGGCGGCTTCGAGTGTGTCCACGCCGGTCGGGGCGGACGCCCCGCGATGCACGATGCCGTGCACGTCTGCCGCGGCCGGGGCGTCGCTGCTCCACGGCCACGGCACCTCACTCCCCGACGGGGCAATCGAAGACTCCGGAGGGAGCGTATGGATCGTCAGGATCACGGGGCGCACACGAGGCCACCACCCTCCTGGCGATGACCGTCCCGTCCCGAGGACGCGGCCCATCCATGCGCCTCTTCGCACTTGCCTGTTGGGTGCACTTCGCTGGCCTCGACGGGAGAGCCGGATTCACGTGCACGGCAAGAGGGATCTGCAGACCCGACAGAGGGGAGAGTCACTGCGAGTCGATCAACCGGTGCGGCTCGTCGCGATCGCGGCCATGGTGGGAGCGGGGTCACTGCTGGTGCCGCTCATGGGAACGGCCTCGGCTACAGGATCGCCGAAGCCGGCGAAGGTGGTCGCACGACACGCTCCGGCACCGAGGCCGCCAGCTCGTTCAGCGGTCGCTCCCCGACCAGCACGGTGGGCCTCGCCGGGACCGGCCCGACCGTGCTGATCAGCGACGTCGCCCCCGACTCCACGGCGACCGTGACCTGGGGTAACGGCCTGACCACCAACTTCGCCGCGACGCGGGCGGTCGGCACCGGGGAGAAGGACGGGTGCACGGCCCCCACCGGGCACGCGCCGGACGCCGACGGGAAACAGGAGGGTGCGGTGAGCGCGGGTGGACCGCCGACGTCGGTGGGTCTGTGCCGTCGACGCCGGGCCTGTCCCGCTCCGGTCGCCCGTCGGCCCCGCGGGGAGGGCGAGCCGGTTCCGAACCCGTGTGCCGTCCCGGTGACACCGTCCGGGCGACCGGACGCTCATCGAGGCGCTCCCCCGCCCGGCGCTGGTTCACCCGTCCGGGTCGAAGAGCCACCGCCGACCGTCGGTTAGCCTTTTCGATGATGGCGCGCCGACCACTGCCGTTCGACCCCATCGACGAGGCCCGTGCCCGGTGGTCCGACCGCTGGGATCCCGCGGTCAGCGAGGCCATGGCCGCCGCCACCTCGATCATGCGGGCCCAGCAGATCGTGCTGGCCGCCGTCGACGGGGCCCTGCGCCCGTTCGGACTCACCTTCGCCCGTTACGAGGGACTGGTGCTCCTGCTCTTCTCCAGTCGGGGCGCACTGCCGCTCGGGATCATGGGCCAGCGGCTCATGATCCATCCCGCGTCGGTGACCAACATCATCGACCGGCTCGAGGCCCAGGGGTTGGTCCGGCGGAGCCCCCACCCCACCGACGGTCGGACCACGTTGGCCGAGATCACCGAGGCCGGCCGCGCCCTCGCCCAGGAAGCCACCACGGCTGTCAACGCCGTGGCCTTCGGCCTCGGCGGGTTGGGCAGGCGGGACCTCGAGGACCTGCAGCGGATCATCGCCACCCTCCGCCTCGGCAACGGCGACTTCGTCGAGTGACCCGCGACACCGGCGCGAGCCGGCGTCAGTTCTCCACGATCGAGATGGCCTGCTTGGGGCAGACCCGGACCGCTTCGAGGACCCGGGCGCGTGCCGACTCGTCAGGGGTCTCGTTCAGCACCCTCAGGTTGTCGTCGTCGTCGAGCAGGAAGATGTCGGGGGCGATGCCCATGCACAGGGCGTTGCTCTCGCACTGGGTCATGTCCACAATCACACGCATGGAATTCCTCGTTCTCCTGGGTCACCAGGGCGGTGTTCGGTGCCGGCCGCCCCGAGGGCGCCGGCCGGAGTCGGATGTGTCGGTGCATCGGCCGTGGGGGCGGGTGCACCGGTGCGCACGCCCCCTCGGACCCCAGGGGCCACTACGAGCCGGACGCCGTCTGGGTGTGGGGCAGGTCGGTGCCGCAGGTCGGCGTGGGGGAGATCAGCGAGAAGTCGGTCTTGGCCGCCTGGACGATCCAGGCACAGGTCTGGGGTGGGTTCTTCCCGAAGTTGGTGGCGTAGTCGAGCGTCACCGGCAGCAGGCCGTTGGCGTTGTAGTCGGTCACGCCGCGCAGCTTGGCGATCACGCCGGCCCGGGTGGGGTTGGGCCCGGCGAGCAGGAGGCCCTTGATCATCAGGTCGGCCCCGGCCCACGCCTCGTTCTGCGAGAAGGTGGGGAACTGGGTGGGGGTGAACCCGGCGTACTTCTCCATGGCCGCCTGCATCTGCTGGGTGCCGGCGTTGGGCAGCGACCACGGCCGGAACAGCGACAAGAAGTAGTCGCCCTGCAGGTTGTTCCACACCGGTGAGCCGATGGTGTCGGGCTGGTAGCCGGTGGCGAACAGCACCGTCTTCAGCTTGACCCCGGCCTGGGTCAGCGAGGTGGCCAGGGCGTAGTTGGAGTTGTTGTCGAGGGCCGGCACCATGGCGTTGATGCCCTTCTGCTTGGCCACCAGCGCCGTCGAGGTGAAGTCCACGCTGCCGAAGGGGACGGTGGTGTCCAGGACGCCGACCTTGCCCCCGGCGTGCTCGAAGGACTGGCCCGTGCCGATGGCCGCCCGGGACGAGGACGGCGAGATGGAGTAGCCGTAGGAGCCGAGGACGGAGCCGCCGTGGGCCTTCAAGAAGTCCCCGATCTGGGTGTTGACCGGATAGGACGGGTTCACGCTGCCGTTGTCGGAGGCGAACATGTTGGTGTAGGGCTGGGTGCCCCACTCCGGGCCGTCGTCATAGGAGCCGGTCACCGGCACGCCGGCCGCCTGCGGGTACTTGGCGGCCAGGAAGAACAACGGGGACTGGGACACGATGCCGAAGTCGTTGGCCACCGCGCCCTGGACGGCGGTGGCGATGCCGGCCGGGTTGGTCTGGTCGTCGATGATCTGGCCCACCAGCTTGTGGCCGTCGATGCCGCCCTCGGCGTTCTGTTGGTCGATGCGGGCCGTGAAGCCGGCCGGGGACGAGCCGTCCTGGGAGGCGCCCTCGCCGGTCAGCGAGGAGACGTAGGCGATGGTGATGGGCGAGCCGGTCGCCGCGTGGGTGCCCGACCCGGTGGTGGTGGGCGGTGAGGTCGATCCCGTCGTGGCCGAGGACGAGCTCCCGCTCGAGCATCCGGCGGCCAGCAGGGGCAACGCCACCACGGCGGCCAACAGCACCCCGGTCTTGGTCCGGCTTGTGAACATTCTTCCTCCCTAGTGACTACGGATGACGGGTGACGCTGGGACGGGATGTCGGACCGGGATCCGTGGGGACCGGCGACGACGGCCGCCGTGCGGCGGCCCGGGCCCGGGCCGGCTACTCGGCCGCCCCTGCCGGCACAGTGGGCAGATCGGGCTCCGCCTCACCCAGGTACCGGTCCAGGACCTCCTGGCCGGCCTCCGAGGCGGGGCCGGCCCAACCGACCCGGCCCCGGGTGAGGATGACGCAGGTGTCGGCCATCTCGAGTGCGCGGTGGACGAACTGCTCGCTCAGGACGATGGTGATCCCCGAGCTCCGAGCCTCGTCGAGGCTCTCGAAGACCGACTCCGTCACCAACGGGGCGAGGCCGAGCGACAACTCGTCGGCGATGATCAGCTTCGGCGACACGGCGAATGCCCGGGCGAGAGCGAGCATCTGCTGCTCACCGCCCGACAGGTTCCCCGCCCGCTGGGTCGGGCGTGTGCCCAGCACGGGGAATCGCTCGATGGCCCGTTCGATGGCCGTCGCCCGCTCGCGGCGCGGCTCGTGGGCGACCGCCATCCGCAGATTGTCGGTGACCGACAGGCCGGGGAAGATCCCGCGTCCTTCGGGGATGTACGTCAGGCCGAGCCGGCGGATGCGGTGGGCGGGAAGGCCGGTGATGTCCTGTCCGGCGAAGGTGACCCGGCCGGCGGTGGGCGGCACGAGGCCGGAGACGGCCCGGGCGAAGGTGCTCTTGCCGGCGCCGTTCACACCGAGGACGGCCAGGACGGAGCCCGGAGCCACGTCGATGGACACCCCGAACAGCGCCTGGGACGGTCCGTAGCTGACGTCGAGACCCACCGCCTGGAGCAATGGCTCGGTCATGCCTCGTCCCCCCCGACCGGCGCCCCGGGAGCCGTGGTTCCCGCAGCCTTCTCCTTTGTCATACGCGTCGGGGGCTCCGCGTCGCCGAGGTAGGCGGCGCGTACCGCCGGGTTGCGACGGACCTCCTCGGGGGTGCCCACGGCGATCCGCTCCCCGAAGTCGAGAACCACGACCGAGTCGGACAGGGCGAGCACCGCGGCGACGTCATGCTCCACGATGACGAGCGAGAGGCCGTCGTCGCTCTGTTCCACGATCTCCCGGAAGACGGTGACCAGGTTCTCCGACCCGTGAAGATCGAGGCCGGACAGCGGTTCGTCCAGGAGGAGCACCCGCGGCTCGCTGGCCAGGGCGCGCCCCACCTCGACGAGGCGGATGACCCCCAACGGCAGGGCGGCGACGGGGGCCTTGGCCACGTGGGTGAGGTGGAGGAGGTCGAGCAACCCGTCGACCTTGTCGGTCTCCCCCGTGGACGTACGGAACAGGGCCCGGGGATCGAGCATGTCCCGCCACATCCGGTGGGGACTGACCCGGGCCCGGTAGGCGAGTACGAGGTGCTCGCGTACCGTGAGACCCATGAAGAGCTCCGGCTGCTGGAACGTCCGGGCCAGGCCCCGGGTCGCCCGGTGCCGGGCGGACGTGGCGGTGACGTCGTCACCCAGGAGGCGGACCGTCCCCTCGGTGGGGCTGAGCAGCCCGGACAGGACGGCGAGCAGCGTCGACTTGCCGGCACCGTTGGGGCCGACCAGACCGACGATGCTCCCCCGTCGCACGTCGAGGGACACGTCCGACAGCGCGGTCAGCCCGCCGAAACGGACGGTGACACCGTCGGCCGAGAGCGCGACGGAATCCGTGGCCCCCCCGGCGGCTCCCGAGACCCCGCCATCGGTGGCGGTGGCCATCACGTCGTACCCCCGGCCACGCCGGGCGCCACGCCGACGGCCTCGGTCTCGGTCACCCCGGCCTCGATCTCCTCGGCGAAGTGGTCGTCGGCCAGGCTGTCGGGCGCCACCCGCCGGAGCAGTTGACGCAGGCGGCGGCTCTGCTCGGCCAGGATCCCGTCCGGGTACTTGGCGGCCGAGATCGCACCCATGCCGAAGATCACCGGGAGCACGTTGGCCGTCCACGTCGGCAGGTACGCCTGGCAGAGCGCCGGGAGCATCACGAACGCCAGCCCGGCCACCAGTGCGGCGGCGGTGGACCGGATGCCGATGGTGACCAGGGAAGCGAACCACACGATCCCGGCGAAGGTGGCGAACTCGCTCGGCACGATGGTCGATTGCGACACGGCCAGGAGGCCGCCCCCGACACCGGCGATGAACGCCGCCGTCGCTCCGGCCAGCACCTTCATCTGGACCACGCTGATCCCGGACGTCCGGGCACCGGCCTCACTCCACCTGGCGGCATTGAGGGCGAGCCCGGTCGTGGAACGGCGCAGGTTGACGATGAAGAGGGACACGACCACGAACGCCGCCAGGCAAAGGTAGGCGAAGGAGACGTCCGAACTGGCGAATCCCGGGCGGTTCAGGGTCACGCCGAGGCCCTGGTTGACGAAGGTCGGGAGGGTGAACACCAGGTTCTCGATCAGCAGGCCGAAGGTCAGGGTCACCAGGGCTACGTAGAGGTCGCCGAGGCGGATGCTCAGGAAGCCGATGAGGGCACCCAGTCCCATGGCCACCACTCCCCCCACGACCACTCCGGCGAGGACGGGCCACCCGAGGTGGTTGACGAACTCGGCGGTGGTGAGCGCACCGACGCCGGCGAAGGTGACCTGGCAGAGCCAGAGCATCCCGCCTTCTCCGGTGACCAGCGTCCACGACAGGAAGATCACGGCGAAGGCGAAGGCCTGGGACGTCAGTCCCACCCAGAACCCTCCGACGACCAACGGCAGGGCCACCGCGATGGCGACGAGCGCCAGCGGTCCGGCGTACCGCCCGAAGAAGTTGAGCGAGGCCGTGTCGACGACGGTGGACGTCGAGGCCGCCAGCTTGCTCTCGCCCTGGGGCATGATCGCCCGGTCCAGCGCCCCGCCCCATCCTTCGGTCTCCCCCACCCGTCCGCCGCGGACGAGGTTGTAGAGGAGCACCACGGCGATGACGATGAACGGGACGGCGTCGATGACCTCGCTCGTCCAGGCGCTGGCCGGCGGAAGGTAGCGCTGGATCAACGAGGTGGCCACTCCCATCAGCAGTCCGACCCCGACGGCGATCGGCAGGCTCCGGAGCTTCGCGGCGATGACGGCGGCGAACGAGGCCGCCACGAGCAGCGTGAAGTTGATGGCGTCGAGCCCGATGATGGGGGCCGCCAGCACCCCGGTGAGGCCGGCGAGGAACGTGCTGACCGCCCAGACGCCGATCGAGATGGCCGTCGGATTGGTGCCGGAGAGGTCGGTCATGGCCGTGGAGTCGACCATGGCCCGGACCTTCAGCCCGACGTCGCTGAATTTGAGCACCAACGCCCCGGCCACCACGATCACGAGGACACTGATGTACACGATGACCTGGTCCAACGTGACGGGCACACTCAGGAAGTGGAAGACCTTGACCGGCTCCGGGGCCAGTCCCGGTGCCTGCTGGATGGCCGCGCTGCCGAAGATCAGGGTGGCCAGCGACGGGAGTGCGACCGAGAGGCCGATGGTGGCCACCACCTTGGTCAACGGGGAGGACAGGCGCAGGTGGCGGAAGAGGATCGCGTAGAGGATCACACCGAGGGCGGGCGCGGCGATCAGGATGGACACGGCGGCGGCCGCCGGGATGCTCCACGTCTGTTGGGTGTGGAGGTAGTAGTAGAGCCGGGCGATCACGAAGGCCATCGCGCCGAAGGCGAAATTGAGGATGCCGGACGAGGTGTAGGTGATCACCAGGCCCGCCGACGCGATCGCGTAGATACCCCCCAGCACCAATCCCGCGATCACGAATTGCAGCAACTCGAGCTCCCCCTGTCGTGCCGCTCGACTCCACGCCCAGCGCGATACGGGGTCGGCGACCTGTCCACCCGGTCAGCGCCTCCATCGGCTCGACCGGCGACGGGCTTCGTACACGTTCTTTCCGCGACAGAACACCGTATACCAAATTGGGGAAGCTCTCTTGCCCGTTTTGACCAGGTTTGTTTCCGCTCCGCCCCCGGCCGGCGACCTGGTTTCCGGCCGTCCCCCGGCGGCCGTCGAGGCCCTGGCCCGGCCCACCCGGATGGACGGGGGTCCGTCCCGAAGGAC
>Ga0075015_100000099_pt1 | contig 22768 bp, 15 predicted proteins | sample AleBraG_ABR_2013_FD_71476 | JGI IMG/M metagenome (GOLD analysis project Ga0075015, IMG submission 71476) | Freshwater sediment microbial communities in response to fracking from Pennsylvania, USA - Alex Branch Run_MetaG_ABR_2013 | ecosystem: Environmental > Aquatic > Freshwater > Creek >...
TCCTTGCCGAAATAGCTGTGCGTGGCGCCGGTGGCGAGCACCAGGTAGTCGTAGGGAATCCCGCCGGCAGCCGTCTGCACCACCCGCGCCTGCGTATCGATGCCGGTGACGGTGCCGAGCAGCACCCGGACGTTGAAGGCGTCGCGGAACAACTGGCGTACCGGCGTGGCGATGTCGCCTGGCGAGAGCGCCGCGGTGGCCACCTGGTACAGCAGCGGCTGGAACAGGTGGTAATTGGCCCGGTCGATCAGCGTGACGGCCGTCTGGGTCTTGCGCAGGGCGGCGGCGCAACTGACGCCCGCAAAACCGGCGCCGACGATCACGACCCGTGGCAGGCCTGCGAGCGAGCGCGGATCCCGGGCATCCAGCTGGGGAAAGCGCCTGCCGAGGAACGCCGCGGTGAGCCGATCCAGCGAGAGGCGTCCGCCGCCAAACACGAAGATGACGGAAAAGGTCATCAGCAGATAGACCGCGTCGGTCTCGCGCGGGTCGACCATGGCATTGGCGAGCACGCCGAGCGTCATCGCCACCGCGAGATAGCGCGTGCCGAGGCCCAGCAGCAGCAGCACGCCGCCGGTCAGGGCAATGCTGGCGGGCACTCGCGCGGCCACCTCGAGCGGTAGCCAGGATCCGAGCGTCGCAAAGGCGCCGCTGGCCGGCAACATGACGTGCGCTGCCGCCACCAGCAGGGCTGCCGCGAGCCAGATGCGCAGCAGCGAGACGTAGACCGGCGCGACATGCACGCGGACACCTTCCGAGATCTTCAGGATCCGCGGAATCAACGGCAGGGCGCTGTCGGCCAGACCGCGCCGCAGCAGGCTGTCCACCGAAAGCGCGCCGGCGCCCTGGATCGCATACCAGCCGAACAGTGCCGCCCAGAACAACTGGCTATCAAAGGGCTTGTAGGCGAACTGGATCACCAGCGACAGGATCAGCATCGGCACGGCGGCGTAGCGCGTCATGAAACCCAGCGCCAGCAGCACCGCACCGCCGACTTCGATGCCGACGCCCACGTAGGCGGCCGTGACCGGTGCCATGAAGCTCACCGGATACTCGTTTCTGGCCAGGTCCAGGGCCGTATTCCAGTTGGTCAGCTTGAGCACGCCGGAGACGAAGAAGATTTCCGCGAGCGCCAGGCGGATCAGCAGGTCGACCTTCGGCCAGGCCAGACCGCGGAGGACGCGTACGGTGAAATCGGTGCTGGCGCGGGTGAAGCGCACCAGGCGGGCCAACAGGGTCGAGGTCGTTTGGGTATTCATGGGTCCGGTATCAGTGCAAGTTTCGTTCCAGCCATCGCAGGGCCTGCGGGAGCTCGATCGGCCGAGTCCGCCTGCGAGCTCGTCGGCTATGCGTGGCAGCCCCGTGCCGGCGATGATAGTGCAACCGCCGCCGGAGGCGGGAACAGACCGCGGCGGGTCGTGGCTGGCGCCCGGCACAGCCGCTGATGGCACTATTATGACCCGCCGGCCACAATAGTGCGGTCGTGCGCATCCGCACTGCAGGGCAGCGCGAAGAATCGGTGTTGACCGCTGCGGCCGCGATCGACAGCGGCCAGCCGATGGAGCTGCCCGATGGAGCTGCGCGTTTCAATGACAGGGCGAGCGTTCAACGCATCCTGTCAATGATCATTCTCTTCAGTTCGCCCTTGCTCAATTTTCCAACCGGTGTCTTCGGCAGCGGCCGTTCCAGGAATTCCACCGACTTTGGAACCTTGTAGCCGGCAATCCGCACCCGGCAATACGCCTGCAGTTCCTCGCTGGTCGCGGTGCTCCCCTTCTTGCACCGCACGACCGCGTGTACGATTTCCCCCCATTTCTCATCGGGGAGGCCGATGATCGCGCACTCATCGACCTTGGGGTGGGTCATCAGCACGTTTTCCACTTCGGCCGAATAGACGTTTTCGCCGCCGGTAATCAACATATCCTTGACGCGGTCGACCAGCGTCAGAAAGCCCTGCTCGTCCAGAAAGCCCGCGTCGCCGGTGTGATACCAGTTGTCGATGATCACTTCGCGGGTCAGCGCCGGCTTGTTCCAGTAACCCTTCATCACGGCATTGCTGCGCACGCAGACCTCGCCAACCTGGCCGGGAGGCAATGGCCTGTTCTTGGTGTCGCGGATGCTCAGCAAGACGCCGGGGAATGCCCTGCCGCAGGAGCGCATGAGTCTTTCGCCGCGCTCATCCCGCGTGTGGTATTGCGGCCCAAGGATTGAAATGCTCAAGGCCTCCGTCGCGCCGTAGCCGTGGTACAGCTGCAGGTCCGGAAATGTGCTCATCACCATATCCAGGATCGTCCTGGGCATCGGCGCGGCCCCATAAACCATCACGCGCAGTGACGGCATGCTCTGCCCGGTTTCCTTCAGATACAGGCAGATCATCCTTGCCATGGTCGGCACCAGCGTGATGCAGCTGACTTGGTGGCGGTTGCAGGCATCCACCAGCGCCTGCATCTCGAAGCGGCTCATGAAGACATTGGCGCAGGTGGCCAGCGCCGTCGCGAAACACATGATGCCATCGGCCATATGGAACATCGGCGCCACGTGTATATAGACGTCATCCTGCGACAGCGTCTTGATGGCGGCGGCCCATTGCTGGCATCCGGAAAGCAGCTGACCATGGGTCAGCATCACGCCCTTGGGTACGCCGGTGGTTCCCCCGGTGAAGTAGATGATGGCCAGATCGTCAAGCGCGGGGTCCGGCAGCGGTGCATCGCTGTCGCCCTGCAACAGCCGGTCGTAGGTCAGGTAGCCGGCCGGGGCGCCCGCGAGCCCGATGTGCACCAGCCCCCGGGTACCGTGCAGCGACGAGCGCACGCCTTCGAGCCGCAGCAGCATCTCATCGTCACAGGCGATCCACGGACCGTCCATGTCATCCAGACACGAAATGATTTCACGCGCCGCAAACCGGATGTTGATCGGGACGATGGTACCGCCGGTCCACAGCACCGCATACTGCAACTCCAGGTAGCGCGCGCTGTTGAGGCTCAGGATCGCCATGCGGTCACCGGGCTTGAACCCCTGGGCTGCCAGAGCCGACGCTATGGCCCGGACCCGTCGTATCACCTCGGTCCAGGTATAGGGACGTTCGCCCGCGTGGATCGCCACCGAATTCGGACTCATCACCAGCGTACGACGCAGCATGTCCTTGAGGGTATACATGGTCTCCATCCCCAGCCGTTGCGGCGCGCCCGGTCCGCGCCACCGGTGAACAACTACCTGCGGACTTTCCTGGGCATTCCGCTCCGGACGCAGGCCGTGTGCAGCGCTTCGAAGGATCGCCGCATGCAGCGCATGAACATCTCGATGTCCGGCAGGATCTTCGGCGTCGACATGACGGTGAAGGCGATCTGGCCGTTGTAACTGGGAGTGCCGATCACCAGACCCAGGCCATCGCCGATCGGCGTCAGGCCAAACTGATAGAGACACTTTGAGCCCCGCAGGTACAACGGCTGCTGCGGACCCGGCACGTTGGTGATCATGGCATTGCACAGGCGCAGGCGGGAATTGGCCGTCGACAGGAGTCTGGCGGTCAGCGCCATGGTGTAGGCGGGAAGCTGGCTGGCCACGGCGATCAGCGCCTTGGCGGGGCGTCGGGATGCCTCCTGCTTGGCGGCCCGGGTCAGGGCACTGATTGCCACGAGCCGCTCGCGCGGATCGCCCAGCTCCGTGAACAGCGGCACGGTCATGGCGGAGATGGCGTTGCCGCCGCCATCTGCGTCGGCACCCGGGCTCCGGGCGTTGACGGGCACCCAGGCGACGAGCGACTCCTCCGGCAACTCCTTGTGCCTGCTCAGATAGCGTCGCAGTGCACCGCCACAGACGGCGAGCACGACGTCATTGATGGTCGCCCCGGTGACGCTGTTCTTGATCGTCTTGAAGTCGTCCAAGCCGAACCAGGTGACATCGAACTGCTTCACCGGCGACACCGCGCGATTGAAGCGGCTGTCGGGCACGCGGCGACTGGCCTGGCCACGACCCGTGAGCCGTGCGGTGAGCATGGGCAGAACGGCGGGCATCGCGCGAACGATGGACTCCATCAAGCGCACGGGCGAGCGGACATTGTTGAGCAGCGCGCGCGCCAGCACCTCGCGGTAGGCGGGAGCCGGACCCGCGTGAGGGCTGTTCGAGTGGCTGTCGACCGATGGCGTGCCTGCCGCGTCCGTGTCCAGCAGACCGGAGAAGAAGTGCATCCCGGAGGTGCCGTCGATGGCAGCGTGATGGGCCTTGACGATCAGGGCAAAGCCGCCCTTGGGAACCATGTCGATCGAATCCAGTCCGTCCACCAGACAGACCTCCCACAGTGGCCTGTGCATGTCGAGGGGCTTGTTGTGGTAACGACTGACAAAGCGCCTGAATTGCGCCCAGGTACCGGGCTTGGGCAGGCGGGAATACTGCAGATGAAAATCGACATCGAAGGCGTCGTCGTCCACCCAGTAGGGATAGTCCAGGTTCAGAGGCACCCGCCGCAGCCGCCGTGTGAACACGGCGCTGGTATGGAGCCGGCTCCGGACATGCTCGGTCAGGGCGTCCAGATCCGGACTCTCGTGGCCGCTTTGCGGCGGCCCGAAGATCAGAATGACCGCCACATTGGCCGGACTGCTTTCCGTATCCGCATGCAGGAACTGCGCGTCCTGCACGCCCAGCTGTGTGGGGACGGCCATCATGCCCTCATGCCGGGCGCGTCGCGCCGGCGCGGTCTGCGGCGGCGCTCACCGGCGCAGTCTTCCTGGGCGGGGCAGGCCGGCGCCGCTTGCCTTTGGCCTTTGATCCCGGCTTCGTACCTGACCTTGCCCCCGGCGACGGCACGGCCTCTTCGGGATAGCCGAGCGCCCGCAGGTACAGATTGCGCACCTCGGCAACGTGCGTGTCCAGGGTCTCTACGGACCAGGTGGACGTGTCGATCGCGTTGAGCACCTCCACCTTGACGGTGGCGGGGCGAAAGACGAATTCTCCCTTGGGCTGCACCTCGATGGCGTTATGAATGACGATCGGCAGAATCGGTATCCCCGCCTGCAGGGCCACGTGGAACGCGCCCTTCTTGAAGCGACCCGGTCTGGTGGAAGTTGAACGGGTGCCTTCGGGCGCCACCACCACGAAGCGCCCCTCCTTGTGGACCGCATCCAGCAGCGGTTTCATCGATTCAATCGCCTTCTGGGGATCTTCGCGATCGATCGGAATCACTCCGGCGAACTGAATCGCCTGTCCGACCAGCGGAATGTTGGCGATCTCCTTCTTGCCAACCGCCGCGAAATTGCCGCGCAGGAGCTTCAGGACAATCAGCGCGTCGGCTTTGCTCTGGTGATTGACGATCACCACGGCCGGCCGATTGGCCCAGATCCGCTCCTCGCCGGTGACGTCGATCTTGAGGCCGATCAGCGCGCAGGCCAGGTCCGCAAACAAAGAGACCGTGATATTCCGGCCTTCGCTTTTCGACCCACTGAGCCACCACACGCCCAGACCCAGCGCGGCCGACGCCACCAGCGAGGCGTACACCCCGAGGCTGCGGGCGAACAGGTTCGGCGTGGAGGAGCCCAGGCTGCTGAAACGCTGGACCGGCCAGCCGCGCTGCTGCGCAATGGCCTCGAGCCTGGCATTCGGATTGATCACCCGCGGGCGTCCCACCGCCTCCAGCAGTTCGAGGTCCTCGTGGCTGTCCGTGTAGAACACGCTGCGCTCGAGATCCACTCCCTGCCGGGCCGCGAACCCGGTCGCCGCGCTCACTTTACCCTTGCCCCAGCAGACCGGCTGGACGACAGCGCCCGTCAGCAGGCCTTTCCTGCTGACCAGTCGCGTACACAGCACATGATCCACGCCCAGGCCGCGCGCAGCAGGTTCAATCTGATAGGGCGTCGCCGAGGAGATGATGGCGACCGTATGGCTCTTGCGCAGATGCGCGGCGACCAGAGCTCGTGCCTCCGGATACACGAGCCGGCGGATGTGCTTTTCGTAGACCTGTGCTCCAAACTGGTAATAGCTCTGCTCACTCATGCCACGGAGAATTCCGGCGCTGACCGCCATGGCACCGGCAAAATCGATCCGGCCGAGCGCCAGACTGGCCATTGCCGAGGCCAGCTCAAAGATGTCGTTGCGGCTCAGCTTTCCCTGCAGCAACTGTTCGCGCAGGAACGCCAGTGCCGAGAACCCGGACACGATGGTCCCATCAAAGTCGAAGAAGGCGGCAACCTGGGGGCCGTCTTCCATGTGCTCTATGGCGCTGATCGCATCGTTGCGCACGCGCATCTGAACGCTCCGACTGCCGTCCGGCAGATTCCACGCTGGGCCACATCACCGCGCGTCAGCGCTCGGTCGCCGCTTCGCGCAGAGCAACCCTCAATGTACTGTGCCAGATCCCTAGCTGCGGGACAGCCCGTAGTTTCCGCAGTCTCGAGCGCGCGGACGACAGCGTATGCTGAAGGCCAGGGCAGGCGGATCGGACGGGCGGGCGCCGCGATGGCCCGCCGCGGCGCTGGGCCGGCGCGGCGGTCACCGCGCCGCCGCTGGCGCTACGGGTCCGCCGTCGTGACGGCCCGTGTTTTGCGTTGCGTCAAATGCGCCCGCCGGAGCTGTGCAGATCACCTGGGCCGATAGCTCAGGCCGATAGGTCAACCTCCGCATGGCCGGCCTCGGCTCAAGGGGGCTCCGCCGGCCCGGGGTGCGGGCCCGGGGTGCGGCCGCGCGTGAGCGGGAGTGGGGCGAATGCATGCAGGATCGCGCTCAATAGCCATGGTCAGCGCAGTCCACGGCGAACAGCGGGCGTCGCCCGCATGAATGCACCGGAGACGGCTGCCCGCGTTGCGCCCGATGGACCTGCGCCCGATGGACCTGAGCGCGACAGGTTGCGTAACGCCGCGGTCGTGCGCCGTATGCTGCTTGGCGGCGCCGGCCTGCGCGAGCGACTGCAGGAGATTGCCACCCGCAGCGGCGCCAGCCTGCCGCAGCTGGTCCGCGAAGCCGGGCGCTACCTGCGTGAAATGGTCCCCGGCAACAGCGCTCTGGGTTACCGGCTGCTGATCCGGTTCTCGCGGTTCTTCTATCAGCGTGGCTACGATCGGCAGATACTGTGCGACCCGGCGGAAATCGAACGGCTGCGCGTCCTCATCAGTCAGCACCCCGTGGCGCTGATCTCGAATCATCGCTCCCAGGTCGATGGCTTTGCGGTCTACTGCGCACTGCACGATAACCGGCTTCCCCATCCCTTCGCGTTCGGCGGCATCAACATGAAGCTGCCGGTCATGGGTCCGATCCTGAAGGGCAGCGGGCTGGTCTTCCTGCGACGATCCTTCCAGGACAATCCGGTCTACAAGGCGGTGCTGAGGAGTTATATCGATTTCCTGACCGAACATCGCTTTCCGCTGCTCTGGGCCATCGAAGGTACGCGTTCGCGCACCGGCAAGCTGGCAGCGCCGCGTTTCGGTCTGCTGAGCTGGGTGTTGAATGCCGAACACCAGTCGGCGCGCGAGGATCTGCAGGTCGTACCGGTGGCGCTGAGCTATGAGCAGATCGCGGATGTTCAGGCCTTTGCCGCCGAGCAGCGCGGCGCCCGCAAGCGGCCCGAGAATTTTCGCTGGCTGCTCCGATATCTGGGCAGCCTCAGCCGGCCGATGGGCTCCATCGCCGTACGATTCGGGCAGGCGGTGTCGGTCCGCGAGCAGATCCAGCGGCTGCGGAGCGAGGATCCACAGCTGCTGGCGCACCCGGAAAAGATACTGCTGCGGATCGTGATAGCCGCCTGCGTTCAGCTCAACGAGGCGACGCCCGTGACCGCGCCGTCCCTGGTCTGCCTGGTGCTGCTGCAGGCGGTACCGAGGGCCGTGACGCGACGGGAACTGGAACGGGAGTTCCTGCAGCTGTGCGGATACGTCGAATCCCACCGGTGGCCGACCACGTTGCGGCCCGCAGGTCAGCCGCTCGTGTCACTGGAGCGTGCGCTGCGGGCGCTGGCACAGGGTGGCGTGATCGACTGCTTCGGGGGTGGCTACGAACCGGTGTACTCCATCGTGCCGGGGCAGGAGCTCGGCGCCGCCTACTACCGGAACAACAGCATTCACTTCTTTGTGACCGGAGCGGTTGCGGAACTGGCTCTGGGCAAGGCGCTTGCGCACCATGACCCGGCGGTGCGCCAGGCGACGTTTCATGCCGAGGTCCTGCACCTGAGGCAGCTGTTCAAGTTCGAGTTCTATTTTCCGCCGCTGCCGCTGCTGTTCGAGCGCATTGATGCGGATCTCGATCTGCGCTGCCCCGCGTGGCGGGCGCTGCTGGCTTCGCCCGACGCCCAGCCCGGCCGGCAGCTGCGTGACGTGTCGCCTCTGCTCTGTCATGGGGTACTCGAATGCTTCATTGAGGCCTATCAGGTCGTGGCCGAGCACCTGGTGCGCGCGACGGCCGATGCCCCCTGCGACACGCAGGCCTTGCTCGACCATTGCCTGGGCGAAGCGGAACAGATGTATCGCCTGCGGCGAATCACCCATGCCGAGACCGTCGCCAAGCCGATGCTCGAATCCGGCCTGCTCGCAGCCAGGAGCCGCGGCCTGCTCGACGGCGGCGCAGCGGCGGAGCCGCTGGGCGCGAAGCGCCGGGCCTACTGCGACGAGCTGCTCGAGCTGTCGACGCGGCTGCGGGAGATCCGCCATATCGCGTCGGTGCGGCGCGCCAGCCGCTGACGGCGCCACGCCCGCAGCGTCGATCTTCCCGGCGCGCCGGGAGGCGCGACGCGCAGGCGGCCAGTGTTCCCGGTACGAGCGATGATGGCCCTTCGGCCCAGGTCCGCGCACCATGTGGCCGCTCGCCAATCATCGGCGCAGCCCCTGATCGGCGTGAGCGGCGGCGGTCGGCGCCGGGTCACGCAGCTGGCTGCGCGTGAATCGCCCGATGTCCTCGATGGCGGCTCGACCCTCGGGCAGGAGTGCGGCGTAGATCTGCCACACGTGCGGCAGCTTGTCCCAGATATCGAGCAGCACCGGAACGCCCGCAGCGCGCATCCGGGTTGCAATGCGGACCGAGTCGTCGAGAAAGACCTCGTCGCCGCCGACCTGCAGCAAGGTGGGCGGGAAGCCGCGGTAATCGCCGAACACCGGTGAGGCGATGGGGTCGTCCGCCGCCGTAGTACCGAGATAGACCTCGGCAATCGTGGAGATCGTGTCCGCCGGCACCACGTAGTCGCGCCGGGCGTTGGTCTGCACGGACCGGCCACTGCCGCTGAGGTCGGCGCAGGCCGACAGGGTAAACAGCGCACCGGGCACGGGCAGCTCCTCCTGCCTCAGGCGTAGCGCGGCCCCGAGGCTGTGGCCGCCTCCCGCCGAATCCCCGCCGATTGCAATGCGCGACGACGGATAAAGGGTCAGAAGATACCGGTAGGCGGCCAGCACCTCCTCGATCGCGACCGGAAAGGTGGACTCAGGCGCCTTTGAATAATTGACGGCAAGCACCTTCGCCTGTGCGGCAGCGCCGATCCGGACAATGAGATCGCAGTGCGTCTCCATCGGTGACCCCATGATGTATCCGCCACCATGCACGTACAGGAGGACATCCGCGCTGCTCAGATCAACCGGATACATCCAGTGGCCGCGAAATCCGGGCCCCTGCACCTCTGCAAACACCCAGCCTGGCGGCGGCCGCGGCAGCAAAGCCTTGACCCGCTCCATGCGCTTGCGCAGGACGGCCACGAGCATGGCCTTCTCCTTGGGCAGCGGGCCCGACACCAGGCGGACCAACCACAGGGCCTGGCGCAACAGCCAGGATGCCAGACTACCGCGTCGGCTGGGCCGCCAGTTGCGGAACTTGGGGTCTTTCATGGCTGGGTCACGCTAGCCTGGATTTCCACGTCGGCTTATTACCCTAAGTCCGAGGCCGGTTTTGCGCGTCACGTGGTCAAGACGAGTTGCATGTCGTTCCACCAGGGGACGGTAACAGGCTTATTCAGTAATCCGGAGGCTAACACGATCGGCAGGTGAGCACGACGGTGGAAGCGGACCTGCACCTGCTCGTCCGTGGTGACCACGGTGGCGGGGGTGTCGATGAGGTCGCGGAAGATCATTCGAGCCTGAGCGTCGGCGTAGCCGCGCATGGTTTTGGCGAGCAACCGATACAGGCCGCTGGCGATGACGAGCAGCGACATATCGAAGTCCACTTTCAGGCCGACGGCGGAGGACAGTGCATCCATGTGGAAGAAGCGCACGGCGTCGGAGAGCGCGTTCTCGATCAACATGCGCTGCGCGTAGCGGGTGATCAGCTTGGTTGGAGTGGCCTTGCGGTCGTTGGTCAGCAGGATCGTCGGTTCCTCGTGCCCCAGATCTTGGATGAACAGTTGACGGAGGCTTGCGCCTGCGAGCGTGATGGTCTGTTCAAACACCCTGGGCGTGCGAAACTTGCGCGCCGGCACGTCGAGTTCGATGGTTCGCCACGCCGAGCGTGGCAACAACATGACTTCCTTGAGCAACGCCGCAGAACGGCGGCGCAGCGTCATGAAGGTAATGCCCATCTGCTCGAGGCGGGCGAGATTGGCGTAGGTGGTGAGCTGGGAATCAAAGACTAAATGACGGGGACGCTCGCCGTGGGTCTTTTCCCAAAATGCGATGAAACGGAAGATCTCTTCGGCCTCCTCGCCTTTGCGTAGATCGGCGTTGGCGTAGCAGAAGGCGTGACCATCGGCGTCTTGTGCCAGGAAAGTCAGTATGCTTGTCTGTCGTCGGGAGCGCATGGACACGTAATGGCGCTCGATAATGGGGTCTTCGCCATAGTACGGGACAGAATGAAAATCGAGGTTGAAGGAGCGACCCGGCAGCAACTCACCGCCCGCGATCTGGTGTTGATAGGCGGCCAAGAGGGCGGTGTTCTGGGCGTGTGTGATGTGGGAGGAATACTCCGACAGGAAGCTTTTCTTCGGAAAGGCGTTCAGGCCCGCAAACAAGGCGAGTCCCTGGTCGGCGACCAACGCCATGACGTGACTCTTGCGCTCAATCGACCAGAGCTTCAGCGCGAGCGCGGCACGCAGCGCATGGGCCGCCGGAATCATCTTTGAGCCCCGCAGACGCGCACTCTTGGCGAGTGTCTCCACCGACAAGCGCACCAGATACGGCACGAACAGGAATAGGCCGCCGCAGCGGGTCTGAAACTCCTGCTGGATCGGGGCGAAGCGGCGCACATCGGCCACCGCCTCGATCGTGGCGCGCGCTCGATCGGGACGTTCCTCATCGGCGCGCCGGGGCAGAGGCGCGAATCCCTCGGCCTTGAGCACCTCGCGTACCGCGGTCGGGCTCAAGGGAAGTTGACGCTCCTTCAGAGACTCGCTGATCTCGTAGACCGAGTGGTTGCGCTTACGCAGTTCCACGATCAGGTTGCGCGCGGCGGACTTCTTCGGCTGATCCTTTGGCCCAGGTCGAGGGGAGACGAAGAATACAGGGTCGGTGTCACGGCGAAAGTGATGGCACAGGACCTGGAAGGAGCCGGCGCTGTAGCCGAAATCGCGGGCCACCTCGCGCGAGGGCCGTCCCTCGACGAAGAAGGCGCGCAGCGCCTCGTACTGGCGCTGCTTGGCCGAGGCCGGAGTCAAGAAAAAGAGCCGGCAGTCGCTTAGGTCTTTTGGTACCCTGACAGACACATTATCACTTTACTACTACTATCGGTTGTGTCAAGAGCAGGCCGCAAGATCTATCTGTAGTGGGTGTCAATAGCCGACAAAACATGCATATCTCGCTGTCAATGCGGAAGCCATCTCTTCATAGAAAGTGCGTTCCAAGCGACATGTAGAAACATGCTAATGCGCCATAAGACGCACCATATTAGCTAATACACTCTTCACAAGGAAAGCAGACTGACGGCGTCAGTTCGTTTAACGCGGGGGAGAAATGGCGGATAAACGGCCCCACGCGGGCCACGAGGATGCGTCGATGCTTAGCCGATCAGCGCGCCGTGGAAATCCAGGCTAGCAGTATCGGCGCAGCCTCACCAGTGCGATAGGCGTGGATCGCCTCGAAGTTCAGAGGCACCGTCAGCCACAGATCGTCCAGCGCCGTGACGCGCTCACTTCCGGCGGCGCCGGGCCGAGCCGGGTTTCGCCTCCAGAAATTCATCGAGGTGGCGCTCGATCCCGCTGGCGATGCTGGCGCGCAAGGCGCCCAGCAGAAACCCCAGTTCCACATCGATCGTCAATTCTGTTGCGCTCAGCTCCAGCGTACCGCTGAGGCCTGCGCGCTCGAAATGAAGCGTCGAACCGGCCCACCGCGATTGGATGGCGTATTCGTACTGTAACCTCCCGACCACGGCGTCGACCGCCTCGACGGCGCGCGCGCGCGGCAGGCCATGGGTCCGGCGAATGCTGATCCTGCTCAACTCCCTCTCCGCCCTGCCCGCGGCGCGGGTTTCACCCCGGGCATTAATAACACGGATGGAGCGCAGACGACAGCCGCCCTGGAGCCATCAACGAGTCATCGTCTGCGCGGGATTCAGGCGGCGGCCTGCGCCAGCCACGCGATGATTGCCGGCGACGCGTGCGGCAAGCGTCCCGCTCGGGATCAGGCGCGTGGCCCCGGGGCGAGGCTGCCGCGAAGGCTGCAAATTGACCGCAGGCGCTTCGATGGAGCGGGGCTGTTGCTGTAGCCTGTTAAGTTCATTATGGAATCAGGTGATCGGCCATGCAAAGCCGGGAACTCGAGTTCAGCGGAGTCGGCGGAGTCCGCCTCTACGGACGCGCGTGGCTCCCCGATGAGGCGCCGATCGCGGCGGTGATCCTCGCGCATGGCGCGGCCGAGCATTGCGGTCGTTATGAGCACGTGGCCGCGCGATTGAACGCGGGCCGTTACGCCGTTTACGCCATCGACCATCGCGGTCATGGCCGCTCGGGTGGCCGGCGCGGAAACATCGGGCGCTTCGAGTGGCTGATTGCCGACCTGCACACCCTTATCGAGTCTGCCAGGCAGGCCCATCCCGGCCTGCCGCTCTTTCTGGTCGGACACAGCATGGGAGGTGCGATCGCGTTGGGGTACGCACTGGCGCATGAGCGCGATATCACGGCCCTGGCGCTGTCGGCCCCGGCGCTGAGCATGGGCGAGCTGGTACCGTCCTGGCAGATCCGGCTGGTCCGCGTGCTGTCGGCCATCGCGCCGAATCTCGGCGTCCTGACCCTGCCGGCGGCTGCCGTGAGTCGTGATCCAGCGGTCGTCAAGGCCTACGACGAGGATCCGCTGGTCTACCGGGGCGCGGCTCCGGCCCGCACGGTGTCCGAGCTGGCGGGCGCAATGGCGGGGTTCGCGCACCACGCGGCTGAATTGCGGATGCCGGTCCTGATCCAGCATGGCACGGGCGACTCACTGGTGCCGCTGGCCGGCAATCGCCCGGTCTATGAGCGCCTGGGGAGCGCCGACAAGACGCTGTTGGTCTATGAGGGTCTGTACCACGAGATCTACAACGAACCCGAACGCGGGCGCGTGCTCGATGACCTGGTCGCCTGGCTCGGGCGGCACGGCTGATCCCGCCGCTGCGTTGACTGCGGCTCTGTGGATGCATGGGGCAGGTGTAGACACCGGCGAGCCAAGGCGGGTTGGGGTAGCCCTGGCCGCAGGGGCTTGGGCCGGCGGGGGCGGCGCCCGGACGATGACGAGCCGTCAAGCGCCTGGCCCTTAAGGGATGGTACGGATGGCTGGGTGGCTGGCCCGCATGAGAATGGCCTGCAATGAGTCGGGGATGGGCATAGATGGCCAGTCGGAGATTGAAGCTGCCGGTAGCCGGCGCATCCGATCGCGGATCGACCTGCTTACCCGCGGGTCTTGTACCAGTTCCCTGCGACTGATGAACACGCACGCTGCACCCGCACGCGGCTGGCTGCACCTCGCGTGGTGGGGGAATGGTGCGTCGAGAGCGGGGCGCGAGCGGATATCGCTCACGGAAATGCCGGTCTGGGCGCGCGCGGAGCCGGATGCACTGCTCGCCGAATTCAAATCCTCGCCAACCGGTCTGAGCGCTGATGATGCCCGTCAGCGGCTCGCGGACATCGGGCCGAATCAGATTGCGCGCGAGCGCGCCCTGACGATCCCGCAGGAATTGCTGGGGCGGCTCAAGAATCCGCTCAATTTTCTCCTGCTCGCATTGGCCGCCGTCTCTCTGGCGACGGGTGACTCGCGCGCTGCGACCCTGATCAGCCTGATGGTCGTGCTCTCCGTGGGTCTGGCCTTCTTTCAGGAGCACCGATCCAACCGGGCCGCGGCCCGGCTGCGGGCCATGGTACACACCTCGGCCACCGTACGCCGGCGGGACGCCGCCAGCCCGGGCACTGTGGAAGAGCCCATGGATCGCCTCGTCCCCGGGGACATCGTGCTGCTGGCCGCCGGCGACCTCGTCCCGGCCGACCTGCGGCTGCTGTCCGCCAAGGACCTGCACATCAACCAGTCCGCCCTGACGGGTGAGGCCATGCCGGTCGAGAAATCGGACCGCCCTCCCGCCGCTGATCACATCGACCCCCTGGACCTGCCCAATGTGTGCTACCTCGGCAGCTCGGTCCTGTCCGGGACCGCGGTAGCCATCGTGCTGCAGACCGGTGCCCGAACGTATTTCGGCAGGCTCGCCGACGCGATTGTCGGTACCCGCGTTCCCACGGCGTTCGACCGCGGGGTGACCAATTTCACCTGGCTGATGATCAAATTCCTTGTGGTCATGGTCCCGGCGGTGTTTCTGATCAATGGGCTCACCAAGGGGAACTGGCTGGAAGCGTTGTTGTTTGCGGTCGCGGTCGCCGTGGGACTGACGCCGGAGATGCTGCCGACGATCGTCACGGTCAATCTGGCGAAGGGCGCTACGGCCATGGCGCGCAAGCGCGTCATCGTCAAGCGCTTGAATGCGATCCAGAACCTGGGTGCGATGGATGTGCTGTGCACGGACAAGACCGGGACGCTGACCCAGGACCGGATCATCCTGCAGTATCATCTCGGTCTGGACGGCGAGGAGTCCGAGCGGGTCCTGCATTTCGCGTGGCTGAACAGCCAATTCCAGTCGGGCCTCAAGAATCTCCTCGATGTGGCGGTGCTTAAGCATGGCGAGCAGGCGGAGCACGCCCCCACCCTGAACGATCTGAAGGCACAATTCACCAAGGTCGACGAGATCCCTTTCGACTTCCAGCGCCGTCGCATGTCGGTCGTATTGTCCGACCAGACGGCGTCGCATCTGCTGATCACCAAAGGCGCCGTGGAAGAAGTGCTCGCCGCATGCGAGCAGTTCGAGGAGGCTGGGGGCCGGATCGCAAGCCTGGATGCCGCGCGGCGCCAGGCGGCGCAATTGGAGGTTGACAGGCTGAACGAAGAGGGGTTTCGCGTCGTCGGCGTGGCCTATCGGCGCCTTGAACCCATGCGCCCGTCCTACTCCGTGGCCGATGAAGCGGGTCTTACGCTGCTGGGCTACATCGCCTTTCTGGATCCCCCGAAGGAGTCGGCGATTAAAGCTCTGGCTCTGCTCCGGAACGCCGGCGTCACGGTCAAGATTCTGACCGGCGATGCCCTGCTGGTGACGCGCACCATCTGCCGCCAGGTCGACCTTCCGGTGGAGCGCTTCATCCCTGGCAGTGAGGTCGAGGGGATGAGCGATGCGGATCTGACGAAGGCTGCGGAGGGATCCGTGGCATTCGTCAAGCTCTCACCCGAACAGAAAGCGCGGGTCATTGAGGCGTTGCACCGCGGCGGGCACGTCGTCGGGTTTCTGGGCGACGGCATCAACGATGGGCCGGCGCTCAAAGCGGCCGATGTGGGCGTCTCCGTGGACACTGCCGTGGATATCGCCAAGGAAAGCGCCGACATCATCTTGCTGGAGAAGAGCCTCATCGTGCTCAGCGAAGGTGTCACCGAGGGCCGCAAGGTGTTCGGTAACATCGTCAAGTACATCAAGATGGGCGCCAGTTCGAACTTCGGCAACATGTTCAGCGTGCTGGGAGCGAGTATCTTCCTGCCGTTCCTGCCGATGATGCCGATCCAGGTCCTGACCAACAATCTGCTCTACGACTTCAGCCAGACCACGATTCCCACCGACCATGTCGACGCGGACTACCTGGCCCAGCCCCGCAAGTGGGATCTCGGGAACCTGACCCGGTTCGTGCTCTTCATCGGCCCAATCAGTTCCATATTCGACTACATGACCTATGCGGTGATGCTGCTGGTATTCAAGTGCTGGAACAACCCCTCATTGTTTCAAGCCGGCTGGTTCGTCGAGAGTCTGATGACGCAAACGCTGATCATCCACATCATTCGTACCGCCAGACTCCCGTTCATCGAGAGCCGCGCGAGCGCCGCCTTGATCGGCACGACCGTATTGATTGTCGCAATCGGCAGTATCATTCCTTATACCCCGCTGGGCGCGACGCTCGGCTTCAAGCCCTTGCCGATGCTCTATTGGCCGATTCTTGCGGGCATGATGATCAGCTACGCGGCCTTGACGCATATCGTCAAGACCTGGTTTGTTCGACGGTACGGCATGTAGGGGTCAGGACCGGCGCCAGGAAGGGCGGGCAGGGACACTGCGCCCGCGGTTTACCGGGTCGGGCATTGGCTGCACAATGGCGCGGTCACGGGCACAGGGGGCCGGCATGCCGACCGATCGCGGTCCAACCAAGTTCGGCGTGCACGTCGACGTTCTGAAGCTGGGCGTGGTGAGCCTGCTGACGGATCTGAGTTCCGAGATGCTGTTTGCGGTGTTTGCGGTGTTCTTTACCGGTGTCGCCGGCGCTTCCGCGGCAGTATTGGGCCTGGTCGAGGGCGTTGCGGACTTTTCCGCCTCGTCGCTCGATGTCCTCGCCGGTTGGTTATCGGACCGATCCGGTCAGCGCAAGGTATTTGCCCTGGCAGGCTACGGTTTTTCGACCCTGGCCAAGGGAATTGTGCTGCTGACCACATCGATCGCCGGCCTCGGTGCGTTTCGGGTCGTGGAAAGGCTGGGCAAGAGTTTCCGCGGGCCGCCGCGCGACGCCTGGCTGGCTGCCGTCGCGGACCCGGCGACCCGGGGCTTTTCATTTGGGGTGCATAAGGCCCTCGACAAGGCCGGTGCCGTGGCGGGCCCGCTGCTCGCGTACGGCATACTGTCCTGGCTCGGGGAAGACGCCCGGAGCTATCGGATGCTGTTCCGCATCGCGCTGATCCCGGCGATGGTCAGCGTCGCGGTCCTGTGTCTGGTCAAGGATCGGCCCGGGACGCCCCACCGACGCGAGAATCCCCGGAAGACCTGGCACGCCTTGAGCGGCGACTTCAAGCGCTACCTGGTGCCTGCCGGCCTCTTTGCGCTCGGGTATTTCAGCTTCGCGTTCCTCCTGCTGCGCGCACACAGCGCGGGCTTCGCGGCGCGGGACATCGCCTTGCTGTACGCGCTGTTCAATGCGGCCTCCGTGGTGTCGGCGCCGCTGATTGGCCAGATCGGCGATCGGTGGGGCAGGGGACGCATCATTACGGCGGGCTACCTGACCTATCTGTTCATGAGCCTCGGATTCGTCTGGGCGGTTGCGAAGTGGCAGATCGTCGCGCTGTTTGTCCTGTACGGCCTGTTCTATTCGATTGATGAGGCGCAAAGCAAGGCGTTCATCGCGGATGTGGAACCGGCACGGCGCGCGGCGGCGATCGGGGTCTACAATTTCGTAACCGGGTGCCTCTATGTGCTGGCGTCCGTCATGGCCGGAGCGCTGTGGACCCTCCATCCCGCAAGCCCCTTCCTGCTTGCGGCGGGTGTGTCGGCGGCTTCCATGGTGGCGTTCGCGATCCTGCGCCCGGATGTGCATCGTGCGGCGGCGAGCGTCGCCGAGTGAATGCGCACGGATTGCCGCCGTGACGAGCATGATGCCCGGTACCTATCCGATGACTACCACCTGGTTGCCCGTATCCCACACCAGAAGGACAGGTGGTTGACCACCACATCGCCGATGAAACTGACAATCAGCAGCAGCGCAACATCAGCCCAGGGCAGTCGTACCCAAGGAAGCACGCCTATCAAGGCGCCCACGACAAAGTCCAACTGATCCAGTGGAATCCATGACTGTCCCGGTGGAATGTGCTGCAACCGCTTCGCCAGGCTCTTGAGACTGTCACCGCCCATCGCGCCCAGGCCAAACGCCAGCCCAAGAGCCGGCCACTGATCGCGAGGCCACAGATCGCCGCCCCAATGGATACGGGACTGAACCAACGCGGTAGCCAGTGCAACGGCGACGCCCAGTCCAAACCCAAGCACCGTCTTGTGACTGCCCAGCCACCGGCGGCTGATGGGCCGATTCCAGCCTTTCCAAAACCGGGTAAATGGCGGAGCCATGTTGGCCAAGTAGGCCGGAAGCATGAAGTAGACCAGCTGGTAGAGATTGGTCATGGGAAGTCGTGCGGACAGCGGAGGCAAGGGCGGATCAATATCAGAGAATTCCTGCCCGCGCTGCCGCGTAACGCCGCGGGATGGCCTGTGCAGAGCGGCGACGTCGTGCTGAGCACATGGGCCTGTCGACAATGCCGGTGACGTTGATGATATTCTCGCCGATAGGGGCGCCATTCACCAGGACTGGCATAGTCCCAAGCTCCCTGCTGGCTGCTTGATCATCGCAATCCCGGATAGCGCCGACGAGCGCCTACGTATATCCACGAATGGCTTGTGTGGGCGGGGCGCTGGACACTCAAAATCGTTGGGAATATGCAGGCGCCGATGAGCTTTACTTTCCGTTGTTGGCGCATTGATGAACAGATCCCATTGAGCTCACCGGGAAGGCGGTGCGGGTCGGGATTGCGATCGGACATCCCAACCTGGCCGCGGCCGGTTCCGCGCTTCCCGGCGGCAGCGGGTTGCTTGATGGTCTGACGCGTCGGATTAGGTTGACATGTGGAGGAGCATTTCATGAGCGCGAGTAATCAACTCAAGGTCCGACGGACGATTGACCCGCCGCCCCCGCTGACGCTCAGTAGCGATCCTCGGCCGGAGCCGGAAAGCCTCTGGGACGACGAAGCCCGTTGGGCGCTCATTGCAGAGAATGCCTATTATCGGGCCGAGCGACGCGGGTTCTTGCCGGGGGCCGAATTGGACGATTGGCTGGCGGCGGAGCAGGAGGTCGCGAAGACAGGGCCTCGATCGTCGCAATAGTACCGCGTGCGGCCCATTGACCACCCGAGGCGCGAAGTGATCCGAAGGGTTCAAGGATTTCTGCTGACCTGCCTGGGTGCCGTCGGCCTTGCGGGCTGTCACGCGGGCGGTCCCTCATCGCTGGGGGATTTTCTGCATTATGTGTCTGATCTGGATTCCATCACCGCGGCCGTGTCCAAGGCGACAGGCCTGCCGGAAAACCACATCCTGGTGACGGGCAGTCGGAATGATCTGCATATCTCCGTTGACGACATCAGGTTCGTGGAGGCCGACACCGCGGCGATCGAGAGGGTCGCCGCGACCGTAGTCGCTGCCGCGGAGCCAGCGCTGGCATCGCGGGCGGAGCTCTCATCGATAAAGGTCATCCGCGTGGGCATCTACCATCCCAGTACATTGGGTCAACCGCTCCGGGAATGGCATCTGGAAGACGTGGTGAAGTTCCGTCGAGGGTCTGACCTGCGATTTGTCAAGGACGTCCCGTAGCCCAAGAAGGCTCTTTAGGCACCGCCGCACGCTAGCGCGCCCGGGCCTGCGGCGTGTTTCCTGGTCTTCGAGGCAGGGGGCGCCGAACCCAGTATCATGCGGCGACCGCCCAGGGTGCCGACCGAGCGGCTCTTTTCAAGGGCAACCGTGGGCGTCGCTATCCTGCAAGGTCTGAGCGTACGGGTGTTCTGTCTGTTGATCTTTCAGTTGTCGCGCGCGGGTCACCGCGCCGATAACGTATTCGCCCGCTCGAGGCCTTCCGTCCCCAGCGCACTGGGGCGTATGCTCTGCGCGAAGACCGGTTGCAAGCGAGGACAGCAACGTGGACACAGTCATCATCCGCAAGGCGGCCGTGCTGGGCGCGGGCGTCATGGGGGCGCAGATTGCCGCCCACCTGGCCAACGCCGACGTACCCGTCCTGCTGTTCGACCTGCCCGGCGAAAGCGGGCCGGCCAATGCCATCGTCGACAAGGCGCTGGCGGGCCTGGCCAAGCTGGAGCCCGCGCCGCTGGCTGTGCGGGAGCGACTCGCCTACATCGATGCGGCCAACTACGGCACCGACCTGGAGAAATTGCGTGATTGTGACCTGATCATCGAAGCGATCGCCGAGAAGCTGGCGTGGAAACACGACCTATATGCCAAGGTTGCACCCTACATCCCGGCAACGGCGATTTTTGCATCCAACACCTCGGGACTGTCGATCCGGTCGCTGGCCGAGGGCATCCCGGCGGCGTTGCGGGGCCGATTCTGCGGCCTGCACTTCTTCAACCCGCCGCGCTACATGTCGCTGGTCGAACTGATCGCGACTCCGGATACCGAGCCCGCCATGCTCGATGGGCTGGAGACCTGGCTGACGAGCCGACTCGGCAAGAATGTCGTCCGCGCCCTTGATACACCGAATTTCGTGGCCAATCGGATCGGCGTGTTCTCGATCCTGGCCGTCATGCACCACACCGCGCGCCTGGGGCTCGGCTTCGATGAAGTGGACGCGCTCACCGGCCCCAGGATCGGCCGGCCCTCGAGCGCCACGTACCGCACCGCGGACGTCGTCGGGCTCGATACGCTGGCACATGTGATCGGCACCCTGCAATCGGGGCTCGGCGAAGGAGCCCATGCCGATCCCTGGCATCCCCACTTCAAGGTGCCGGACTGGCTGCAGGCGCTGATCGCCAAGGGCGCGCTGGGGCAGAAGAGCAGGGCGGGGGTGTTCCGCAAGGTGGGCAAGGACATACAGGTCCTGGATCCTGCCGCCAGGGATTATCGGCCCGCCGCCGGACGGGTTGCGCCGGAGGTGGATGCCATCCTGAACGTCCGCGACCCGAAGCAGAAATTTGCGGCACTGCGCGCATCGAGCCACATACAGGCGCAGTTCCTCTGGGCCGTGTTCCGCGATGTGTTCCACTATGCCGCCTTTCACCTGGGCGACGTCGCCGACAACGGGCGCGATCTGGACTTTGCGATGCGCTGGGGTTTTGGCTGGTCGCAGGGGCCCTTTGAAACCTGGCAGGCCGCCGGCTGGCGCGAAATCGCCACCGCAATCCAGGCGGACATCGATGCCGGTCGCGCGATGGCGCAGGTCGCGCTGCCCGGTTGGGTCGCCACCCGCAGCGGCGTGCACGAGCCGGGCGGCTCGTATTCGGCGGCCTCCGGCACACTGAAGCCGCGCTCCAGCCTCCCGGTGTATGCGCGGCAGCTGGCTCCGGAAAGGCTGTTCGGCGAAGCGCCCTATGACCGCGGTGTCACGCTGTGGGAAAACGAGGGCCTGCGTCTGTGGCAGCTGCCGCAGCAGGACACGCGCATCGGCATCGTGTCGTTCAAGACCAAGCAGCACACGATCGCCAGCGCGGTCATCGAGGGGCTGCTCGAGTCCATCGCCCGCGCGGAGCGGGAACTCGCCGGGCTGGTCCTCTGGCACGAGGCGCCGTTCGCGCTGGGTGCCAATCTCAATGAGGTACTGGAGGCTTGCAGGGCGGGGCGATTCGCGGAGCTGGAGCGCTTCATAGACCGGTTTCAGCGCACGGCGATGAGGCTCAAGCACGCCGCCATTCCGACCGTGGCCGCGGTGCAGGGCATGGCGCTGGGCGGTGGCTGCGAATTCCTGCTGCATGCCACCCATCGGGTGGCGGCGCTGGAGAGCTATATCGGCCTCGTGGAAACGGGCGTCGGTCTGATTCCGGCAGGCGGTGGGTGCAAGGAGCTGGCGCTGCAGGCCGCAGACCTGGCCGAGCGCGCCGCCGGCGGCGACGTCTTTCCCTACGTCCAGAACGCGTTCCAGAACGTGGCCATGGCAACCGTATCCAGGAGTGCGCTGGAGGCCGTGGGACTGGGCTACCTGAAGCGATCGGACGACGTCCTGTTCAACGCGAACGAATTGCTGTACGTCGCGATCCGCCGCGCCCGGGCGCTGGCCGAGGCCGGCTATCGGCCACCGCTGGTCCGGCGCTCGATTCCGGTCGCCGGGCGCAACGGCATAGCCACCTGCGAAATGATGCTGGTGAACATGAAGGAAGGCGGGATGATCAGCGCGCACGACTACCGGGTGTCGCGGGCGGCTGCGGTCGCGCTGTGCGGCGGCGAGGTGGAGACCGGCAGTCGCGTCGACGAGCAATGGATTCTGGATGTCGAACGCGCGCAGTTCGTGGAACTGCTGAAGTCGGACCAGACTCAGCAGCGCATTGCCCACACGCTGGAAACCGGCAAGCCGCTGCGCAATTGAACCACGACTCACACACGGGGATCTGATCATGGCCCGAATCATCCAGGATGCCTATATCGTCGCCGCGACCCGCACCGCCGTGGGCAAGCGCAATGGCATGTACCGTTATGTACGCCCCGATGATCTGCTGGCGCATGTGCTGCGCGCGGTGGTGAACCAGGTTCCGGGACTGAATCCAGGCGAAATCGGCGATGTCATCGTCGGCTGCGCCATGCCGGAAGCGGAGCAGGGCATGAACGTGGCGCGCATCGGCGTCCTGCTCGCGGGGTTTCCGGACACTGTGCCCGGCATCACCATCAACCGATTCTGCTCCTCGGGGCTGCAGGCGGTGGCCGACGCGGCAGCGCGCATCCGCCTGGGCGAGGCGGACGTGATGATCGGCGCCGGGACCGAGTCGATGAGCGCGATGACGCAGATGATGGGCAACAAGGTCAGCCTCAACCCGGCGGTCTTCGAGAATAAGGAGCACTACGCCATCGCCTACGGCATGGGCCTGACCGC
>Ga0075015_100000100_pt1 | contig 22756 bp, 18 predicted proteins | sample AleBraG_ABR_2013_FD_71476 | JGI IMG/M metagenome (GOLD analysis project Ga0075015, IMG submission 71476) | Freshwater sediment microbial communities in response to fracking from Pennsylvania, USA - Alex Branch Run_MetaG_ABR_2013 | ecosystem: Environmental > Aquatic > Freshwater > Creek >...
GGCCACCACCAGAGAAGATCACCGGAGATGGAAGGGCTCTTCACCCGAGACGCTCAAGCGGCTTGCGATTTCATTTTTTCTGCGTCGAAGTTTCTTCCCGCATAGGGAATCGCCCAGCTGCGGTATAGCACTTTCAGCCGATTCATGACCCGCGACAGGTCTTTGACAATGGTCAGATAACTCCGGGCCAGCTCGCGCAGCATCCGCACGCCCGTCTCGCCATGGTAGACCGGTTTGAGCTGGTTGCCGCGTAACAACTCTGCCAGCTTGCGGGCATCGATGCGATCACTCTGGTTCCCGTCTTTCAGCAGCGCGTTCTTCCGCGGATGGCACACCACCAGTTTGTCAACGTGAGGCTTGAGCAGAGCGTACAGCCAGTCCGCCCAGGTCCCTTCTTCGAAGGTTACCGACAAAGTTCCGCGCAACCCAGCAAAGAACTGAAGAATCGTTGCTGCTTTCGTCTCCAAGATGGATTCCATGACTAACTTGCCGCTGGCATCCATCACCGCGACCACGATGGTTGCTTGATGAACGTCGAGGCCAATATACTTTTCACTGTCCATGAGGTGCTCCTTTTCCTAGGTCATGATGCTTGCGCTCACAACCTACTCCAAGAGGGGCGCCCTTTTATAATGCGATTACAACAGTTAAGAATTTCTACTGTGCGGGCGAACCGGGCGACGGCAGGTGGGGAGATCCAACCCTGCTATTGCAACTTCGCGTACTCCGCCCTGGCTTCTTTCAGGATGGGGATGTCGGGGTCAGCGTTTTTCCAGAGCGTGAGGAAATCCTGATATGCGCTCCGAGCCTTAGCGGTGTCGCCAGATAATGCATAGGCTCGTCCGAGTTGCAGATGCGCCAGCGCTCCCAGAGGCAGGTTCAGCACGATGCCGCGGTGATCGAGAATTTTCTGGAACTCCCCGGCAGCCGCGGTGCCGTTGCGGGCCGCAAGGTACGCCTGACCGCGCACGTAAACCGGGTATAAGTTGCCGATGGGTGACGGTCCGCCCAAGTCGTACGGACCGGCTGCTTCCAGATCAATCTGTGCCTGAGATGCATTGCCGCTGTTGAGTTCGATGGCTGCCTTGATCGTCGGAAGCCAATAAATCTTCAGCATCGTATTTGTAGCTTCACTCTTTACCAACTGCTCGACCATGGCCTTCGCTCGCGCTGTCTCGCCTGCTCGTGCCAGGGTTATGGCGGCCAGCACTTTTACGTCTCGTCCGGGAGCCAGCGCCAGCGCGCCATCCACCTGCTGTTTGGCGGCGGCAGTATTGCCGAACTCAGACTCCCGCAGAGCGGCGTTGGCTTGCCAGAGCGCAGCCGTCTCCTTAGAGTCAGCTCGCACTGCGGCGTCCACGGCACGGCGGGAAAAGTCGCGGGCCCGAGCCAATCGCCCGTAATAGGCTTCCGTGTCGGACTGGGTGGAGAGCATCGCGTCTTCTTCCCCGGGCCGGCCGGCAGCCCAGGCTACCTGCCGCTCCATTTCAGCGGCGTCGCCTCGCAGAAATGCAAGGAAATAGAGGTCTGCACGGATAACGAAGCCATCGACCTTGTTGGCTTGGGACTGCTGCAGGACTGCCTGCGCGTCGTCCAGACGGTTGAGGTTCATATAAATGCCCGCAAGGTTGCCGTACCCAGACAGCGTGGGCCCAAGACGCTGTTGATCCTCAGTCTCGGCCGCAGCTTTTTCGTATTGTCCGAGACTGCTGTAGATAAAGCCCAGGTTGCCGTGGGGCACCTGATCCCGCGGGTAGCTCTTCGCCCAGAGCTCGTAGGCTTCCGTGGCCTTTTCCATCTCTCCGGTGACGTACTGATAGTAAAGTCCAGAGATGCGGTATTTCTCGCGCTCACTCACGCGATCACTCAGCTCATATGCCTTCTTAACATTCTCAGCAGCCAGGCTGGCCTGTCCAAGGTTGGAGTACTCGACGGCCAGCCCGGCATAGGCCATGGCGAAATTGGGGTCGAGTTCGATGGCACGTTTCATGAACGGAATAGCCTCAGCATCGCCCTTCGTGCGCCCGGTGGTAATGCCCATGCTGTAAGCCTTCAAAGCTTCCAGCGAAGGCGTCGTTGCTTCCACAGGAACATCGAACTTCTGGACGGTGGCCAGAGATTCACCTAGCTTTCCCCGCAGCGCAGAGGCCGCCGTACTCAGCGCCTTCAGCACCTCCTGCTTCGTGGCCGCCTCCTCCTGTTCGGTAGCCAGCGTGTCTCCGCTGTTGCATCCGACGGTGTTCAGCCCGATCACGTACTGGCCTCCCAGGTTGGAAATCGAACCCAGGACGATCGCCTTGCTGCCTGTCCGAATACAAAGTTCCCGCGCCACGTCGCGGGTAATCCGTTCCGTCGAGGGACGGCCCATTAAGCTCAGTGTTTCCTCGACTCTGCGCTCGGAGAGAATGTTGAGGAAGGGAGACTGTCCGAGTTGTACCGCCAACGCCTGCTTCAGAGCATCATCGAAGACGGCATCCCCGGTCTTGTTGTCGAAGTCGGCCAGGACGACGGTGTCTTTTTCCGTGAGGAGCGCAGCATTGGACGCTGGAACTGCCAAACGCGAGCGCCAGTAGAGGCCACCGGCGATCAGGGCGACGACGACGATCGCCGCAGTCGGAACCAAAATCTTCCACCGGGTGCCTATCGATGGCCCCGCCGCTGATCTCTGCCCCGAAGAAATTGCCGTTTGCCGTTTGCCGCTCGATGCACTTGAGCTTGCGGACGGCGTTCCGGCTGCCCGCTGGCCGGAGTCGTCAACGGCGACCGGAATTTCTGTCCGGCTCGATTCTGTCTCCCGCTTCAGGCGTTTCAGGTCGGCACGCATATCCGAAGCGTGCTGGTAGCGCAGGTCGCGATCCTTCTCCAGCGCCTTGTTGATGAACCGTTCCAATTCTGTGGGTAGGTCGGGATTCAGCCGCACGGCCGGAACTGGGGTGCGATCCAGAATCTCGCGGAAGATGACCGCGGAACTCTCGCCACGGAAGGGCAATGCGCCCGTCGCCATCTCGTACAGCACAGCGCCGAAGGAGAACAAATCGCTGCGCGCATCCAGTTCTTTTGCTCGCGCCTGCTCCGGCGACATATAAGCGACCGTACCCACAGCCGTACCCGGACTCGTCAGGTGTAGCCCCGCGGTACCGGTCTCGGTAGCGTCGGATCCGAGCTTCGCGCCGGTGGCAGTCACCTTGGCCAGCCCGAAATCCAGAACCTTGGCGTGCCCACGCTTGGTCACGAAGATATTCGCGGGCTTGATGTCGCGGTGGACAATGCCCTCGCAGTGAGCTGCGTCGAGGGCGTCAGCTATCTCGATGGCCAGTGACAGTAGCGTCTCCAGTTCAAGCGGGCGGTTGCCGATCAGATGCTTTAGCGTCTGCCCGTCCAGGTACTCCATTGCCAGAAAACGTTCACCGTTGTGCTCACCGATTTCGTAGATCGTGCAGATATTGGGATGGTTGAGAGCAGAGGCAGCCTTGGCTTCCCGCCGGAACCGTTCCAACGCCTGCGGGTCTTGAGCCACGTCAACGGGAAGAAATTTGAGCGCGACGAAGCGGCCCAGCGACGTGTCCTCGGCCTTGTACACGACACCCATCCCCCCGCCGCCGAGTCTCTCAACGATGCGATAGTGCGAGACGGTCTGGCCGATCATTGAGGAAGGAGCCACTGTGGCGACCAATCTTAGGCGGGTAGCGTAGGCAAGTCAATGAAAGCCGTGGAGTTCGGTGGAGTTCGAGGCATCTCAAAAGGATCGCTGGCGAAAAATCGGATTTCACCAGGAACGTGCTTCTAGTGTACTTGTCTATTCAAAACGAACTGTCCCGACGCATTATTTGGAGATTGCTTACCTAGGGTAGAAAGCCGGGATGAAAAAAAGAGTGAACCTCGCTGCGGAGCTTCACTCCGCCGGACAGCCGGGGGCGGCTCTCCCCACATGGCCCTTGCCAGGATTCACTCCCCCGCGCCCATCATCACAATCGGCATCGTCGGAGTGGACGACCCCTGCTCCGGCTCAACCGTAATTGCAAATGTCTTCGCTTCCACTCCGGCGGGCAGTGGCGGTTCAACCACAGTCGCGCTGCCCCTGGCATCGGGTTTAAACACCCCGGCCGGGATGGGCGCTCCGTTCGTCGGAATCAGCCACAGCTCATAGGCCTTCTGCGGCGGCAAGACCGGCATGTCGCTGGCCAGGAAGATCAGACTCGAACGGTCCCGCACATAGATCGCTTTGCCCTGCGGCTGTGGCGGACTCTGCGCCGCCACCAGGGTTACACGCAGCGCATCAGTCGAGGTCAGCGTAGACACGATTTCCCGCGCGCGTTCGAGCTGCGCCTGCTGTTGCGCGGATTCGTCCTGCAACCGGGCCACCCGCTGTGCCAGTCGGTCGCTCTGCTGCCAGAAGAAGCCCGCCACCAGCAGGAGCGCCGCTGTTGCCAACCAGGGCAGGAACGTCCATGAGGATCGGCGCGCCGTAGTCTTCTGCGCTCGCGATTCTTGCGCGATCGCCTTCAACAATCGTTCGCGGGAGCGTCGCGGTGGCGCAGGTCCAGACGCCGAAAGCGCGAGCAAGGCCATATCTCCGCGCAATCGCTCCAGCTCGCGGCGGCAGGCCGAGCACCCTTCCAGATGCTTCTCGATCATAGCCCGCTCGTTACCCTGAAGCGCTTCCAGGGCGAGCAGTGCGAGATCATCGGCGAATTGTTCGTGCGCGCTCATGCCTCAAACGCCTTCCGCAGGGCCTGCAATCCAGTCCGAATACGAGTCTTGACCGTACCCAGTGGCTCCCCCGTCTTGGCCGCAATCTCGGTGTGCGTCAGTCCTTCAAAGTAAGCCATCTCCAGTGCGCTGCGTTGAGGCGCCGGCATGCCGCCCAGCGCGCCCCGCACTTTCTCCATAGCGCGAGAACGTTCCGCTTCACCCGCCATGTCCGGTTCCACTGAAACCACTACGTCGGCGATATCGGTTTCCGGACGCCGCTTGCGCAGGCCATCAATGGCGCGGTTCCTGGTAATCACTCCCAACCACGCCCCGAGATTGCCGCGGCCCGAATCAAACGCCGTGGGATTCCGCCACAACTGCATGAATACTTCCTGCAGAACGTCCTCCGCGGCACCGGTATCGCTCAGCACCCGCAACGCCACCGCATACACCAGGGAAGAATAGCGATCGTAGAGCGTAGCCATGGCACTCTCATCGCCCGAGCGTATCGCCCACACCAGCGAAGCTTCGCTCATCCCTCCCTTTGATTCAGCGCCGGACAAGCCCGTATCTCATCCTTTCAAAGTACGATTGCAAGTCCGCCAACGGATTGCTCGGGCCTTGCTTACCTCTGTACCATCCGCTTGGTCCACAATCGGTTACACACGATGGTTGGCCCCGGCCACCGCAAGTCGTGCCGCGAAACCATAACAGCATCTTCGTAGGTTCGACAAGCCGCCGCGACGGCTGCGCAGGGCGGAGGATCTTCCTCAGAACGAGGGGAGAGTAAACTATTGCCGAAAGAGGGCATTAAATGGGAGATCTAAGCCGCATCGGTGTAGCCATCGATACCGAACTGCTTCGCCGCTTCGACCGCTTCATTGCACGAAAAGGCTACGAAAATCGCTCCGAAGCATTCCGTGATCTTATTGGCGACCGTTTGGTCGGTTCAGCAGTGGTCTCTCCCGGTGCCGTTGTGGTGGGCACTGTCACTCTCATCTATGACCATCACACTCGCCTCTTGCCCGAGAAACTCACGGACCTCCAGCCTGACCATCATCACGTGATCATCTCCACGCTTCATGCCCACTTGGATCACGAAAGCTGTCTCGAGGTCGTCGTACTTCGCGGCAAGTCAAAAGGGGTGCAAAAACTGGCCGACCGCCTGATCAGCATCAAGGGCGTTCAGCACGGACGCCTGGTCATAAGTTCCCCCCAAACCGCCGCCCATCATCACTGACGTTCAACTGAAGACTGGGTCAACTAGAAACTGAGAACGATGAACTGATAACTGACAATAAATCCAGCCAACGCCGTCGACCGCTCAGCAAAAGTGCTTGCCGAACCCTACTGGCTCTTCATGGCCAGCTGTCTCTCTTCCGGCGTCATCTGTTTCCACAGCACTTCGAGATCTCGCTGCACCCGCGAATTGCCCGGGTCCCCATGCAGCGCCTTGGCGAACCAGCGATAGGCGGTAGGAAGATCGCGGTTTACGCAGTGCCCGGTCGCGTACATCGCGCCCAGCAAGGTCTGCGCCCTGGCATTCGATTGTCGCGCGCCGATCTGAAGGTTTCTCTGCGCCCGCTCACAATCCTCCGGAACCCCTCGTCCATAGAGGTATTTCTCTCCGTCGGCCACCAACCGGTCTTCAAAGGTGGGAGAAGGAAGTGCGGGCGACGGCTTGGGACTAACTGATTTCGGCGTTGGTACTGCGGGTGCAACACGCATTTCCCTTGGTGCCGGCTCCGCAGCCTCGGGCTCGCTCGCCTGCGGAGACGCAACGGCCGGCGCCTTCGCCGCGGCCTCCCCGGAATCAGGGGCATCATTCGGCTGCGATGTTTGTTCGGCTGGCTTCGCGGCGGCGGACGGGTTGGCAGGAGTACTGCTGCTGGCAGACTCCGCGGCAGGCGGATGTACCGCTTCGCTCGTTGCCGGTGGCGCTTCCGGCGGCGCCGGATTCGCAGTCGGCTCAACCGGCACAACCGGAGCCGCGGCCGCAGTAGAATCTGTAGGCGGAACCGGGGAAGGGTTCACCGGCGCACGACTACTGACTGTCGGCTTCGGGATGTATCCCGACCAGGGGTAGCCGTCACGCTGCCAGTGCCATGCCAGCAAGGCTCCGCTGACGACCAGCAGGAGCAAAGCGAGGTAGAGCCGCGTGTGGCCTTGGGGCAGCTCGTCTTCCAGCAAGTAATCCAAGTCGCGGGACCGTTCGTCCCCCAGCCCCAAAAAAGAAGGACCGCTTACCGGGACCCTGACTCTCTCGCGCCCCGGTTCATTCGGGGCTGCCGCTGGCGGCGGTCCAAGGGGAGCCCCGCATATGCCGCAAAAACGATATTGCGGATTATTCTCCTGGCCGCATTGAATGCATCGCACTGTCATGGCTACCAGCATAACTATACTAATTCAGATGCGAATTCGGCATAACCGTTTGGTATGCCGCCTCCCGGCAAGACACCGTTAGCGTTCTCGTCAACCGTGTTAGCTTGCTTGCGTCCTTTGCGGCCTCTCTTCGCGCCCTTGCGGTAAAAAAGTTTGACCCCGCCTGCGTGGTTCACAAATCTTAAACCGCAAGGTTCGCCAGGATAACCAGCAGAGGACGCCAAGAGTGCTGAATTCGGACACTGGCCGAACTCCAACCGCCTTTACACCTTGGTCTACAGCGTGTTACCTTAATTGCACGTTACAGGCAAATTGAAACTAGAAGACAGGAGTGCACTAGGTTAGTGCTAGCCAGAGAGCAAAAGAAATCCCTCATCGACCAGTACGGCACGCATCCCACCGATACGGGCAGCCCCGAAGTCCAAATCGCGTTGCTTAGCGAGCGGATTGGCCAATTGACGGATCACTTCAAAACGCACCAGAAGGACCATGGCTCGCGCCGCGGTCTTCTCATGCTGGTCAGCAAGCGTCGCCGCCTGCTGGACTACCTCAAGCTATACGATTCCGAGCGTTACAAGACGGTTGTGCATAAGCTGGGCCTGCGCAAATAGGTTTCTGCGGGGCCGTTCCCGGCTCGGGGTGTATCCGCCGGACCACCATCGGAATCATCGGGCCGTTGCGCAGACGGCAGTCACGAAACAAAGGAAAAAGCCGCGAACGGTGTGTTTCCGGCCATCCCAGAACGCTACTGGCTCTTGCCCTTCAACTGTGCAGCCTCTCCAGACGCAGCGCGCGTGTCCTCCTGCCAAAAGGAAATGAATCATGAAACAAGAAGTATCGGTTGAACTTGCTGGCGGTAAACGCATCTCTTTTGAAACCGGGAAATTAGCCAAGCAGGCGCACGGTTCGGTGGTTGTGCGCATTGGCGACAACGTCGTTCTCGCCACCGCCACCGCCAACCCCGATCCTCGCGAGGGCATCGATTTCTTCCCCCTCACCGTTGACTATCGCGAATACACCTATGCCGGCGGACGCATCCCCGGCGGCTTCATCAAGCGCGAAGGCCGTCCCAGCGAGCGTGAAATCCTCACCAGCCGCCAGATTGACCGCCCCGTGCGCCCTTTGTTCCCGGATGGCTTCCGCTGCGAGACCCAGGTCATTGCCTTTGTCCTCTCGGCCGACACCGAGAACGATCCTGACGTTGCCGGTATCAACGGCGCATCGGCGGCGCTCACCATCTCCGACATCCCGTTCGAAGGCCCCATAGGCGCCGTCCGCGTAGGCTTGGTCAATGGTGCATTCATCATCAACCCTACCTATAGCGAGATGCGCGAGAGCCTGCTGAACATCATGGTGGTCGGTACTTCTGACGGCATCGTGATGATCGAGTCCGGCGCCAAAGAAGTGAAGGAAGAAACGGTTGTGGACGCCATCGAGTTCGCCCACACTGAAATCAAGAAGGTTTGCGCCGCTATCAACGATCTTCGGCAAAAAGCAGGAAAGCCGAAGCGTCAGGTGACTCCGCCGGAATTCGACCAGGCCTACTACGACGACTTGAGGAATCGCGTTGGCGCTGATCTCACGGAGCGCCTCGACACCCAGAAACATCCCAAGGCCGAAAGTCACACCCTGGCCAGGGAACTCAAGAAGCAGCTGCAGGCTGCCATCCCGGCAGAAGACGAAGCGGCGCAGAAGAAATTCAAGACCTACTTCGAAACCCTCCGCGAACGCATTTTCCGCGAACAGGTCATCAACCAGAAACGCCGCCCTGACGCACGCGCTTTCGACCAGATTCGCGATATCTGGATCGAAGTTGGAGTCCTCCCCCGCACCCACGGATCAGCCATCTTCACCCGTGGCGAAACCCAGGCCCTGGTCACCACCACCCTGGGCACCAGTGACGACATGCAGCGCCTCGAAGTCTTCGAGGGCGAAGCCAAGAAACGCTTCATGCTGCACTATAACTTTCCTCCGTTTTCGGTTGGGGAAGTTGCATTTCTACGTGGCGCGGGTCGGCGGGAAATTGGTCATGGGGCGCTGGCGGAACGTTCCATCGCGAACGTCCTGCCGGGCGAAGACAACTGGCCTTATGCCATGCGGGTCGTCTCCGATATTCTGGAATCGAACGGTTCATCTTCGATGGCCACGGTTTGCGGAGCCTCGTTGGCGCTCATGGATGCCGGCGTTCCCCTGAAGTCCCCGGTTGCAGGCGTCGCCATGGGACTGGTCAAGGAAGGCGGGCATTACGCGATCCTGACCGACATCGCGGGCGCTGAAGACCACTACGGCGACATGGACTTCAAAGTCGCCGGCACGAAAGACGGCATCACTGCCTTGCAGATGGACATCAAGGTCGGAGGCATCACCGCGCAGATCATGCGTGAAGCCCTGTCGCAGGCCCAGCGCGGACGCCTTTTCATCTTGGAGAAGATGAACGCGGTTCTGTCCGCGCCTCGCGAAAAGGTTTCGTCCTTCGCCCCACGTATCTACACCCTGCAGATTCCGGTGGACAAGATTCGCGACGTGATTGGGCCCGGCGGCAAGATGATTCGCAGCATCATCGAGCGCACCGGCGTAAAGATCGACGTCGAGGATTCGGGCAAGATCAACGTAGCCTCAAACGACGAGGCTTCGGCAGCCAAGGCCTTGCAGATCATCGGCGATCTGACCGCTACGGCCGAGATCGGGAAAACCTATCTTGGCACCGTCACCCGGCTGGCTGATTTCGGCGCTTTCGTCGAGATCATTCCCGGCACCGATGGCCTGCTGCACATCAGCGAAGTCGCGGAACACCGCATCAAGGACGTTCGCGATGAACTGAAAGAAGGCGACCAGGTGCTGGTAAAGGTCCTGGCCGTCGAGGGCAACCGCATCCGCCTGTCGCGCAAAGCCATCCTCAAGGAACAGCGCGCCAAGATGGGCGGCGGCGAACTTCCGCCAGATGGCGGTGGAGGAGACGGCAGCGGCGAACCCGCTCCCGCCCCCGCACTCACCATCGAAGGCGGCGCGGATTTTGCCGACGACGAACCCAACTTCAACCGCGACGCCCCCGTAGCCGGAGCCGGTGCAGCTGACCGAGGCCCAGAACGGAGCGGAGATCGCGGCCCAGATCGAGGCGGAGACCGAGGCCCAGACCGCGGTCGTCGCCCCGGTGGCGGTGGCGGTGGTCGAGGACGTGGACGCGGCGGTCCAGGTCGCGGTGGCCGCGGCGGTTTCGGCGGCGGCGGACACGGCGGAGGCCGTCACTAAGCAATGAATGGAGGACGGGCGTCCCGCCCGTCCAAGCTCAAATCTCGCCCAGTCTTGGAAGGCCGCGATAAACATCGTGGCCTTTTCCTTTTCCACCACTCACGTAGGGGCGGTGCCCCCACCCGCCCAGCTGACCGCAGGTCGGCAACGCCCGACCACTGGCCGTGAGCGTATCTTAATGCCATGGACAGAAAAGAAATCGAATCCCCAAAGCTGACAACAAACTTTCTGATCTGGATCAGCGCATTCCTGCTCCTGCTGTTCGCCCTGCTCGCCCATTTTGTGTGAAGGGTCTTCCAAACGGCTGCGGAAAAGCGGCGGCGGGGGTGCCCCACCTTTCGTGGTGTTCGAAAGGTAGTACCCGGCCCGAAGCCATGTACCTTGGGATCACGCATACGGAACTCGTGCTGGAGCGGAAGAGAGAATTCCCAAGTGGTTGGGGATTGTGAATCCGACCTTTGCACAAAAACGCAAAGGTGGGCCGCCCGCCCGCTTCGGGGGCGAAATGAAAGCGCCCGAGCGAGGGTGCTCGCGCCTACATTCCGGCCTCAATATTGTCCGTATCTTCCCCGCACCGAATCTAATAGTTTGCGGAAGTCGTAGCCGACACCATCCTTGAAAACAATGTCGACACTCTCGACATCTGAGATCTGTTTCGAAGGATCTCCCTTAAGCACGACTAGGTCTGCGTTCTTCCCGGTGGCGACAGAACCAATCTGTTTGTCCCTGCCCAGGTAAATGGCGCCGTTCAGAGTGGCGATTTTAATCGCCTCGACTGGCGAGAATCCGGCTTCGACCAATAGTTCAATCTCACGCTGATCTCCAAATCCCGGAAGTACGTCGCCTCTGCCCATGGGGTCCGGGCCAGCGAGGAGTAATCCCCCGGCGCCGACGAATGCATGTTCCATATCCAGGTCGTGCTTCCACAGCAGCGCCGGATCGATCTTTGGAGTCGAGCTGGGAGCTGGCGCGGATGCCGGCCGCTGCCGCAGAAGGAAGAAATCCTCGCGCGCCTGCGGAGTCATCGCTTCCAGGGCCTGCTGCCGAAGCGGCAGACGCCCCCCACCCAGGTCCCCCTCGAAGACCGGTAGAGTTGAGGTGATGGCCACGTGATGGCTGATGAGGGTATTGATCCGGTCTTTTGCCTCGGGAGTGTCCGGATCCATGCGGGCAAGAGTCTCTTCGCCCTCGCTTTGACTGCAGACATCGGCTTTCTTGTCTGAATCAAGCTGCGTATTCACCAAGAAGCCATGCTCAAGATTATCAATGCGAAGCTCGGCCACTTCTTTGTAGGTCACCGAGCAGAGGTGGCCGGTGACCTTGATTCCGCGCTTGTGGGCCGCGTCAATCGCGGCCTCTAACTTGGCGCGCGTGATGTTCATGTACGCCTTGAACGAGGTTACGCCGCGATCGGCCCAGTACTCCACCGTCTGCCGCGCGTCGTCGGGACTCGTCAGGTGCGGCATCTGGATAAAGTAGCTCTGGCTGCCCTCAAGGTAAGGCCCGGTGACATCCAGATGCGGGCCGGGAAGCTTACCGGCATCGATGTCGCGCTTCAGGTTCAGGTCGGCGTAGGGCTCGACGCTGCCGTTGGTGCGCATGGTGGTGACGCCGCTGGCGAGATAAAGACGCGGCGCCGAGAACGTCATTTGCGTGACCAGGAGTGGGTCGTCAAAATGCCGCCGGCTGTCGAGATTCGGCCGCACGATATAAAACAGGTGATCGTGTATGCCGACGATGCCCGGGATCACGGTGTGTCCGTGAAGATCCAGAACGGTTGTGCTTTTGTCCGCCGCCGCGTCGGCGCCCTTCTGGACCGCCGTGATCCTTCCGCCCTCGATCACGACATTCTGATCTTCGACCGCCGGTGCTCCGGTGCCGCCAATAATCCGCACGTGCGTCAGGACAAGCTTGGGAGCGCAGACTCGGCCAAACTCCCGTACCGCGGTGGCGTCATTCGACGGGTCAGAACACTGGGCCCGAACGTTCAGAGAGAGCACGAGCAGCACAAAGACACGCGAAAGCACGAGGGTCCTCCGCAGAACGGGAACCCATTGTACTTGGTGCCGCTGATGCGGCGGCGTCCGCCACTGGGTTGGTTACGATCAGTCTTGCGTTTTAACGCGATCTTGGGCGAGGACGCTCGCGCCTACATTCGCGCTGGAGCTGCCGCGCGTTTGGGCAGGATTTCTCCTATGCGGCGAATCTGCGCGCCTATTCCCTTGAGCTTCTCTTCGATATTTTCGTAGCCGCGGTCGATGTGATACACGCGGTCGATAATCGACTCGCCTTCGGCCACCAGTGCCGCCAGCACCAGTGAGGCCGACGCCCGCAGGTCGGATGCCAGCACCGCGGCTGCACTCAGTGGCGAGGGGCCGCGCACCACGGCGCGCCGTCCTTCGATCTTTATATTGGCGCCCATGCGCACCATCTCCAGCGCGTGCATGAAACGATTTTCGAAAATGTTCTCCGTGATGATTGATGTGCCCTCGGCCTGGGTGGCCAGCGCCATGTATTGGGCCTGCATGTCGGTGGGGAAGCCGGGATACTCTTCGGTCACAATGTCTGCCGCTTTGATCGGATTATCGCCCATCACACGAACCGCGTCGGCGGTGTGGCGGGTCTTCACTCCAACTTCGGCCAGCTTCTCGAGCAGCGCGCCCAGATGGGCGGGATCGCAGCCTGCAACGTTCAGGTCTCCGCCGGTCATGGCTCCAGCAATGATGAACGTTGCGGCCTCGATGCGGTCAGGAATGATCCGGTGTTTCGCGCCATGCAGTTTACTGACGCCCTTTACGCGGATGGTCGAAGTGCCCGCGCCTTCAATTCGCGCTCCCATTTTGTTGAGCAGGTCGGCGAGGTCCGCAACTTCGGGCTCGCGGGCGCAGTTCTGCATCACGGTCTCGCCCTCAGCCAGCGTGGCGGCCATGAGCAAATCTTCCGTGCCGGTCACCGTGATCCTGTCGAATAGTATTTCACCGCCCAGAAGACGGCCGGCGCTGGCCTCGATGTATCCATGGTCCTGCGTGATTTTGGCACCCAGGCGTTCCAGTCCCTTTATGTGGAGATCAATGGGGCGGGCACCGATGGCGCATCCGCCAGGAAGCGAAACGCGGGCGCGGCCGCAGCGGGCCACCAGCGGGCCCAGGACAAGCGATGACGCGCGCATCTGCTTGACCAGTTCGTAGGACGCTTCGGGGCTGGTCAGATTGCGGGCGCAAATGGTGCTGCGATGCTGCGCTCGGCCGTATCCCAGTTCGACCTCGGCGCCCATCGCAGCTAGCAGTTTGCGGGTCGTTTCAATGTCGCGCACCTGCGGGATGTTTTCCAGAATGACAGGCTCTTCCGTGAGCAGGGCGGCGGCCATGGCCGGCAGGGCGGCGTTCTTGGCTCCGCTGACCCGAATTGTCCCCAGCAGAGGATTGCCGCCGCGGATTACAAATTTGTCCATACGCCCGCCTATTGTAACGGCGACGGCAGGAAAGAGTGGGCGGGAAATGTTACTCCGTGGGACACGACCTGTGGGGATAGTGTGGTTGTGCGGTCGCGGGCGACTCGCCCGCGAGTGCAGCGCCACTGTCCGGTAAGTTTCCGGGTGGGCCGCACGCCCGACAGCCAGCGGCACGCCGGCGCTACAAACTCCGCGCTGCCGCGATCGCCCGGCGCACATGTCCGCCGCCTGATTTCAGCGCCCGCTCTGCTTCCTTCCGGTCCACTTGAGCTTGCAGCATGACCAGTCCTACCGGAACGCTGTTTCCTGCCGCCCGCAAAGCCTGCCGGGCAATTTCCTGGCTCACGCCGGCTGCCTGCTGCAGAATGGTTACGCCCCGCGCTGCCAGCTTGGAATTTCTTGGAGTGACGTTCACCATTAGGTTTCCGTAAACGTATCCCAGCCGGGTCATGGCCCCGCTGGAAAGCATGTTCAGCACCATTTTCTGCGCCGTGCCAGCTTTCATGCGAGTCGACCCGGAGATGACCTCCGGCCCCACGTCGGTCACGATGGCGAGGTGCGCAACCCTTTGCAGGGCTGTATTGCGATTGCAGGTCACGGAAATGGTGTGCGCACCTTTGCTCCGCGCATACTCGACGGCCGCGATGGTGAACGGGGTGCGGCCGCTAGCGGCGATTCCTACGATCACATCGTTTCGGCTGGGTTTTCTTTTCTTCATCTCACGCTGGCCGAGGTCGCGGGAATCCTCGTTCGCTTCGACTGCCGAACCCAGGGCTGCGGGGCCGCCGGCCATGACGAACTGTACTGTCCTCGGATCGACGTTGAACGTAGGTGGACACTCTGCCGCATCGAGGGCCGCAATGCGTCCGCTGGTACCGGCACCTACGTAGATCAGTCTGCCGCCCCGCTTCAGAGCATTCGCGATCACGCCGACGGCGCGTGCAATCTGCGGCAGGGCGCGCCGCACCGCGGCCACCACCCTGGCGTCCTCAGCATTGATGACGCTGACTATTTCCAACGATGACTTCAAATCCAGTTCCGCCGAGATACGGTTTGGCTGCTCGGTAGTGAGCCGGCTCAGGTTCTCCCGCGCGCTCGCTCCTCGCTTCAACGGGTCTTCTCCGCGGTTCCTGGCTCCAGCGCTTCCACCACGGCATCGTGAAATGCGGGGCGCACGTCCTTGATGGCTTTGTTGCTGCAATCGGGCCAGATACGGTTGGTGAGCAGAGTGATCGAAAGCTGACGCTCGGGATCGATCCACAGCGAGGTGCCGGTGTAGCCCAGATGGCCAAATGAACGGGCAGAGAAATATTTTCCCGACTGCGACGGCGAGGAAGGGGTATCCCAGCCGAATGCCCGGGAAGTGCCAGCCGGCGCCGTTTCCCGGCGGGTGAAGAGCGCAAGAGTTTCCGGACGGACCAAGGGCCGTCCGCCTTGCAGAAGGACGTGAGAAAAAGTTGCCAGATCTTCCGCGGTCGCGAATAAGCCGGCATGTCCCGCGACACCACCAAGCACGCTGGCATTTTCGTCCTGCACTTCGCCCTGGATGATTCGTTTTCGAAAGCTCCGGTCATCCGCGGTGGGCGGAATCGCAGCGCGCCACGCTGCGGGTGGATTGAAGGCGGTATGCAACATCCCCAGCGGGCCGAACAGTTCGCGCTGGCAGAAACGGTCAAGGCCCTCGTCGGCGACGCGCTCCAGTGCGATCGCCAAAATGATGAAGCCGATGTCGCTGTATTCAGCTCTTGTGCCCGGATCGGCCGCGAGTGGAGTGGTGAATGCGGCCGCGAGCAGTTCATCTCTGGTCTTCGCCTTCAGAAAGAGCTTTTCGTAGGCGGGCAACCCGGAGGAGTGGGCCAGCAGCATGTGCACGGTCACATCGCCGCGCCGCACATCGCTTCCGGCAAACTCGGGCACGATGTTGATGACCGGCGTCTCCAGATCCAGCAGTCCGCGCTCGTAAAGAATCATCGCCATGCTGGTGGTGGCCACGGCCTTGGAAAGCGACGCCAGATCGAAGACAGTGGCAACGGTTACCTGAGGCGAACTCGGTTCGTAGGTGAAGCGGCCAAAGGCTTTCAGCGCAACCAATTTGTCCCGCCAGGTGGCTGCGATGGAAGCGGCAGGAAAGGCCGCTTGTGCGATGCCTTTTTGTATGACGTCAAAAGCAGCGGCAAAAATCGCGTCCTGCTGCTCGTAGGCAGGATCAGGGGAGCGATGGGCGGTTTGGCTACCGGTCTTCAGTGAGGAAAAGCTTTCTGCCAAAGGGGTGGTGTGCTCGATGTTCGGGTTATAACAAAGTTCCGCGGAGGGGTAAAGGTCAGTAATCGCCCTGAGCCACGCAGGCCGAGTTTGCCGACGATCCTGGAGTTGGGGGCTTGTGTGTGATGTATCATAAGCCCGCAAAATGAAAAGTCCGTTGAATATCGTGGCTTTGATTGGCCTCGCTCTTGGTGGGGTGTTCGGCTTAGTAGGGACGCTAGTCACCGCCCAGAATCTTCGAGCGGCTTCGTGGGGGATTGACGCTGTTGGTCTGGTAGTGGCTACCACCCTCCTCGCCTTGAGATTCTTCAGAAAGGGCAATGATTGCGTTGCTGCCGGGTTTCTTGTATTCGCGATTGGAGAGGGCGTAATGCTTTCCGGGACGGCGGCGACCCTTGCGGAAAGTGTTCCTTCGTTTGCCGCGGGCACGGCCTTATGGTCTGCCGCCCTACTGCTCACGGGTGTTCCCAAGGAATTCTCCAGTTGGATTCGTCTGGTAGGCACGGTTGCTGCAATTCTCTTTGCGATTACGGCGGCAAGAATCTTGTGGGGTGAACAAGTGTTGCCAACCTCCTCGCCGCTACCATTCTTCGCATACCCCTTCCTCGTCCTTACGTTCGTCGGCTGGATTTGGACATTGCTCGAGGTGGCGTAAAGAGATCGGCTTGGACGCGAATGGCCCTGGGCCGACCCGTTTTGGGATGGCACAAACGGCACCCCCTTACTCCAGTTCCTTGAGCAATCCCGCGCCGCTTGTGTAAATTCAAGGCATCCACTCAATTTGTCCAACTCGGCGTTTGCAGACGTGTGGCTTCGTCGCGGCTGTGTTTTTTATCTGCCTTTCTCCGATGCTGGCCGCGGCTGCCACAGCAAAGAACTCTAACACTCCAAATCTGGCGGTCCTCGACGCGATTGTCCTTGACGCCATCCACGACCATCAGATTCCCGGAGCGGTGCTTCTGGTGGGACACAACGGGCAGGTAGTCTACCGCAAAGCTTTCGGCAATCGCGCGCTGGAGCCGCGCCGCGAGTCCATGACGGCCGACACTATTTTTGACATCGCGTCGCTTACGAAAGTTGTCGCCACCACCACGGCCGTGATGCAACTGGTGCAGAAGGGTGAAGTCCGGGTGAATGATCCAGTGGCAAAATACATTCCGGACTTCGCCGAGAATGGGAAAGATGACATCACCGTCCGCAACCTGTTGACGCACTTTTCCGGCCTGCGCGAAGACTTTAATCTGGATCCACCCTGGCAAGGCCGCGACGCCGGCTTCCGTCTGGCCTTTGCCGAAAAGCCCGTGTACCCACCCGGCTCCCGCTTTCTCTACAGTGACACGAACTTCATCACGCTGGGCGCACTGGTGGAACGCGTGGCCGGAACCACGCTCGATCAATACTGCGCCCGGAAAATCTTTGCCCCGCTGCAGATGTCGCACACCCGCTTTCTACCGCCCGCGAACTGGCGTCCCAAGATCGCTCCCACCGAATACGACGAACAGGGCAAGATGCTGCGCGGAATTGTGCACGATCCCCGGGCTCGCCGCATGGGTGGCGTGGCCGGGCATGCCGGAGTTTTCTCTACCGCCGACGATCTCTCAAAGTTTGCTCGTGCCCTGCTGCAGGGCAGTCCGATCCTGGCCGGAGACATGGTCGAGAAGATGACCACGCCCCAGCAACCGCCAACCGCGCAGGTGCTCCGGGGTTTCGGCTGGGACATCGATTCGCCATTCTCTAGCAATCGCGGCGATCTTCTGCCGGTAGGATCGTTTGGGCACACCGGATTCACCGGCACATCGATGTGGATCGATCCTACGACCCAGACTTACATCATCCTGCTGACCAATGCCGTCCATCCTCGGGGGAAGGGAAGCGCGATTGCTCTGCGCTCCAAGGTTGCCACCGCCGTAGCCGCGGCCCTTCCACTCACCGTTACCGAGAAGGACGAACTGCGCTGGAAGAGCATCACCGGATACAACGAGGCCCAGACTGCCGCCCGCCGCGTGGCCACGCGTGACGGATCGGTGCAGAGCGGAATCGACGTGTTCGAGGCCCACAACTTCGATGTGCTCCGCACCTCTACTGGCAGAAAGAAAATAGGACTCCTGACCAACCAGACCGGCATTGACTCGCAGGGACGCCGCACCATCGACGTCCTGGCCCAGGCCCCTGGCGTTTCTCTGGATGCAATCTTCAGCCCCGAGCACGGGGTCACAGGCGAACTGGACACCACCGACATCGCCGATACGAAGGATGCGGCCACCGGTGTTCCCGTCTACAGCGTCTATGGCGCCAAGGACGCCCAGCGCCGGCCATCCCTAGAGGTTCTAAAAACGCTCGATGCGGTCGTGTTCGACGTCCACGACGTCGGCAGCCACTTTTACACCTATGAGGCCACCCTGGGATATTTCCTCGAAGCCTCAGCCAAAGCCGGCATCGAAATGATCGTGCTCGACCGCCCGAATCCGATCACCGGCTCTTTTGTGCAGGGCGCCATCCCCGATCCCGGTTACGAGAGCTTCGTAAACTACTTTCCCGTGCCCGTCCGTCATGGCATGACCATGGGCGAGCTGGCAAGAATGTTCAATACCGAGCGCAATATCAACGCCAGGCTGACGGTTGTCCCCATGGATGGATGGATGCGTGGCGATTGGTACGATTCCACCGGCTTACCCTGGATCAATCCTTCGCCCAATATGCGCAGCCTGACCGAAGCGACGCTCTACCCGGGCGTGGGCCTGGTCGAAGGCACCAACGTTTCAGTGGGACGCGGCACCAACACTCCCTTCGAATTGCTGGGTGCGCCCTGGATCAAAGCCACGGAACTGGCGCAATATCTGAACGCGAGAAACATCTCCGGCGTGCGTTTCGTCCCCGTCACCTTTACCCCCAGCAGCAGCAACTATTCTGGCCAGAAATGCGAAGGGATCAATATTTTCGTGGTTGAGCGGAATGCTCTCGACACGGGTGAACTGGGAATTGAGCTGGCTTCCGCGCTGCACAAGCTGTATCCCGAGCAATATCACATGGAGCGCTTGATCGAGTTGCTGTGTAACCAGTCGGTCTACGACGCGATTGCCTCAGGCCAAGATCCCCGCCGTATCGCTGAAGACTGGCGGGAGCCCATGGAAAAGTTCCTCCAGGTCCGCCAGAAGTACCTGATTTACAAGTAGCTCTAACGCCGCCGTCGTGCCTCACTTCCGCTAGAATGTCTGTTGGCCTATTTGCTCACCCTGGGGAGTCGAGGATGAAAGCCGTTAAACCGCCCGCACCCGTGAATTTAATGTATCGTTGTGCCGGTCCCAATTGCGGGACGCTCAAGGGCGCCACTGACCACTGGTGGCTGATGTGGACTTCGTTCGTGGAATTCAACCGGCCTGTGCTCTACCTTTGTCCCTGGGATGACGAGATTGCCCAGCGCGAAGGCACTCTGCACGTCTGCGGCGAGCTTTGCGCCCAGCGCCTGCAGTCCCAGTTCATGGGAAATGTCAGGGAAAACCAGCGGTCGGCCAGCATGTAGGAATCGGCCCCAGCACTAATTTTGACAAACTTTCGATCCTTAACTTGCATCGTACTGGCATAGTAGTTTGATATTGGGCCGGGCTGACGCTGCCTCGGTTGGCCCGCTTTGGGGGAGTCCATCGATGCGCACGATCATTGTGATGTTCATAGCGTGTGGCTTGGCCGCGGCTCAGGCGAACTCCGCAGCCCGGCCCGACCCGCCGTCCTCGACTAGAGACGCTAGCCAGCTTTCGATTCCTTCCGGCACCAAGGTCCCTCTGGCGCTCAAGCAATCTATTTCGACCAAGAACGCCCGCGAAGGGGATGCCGTCTACGCTGTGACCACTTTTCCGGTCGTAATCGACGAACGCATCGTGATTCCTTCTGGTACTTATGTGCAGGGCCGGATCAGCAACGTCAAGCGCGGCGGGCGAATCAAGGGCCGAGCGGAAGTCCTCATGCACTTCAGCACCCTCATCTATCCCAGTGGTTACACCGTGGTGCTGCCGGGCGCGGTCGAGAATGTCCCCGGAGCTGAAAAGACTGCGATGAAAGACGAGGAAGGCACCATCCGCCAGGACAGCCAAACCGGCGAGAAAGCCAAGACCGTCGCCACTGCCGCAGGAACGGGAGCGGTGGTCGGTGGTCTCAGTAATGGCGTTAAGGGAGGTCTGATCGGCGCCGGAGTCGGCGGCGGAATCGGCACTGCCATCGGACTGCTGACCCGCGGTAATGACGTCAGAATGGACGCCGGCACAACCCTCGAAATGGTAATCCAGCGCGAAGTCCCTCTGGACGCCAGCCGCATTCCAAGATAGTAATGGTCCGTGCGGGCACAGCTCGTGTGGTCGCGGGCGACTCGCCCGCGGCTTGGTTCAATGTTGGCGCGAGCGTCCCGCTCGTGCTTGCGCCGTCAGCACTCACTTCAAAGTAAACAACGCATTCACATGCGCCGTCACCGAGATGGCTTGCGGTGTGAACTCCTCCGTCGGTCCCGGAGCCCCTGCCATATTTATTTTCATCATGGCTCCAGCCATAACCATCGGACGCACGTTTTCAAACGTGTCCACCGAGGCGTAGGACAGTTCCCCCAACCCGCGCCCAGCGCTCCGGGCCAGTGCCGCTGCTGATTCATGCGCGCGCCGGTAGGCGTCGTCCACGGCCTTCGCCTTGGCCGCGTCCATATCCTCCAGCGTGTAGTTCAGCGACTGCGTTTCCGTGACGTCAGCATCGGCGAGTTGCTGCACAATAGGCGCAACCTTGGAAAAGTCTTTCAGCTTCAGCGAAACATTAGCGTTCACACGATATCCCACCAGTTTCCGTTTTGCTGTCTTGAAGTCGTAAACTGGTTGCAGCGAAAAGTAACCGATCTCGGCGGACTTGGGCTCAATCCCATTGGACCGCAGAATCTGCCGCACTTGCTCCGCCGATTTGGAGGCATGGTCATAAGCTTCGCGCGAGGTCGCCTCCTGGGCGGAGATATTGAATTGCATCAGCGCGGTATCCGGATTCGCCTCGAACTTTCCGTCGGCGCCGACGAAGACACTGTTGGGCTGGGCCGCGATGGTAGGGCGATCCTGACTGAAAGCGGCGGTGCATGCCAGCAGTGCGATCAGCAAGACGAGGATGGTTTTCATGAAATCTCTCCTGACGAGGCAGTACATGATGCCACGGGATTCAGCAGTGCCCGTCTGTGTCGGGCGGACACTCTTGTCCGCCGCTTTTGACTTTGATCTCAGACCGGAAAATATGACAGCTCTTGAAGCTCACGCAGGTTGGGTGAAACCTTGTGACATCGACTCAACGTCAAAGGTGGCGGACAAGAGTGTCCGCCCCACACCAAAGAGAATTTATACGCCTACCTCGCCCTGCGGTGACAAAGAATCTGCGAAGCGCTGGAACCAGCCTCAACGTCGCGGGACCTGCAGCGGACGATCCAGGCGAACTTCGAGAATCGTGCCTTTTTGCAGTTGCAGTCTGTGGTCGCTGAATATGGCGCGCACCACCGCTCCGGCAGCTGCGGCCCTGGAGCCTATTCCGTCGGAATCCGGGTCGCGATGCTCGCCGCCGCCTTGCCCTTCCCGTTCGATTTCGCCTTCGTCCCCTATCTTCAGACCGTGTTCTCCGGGAACGGCTGTGATAGTTGCCAGCAACGGAGCCCATCCGCGTTGAGTTTCAATTTCATCAAAGCTGAGCAGCAGGCGGGGATGAAAGCCATTGCCCACCGCGCTGACATGCCCCTTGATCCTGCGGCCATGGAGAATTATGGTTTCATCTGGTCCCATCATGTCCTCTTCCAGTTTGGCCTTGAAGCGCTTCCCCGGCTGGATTCTGCTGACATCGAGCTTGTCCTCGAGGCAGATCAAGAATGTGGTTCCTTCGGCAATGGCGTGGGGAGGAGCGGCCGGTTTCTGCTCCTGGTCCTGGGCGTGGAGCGGCATGGCTGATAAAACCAAGGCCAAACAGCAGAGGCAGCACGAACCAAACGCAGTCATTGGATAACCTCGGTAGGCGACCGTCAGCTTGGTTGGATGTGAGCCGCACCGAAATTGCTGCCTGCTCAATGCGGAACGCTGCTTATCGTCGCTTATATGAACGCCAGCTTAAACGCAGTGTTCCTGCGTCGTTGGCGAAGTCTTATGTCAGTCCAGAAGGATCTTGCGCGCAGAGGCACAATTGCGGGCCAAGTGTACATCCGCTACACGCAAGATGCTTCGCAAGCTCAGCATGACCCGTCGCGCAGAGGACAGGAATGTCCAGGGCTACACCGAGGCTTTAGGTTGGAATGCTAGGAAGAACTCTTGGCGCTGGTGGAATAAGCGAAGCGTTGCACCTGGGCGTTGACCTCTTTGCGCAGGTCCGGCCAGATATTCTGGTCCATTTCCAGAAAGACTTTGACCACGTCTGGATCAAACTGGCGTCCCGACCAAAGTCTGATCTCATCCCGGGCCGCCGTTAGAGATTGTGCGGGACGATACGGCCGGTCAGAAGTGATGGCATCGAGCGTGTCCGCCACGGAGAACATTCGCGCTCCCAGCGGGATCTGCTCGCCCTTCAATCCGCGCGGGTAACCGGTGCCGTCATACTTCTCCTGGTGAGCGTAGACGATCTCAGCGGCTTCGCCGAGGAATGGAATCTTTTTCAGGATTTCGTAGCCGTGGAAACAGTGCTCCTGCATGATCAAGATTTCATCGGGAGTCAATTTACCCGGCTTTCTCA
>Ga0075015_100000102_pt1 | contig 22687 bp, 21 predicted proteins | sample AleBraG_ABR_2013_FD_71476 | JGI IMG/M metagenome (GOLD analysis project Ga0075015, IMG submission 71476) | Freshwater sediment microbial communities in response to fracking from Pennsylvania, USA - Alex Branch Run_MetaG_ABR_2013 | ecosystem: Environmental > Aquatic > Freshwater > Creek >...
GAGCAGACCATTGCAAGCCATCGCCGCGTCGCCTGTCATTGCGACCTCGGTGAACTTCGACTCGACCCGTGGCAGGCGGATCACGTGTTTCGCATCGCCCGAAGGTGCATGGAGCTTGCATCGGGTAATCAGGATAGCGGCGAAGTCGCACTGGAGTTGCGCGTAATTGGTGACGCCCTGACGCTCACCGTCACTACCCGCGGCGCTGTGCAAGCGCCACATCGTATTGACGATGAGCGAAACTGGGGGATGATTGACTACCTGGCTAAAGTCATCAGCGGCCACGTGAATCGGGTGGCGCTCCCGACTGGCGGGTCGTGCAGGACCGTGACCATACCGCTAGCGGCGCTCGCACGGGGTGAGGGTGCACGACCGGTCGCCAGATAGGGCCCCATGAGTCGCATGCCACGAACCGCTCGGTTTCTCATTGGTTCATGCTCGGCAACCGCAATTTCGGTCCCTCAAATGCGCCGCGTCCCCGCCAGCGATCGCAGCGGTCCCCAGTGCCGCCAGTCAGTGATTAACCCAGACCACCCAAGCAAACAGGCTGAATGTCACCACATAGCTGACAACCAGGTCCGCCGTTGACCGTCGATACCATGCCGCCACGAAGCCAAAAAGTAACGTGGCAACCACCAGCAGCTGCCAGCCCTCCGTCACGTGCATAGCCAGATAAATCAGTACGGGTAAGCTAGGCAGCACCCTCGCGAACGCCACCACGGACGGTCGGTGAATTAACAACGCTCCGCGGGATTGATTCATAACCACTCCAAGGGCAATAGGTGTCACGGCCCGCTCGCGCATTGCCGAGCAAAGCACGTTGATTAGCGCGCGAATACCACCCGGGCTGTCTTGCAGCAGCGCCTCAAACTCCTTCCCATACCGGTCGCGCCAGTCACGCGGGTAAAGCCGCACAAGGCAGCGCGCAAGTCTAGGCGTCATGCCACGCCCAGCCGCCGCGTCCCGGCATTCACAAACTGCCGCAGCGTTGCCAACTTCGCCCGCAGCACACGCGCGCCCTGCGGAGTGATGCGGTAGGGTCGCCGACGCTCTTCCGCCGGCAACGGCTCAATCCACCCCTGCCGCTCCAATCGAGAGATGGCCCCGTACAGAGTTCCCGGCCCCAGTCGTGCGCCACACAAAACCTCGATGTCTTGAGTCATCGCGTGCCCGTGCTTGGGCCCACTGGCCAAGCTCGCCAATACCAGCAGGGGTGGGTCGGAATAGTGCCCGAGCGGCTCATCCGATTTGTTAGCTACGTTCCGCGTACTACGCATGGCGTAGTTATCGCATACCTGGGTTTTCCTTGCAAGGTCCGGCAAGTCATTCCATCGCGCACCACCGCGCGTTGCGAAACGCCCCCACTCTTCATCGGTCAGTGTTCTTGGCCGGTCAGAAATTCCAGTACGCACCCAGCAAATACGCGTCCGGGCGATCGCTCGTGTTGGCTATGGATTGATACTCGGCGCGAATTCCCAATGAACCAAAGCGGTATTGAGTGCCGACCCCATAGACCACACCCGTCTGGGTCTGGCTGGTTGATGCCGATGCGAGCCCCTGCGGCGTGCAGATCGATGGATTCCCGGGCGGGGAAACGCAGTTGGCCGGATAATTCCCCGCGCTGCTCTGCTCACTCGTCAGTCGCCCCAGCCCAGCCTTCGCGAATAGATCCCACTTGTGATCGCCAAGGGGCAGATACCCCACCAAGTACACCGACTTTGTAGTGAGCTTGGACTGCGCAACGTAAGTAATGTTGCCGTTCCCATCTGGCACGTTATCAATGTGCGCCCTGCCAAAGTCGGCGTAGCTCAACTCCGCGCCAAAGTACTTGTACGGGCGAAGACCTGCAAAGCCTGTCCACGCGCCGGTGTGCTGATCGAGAATGATGGAAGGATCACCCGCAGAAACGACACTCGCCTTCGTATGGTTCGCCCCAAACTCGGCTCCCACATAGAACCCCAATGGGTTCGTCTTTGCTTCCTGCGCCTGAGCGAGTCCGGCGACCACAAGCAGGCCCACCGCAGCAACGGCGTTCAGTCCATCCATTCTCGCATCCCCTATGTGGTCATGCACACCGATGTGGCGTCTGTCCAACTAAGAGTACGGTTCTAACTAGGAAGTTCCAATATTTCGCCTGATTTATCACCACGAGACAGATTCTGATCCTGTTTCCTACACGCCACACTCGGAAGGTATCAACTTGGAGGTTCTATCGCCGTGTTGGGCTTGCCCAGACCCAGCGTGCAGGCTAACGCTCACTGCCAGGGCCCAACGCTCGCTCCAAGAGTCCGATGCGACCGCACCTTCGCCAAGAGCCCTCACAGCCGTCGTAACGCATATAGCGCTCACTATCGCTGATGATATTTTTTATATTCCGGCAGCGCCTTAAACAACTCCCCGGCAGGTGTTTCACGCCGCAAACACTGACCTCTCGCCGAATGTCCTTTTTGATCCGCAAACGGTGAACCTATGGCGAGACTGTCCAGCACCAGATAGCACGAGTCGTTGAGCCACACCACCCATAAACCCGGCTCAACTTGGTACTGCTCGCCTGCATGATGCAGAGGCGCTGGCCACCACGACTCCGCCTTGTCCACTTCCCGCGACTTCGAATGGGGTAGTGCACCAAACTGCACGGTTTCATCGGGCGCTAACGCCGCCCGCGCCCCTAGCTTCGCGCTCCCTGCCCAATCGATTGAAGTTGAAGGTTCCACTGCCAACGGCAGCGCAGCCGGATCAACTGGTGCGGCAAGTGTAGAACTCGCGGCCTCAATGTGTTGATGACGAGCGAGCCCTCTCGCCGTTGGCTGTCGTCTGGGTTCCACGACGCCCGGCACAGCGATGAAAGTCATGACTGCATTGCGCTCCGCACGTGCGCCCGCTCTCCACCGAGCGGCGTACAGAAACGCCACCACAAAGCCGCAATGAACGAGCACGACTACGACGGCAGTAATGATTCGCAGCGGCCCAGTCCCGCTCGTTCTGCCACCTCCCAACCCCGTGCATGTCATGATTCGCCTAAAGTGGACCGAGGCGCACGAGTTTCGTTCCCGAGGCGGTTGCCACCCACGTCAGCATTGCCAAGTCGGTAGTCATTGCAGCAAAGTGTCGGTTACCCAGTACCTGACACGCGGCTGCTCACGCGAACACGCACTAGATTTGCGCCTATGGTGCGCCCGTGCATCCACAGCGAGCTGTATCATCGGACCAAAGGGAGTGTTCAATCATGCCAACGCGAATCGCCGCCGCCGTGTTGGGATCAATATCGACTACATGAAAGTCACGCCGATTAGCCCCGCTACCGAATCCAAGGCCACGCCGTGAGCCGGCGTATGCGGCGGCTCTGGGTGGCCGTGGCGGCGTTCATCGCTGCGGGGAGCATTCCCGCGGCCGTGCCCGACACCATGCTCGCCGCCGCCATCGACCATGGGGGCGGCCCGGAGGTACTGACAATTCATCGCCTGCCGGTACCCATGCCGGCACCGGGTGAAGTGCTGGTCGAAGTGCACGCGGCGGGCGTCGGGGTCTGGGAGCAAGGCGTGCGCCAGTCCCCCGGCGAGGGCGCCCATTTCCCATTGATTCTAGGCTCCGATGGCGCAGGCATTGTCGCAGCGGTGGGGACCGGCGCACACAAATTCAAAGTGGGCGACGAGGTGTACGGCACGAGCAACGCCTTCTACGCCGAGTACGTGACTGTTTCAGTCGATCACTTGGCTCCAGTACCGAAGGGTGTCGACCTGACCGAAGCAGGCGTCCTTGCCATTAGCGGATTGTCAGCTCTGCAGGGAATTGACGATGTACTCCAATTGAAGGCGGGCGAGACGGTGCTCATTCACGGCGCTGCCGGCGCGGTTGGGACATTGGCGATCCAGTTTGCCAAGCTTCGGGGTGCAAGAGTGCTGGCCACGGCAAGCGATGATTCCAGCCTGGTGTTCGTGAAGCATCTGGGCGCCGACGCGGTGGTGGACGGCCGCACCGGCGATATTGCGGCCGCGGCCCGGCGCCTGGCACCTGAGGGCATCGATGCCGTCCTCGCTCTGGTCGGTGGGGATTCGCTCGAGCGATGCATCGATACGCTGCGAACCGATGGCCGAGGTCGCGTCGCCTATCTGTATGGGTTGCGGCCCCTCCCGACTCCGCGCTTCGCGGTCCGCATGACCCTCTACAGCTTCATTGCCGGTTACCCTGAGTTTGAGCGCCTGAATAGGGCCGTGGAAGCGGCGAAACTGCGCGTGCCGATCGGTGCGGAGTACCCCTTGGCCGCAGCGGCTGACGCTCACAGGCGGCTTGCAGCCGGGCACTTACTCGGCAAGATCGTTATGAAGGTCCGGTAGCTCGCCCTTCAGACCTGTCTCCAGCGGCTCGAAACAACGCCTCCGGCGCGCCCCGCAAGAACTGGGCTGCAAGCACCGGCGCGCTTCCAGGTGCGCCAGAGACGCTGCCATTTTGAAGTCCTGTGATACGTTTACCGTCCACTCGCCACTATCCGTAGAACCAGGCACGCCCAGAGCCAAGCAAGGGCGCACCGGACATCGGTATGGGGGCCGTCGGCGACGGCGCCCGCGTACCTTCGCCAGTTCAGGAGACGCCAGTGGCCACCATCAATGTTCTCATTGTCGCGGATGGTTCTCGATTCACCTTTGATCCCAAGAGCACGACTACCGAGGGCGTGTTCTCACTCGAGTTCCTGGTCCAGAACGCGCTCACCGCCAGCACGGATCCCGTGTTCGCCGTGGCGACAGCGCACCGTCGCGGTCAGACCAACGGAGAGACGCACGTTACCATTCCGGGCAATTTCGTCTTCACGCCTGCGGCGCTCGCCGGGGTGGATGTACTGTGGTTGATGGGTGACGAGGGGTACAACGACAAATACCTGGATCCTGCCACATCGGATATCACCGACGATGAAAAGATTGCGATTGCCAACTTCATGGCCGGGGGTGGCGGTGTTTTTGCGGTGGGCGATCACGACGGGTTGGGCGCACGCATGTGCGGAGATATCGTGCGGGTACGGGCCATGCGCAAATGGTATGAGGCGGAACATCCGCGCAGTGGATTCCCGTCGAACTGGTCAACGGGCGCCATCAGCGGTGCCGGTGGGGAAACCAGGCTACTGCCACGCATGGATACGCTGCGAGCCGACAGCGCCGACGGTCAATTCTACTTTTACGACCAGTCCGACCCCAGTCCGCAGCCGCTGACGGCCGTGCCGCCCGTCCACCCCATCCTGCAGGGGCCGAACGGGACCATCTCGCAGTTTCCGGACCACATGCACGAGGGCGAGGCGATTGCTCCAGGTGCGGCGTTCTTGACCACCACACCGGTGACCTACAACGGGACTACGCTCGGCATGCAAAGTTTCGTCGAGTTTCCCAGTACGCCAGGCCATCAGGAGACCCCGCAAGTCATCGCAACCGTCACCGAGCTCCCCGGGCATACAACGTTCCTTCCCGGTGGCGGCGCGAGCAACGTGCCTAGCGACAGCCCCCCAAAAATCAGCGGCGCCTTGAGTGCCTACGATGGCTACAACGCCGGGGTCGGGCGTGTACTGACCGGCTCGACGTTTCACCACTACTTGGATATTAATCTGACGGGCGATCCGACGACGGCCAGCACGGCGGCGGGCGTCGGGCCCACCGGCTCCAATCTGGGGCTACCCAGCGCTGTGCTCGATGGCATGCGCGCCTATTACGTGAATGCCGCCACGTGGCTGGCACGCCTCCCGAAGACGTACAGCTTCTGGGTGGACAAGAGCACCTTTGGCGTGGATGAGGTTCGAGAAACCCTGGTCTACGCCAATGCCTTCTGGATGGTCCTGGATGGATTTCGACCCGTCGACGTTGGCGGGGCCGTGCCTTCGTTTTCGGACGCGTTCGCTACTTTCGTTGGCACGATGAACATCACGTCCGGAACGCCCATCCTGGAAAACGCCGCCGCACCGTGGGCGCCGCAGCGGATTCTCATTCCCTGCACCATCACATTCCCCTCCTCTTCACTCGCGTCGTTTCCGACGGGCAGCAGTCCCTCATTTGAACTTCTCACCTCCACGATCGTGGTGGGAGGAACTCCCTACACCACGCACACTGTGATCGAGTTGGTGTCGGGCGCGGATCCGTACTTTAAGAACATCGATCCCGCTACCGACAATGTCTTTTGGCTGAGCCAAGACTTACGCGTCTTCACCCTGACATCCAGCACATCGCCGCCTACGGTGGCCGGCGTGGCGCTGTCGACCAGCAATCCAAACACGCTGGACCCCACTGCGGGGTACGCCTTCATTCAGGGTCTGTTGACCCAGTTAAACCTCAACTACACGAATCCCAGTGGCGTGGATCCGTTCGCGTCGGTGCTACCGAACCAAAGCGGTGCGCTGTCCGGGGACTCTTCGGTCACACCCCACGCTGCCTCCGGGGCCAAGAACTACAATTTCGCTGTAGCGCGCGTGCGATTGAGCGGTGGGCCCATGGGTAGCTCAGCCCCCAATACGCGGGTGTTTTTTCGGATGTTCCTGACCCAGACCAACGACACAGATTTCCAGCCTTCGACAACTTACCTGAGTAGTCCGGATGGCGCGGGGCGACCGAGTTCACCCCTTGCGGATAGTGCGACGGACTCAATTCCGTTCTTCGCGAGTGGCAACTATCCTGGCACCAACGACTATTCTGGATTGAACGTCAACAATCAGAATCTGACCGCGCCCGTGGCGAGCGATGTGTGGGCCTATTTTGGGTGCTTCCTGAATGTTTACGATGTGGGGAACGTGGTGAACAACGGTCCGGTCCCCGGTTGGCTCATGGGTACGCACCATTGCATCGTGGCGGAGCTCGCGTTCGATGGGGCACCGATCGTGAACTCCAACGGCGTGACGGTGAGTCCGGAGAATTCTGACAAGCTGGCTCAGCGCAACTTGCAGGTCTCGCCCTCCGACAATCCGGGCCCAGCCCCCACCCACCGGGTGCCGCAGACCTTCGATTTGCGTCCCAGTCGCCCGCTCTCCGCCCTTGCCGGTAACCTGCTCGATCAGCCGGATGAACTGATGATCGACTGGGGCAACACGCCAGTGGGTAGCGCGGCGTCAATATATTGGCCGCAGATTGATGCAGCCGAGGTTCTCAAGCTCGCGCTTCGAATGTACCCGACGCACCAACTGTCGACCGCTGACAAGCACACCTTGCAGTGCCAAGTGACAACCGGAGCCACCTATGTGCCCATCCCAGCGGGCACGGGTCAACACATTGCGGGACTGTTCACCGTGGATCTACCGCAAACGGTAATCACCGGCGAGCAGTTCAAGATCGTGGTGCGCCGGATCTCGACGCGCGCCATCAAGGATGACAGCCCGGCTCACGCTGGCGCGGCAGCTGGCACCGTAGCTGGCACTCGCAATAGTGGTAGCCGGATGACTGCAAGCAACTGGCGTTACGTCGTGGGGACCTTTCAAGTCACGATTCCCGTGAGCACCCGGGAGCACTTGCTGTGGCCCGAAGAGAATACGCTGGCCATCATGAAATGGCGGCTGTCTCGCCTGGCGCCGACCAACCGCTGGCATCCGGTTCTCCAGCGCTATGTGGCGTATCTTGGCGCCAAGGTAAGTGGCCTGGGAGGCAATCCCGGGGCTATTCTCCCCTCCCCCAGTGGCGTACCGGTCGTTTGCCATCCCCATGAGGGAGCGCAGAGCATTACCGGCAAGATTGCCACTATCGCCTTTGATCGCTTCGGAGACTTCGAGGGGTTCTGTCTGCTCTCCGAACACGGTCACGTCAATCACTTTGTCAGTCGCGAGCACGCCACCTTGGATCTGGTGAGGCGTGCGTGGTTCGAGCGCGATACGGTAATCGTCTACTTCCAGCCGGAGGAAAGACGGATTCCAGTCTCAATCGTGTTGCGCTCACCAACGAAGCGTTGCTTTCATTAGGTCCCCAGCAGCGACTCTCCTTTATAGCGATGGCCGTCTGTGGTTCACCATCCTAGCGCGGTTGACGGACATAATGTCGCTCGGCTGCCCGTGCGCCGCTGGCGCGACATCGGCCCTGATCAGCATGCAGACGGCGGGCGGAGGCGACTTGCCATGAGCCATCCTGCGGCCGCGGAAAGGGCGCTACAATCGGCCCGTCCCATCGCCAGGGAGGGTGCCCGTTTGCAATTTGTTGCGTTCGACGCATCGTATCTCGAGCGCTTGCAACAACTGGATGTACGCACCGAGCAGCATTTTGTTGCCTATTTCAGCGAACTCATCAGGCTCAAACTGCGGTCACGTTTGGGGTCCAAAGAGGCGCTGGAGGATGTCCGGCAAGAGACTTTCGTACGCGTGCTGGCGTTGCTGCGCGCACCGGACGGCATACGGCAACCCGAGCGGCTGGGGGCGCTGGTTAATTCGGTCTGTAATCATGTGCTTTTCGAACACTACCGCGCCCATCTCGTGACCCATGCCAATATCGATGAGCAGCCGGAATATGTTTTCGAACACCAGGGCGCCAGCGCCATCACCGAGATTGAGGCGGCGGATGCCGAGCGAGTCGTGCGCCATGTGTTGAGCCAACTACCGGAGCGCGATCGCCGGTTATTGCGGGCGGTGTTACTGGAGGAGCGTGACAAGGACGCGGTGTGCGCTGAGTTTGGCGTGACACGTGAGTACTTGCGGGTCCTGATCCATCGCGCAAAGTTGACCTTCAAGGCTTCGCTGATCCGTTCGGTAGCGTAGAGGCAGGATTTTTATGGATCATCTAGAAGCCGTAAAACACAAGGCCGTGGAAAAGTACCTGCTCGGTGAATTGGCGGCACCGGAGCGCGACGAATTTGAAGCGCATTTCTTTGAGTGCCCAGAGTGCGCCAAGGACTTGGTCACGACGGCCGCATTCTTGGATGCGACGAGGAAGGAATTGGGGCGCGGATCGCTTAAGAAGCCGGTGTCGAAAGTGGTCCACGAGCCCTGGTTCAGCTTTCTGTGGCGACCGACACTCGTACTGCCCGCCCTGTCGGTTCTGGCAATGGTCGTGGCCTACCAGTACATTGTGCTCTACCCTCGGTGGTCGAATGAGCGAGTCAACGCGAGCCAGCCGGAGGTACTCGCCCCCCTATCCCTGATCGGTGCTAATAGCCGGGATGGCTCCGTCCGTAACATCCTGCTCACACAAGCCCAGCCTCTGCTTCTGTCACTGGATATTCCGACGGCAGACACCTTCTCCCGTTACGACTGCGTCCTGCTGGCTCCTTCCGGTACCCCCCTCTGGCGTGTCCCTATATCCAGCGAACAGGCGCGAGATACCGTATCGATCCGGGTTCCGGCCAGGCACTGGGATCGCGGTGAGTACACTTTGCGGGTGCAGGGCTATACTAGCCCAGGGCCCGGGCAACCCCTCGACCTGGCGCGCTATCGCTTCAGCGTAAATGAATCCAAAATACCTCTACCTCCATAACATCTGACCATTGCGAGGACGGCCATGCAATCCAATAAGCCAAGCAAGCTCTACTATTTGCGAGCAGATGCCAACGCCTTGGGCGGATTCTTGACAGAACCGTTTGAGAGTACCATCCCGGTACTGGCGCCGGTGTCGCTTCCGGCCGTGGGCGGCTTTGCAACCGCGCGCTCAGAGGCGTTCAACGCCCACGAGATCATCTCCTGTTCCGCCGCCTATACGCGCGTGTCAGGTCAGCAGCACGCCTCCGACGGGTCGATTTCCATTCTGGTAACGGCGGTGGTCGAGAATTTGAACATCCTCGAGGTGGTGCGGGCCGATCGGATTGTCGCGCAGGTCTCCATCGAGATCCCGGGCGACGCTGGGTCGCGCACAATTTCCTTCGCGGGATCGTGTTTCGACGGCCTGCGGGTGGCCGGTCGCGCCACTCAGCCCAGCGTGAATCCCGACGCGCTGCGGGCGGCCGGCGGCAAGGGCGGAGGCAATGTGCGCACGATCGTGACGGGCTTCGACCAAGCCGTGGCTGGTGGTTCGGGCGGTCACATTGTGGATATTCCGGGATTTGGCCGATTCTACTTCGGTGAGATAGTTGTCACCCAGGACGCGATTCAGCTCATGGCGCTGCGCGCGGAACTGGGGTGTCCGGTCGGTGGTAAGGTGGGCGTTGCCTGCGCGGGAGGCGGCGGACAGGGCGTCCACTGATTGACCGAGCGGCGTGTGCGACAGATCCACAGGCAGCAGGTGGTCATACTGGCGAGCCTCCTGGCCATTGCGCTAGCCGCCTCGGTATTGTCGGGATGCCACAAATCGATTCCCCTGGACTCCGCTGCGCTTTATCAACAAATCTACCGGCAGTTTCTTGATGGCAACTTGGATGGAGCTAGGCGCGAGGCAGAAAAGGCTCGCTTGAATTTATCTGCCGCACGAACTGCGAACAGCCCGTATTGGAGTGTGACGTTTCGTCTGCTCGAGGCAGAGATCTTGCTCTCGCAAGATGAACCCGGTAAGGCTATCGACCTACTGGGCTGCGCCAGCACCACAGCTCCATTGACCGGCGACGTCGCTATCAAATGGCACCTACTCTGCGCCAGATCTCTCTCGTACGTTGGTCGATCAGAGGACTCGAATCGTGCGCTGGTCGAGGCGCGCCGGCTAGCTGATTCCGCTCACTCGGCATTAATCGGTGAGGTGCTACTGGCTGAGGCCGTCGTTCAGATGGATACGGGCCATCTGTTGGACGCCACAACAACCTTCGAACGTAGTCGAGCGATCGCACATCAGCGCGGCGACAACCTGTTGGAAGCGACCGCTCTGGTCGATATCGGCTTTGTGAGCCTGCAGAGTGGCCGCTATGACCAGGCGGTCAGTATGTTGCAAGAGGCGGATCGATTCGCCAAAGCCACTCATATCCACCGACTAAGCCAAATAGCAGTGGGAAACCTTGGATGGGCATTCCAAAATCTGGGCGACTTTGACGCCGCGCTGACCAATTTTCAAGCAGCCGAACGTCAAGCACGTGAACTTGGCATGACATTTTCTCAGGTCCTATGGCTCCAAGACGCCGGTTTGGCAGAATACAAACTCGGAGACTTGGAGTCAGCCAGAACATATGATGAGCGTGCACTAAAGCTGGCGCAAACCTTGCCCGCAGCGGAAGAGGTGGATCAAGTATCAAATATCGAAGCCAATTTGGCCTTGCTGCTGTTCGAGCAAGCTCGCTATGAATCGGCGACTACTTATAGTGACGGAGCCGCTCTCACCGCGCGCAATTCCAAGGACGATAAAGTAGTCGCCTACGCCCAGTTTACTCAAGCGCTCGTTGCATCGCGGCACGCGGACAGCCGCAAGGCAGAAGACCTGCTGACTCAAGCACGTCACATAACATCCGATCCCGATGTACAGGCAGACATCGCGCACGCCATGGCGAATCTGTATGCCGGCAGGCACAAGACTCAAAAAGCGGAGCTCTGGTATCGCCGGTCCATTCATACATTCGAGAACAAACGGGCGTCGGTCCAAGACGAGGCTTTGCGCCTCTCTGCCTTTGGATATGGAGATCAGATTTACCGTGACTACGCCAGCTTTCTGGTTGACGCCCACCGGCCCACTGAAGCGTTGCGCCTTCTGGATCGAAGCCGGGCACGAACGCTGGAGGAAGGACTTGGCGACACCCCGGGCTCGCCATCCAAGGAGAGCAAGAATGGCGCTGGGCAGCAGGCACTGGCGCGCGCGCTTCACGCGCCTATCCTGTTCTACTCGCTAGGAACGAGGGAATCCTATTTGTGGGTCATCACCGCACACGAGACCCGGCTCTTTGTGCTTCCCGGCAAGAAGGACATTCAGCCGCTGGTTGAGACGTATCAAAGCGCGATCCAGAAATCCGTGGACCCGCTCCAGAGTTCGAACCCATCAGGCGTCGCCCTATACAAAATCCTCATTGAACCCGCCGCCGCAATGATCGGCAGAAGCCCGAGGGTGATCCTGATTCCGGACGGGATCCTATACGCATTGAATTTCGACACACTTCTCAAGCCGGCCGCGGGCGGCTTCAAATACTGGATAGAGGATGTCGCCATAACCACGGTCAGCTCGATGGCGCTGCTGTCCAGGCCACGGCCTGTCACGAACGGAACGGCCCGCAAGGGCTTGTTGGTGATCGGGAATCCAGTGGCGGCCAGCGCTGAGTTCGCAGCCCTCCCCAACGCCTCGGCTGAGATCCACGAGGTTCAGCGACATTTTGCGCCGAATGCGCAGACCGTAATCAGTCTGGGTCAGGCGGTGCCCACCGCATATGGATTGAGCGCTCCTAAGCAATTCCAATACATACACTTTGTCGCCCATGGTACGGCCAGTCGCTTGAGTCCGCTCGATTCAGCGGTGATCCTGTCGCCGCCCCCGGGGGCTCCAGGTGAGTTCAAACTTTACGCCCGCGATGTTGTTCTGCATCCGCTGGACGCGCAGCTCGTAACCATTTCTGCCTGTTATGGTTCGGGGCTGCGCACCTATGCGGGCGACGGGTTGGTGGGATTGGCTTGGGCGTTTCTGCGCGCGGGAGCGCACCATGTGATTGGCGCGCTCTGGCAAGCAGACGATAGCGCCACCCCGCAACTGATGGATCAGCTCTATGGTGAGCTCGCCGCAGGTCGATCACCCGACGCCGCACTGCGAACCGCCAAGCTGGCGCTAATCCATTCTCCGGGTGTATACCGAAAGCCCTTCTACTGGGGAGCGTTTCAGCTTTACGCGGGATCGTAATCCGCGCGTTGCGCATCCCGCGCTCCGGGCGGCCGCGCACCAAAAATATTCTCTTGCGATGCTGATACGATTCCGAACCAAATTGCACTATCCCTTTGTATCGCGGCCACGCGCCCCGGGGAGACTTGCATGTCCAACCTTCGAATCACCATCGACCTATTCAGCGGCCGACCCAACCCAATACTGGAGCTTTCGGGCAAGTCGGCACGCGCAGTCCTGGCGCAGCTCAAACCCGCCCAAAAGCGTGCCATTAGGCTGCCGCTGGTGCCTACATTGGGCTATCGCGGACTATTGATCGAGAAAGTTGGCGCAAGGCCTTCCCAGCCCATGCGCAGTGCAGACCCCGCACTGGAGGAGTGGGTCATGGCTCGCATTGGGCGCGTCACAAAATTTGATGCCCCCAATCGCTTTCCAAAGCTCCTGCGCCATGAGATGGATCGTTTCCACGAGCTTTGCGAACACTGGACCCATCACCATCACCCGTGGCCCGTCAAGGAACACTGCCATTGCGCACCCCTCTACGAGCCGGCCTGGTGGAATGACGCGGGTCAACGACAGTTTAATAACAACTGCTATAACTACGCCACCAACTACCGTACCGATACGTTCGCCCAACCAGGACTGGCCAGTGGCGCTGAATACACGCAGCTCAGCTGCGCCTCTGTCCGACCGGCGGCCGTGGCGGATGATCTGATCGCACGCCCCCTGGCCAACAATCGCTGCCCGGGCGAAGGGCACCTGGTAGCCCTGGTGATCGCTCCGGGGATCGATTTTCATTGGTACCGAAAGGGACGCAACGGGTACTGGAGTCACAAGCCGGGATCGACGCCGGTGGTTCATGTGGACAACAGCAATCACCTGATTCCCGACCCGCGCACCGCGAATCGTGGCATGTACACCCAGTTCTGTACGTTCATGGTCGCGATGCACGGCCACACCAAGATTCGATGACACGCCCCAGTTGTACCGTGACCGCCTTACTCTACTCCGGGCGACCGGATCCGCGATGGGAAATCAGCGAAGGACAGCTTACCAACGTGAAGCACGTTTGGGCGACCCTGCGCCTCACCAAGGATCGACCCCCGCGCGCCAAGTTGCTGGGCTACCGCGGTTGCCTGGTTCAATGCACTCGTGCCCAGGAATGGTTCGCCTATTGCGGTGTCGTCATGCTCACGCGAGGTACCCATCGACCCTCGTATCGCCTGGATCCGTCTGGTCACTTTGAACGAACCGTCCTGGCCACGGCGCCGCCGGGGTTGCTGCCGGCAAGTTTGTCTTTGCCCGCCGCACCCACGCACAAATCCACATCCTGAGTCTCGGGAGTACTCAAGTGTCCAAATACACCACGGCCAGATCATCCGCATCCTCACCCAAGAAGGCCCCGCGCCAGGTCGCTGGCAGTCCAACCGCCAAGTTGGCCGTACGGAGACCCTCCACGCAGGGCGCCTACGGCTGGGTTCGCGACCTGCCCGATGCGAGAGATTTCCTGTACGCGGCCCCACTTCAGCAATTCCGCCAGGGATTGCCGGCCGCTGTGGATCTACGGCCCAAAAGTCCGCCGGTCTATGACCAGGGCCAGCTCGGCAGCTGCACCGCCAACGGCATTGCCGGCGTAATTCAATTCGATCTGCTCAAACAGCAGGCCAAGAGTTTTACGCCCTCGCGCTTGTTCATTTACTACAACGAGCGAGTGATCGAAGGCACCGTGTCGCAAGACAGTGGCGCACAGGTGCGCGATGGCATCAAGTCCGTGGCAACCCTTGGCGCGCCTCCGGAGACGGACTGGCCTTACAACATTCAGAACTTCGCTGATCCGCCACCCGCCACCGCTTATGCGGATGCTACGCAGGATCTGGTGACTTCGTATGCTCGCGTCGCACAAGATCTCGCCCAGATGCAAGGATGCCTTGCGGACGGTTATCCGTTCGTATTTGGCTTCACTGTTTACGCCAGCTTCGAGAGCACCAAAGTCGCTCGCACGGGCGTCGTACCCATGCCCTCGCCCGGCGAGAAAGTGGCCGGCGGTCACTGCGTGGTTGCGGTGGGCTACGACAACGCCCAGCGCGTGTTTGTGATCCGAAACTCCTGGGGTACCGGCTGGGGTTTGAAGGGCTATTGCCTGATGCCCTATGAATACTTGCTCAATGCGCACCTGGCCAGTGATTTCTGGACCATTCGTTCGGTGTCGGGTTAGATTGGAAGTCGCAGCAGGAGTTTGCCATGGCCGGCATCCAGGATTTTGCCAATCCTCGCTCCATGATCACCCCGGGCATTGCCGGTGGCATCACGATGTTCATCACCAATGCCTTGGGAACTCAGTTTGAGCTGCCGCTGAACTGGGTGGGTCTCGCCATCAGCTTTGTGCTGGGGTTGATCGTCTTCTCCTCCAGTATTTCCACGGGATTTGAGCGCATCGTCCTGTACTTCGTCAATTCGATGATCATCTTTGCCACCGCTTTTGGCACCAATGTGGCGGCTACGCGTAGCTTTGCGCCCGGCGCTGCGGCGGTGGCCAGCGTGTCGGTGCCCTCGGCGCCCGCTCCGCCGAGTGTTGGGACGAGCGTCGTGGCCGCTCGTGTCCACGAGGCCGAAGTGGCGGTGAATCAGGCGCAGCAGCGCCTCCGGGAAACGCAGGACGTATATCAAAAGGCGACGGCTGCCAAGAGCCCAGGCGCTCCGAGTCCGCCTGCACCCGTGACTCCGCCTAAGACGTTTTTTCGTGAGTGGTCGGCGAGCTTGCCGACCGGGAGGGAATCATGAAGCTACGCGTGTTCAATCCGCTCGTGGTTGTGAGCCTGGCCGCAGCAGTGGTCATGCAACCCGGGTGTCAACGCGAACCCGAACTTCAAGCCACGCCGCTCCTGGCGGAGGCGCGCTCGGGCGAGAGCAACTTTTCTGCCAACGCTCCCACTAATCCTTATAAGCAGGCAGGAGCAAATTTACTCACACGCACGGTGTTTGAAGCGCCGGGCCCCGAGGGCACACGCCTTGAAGTGCGTGATCTCTGGGTGGCTCCAGGAACCAAGACGGAGAAGTTGTCGCTTCCCGGACCTGCCGTACTGGAAGTACTCAGCGGTGAGGGAACCCTGATTGCCGGTGAGCGCTCCGAGGCGCTGACTCAAGGCTCTTCGACCAGCTTGGCGCAGAACGCCACGGGAACGTTGGACAGTCGCGGTATCACCCCCCTGGTATTGCGCGCTCGAATATTCGTTCCTTAGGTCACGTGAGGTTTGACTGACCGACCCGGCAAGGAGACGGAGATGAAATCCATAACAGGCACGATCAATGCGGTGGGGTTCCTAGTGAGCTGTGCGTTGGGAGGCTGCGAGAAGCACTGGGACACGTTTCGTCACGATGCCGAGCGCTCGGGGAACCAAGCCGAGTACTCGGCATTGGCCGACCCGGCCAAGATCCCGAACCTGAAAGTCACGTGGACATTCACGCCTCCCGGCGCCGCCGGATTTCGGGGTTCACCCATTGTGCACGATCACAAGGTGTTTATCGGCAACGGGAACGGGTACGTCTACGCCTTGAACGAGAGAACGGGTGCGCTGTTGTGGCAGTATCCCGGCGGAACCCCTCTGACCTCGACCTTTACCTGTAACCCATCAAGTTACGGCATTGCCTCCAGTGCCGCATTCGCACGGGTGGCGGGCAAGGAAGCGGTCATCTTCGGGGCGCCTGATCGGAGCTCTGGGGCCCATTTGGGGGACGGGCATTTGATCGCTCTGGATGCCGAGCATGGCACGCTTCTGTGGGAGTCTCCGGCCGTGGCGCAGGTGACTGGGAGCGGACCTAACGATATCCACGAACAGATCGGGTACTCGGCTCCACTGGTCTTTCGCGATCGGGTGTACATCGGCGTGGCCGATCATTGTGATGATCCCATCCAAAACGGCAAAGTAGTGGCCGTGCATTTGGACGATGGACACTTGGACACGGCATTTCACTACGTCTCCACCAGCACGCGAGGCGGTGGCGTCTGGAACTCGGTGGCGGCGTGGAAAGATCTGTTCGTGACCACGGGCAATACGGCCAACGGAAACACATCACAGCCGGCGATCAATCACGGACTGAGCCTCTTGCGTCTGGATCGCGGTACCGGCGCCGTGATGTGGCAGCATCAGCCCGTCCCCTACGCGCTGGACGACGATCCTGACTGGGCGGCAGGAGCGGTGGTCATGCACACCAGCTGTGGACATCTGGTCACCTCCCAGCAAAAGGACGGTTGGGCGTGGTCCGTGGATGCGCATACCGGCAAGGTGCGATGGGCATTCCCTACGGGCCCCTGGGCATCGGGCGGGTTCGTTCCGGCCGATGGAACCTATCACGGCGATACCGACTACAAGCGCCCGGGCGCGGCATGGGGCGATGTATATGTTGCCACGGTTGGCGGACTCGACACCACTACCAACCTGAGTGGGGGCTACCGGCAGCTCCATGCCTTGAATGTGTGCGCCCCGGACAATCGACGCGTGCGCTGGATCAAGGATGTGCCAGCAACCAGCAGCGGTGGTCCCTATCCCCTCGGACCCCCTACCCTCACGCATGGAATCATCTATGTGGGCACCTCGGAAGGGCATTTGGTGGTCATTGCGGACCCGCAAATCGTACCGGCCGCGGGGTGGCGCTGTAGCGATCCGAACGTTCCCGGTCCCATTTGCGCCCTCCTGGGTTCATTCGGCTCCGTCATCCGATTGGTGCCAGACCCCACGGTGCTGAAGGATATTGCGTTGCCTGGGGCGAGCGGTATCTTTGGTGAACCCGTGCTGGTGGGTGATCGGGTGCTGGTGGCAGACGTGGGTGGCAATGTATATATGTTGGACACGCATTGAGCGAGACAGGAGAACGCCATGACAGCATTTGCTCGACTTTGGACTAGAGCTTTCCTGGCGGTTCCGTTACTCGTCGCTTCATTGAGCTGGGCGCAAGCGCCTGTGCCGAGCGCGCCAGGCATGGCCGAGGCGGCACCGCATTTCCGTGTCCGAGAAGGGTTCGAGGCACCGCTCACCTTGAAAACGGCGCAGGGAAAGGTGTTCTCACTCAAGGCGGCCCGCCACACCTGGTCGGTGGACGCGAGCTTAGGCCAGCAATCGGTTCACATCGCCGACTTCACGCTTTTCCATCTGCGAGCCGGAAAAATAAGTGAGCAGGTCGAGGGCCAAGCCGTGCTCCGGGGCGTGGACTCCTATTGGACGCTGCCGGCCGGTGCGGTATTTACTTTTGAGGTCAAGGGGGAAACAGCACTGCTAGAGACCATGACCGTCTCCCTTAAGTAGGTTGGGCGTTGTGAGCCCCGCAGAAGATTCTGTGCAGCCCGCCACGCCGCTGGAGGCGACGCACCCCGGCGTGCTCAGCAGCAGCGATGTCATGCAGGCGGAGCGCACGCTCCTGTTTGGTGACGCCTCTCCCGATATCGCGACGCCCAAGGGTGTCGGACTGGCCTTTTCGGGCGGCGGGATACGCTCAGCTTCGTTTGGGCTGGGGGTATTCCAGGCGATTTTGGGACAGGGACTCTTCTCCAAATTCGATTATCTCTCCACCGTGTCCGGCGGCGGGTATCTGGGCAGCGCCCTCAGCTGGCTGAGCAAGCAAAGCGCAGATCCCGCCTCGCCCCTCAGCGGCTCTTTTGAACGACAATTTGGATCGGCAGCGATGGGCGTGCGCTCCGGCAGTGGCGGCTCCCTTGCTGCAGGCATCGCAACGCCTCCCGATCGCGTGTGGCTGGATTTCATCCGCACGCACGGCAACTACCTGCAGCCTCCCGGCATCAGTAGCTTGGGGTTGATCGCCACGGTCTTGCGTGGCGCGCTGTTTACACTTACGACTTACGCCGGATTGCTCACCGCCATCATCGCAGGGCTGATCTTGATTCAGGCCTTGCCGATGCTCGACGGCGGTGCCGCTCCTTGGCTTGAAGGTCCTTGGTATCGTATTGAGTCCTGGGCCCTGCTCTTTGGGCTCCTCTTCGGCTTGTCGGTGGCGCTCTACGGAACGGCGACGTGGTTGGCCTCGATTCCAATTCCCTTTACTGTGGTGGCCGGTCCGGTGATTGTAATGCTCGCCGGATCGGTGGTGTATGGAGTTCTGGATCCCGCCTGGCTGCCCAGTGTCGATGCGCAGGGAGGATTCAATTGGCGTTGGCCCATCGCAGCGGCCTTCGGTGTAATTGGCTGCACCACTTTTGGTCTGTGGGTGAGAACGCTGCTCACCCCTCAACACACACCGGAAGGTCGATCCAATCAGGCTTGGCACTACCGGGCTCGAGTGGCCTACACCCAGTATCTGGGCGCATTCTGTGGACTCTTCTTGGCGGTCTTAGGTGTATGGAGCATTCCATACATCGATCACTTTCTGGATCGTCAATTGAAGTCCGTCTTGGCAACCGCCACGTTGAGCAGCGTCCTGGGCGCCGCGGGCGGCGTCTACCAGTTCTTTGCCGGCCGAAGTCAAAAGGGTCCCGCCACGGCGTTGGGGAATCTTCGCATCGTCCTCTCGGCGGCGCTCCTCATCTACGGCCTGGCGCTGCTGGCCTTCACGCTCGCGGAGCCGGTGGCCGGAGACCCCTCGAACATCCTTTTGTACAGCGTCTTAGGTGTAACGCTCGTCGGAGGCCTGCTAATCAACACTAACTACTTTGGGCTCTCGCGCATGTACCGCGATCGACTCATGGAAACCTTCATGCCCAATGCCCAGAGTATTGCCACCAATCAATGGGCGCCGGCCACAGAGGCGGATCAGGCGGCACTACAGGATTTCCGCGTGTCGCCCGCCGGCATTCCGCGTCGTCCGCTGCATTTAATCAACTGCAACGCGGTGATGGTCGATTCGCCCAACGATCGCTACCGAGGGCGAGGTGGAGACAGCTTCATGCTCTCACCCTGCTTCTCGGGAAGCGATGCCACGGGCTGGGTGGCCACGGGCAACTTAGGCGATGGCACGTTGACACTGGCCACCGCGGTGGCCACCTCGGGGGCCGCGGCCAATCCGGACGCCGGCGTCGCCGGTGCCGGGGTGACTCGGAACCGCCTGGTAGCGTTCTTGATGTCGATACTCAATGTGCGGCTGGGGTATTGGATTCAAAATCCGCGCAGCCGCTCGACCTTCCTGCGCTACCTGTGGCCGAATCTCTGGTGGCCGGGGCTCCGACAGGGGCTGTTCGCACGCGGCTTGAACGAGTCCGCCGCCTTCATCGAACTCACCGACGGTGGCCACTTCGAAAATACGGCGCTGTATGAGCTCATTCGCCGACGCGTCAAGCTCATCATTGTGGCGGAAGCCGGTCAGGACAAACACTACCAAATGGACGATCTGGCCAATGCCATCGAGCGCGTGCGTGTGGACTTTGGTACGCACATCCGCTTTGACGATCCGGCTTGGGATTTGTCAGCCCTCAGACCCGACCCCGCCACGGGGCTGGCAACGCGCGGCTTTGCCATTGGCACGATCCGATACCCGGCCAAGGACCAGCCGGCACAGGGGCCACCCAAGTACGAGAGCGGCACCCTGCTGTATCTCCAGCCCACACCGGTGGCGGATATGCATCCGGATACGGACTCCTACCGCCGGCGGCACACCGATTTTCCGAATCAGTCGACAGCGGATCAGTTTTACTCGGAGGAACAGCTCGAGGCGTACCGGGAGCTCGGGCTTCGCATCGGCCGCTCTGCTTTGGATGCCATCCGATCCGCCACGACGGCACCGACCTCGCCGCTGCGAGCCCTGCACACCTTGCTGACCACATAGGTCGCAGGATCGACTGCCTGGTCAGTTTTCAATACCGGCTGCCGAATGCACCCGCCACGCCCATGGCGCCTGCGAATGAGGTCCGTCCGCCGGCGGCATATATATCACGGACCATCGCAGGACCATGGTTTAGTGTGCGCGCGTACAGGTTCCTGAGGACGCTATGGCAGGCGCAGGCCCGCCGCTCGAGTTCGCGCCGGGCGAGCACAATGAGCCGGCCCCGCTTGTAACGAATCGCCCCTTCGTCCTGCAACCGTCCGGCGGTCGCGGTGACGCTCTCGCGCCGCACCGCGAGGATGCACGCCAGCTGCTCGTGGGTGACGTTCAGCTCATTGCCGTTGCCGCGCTCGAGGATGCCCAGCAGCCAGCGACACGTGCGCTGCTCCACCGTGTGACTGCCATTGCAGCTGGAGGTCTGCGCCACCTGCATAAACAGCGTCTGCAGATGACGCAGCACCAGCCGCTGAAATGCCCCGCCGCGCTGGAATTCACGGGCCACACCGGCGGCGGGGCCGCGGTAGGCGCGGCCAGCGCTTTGAACCACGGCAATACAGGAGGCGATCGCGTCGTCCGCTAGCAGCGAGGCGCCATAGATGCCCTCGTGGCCGATGGTGGCAATTTCCGAACTCAAACCGTCTTCGAGTACAAAGCGCAGCGATAACACCGCGGAGACCGGGAAATATACGCTGTTCGCAGGCGTTGCCGCTTCGCTCAGCATCTGCTCCGCTTCCACAGTCACAGGCTGCAGCAATGACGCCAGCCGGTGATAATCCTCCTCGGGGAGGGCAGCGAGAATACTGTTGTGCCGCGAGCCGTCCGCGCGGCACGACAGCCGCTCCGGAATCGATTCGCGACAAAGGCCAGGGACTGGGGTCGCGGCGTCAGCCGCGGTGCTGGTGTTTAACATGACCCATCTCCACATTGGTGCCAGTCGAGCTGAAAAGGCCGTGCACGGAGTGCTGAGGCATCCGTGGTGCCTCAGTGTGCGACGCAATTGCGGACGCCGCTGTCAGTCCCAGTTAACGAATTGTGTAGGACAGTCACTACATACGGGAGGCGCACCGGGAGTGGGTAGAGTAGCTGCGCACAAAGCGCGGCGCTGACGGACCCCAGCAAAGCCGCCAGTGGTAGCAGATGGCGGCAATATCGTGCCAGGGGTCGCGCGCCAGGGGTCGCGCGGGCAACGCCGCGATCACGCGATCGGCAAATTGCGCATCCTGCAGCGGCAGATCGTCATCGCTCTCACTGAGGCTCGTGCCACGGCGCGCGCCGCGTCCGTCCGAAGAGCCTGGCTGACTGTGGCGCTGCCCGCTTGCGTCTCCGACCGCTCAACGCTTGGGTGTTCGGTCCCAGCTTCAATCTCGGAGCGTGATTTACGGGCATAGGCGAGAAAAACGTTGTACGTGATGCGATACAGCCAGGTCGATGATCGCGCCTCTGCCCGATGCTGGTCCAGATTCCGAAACACGCGCAAAAAGGGTCTCCTGCGCCAGATCATCGCTGAGGGCGCTCTCGCCGCGAGTCAGCCGGCGTAGTGCACGTAACCCATTGATAAACTGTTGGAAAAGTGACCAGTCCTCGCGTCCCTGACGCTGCGTCCTCGCTGTGGGCCGCCATGGCCGAAGCATCGGCTTCGTCGCGGCCGCGGTCGCGGGAGCTCAGGCTCGCGGTTACCGGAGCTGGCCGACCCGAGCCCCTGGCTCCCCTGCGTAGCAGTGACTTCATCCAGAAGAAGGGACTACTATCGGAGCTCATCGGACTAGATCACGATCGAGCCCCGATAAGGATAGCGTGAGTGCGCGACCCCTAAGACGATCCACAATCTCGTGCGCGGCATTGGCCCTGATGGCGGCGGTACTGCTGCCACCGATCGGCCCTGCAGCCGCGATACCGGGCGGCACCGCGGTGCTGTTGGAAATTCGTGATGCCATCGGGCCGGCGACCAGCCGCTTCTTCCTACAAACGCTTCAGTCGGCGCAGCGCCGCGGTGCAGCGCTGGTGATCCTGGAGCTGGATACGCCCGGCGGCCTCGATTCCTCGATGCGCGAGATGATCCAGGCCATACTCGCCTCGCGGATTCCAGTGGTCACTTTCGTTGCGCCGTCCGGCGCCCGCGCGGCCAGCGCCGGCACCTATTTGCTGTATGCCAGTCACGTTGCCGCGATGGCCCCAGCGACTAATCTGGGCGCGGCCACCCCGGTGCGGATCATCGGCAGCGGCGATCCACCAGACCCGAGCCCCGCCACCCCCAATGCGCCGCTGCCCCAGGC